>ENA-OOWK01000793-OOWK01000793.1-human-gut-metagenome-genome-assembly--contig:-NODE-793-length-19405-cov-6.565271_pt1 | contig 19405 bp, 19 predicted proteins | sample MGYA00241405_ERZ501317 | MGnify/ENA primary metagenome ERZ501317 (study PRJEB25962, sample SAMEA1972440) | human gut metagenome | biome: human gut; feature: human-associated habitat; material: faeces... | reverse complement strand
GTACGGATAGCAGTATTTATTATCATTTGGCGCATGAGGCGGTTGATCCGTGGAAGAAAGAGGAAAAGCCGAAAAAGAGTAAGCAGCAGCTGATCAGCCGGTTGGCTGATTATGATCGGTGGCTGAGGCATTGAAATGGAAATAGGGTGCATGCATGAGGGTGGTGCAGTGAGTTAAAAAGAATATTTCACTAGGAAGAATGAAAAATAATTTGTTCTTTTGTATATAATGATAGAAAAGACGATTATGCCGACAATGAATATTTCAAATTCAAAAACTTCAATTTCAAATATCTATTGGGAGATGTTGAAAGACCTAAGTTCCGACATTAAGTTGGAACTGATAGCCAAGTTGTCTGCTTCCTTAGTTGCCAAGGATAATACGTCCGATACTTCAAATTGGACTTCAGAATTTGTCGGGCGATGGGAAGATGATCGTACGGCAGATGAGGTTATCGAGGATATACGTGGTGCAAGGACTTCAAATAGGGAGATTGAATTATGAAACAATATCTTCTTGATACTTGTATCTGTGTATTTCTATTCCGGCAGAAGTTTGAAATAGCTGAAAAATTAGTAGGAATAGGTGCTTCACAGTGTTTTGTATCAGAAGTAACCATTGTAGAATTGAAATATGGCGCTTACAAAAGTAATCGTTTAAAAGAGAATTTGGATCTGATAGATCGTTTTATATCAAAGATAAATATTGTGCTTTTTGCAGAATCTGTAGATTTCTTTGCTCAAGAGAAGAATCGCCTCCGCTCATTAGGCACTCCTGTCGAAGATTTTGATTTGCTGATAGCTTCTGCAGCTTGTTCTAGAAATCTTATATTGGTGACGGACAATTTGAAGCATTTTAAAAATATAAAAGGGCTGATGGTTGAAAATTGGGTGGAAAGATAGTCCTTCTTTCTGCTATTGCATGTGGGTAATATGAATATTCAAGAGAATATGAGAGATAAAGGTACTAAGAAAATGACATGCGAAGATGCTTTGCGTCGGCTGGAAGAAGCAAGAAGATTAAAGCGTGAATATGTTAAGGAGCTGGAAAAGAAGATGAAGGAGGACTTTAAGAAACGTACAGGTCAGGATGCTACCTATTTTGAAGTATGGTAAATTTTAATCTTGACTATATTAATTCTTATTCTTTCATTTTCATTGTATAAGTCTAATTATTTTTATGCCCGTTGGTGTTCGGGATCTTGAAAGAAGGCTGAATTATGCAGCGATTATTGTCTGCCTTGATAATCTAGACTAACCTCTGTCATTGTATAATTTACCGAAACAGTTTTATTGTTTAGTCAGAAGCCGGAATAGTATGTGGTGTTGGCTTTTGTGACTGTTTATCGTTATATTCTTAGTCTATCATAAAAACTAAAGAATATGAAGTCAGAACCTTTTAAACCCAGTTCAGTTACATTTTTAAAGATGCTTTCTTATGTTAAAGAAGGCCTGCCTTGGAAGAAATCATAAATCTTTGATAGCCTACTACTATGCTCGAAGAGTGAAAAGCGGTGTGATGAAGGGATGTGGAATGAGGTAATATTGAAGGAACATTTGAGAACTCCTTATTATGATTAATATAGTATTAGATACTAATTATATTGTTATCAAATTCCTTTTTGGATAGTGTTACAATAAGAAAGTAAGTCTACTTACGTAGTTTATGAATTTGATTTATGTTTTAGATAGAAATTATTGATTATTTAAAAGGTATGCGTAACTAGTTTAAATTATATCCTCTAAAACTCTATTGATAAAATGAAGAAGAGTAATTTTCTTATAGGATTTGCTATATTATTTACATTTTTTGCCCCTTTCATTTTTACTTTAAATGGACCGGAGTTTTTGGACTTTACGGAAAAAGGAGAGATAGGTGATACCATTGCAGGAACTACTGCCCCTATTATAGGTTTAGTAAATGCTATTTTACTTTATTTTACCCTTCGTGAACAGTATCGGTTTAATGAGCATCAGATAGGAATAAGTAAGGAAGAACAATTTAAATCGACCTTTTTTAATTTATTGCAAGAACATAGGGATATAAAACAAAAAGTAGAGTCTTCGTTTTCATATCTGGATTGCCAAGATGTTAGAAAAAGATTTGATGATTATCATGTAAAAGGGGAAATGTTTTTTATAAATGCTTCTAATCAAATATCTTTGATCTTTAGCTCGTTGGAGCAAAAGGATTGCTATGGGTATTCACAGGAAGATGCTATTGATATAGAAGACAGTATTGAAGAAGATGTGTATAATGATGGAATAAATGGTGTAAATGTTCCTCCTATTGAAATAAAAGAATTTGAAAAAAAATGTTCAAAAAAAAGACTTTCTTTTATTTTAGGGTATGTCAATCAACAATATTGTATTACTCAATCAGGTCACTTAAAATATAATAGCGTTAATACTATTCAAAAGAAAATTGCCATAGCTTATTATTTTTTTTATAGGCATCATTGTAATGTTAGTGTGTATTTCAGACATTTATATCATATTCTTAAGTTTGTAAGGTATAGTGAAGCGCAATATTTCAGATATAGTTCAAATCATTCTCAACAGGCAGATATACATAAGAAGTATCGAGAATATGTTCAATTTGTTCAAGCACAAATGAGTACCGCAGAATTGAAGTTGTTGTTTTATAATAGTTTTCTTTTTCCAAAAATGCAAGAACTATTAATTCATTATGGTCTATTAGAGAATTTATGTATCCAAGATTTATGCATGAAAGATCATAATTGCATTCCTGCATTTCATTTAAAAAATAAGAATAAGGAAATATTGGATGTTATTGGGAATACGGAATAATCATATTATAAATTGTATTTAAATAAAAGAATTTGATATTTCTTTTTATGACAGATATTTCAGCAAATAATATCCGAATAGCGAAAAATACATTATTGCTTTATTTTCGCATGTTATTTATGATGTTGGTAAGTCTTTATACTTCACGTGTCATATTAGCTGCCTTAGGTATAGAAGATTTTGGAATTTATAATGTTGTGGGAGGTGTGATAACTATGTTCGGATTTTTTAATGGCGCAATGTCTTCTTCTACTCAACGTTATATTACATTTGCATTAGGAAAAGGAGATTTTAATCAATTACAAAAAGTTTTTCAGACTAGCGTAAATATTCATTTGTTAGTTGCCTTAGTTGTTCTGTTTTTGGGTGAAACGGTTGGGCTTTGGTTTCTTTATGAAAAGATGGTGATTCCCTCTTCTCGAATAGAAGCTGCTTTTTGGGTATATCAATTTTCAATTGTTACTATGATGGCTATGATAGTAAGCGTTCCTTATAATGCGGTGATTATAGCTCATGAAAAAATGTCAGCCTTTGCTTATATCTCAGTTCTTGAGGTATTATTGAAATTGGGTATTGTTTATTTATTGTATCTTACGGAGTCTGACAAGCTAATTGTATATGCAGCTTTGCTTTGTGCTATGCAATTGTTAATTCGTGTTGTATACGGTCGCTATTGCAGTTGTTATTTTAAAGAAACTCATTATGTATATGGGTGGGATAGTAGATTGTTTAAAGAAATGTTATGTTTTGGTGGTTGGAATTTATGGGGAGGCTTTGCAACTGTTTTTTTTTCTCAAGGAATAAATATTTTGTTGAATATGTTTTTTGGTCCTGTTGTGAATGCGGCACGTGGCATAGCAATACAAGTACAAGGAGCAGTTGTTCAGTTCTCTATAAACTTTCAAACAGCTTTGAATCCTCAAATAACCAAATCATACGCGTTGGGTGATTTTACCTATATGTATAGTTTGATATTTCGTAGTTCTAGGTTTACTTTTTTATTACTTGCAGTTATTTCTCTTCCGATACTACTTGAAACGGATATGATATTGCGTTTGTGGCTTAAAACAGTTCCTCATTATACGGTATTGTTTGTTCGGTTAATGTTATGTATTGTTATAATAGATGCTATGGCTGGTGCTTTTATGGTGGCGGCACAATCCACAGGTCGTATTAGAGTGTATCAGTCTGTTATTGGTGGTATATTGCTTTCCATCGTTCCGATTTCTTATTTGGTTCTTAAATTGGGAGCCGAACCGTCAAGTGTATTTGTTGTTCATTTATTTATTTGTGTTTTTGCCTTTATTGTTCGTTTGTTTATCATTCATTCTATGATTTCTTTTCCTTTGCGTAGTTATTTTTATCAGGTTTTATTACGTTGTTTATTTGTGTTGTTATTGGCAGTTCCTTTACCTATAGTTTTGTTGTATGTATTTCCTGCTACTTTATGGATAGGTCTTTTGGTATGTGTTGTTTCTGTGGTAACTATGCTTCTTTCTTCTTTTGTTATAGGATTAACAGGAGATGAAAAGAAATTCGTTATTATGAAAATGAAAGAGTTAGGAAAAAGGTATTTTAATAATTAAATATGATAGAGATTATAGATAAACATAGTTGTTGTGGTTGTTCTTCTTGTGTACAGAAATGTCCTAAAAAGTGTATCTCTATGTATGAAGATGATGAAGGTTTTCTTTATCCCGTAGTAGATAAAGAAAAATGTATAGATTGCGGTCTTTGCGAAATTGTATGTCCGTGCCACAATGATAGTGAAAAAAAGAGAACGAATTTACCAGATATATATGCAATAAAAAATAAAAATGAAAAAATCCGAATACAAAGTTCATCGGGAGGTGTTTTTACTCTTTTAGCAGAAGAAGTAATAAAAAAAGGAGGTGTTGTATTTGGGGCATGTTTTAGTGATGATTGGGAAGTAAAGCATCATTATACTGAAAGTGTAGAAGGGCTTGCGGCTTTTCGTGGATCAAAATATGTACAGAGCTGTATAGGAACTACTTATCAAAAAGTAGAGAGTTTTTTAAAGCAAGGAAGAAGTGTAATGTTTACAGGAACCCCTTGTCAGGTATCAGGCTTAAAACATTATTTGCGTAAAGAATATAGCAATTTATTGACAGTTGATTTTGTTTGTCATGGTGTACCTAGTCCTAAAGTTTGGCGCATATATTTGAATAAGATAGTTGCTGATTGTTATGGTGTTCACCCCAAATCGGATAGGTTTTATAAGAAATACTTACAAAAGGTGGAGTTTCGATCGAAAATAAAAGGTTGGAAGAACTTTAGATATAGAATGGTTTTATTGAAAACAAAAAGGAATGGGAAAAAGAAAATGTTTACATATTCTTCGGCTTTTAGTGAAAATGCTTATATGCAGATGTTTTTATCAGATTTAATATTACGTCCATCTTGTTATAAATGCCCTTCTAAAGCTGGGAAGTCTGGTAGTGATATGACGATTGGAGATTTTTGGGGAATAGAGAAGGTAGTCCCTCAATTTGATGACGATAAAGGAATAAGTTTATTGATAATAAATAATTCTCGATTTATACCGTTATTGAGTGAAGTGCAGTTTCATTTTGAATGTTTAAAACTTCCGTTTAATGTTATTCCTCAATATAACAAGTCTTTTTTGTATTCTGTAAAAGAACCTTTAGAGAGGGATCGTTTTTTCCTTTTGCTGTATAAAGGTGATGATTTTTTTTCTTTTGGACGGCTAGTTTGGGCGAAAAATAGGAAAGTGAGTTTGATTTCAAAAATAAATAGATTGTGTGTATGGTTAAAAAAATTGGTATCTTAACATTGCCTCCGATATATAATTACGGTAACATATTGCAGATTTATGCCTTGCAGTACGTGATTAATGATATGGGGTATGAAGCTGTTTTAATTAATAGAAATCCACAAAGGAATAGGTTATCCTATATAAAAAATAGAATAAGTGTATTTGTTGCTGATTTATTAAAATTGCGTAAGGGTTATTTTTATTCTGATAGAAATGTTAAGCTTGTTAGTTTAAAAACAAGAAAATTTATTATTGAAAATATAAAACAAACTCAATTATGTAAATCCAATAAAGAATTGTATGAAATAACAAAAGATTTTCATGCCATCATTGTTGGGAGTGACCAAGTATGGAGGGTTTCCAATGATGATGATATTTGTATATATTTTCTAGATCCTAAAATTTTTGACAGAAAAATATTGAGAATATCTTATGCTGCATCTTTTGGTGTAGACAGATGGTTGGGGAATTCTGTGCAGACCAAAAAGTGTATTAATCTCTTGAAAAATTTTGCAGGAATATCAGTTCGAGAAAAATCAGGAGTTGATATATGTAAAAAGATGTTTGGAATAGATGCTATTCAAGTTATTGATCCAACTCTTTTGTTAGATTGTTCTGTATATAAAAATATATTAAGTGGTATATCGGTAGATAAGCGTATTTCAAGAAAAGACATAATGTGTTATATTTTAGATAATTCTTCTATGAAAAAGCTTATTATAGATGAAATATCTAGAATCCTTCAATGTGAATATTATTATTTTCTTCCCAAACAAAAGTCTAGTTTGTATGATAATGTTAAGATGAAAAACTGTATGTATCCTTCTGTGGAGGAATGGATATATTCTTTTTATAGTTCACCTTTTATTATAACCGATTCATTTCATGGGTGTGTCTTCTCTATTATTTTTAATAAGTCATTCTGGGTCATAGCAAATCCACAGCGTGGACTATCTAGAATTACCTCTTTATTAACAATGTTTGGTTTGCAAGATCGTTTGATTTCTTCACCAAAAGAAATTGTGTTAGAAAAAATACGTAAGGAAATAAATTGGCATAAAGTTAATAGAATAAAAGAACAATTGCGTGAAAAAGGTAGGGAATATCTTTCTCAAAGAATAAATACAACTATATGAAAGTTTCAATATTTATACCTGTATATAATGGAGAAAAATATATTGGTAAAACATTAGATTCTATCTTAAGTCAGTCTTATACAAATTTTGAAATATTATGTGTGGATGATAGTTCTGTTGATAACAGTTGGGATGTTTTATTAGATTATCAAAAGAAGGATGATAGAGTGAAGATATATAGAAAAGAAAATGAAGGTAATGTGCCCTTTTCATGGCGGTTCATCTTGCCTAAAATTTCTGGAGAATGGACTTTGTATTTATCCCAAGATGATTTTTTAGAAAATGATTCGTTGGAAAAATTATGTAGAAGGCAGTTAGAAACAGGTGCTGATGCAGTAATTCCAAAAACGATTTATTATTATGCTACTCAAAAAAATAATCATGTGCAATTAGGGCTTAATGGAAATATTAGTCCAGTAATAAATGGTTGTCAAGCTTTCATGCTTTCTTTAGATTATTCAATACCTGGGCATGTACTATGGAACATGGATGTAATAAGGGCAAATTCTGATATTCCTACAGATACCTTTGATAGTGATGATTATATGCAACGAGTGTGGTTTTATCATTGCAAAAAAGTTGCATTTTCTGATGCTGCTTATTATTATCGACAAGATAATTCTGATGCAATAACAAAAAAAATTGGGTATTATAGGTTTGAAACATTGAGAACAAATTTACGTTTATTAGATTTGGTGTATAAATATAATATAGATAGTTATACCATAGATGCTTTCAAATACTATCTTTTTAATATAACATTAGATTATCTGGCTTTATATTATCACCATAAAAGCGAATATTCATTAGATCAAAGGATATCTATAAATCAACTTATTTATTTGTCTTATAAAGCATTACGGAAATATGAAAAACATACATGGAAAAGAATTCTTGCTTTTAATTTTTTTATATTTAAAGTTGCGGCCTTTTTTAAAACCTGTATAAAAAGATGAATGTTTATGTATTTTTGTTTTTGTTTTTATTGATAGAGAAATATTTTGGGTTAATAGATCTAAGAGGAGGTCTTTTAGTATTGATAGTTGTTGTTTTAGGATATAAACAATGGAGAATAAAAAGTCTTTTTTCCACATATATATGGATGGTTTATTTTTTCATGTTTTTAAGTGCTATTTCGTCATATGTTTATCGGGGACAAACAATTTCTCAGTCTTTTTCAGCTGAGCCAACTTTATTATATTTACTCTTTTATTTTGTTCTTAAGCGATATCATATGACGATAATACAAATTGAGAAGATAATTTATATTTCAAGTCTTTTGTTTGTTATATCATATATTATTCAGTATATGATTTATCCTATTGCTATTTTTAGTGGTGCTGCTGTTGTAAATCCAGAAATTGATGATGTTCGCTTTAGATTAATAGGACAAGGATTGGCATCTGTTGGTTTATTTATGGGGTTTAATAAATACATTATAAATAGAAATAAGAGATATTTATGTTTATTCTTAGGGGCTGTTTTTGTTATAGTATTGTTAGGCTTTAGAACTATGATGGCGTGTAGCATATTTTTTCTAATTTGGATGTATGTAAGAATTAAAGGTTTTAATTTTAAAAATTTATGTTATTTGTTTTTGGGAGGGATAGTTTTTATTTGTCTTTTGAATATACCAGTATTTTATGAAAAAATAATCTTCATGATTGAACGTAATGCTACTGATAATTTTTCTAATGATGATTATGTCCGTATAGTGAATTTTAATTATTTTATAAATGAACATTTTAACAATACTATAGAGTGGCTTTTAGGGACAGGAATTCCTAATGAGCATTCTTCTTATGGCTTTTATATGCTAAGTGAGTTGGCGTTACGACAAATAACTTATGTAGATTGGGGACTATTAGGATTATCTTGGACTGCTGGAATTGGTACTGTTGTTGTGATGATTATGTATTCTGTCCGAGCTATAACATTAAAAGTTGATAATTCATATTTTTATATAAATGTTTGGTTTATGTATATGTTAATGATATCAATAACAACAATGGAATTTTATCGGGAGGGTAATTTGGCTATACAAGCTATTTTGTTGTATTTGGTAGAGATGACTTACACAGAAAAGAAAAAGAATTATGAAAACACCACTTGTCAGTATAATTATACCAATGTATAATGTGGAAAATTGTATAGCTACATGTGTGCAGAGTGTGATAAAGCAATCTTATACGAATTTTGAGCTATTATTAATAGATGATGGATGTATTGATAGAACATGCGATATATGTCGTGAGTTTATTGAAAATGATAAGCGAATATATCTTATAAGAAAGCAAAATGGAGGAGTTAGTTCTGCAAGAAATTTAGGACTTAAAAAAGCGAATGGTAATTATGTTTGTTTTATAGATTCAGATGATTATGTATCCTCTGATTATGTAAAAAAATTAGTTCAGGACGTTGAAAAAGTATCTTCTGAAACTTTAATATTCCATAATTATAATCTTGTGGGGCAAGATTTATATGATAATATATCCCGAGTGGGTTTTTTTGGTGATAAGGAAGCTATAGAGATCTTTTTTACTTTAGAATTATATAAGTTGTCTGGGCCATATGCTAAATTGTATAATTTGGATATTATACGTAGACATAATTTGAGGTATCCAGATGATATAAGTTTAGGTGAAGATTTAATATTTACATTGTCTTATTTAAATGTTGTAGATAAAATTTATCTGCGAAATATCAGTAATTATCATATTGTTCGTCGAAATAATTCTTTGAACTTTTCATATTATCAATTTAATAATGAATACAAAATATATCAAGAAGTATCTAAATGTTGCGATTCCTTATTGAATAAAACTCGGTTGTTGAATAAGGAAGTAGAAAAATGGAAATGTGTAGAACCCTTTTTTTTGAGGGTTATTCAATGTTTTTTCCGTAATAAGGGTAATATATCTTTGAGGGAAGGAATTGCATGTTTGAAAGTTATAAAAAAGAATGATTTTCTATCGTTCTCTCTTTATTATAAGCCTTCTACTATTTCAAAATTTATAATGAAATACTTGCTTGTGAATAGATTTTTCGGATTGTATATGTTATTAGGACGATTCAGATGATAAAAATTGTATCTTTTTCCGGTGGATTGGGAAACCAATTATTTCAGTATTTGCTCGTTGTATATTTGCGGGAATGTGGGCATCAAGTGTATGGTTATTATAATAGAAAATGGTTAATTGGACATAATGGATTGGAGGTGAATAATGTATTTGATATTTATTTGCCAAAAACTAATTTCATTGTAAATGCATTAGTAAAAGTGATTCGTGTTTTAAGATGTTTAGGTTTTAAAAAGTATGTGGCAACTGATACTTATAATAATCCAATTGCAATTTTTTATGATGGTTATTGGCAAGATCAAAAGTATTTTAATATCATAGATAGTAAGTTATCTTTTAAAAAGTTTGATTTGTCAGCAGAAAACAAATCAATTTTATCGAAGATTAAATCAAATATATCTGTTGCTTTGCATATTAGGTGTGGTGACTACCTATCTTCCTCAAATGTAGAAATTTATGGTGGAGTGTGTACTAAAGAGTATTATGAAAAAGCTTTGGAATTAGTCTGTAAAATAAAGAATGTTATGTTTTTTGTTTTTTCAGATGATATTGAGTATGCTAAATTATTATTGAATTTGCCTAATGCTATTTATGTGAATGCAAATGTTGGAAATAGTAGTTTTATTGATATGTATTTGATGGCTAATTGTAAGGTGAATGTGATAGCTAATAGCACATTTAGTTATTGGGCGGCACGTTTGAATCAAGATAATATCTTAACTATTTATCCTAAGAAATGGTATAACTCGAAATACGCTGTTCCTGATATTTTTCCTTCTGAATGGGTTGGTGTATGAAAACATATAAATTGAACGATCTTAATAATCCATTAATTTCAGTATTAATGCCAGCATATAATGCTGAAAAGTATATAAAAGAGGCGATTGAAAGTATCTTAAATCAGACTTTTTCAAATTTTGAATTTATAATTATAGATGACGGTAGTATTGATGCAACCGAAGAAATTATAAAATCATTTAAAGATAGTCGTATAGTATATATTAAGAATGAAAAAAATTTAGGTTTGATAAAGACACTAAATAAAGGTATATCAATAGCTCGTGGTGAATTTATAGCACGTATGGACTCTGATGATATATCTATGCCTCAGAGATTTGAATTGCAATTAGATGTTTTTAAAAAATATAAAGGGGTTGATATTGTAAACGTAGCATTAAAAAAAATGTCAGAAGATGGAACTAAGCTTTCAAAATATCGACATAATATTTATCCAGGCTTTGAAGCTATTCATTATTTAATAAATATAGATACATTTATTGTCCATCCTGGTGTGCTTGTTAAAGCCTGTTTGTTGAAGAAATACAGATATAGAGATTGTGAAGAATGTATTTATGTTGAAGATACTGATTTGTGGATGAGAATGATTAATGATGGATGTATATGTTATACAATAAAAACTCCTTTATTATTGTATAGAAGTGCTAATTTAGCTGGAATATCTAATACTCATTCAAAGATACAAAGGCAAAGAACTATTGACTTACATTCAACTTGTTTATCTAAAAATGTACATTTTCATTTTTCACCTATTGTGCTTAGTCTTTTACATGGAGATAAAGATTTTATCACACTGAAAAATTTGTATAATACAAATAAAGAATTAATAAGATTCTGTAGATATTTAAGACTAAAGAATAATTTGTCAAAAGATGCTGTTAGGGATATAAATAGTTGGGCTTTAAGAAAAAAAATAGTTCTCATGTATTATTTTTTGCAAAATTTTCTTGTGAAAATATTTATATGGCTATCAAGGGTAAACATTTTCATAAATGATGGGATTAGAAAAAATGAAAAGACTTCTGGTGTTTAATATGTATTCAGCGATAGATAGAACATACTATAAGCAGATAAAACTGTTACGTGTAGGGTATGTGTGATTAAAAATAAGGTTTTCATGTATTTGTTCTCATAAAAACTGTAAATAGAACAATGTAAACTTTGAAAAGTACATGGAATATATTTTTACCTGATTGGTCGAAGGTAAAAAGCTGATATCTTTTTTTCAATGATTATGTTTCTCATTTTTAAAGGTAGTGAAAAGTTATTTGCCCGATAGGATAAAAATAAATTAGCTTTGTTCTCAAATTCTACTATGAATGAACTTTATTACTATTCAATAGTAATTCTTGCAGGAAGTGAAAAAAAAGAAAGATGAAAACTAAAATTATCATTGTGTCACCTTCACTTGATCCAAAACAAAATGTAAGTGGAATATCTTCTGTTACTCAATTTATAATCTCAAATAATCCGGATTGCCATTATATTCATTTTGAACTTGGTAGAAAAGATAATGAAAGTGGAGGATTATCAAGAGTAAAAGTCATAATGAAGTCTCTTATTTTATGGAACAGAATATTGAATAGTTATCCAGAGGCTCTTGTCCATTATAATTTTCCTTTATCTAAAATGTCAATATTGCGTGATCCTCTTTTCATGATGATTGCACGGTGGAAAAGAAGGAAAATGGTTATTCATTTGCATGGAGGGATTTTTTTGACCACACCCCATATTCCAAAATATTTAAAGTGTATTTTACAATCTGTTTTTTCTTTCTCTTTTCCATGTATTGTTTTAAGTTATTTGGAGAAAAAACTTGTCGTAGAGAGATTTCATTGTAAGAATGTTTATGTACTACCGAACTGTGTAGATTTGAATAATGCCAAAGATTTCCATCGGGAATATTTGGATAATAAAAACGTTTTAACTTTAGGGTATTTAGGAAGAATTGCTGAAACAAAGGGAATAGAATATTTGCTAGAAGCTTGTGTGGAATTGAAACGGCGCAATATTCCATTTGTTTTAAGGATGGCTGGAAAAGAAGAAATAGAAGGACAATATTTATCCCGGTTTCAAACAGAATTAGGCAACTCTTTTATTTATGAAGGAGTGGTTTTTGGCCAGTCCAAAAATATTTTTCTTCAGAAAATTAATGTATTTATGCTTCCATCTTTTTTCGAGGGATTACCTATGTCATTGCTTGAAAGTATGAGTTATGGTGTAGTCCCAGTTACTACTAATGTCGGTTCTATTGGGGAAATAGTGAAAGATGGGTATAATGGACTTATAATCGAAAAACAAGATACTATGTCTATAGTTGAACAATGTGTAAAGTTAGTATACAATAAAGAACTGATGAATTCATTGTCTCAAAAAGCGAGGTGTACAATATTTGATCGATTTCATATTGCTGGATATATTGATTCTTTAAATTCCATATACGCATCTTGCCTTATAGAGTAAGTATGTATTTATTATAAAATTGACTATGTTGAGACTAAAATCTTTGATGATTTTGGATAGCAGAAAGGCTATGTCATTGTTCCCCAATGGAAAGTTGTTGATCAACACCATCAACGCCCATTCCTACAATACCGCCCAGAAAGACAAGCTCTTTGCCGAAGCTTTGCAGCAGGGAGATGTGTTAATCCCCGACGGAGCAAGTATTGTCAAGGCGTGTCGTTGGCTGAATGCGAGATCCAAACCTACAGAGCGTATTGCCGGCTGGAACCTGTTCGAGTTCGAGATGAACAAGCTGAATACTATCGGAGGAAAATGTTTTTTCATGGGCAGCAGTGAAAAAGTATTGGCATTGATAAAACAGCGTGTGAAAGTGGATTATCCCAACATCGAAGTGGAAACTTATTCGCCACCCTATAAGCCGGAGTTTTCGGAAGAGGACAATCGGGCGATAGTTGAAGCTATCAACAAGGCAAATCCTGATTTGCTCTGGATAGGGATGACTGCCCCCAAGCAGGAGAAATGGGCGTACACGCATTGGCATGAATTAAAAATCCATTGCCATTGCGGAACGATAGGTGCTGTTTTCGATTTCTATGCCGGAACGGTAAAGCGTGCTCCCACCTGGTGGCAGAGACATTCTCTGGAATGGTGCTACCGGTTGTTGAAAGAACCTCGCCGGATGTGGAAACGTTACATTATCGGCAATCTGTTGTTCATGTGGAATATATGTAAGGAGTAGCTTGATGAAAAGAATCTTATTGCTTGTTTTTCTGTGTAGTGTTTCCTTATGGGCCGATGCCCAGGCATTGCTGGGGACTACCGGACTGCTTCATGCTCCCACGGCTGATATGCAGCGTGATAAAACGTTCCTGTTTGGTGGAAACTATTTGAATACTCATCCGTTATCCACCCATTTTCGTAGCAGTGAAGTGGGGTATACCTTCAATTATTACATTAATATTACTATTTTTCCTTGGCTGGAGGTGGCCTATATCTGTACATTGGTACATGCGGATCATGGCTCTACTTATTTCCCGGAACAGTCTTGGGGGAAATTCACGAATCAGGACCGGGCTTTCAGTGCGCGTCTGCGTCTTTGGAAAGAAGGGTGGTGGAAGGAGTGGACACCGCAAATCGTACTCGGCTTGGATGATCCCACTTCTCATGCCGATCATGGCGGCGGTGGACTGGTGTCTGGTAATACAAGCGGTTCCAATAACTACGCAACACGGTATTATCTGGCTGTAACCAAACATCTGGATTTTCAGAACATAGGTGAATGGGGTATTCATGCCGCATTTGTATATGGTAATGCCAAAGGTATGGAGCATTATAAACGTCCTTCATTCGGCACAAACTTCCGTTTTCAGTTACTCGGTGACCAGCCTTTGATTAAAGCTGTAAATAATCTTAACCTAATGGCCGAATATGACGCCCGCACAGTAAACATCGGGGCACACTACCAGCTTTGGAAAGACCACATCAACCTGATTGCCGAACTGAACAACGGGAAATACTTCTCTGGTGGCATTTACTTCAAAATCCATCTGAAATGATAAAAAAGACTATCCGATTAGGATCTCCGGAATAGATTCTGTTCCTTTATAAAAAAGGAGGATTTATGGTTGGAAATATAAGTATAACAGATGTGTATATGAGTGTATTGTCTTCACTGAGTGTAGATGAAAAACCGGATTTGATTGCAAAACTGACAAATTCCATCAGAAATACGTATACAAAGGAACAGAATATTGAAACAGAAGATCCTTTTGCTTGTTACGAAGGCGATTGGGGCGGAAATATGTCGGTTGAGGAATATGCAGATGATTTACGTAAGCCCTAATTTGAGGGTTTACCTTTCTTATATCCAACTGTTGCAAAGATAATAAAACAGCTATTCCGGGTGCAAAAACCGCCATAGAGGCAGTCTCCATGCAGAGGCGCTCTATGGCGGTTTCTCGTTTCTCCACGTTTACCGGGGAAAATTCCCGTTTCCGGGAAGCCGGGAGGTTACTCTTCCATCTTGAGCTTGCCCAGTTCTTTCAGAATGTGCTCCATGGCTTCTTTGTAAACCTCCGGTTTCTCTTTTTCCAGCCATTTCATCAGTTTGAAGTAAGAATTTGGAGTCACAATCTTGCCGTCCCGAATTTTGGTGGCGGTGGACTGGCCTATCGCACCTTTGTCGCCCAAGTTGTTGGGGTTTAAATCGTTTCTTCGCACGGCATTACCGATGCAGGTGCTGATGATCTCAAATTTTTTTCATGTTACTAAAAATTAAATTATTAAATAATGATTTGTAAACAGCATAAACATAGCTACTTACAAAATGTCTCGGCAAAGATAGGAAATGTTTATTAACAATTGCTTGTTTTTGTGAGCAACGCCCTATTTATATTTTGCGTTCCTTTGCGTTATATTTATACTAACACACAAAAGAAATGGATTATACAGAGCAGTTTATCCGGCTGAATTGCAGTTTGATGTCGGATTACAAAATGATGAAGCTGAATGCCGATATGAAATGCATGGGGCTGGGGTTGTATCTTGAAACGATATTGTTTCTGCGAAAACAGCAGGAATACAAACATGATTTTAACGAACTGGATTTGCTGGCCGATCAGTGGGGAGCTACCGTGGAAAATCTGCAACATCTTATTAAGGACTTCGATTTGTTTCTCATTACAGAGGACGGGTATTTCCGATGTCTGTATCTGGACGAGGTGATGGGATATCAGAGTAAACTTTCCGAGCAACGTGCTGCTGCCGGTAGTAAGGGAGGGAGAAGCTGTAAGAAAAGTACGGTGAAAGCATCTGCAAAAGCAACTGCGTCTACAGCGTCTGCAATAGGGAGGGGCAGAATCAACGAGGGGAAAAACGGTGATACGCCCTGCATGGATAATAACGGGGAAGCCTACATGAAAAGCGATGATACACCTTGCATGGATAATAACAAGGAAGTCTATACGAAAAGCAGTGGTGCATCCAGTATGGATAGCAAGGAGAGAATTTATATGGAAAGCAGGAATGTAGATAGTGACAAGGCTGTCTGCATGGATAACAGCAAGCCAATCCATTCGGATTATAATAAGGAAATCTACAAGGAAAACAGCACGGAAAGCAACGTGAAAAGTAGTGCGGAAAGTATGAAAAATACGACTGCAAAAAATACAAATGAAAATTCAGTCAAAAATGTGAATCAAAGTGTTGATAATGAGTGCTATGGAAAGAACTTGCAAGCAAGCTTTAAGCAAAACTTTATAAGAGAAGAAAAGAATAGAGGAGAGAAGAAAAACAACAATAACAAAGAAAAAGAAATAATTGCTGTTGCTGCTGTTGATAAACTTCCCCGATTTTCCGAATTGTCCGAAACGATACCCCGATGGGAACAATGCATCAATGAAGCTTTCATTACTCAGAGTTGGCTGGAGGCTGTGGGGATGATGTCAGGTTTGAAAGAACTCTTTTTGAACAATCTTTCTTTTATTCGTGATCTGTTCAAGAAACATGTCGTGGCACAAGGAAACACAGGAGGAATCACTTCCGTGTCCGAAGCCGAAGCTTATTTCGCCAACTACATCCGCCGAGAAAGGCCCACCCGTCTTTTTCTGGAAGAAAAGCTGAAAGAAAGGAGCCGGATGCAAAATGAATCGATATCACTTTCACCCTACGAAACGTACAATCCGCTGACCGGCGAACGTTCGTACTGCGGAGTGCCTCTTCCTGCCGGTGCACCACCGCGCCCCAACGGACGTGCCACCTGGGATAACCTGAAACAGAGCTGGATATGACGCGCGAAGAACATGCAGACTATGTGCGGTGGCTGAAAAGCCTGCCGCGCAGAAAGGACCATTTCCGTATGCCTTGTCCCGAATGTTCCGCAACGCGAAGCAATCCCAAAGATCCTTCGTTCAGTGTGCATATTACCCGTGAAGGGGGATGGGCGAAATGCTTTCATTGTGATTTCGCCATAGCGTGGAACGAAGACGAGATGTGGAAAAGAGAACAGAAACAACAAGACCGGGAACGGCAGAAACAGCAGAAGGATGCATCGCAGCAACGTAAGTCGCAGCACCACGATGCAGCACCGCAGCAACGTAACACGGCGCAGCACCACGATACAGCATCGCAGCACCACGATACAGCATCGCAGCACCATAACACGGCGCAACGCAAACCGCACATCCCCCTGCAACCGCCTGTACATTACGTATGCCCGGTAATTAATAAAAACAAACAAATTATGAATGGAGAAATGATGGAATACATGGTCGGCAGACGAGGTATTCCGATGGACGTCCTGACAAGGATGAAGATAGAGGAACGCTTGGAATTCCTGCCGCAGACCGGCAAGGAAGAAGCCTGCATCTGCTTCCCTTACCTGGAGGACGGAGTAATGAAAAACATGAAATTCCGGGATGCCGCAAAGCATTTCAAGATGGTGAAAGGAGCCGAGCTGATTCCTTGGAACATAGACGCCATAAAAGGAAAGGAAAAGTGTTACATCACCGAAGGCGAGATAGATGCCCTCAGCCTGATAGCCGCAGGACTGGAAGAAGTGGTGTCCGTACCCAACGGAGCCGGAGGCGCGAACCTTCAGTGGCTGGACCGCTTCGTGGAGTCGCACTTCGATGACAAGACGGAAATCATCCTGGCCATGGATACCGACAAGCGCGGAGTGGAGTTGCGCGACGAACTGGTGCGCCGCCTGGGCATGGACCGCTGCAAGGTGGTGGCCTGGGGAGAAGGCTGCAAAGACGCCAACGAGTATCTGTTGAAGTACAATCTTTCGAGGCTCCGCCAGCAGGTGGAGCAGGCGGCGGAAATCCCGTTGGAAGGAGTCTTCTGCCCCATGGACGAATGGGATACGCTGATGGATATTTATTACAACGGAATGCCGGAAGGAGCCGATACGGGACTGGAGAATCTGGACCGTCTGATCAAGTTCGAGCGTGGTTTTGTGCTCACGGTCACAGGCGTTCCCGGTAGCGGAAAAAGCGAGTTTGTGGACGAAATTGCCATGCGCCTGCTCCTGCGCCACGATTGGAAGGTGGGCTATTTCAGCCCGGAGAATACCCCGCTGGCCTATCACTACCGCAAGCTGATACGCCGCGTGGTGGGCAAGCGTTTCGAACACAAAGGGATGCCGTTGCCGGAAGCCGGACAGGCCATCCGTTACCTGGCACAGAGTGTCTTCTCCATTATGCCGAAAGAGGACTTCTCGGTAGAGAGCGTGCTCCGCATTGCCGCCCAACTGGTAAGCCGGAAAGGAGTGAAGGTGCTGGTAGTGGACCCCTTCAACCGCTTCGAGCATCAGATTCCCGACTGGGAGACGGAAACGCAGTATATCAGCCGCATCTTCGATGAGTTCTCCAATTTTGCCGTGAAGCACAAGGTGTTGCTCATCCTGGTGGCGCATCCCACCAAGTTGCGCCGCGAACCGGGAAGCAAACGCTGGCCTGTGCCCACGCTGTATGATATCAACGGCTCGGCGGCCTTTTTCAACAAGACGGATTATGGAATGGTGATAGACCGTAACGATGAACTGGGGCAGGTGCTGGTGCGTGTAGCCAAGGTACGTTTCGACCATCTGGGCGGACCGGGAGATGCTTTTTTCGCCTTCAGCACTTACAACGGACGCTACACCCCTACCGAGGAGAGGACCTTGGATCATAATCCGCCCGAACCGAAGTGGGAGCATACCAATTTTCTGACAGAGAAGCTGAAGCCCGAACAGCAGGGCCTGGGGTTTAATGAGGGGGAATGAAGTAGTTGAATGTTGCTGTTCCTGAATAACTCAGGGATAGGAGAAGGGAGATATGTCAAAACAAAAAGGACAGCCCCGAAGAGTTACAGATAGTAATTATAACACGTAAAAGGGGCGTATCAAGCTCTGTATGGAGTAATGATACGACCCTTTCTTTAGTCTTTTAGGATGCTCAAATTTCAGATTGTAAGTTCATGTTTTCAAAAACTGAGTTTTGACACCCGCTTTTTAGGTCTTGTAGTTACAATTTGTAACTTTTCGGAGTAGTCATTTGATTTTGACATACCCCTTTAAAAGTTGTTTACAAGTAGATCATGTTGCCGGCAGGTTTTACTGATTACTGACCATTCCTCAGTGATCACTGATCATTCCTCATTAATCATTAGCCACTAAAATCCTCTCCACCGTTCCCGTTTTATCTCCTCGCACTGCCGTCGCTGCCATGCGGGCATTATTTTCTCCAGCTCTTTCAGTTTCCATCCTTTCATAAAACGTATTTCGTCTTTCTCCTGTTCCGTGCACAGGCTGATGCGCAGCAGTTCGGGATAGAGCACCTG
>ENA-OOWK01000790-OOWK01000790.1-human-gut-metagenome-genome-assembly--contig:-NODE-790-length-19451-cov-3.201021_pt1 | contig 19451 bp, 19 predicted proteins | sample MGYA00241405_ERZ501317 | MGnify/ENA primary metagenome ERZ501317 (study PRJEB25962, sample SAMEA1972440) | human gut metagenome | biome: human gut; feature: human-associated habitat; material: faeces... | reverse complement strand
GTATAGAACGGATGGCATTTGGAGCAGATCTCCACGTGGATGTCTTCGCTTGTGGATCCTGTTACAAATGTGTTTCCACAGTTACAAGTTACTGTTGCCTGATGGTACTCTGGATGGATTCCTTCTCTCATGATTTTCACCTCTCTATTTCAAAATAGTTATTATAATCTCTAAACAGCTTCCTCATTGTATCACAAGTTATTTCCTTTTGCAACTATTTTTTAGATAAACTTCTGGCGAATAACCTGCTGCACTAATTCTGCGTTTGATTTTGTCCTCGAAAACATATTGATCAGATTGTCTGCGGCTTCTTCCGCTTTCATTCCGTTTAACGCCTTCCGGATAATGTAACTTGCTTCTTGTTCCTCTTTATTAAGAAGAAGATCTTCTCTTCTCGTTCCGGAACGTGGAATATCGATTGCCGGAAACACTCTTTTCTCCTGAAGTTTTCGATCAAGCATAAGTTCCATATTTCCTGTTCCTTTGAATTCTTCATAGACAACATCATCCATCTTACTTCCTGTATCTACAAGAGCTGTTGCCAGAATAGTCAGGCTCCCGCCTTCCCGCATATTTCGCGCTGCTCCAAAAAAACGTTTTGGCATATGCAGCGCTGCCGGATCCAAACCACCAGACAAAGTACGTCCACTTGGGGGAACCGTCAGGTTATATGCCCTTGCCAGTCTGGTAATACTGTCAATAAAAATGGTTACATCTTTTTTATGCTCTACCAGACGTTTTGCTCTTTCAATGGTCATTTCAGACACTCGTTTATGATGCTCCGGCAATTCATCAAAAGTAGAGTAAATAATTTCCACATTTTTTCCCTTAATGGATTCCTTCATATCTGTAACTTCTTCCGGGCGCTCATCAATAAGTAAAATAATTAAGTGCATCTCCGGATTATTTTTCAGAATAGATTTTGCCGCATCTTTTAATAAAGTCGTTTTACCGGCTTTAGGAGGTGAAACAATCATTCCCCTCTGCCCCTTGCCAATAGGGCTTACTAAATCTGTAATTCTCATTGCCATACTTCCACCTGGTCTCTCCAGATGAAGCCGCTCATTTGGAAAAATAGGAGTCATGTCCTCAAAATTCATTCTCTGCATTTCATTAGCTCTGATTCCATTGATATGCGTCACATACAGCAGAGCAGAGAATTTCTCATTCTGGCTCTTTACCCTTGTATTTCCTCTTAAAATATCCCCGGTTTTCAAATTAAACCTGCGAATCTGGGAAGGAGATACATATACATCATTATCTCCGGGCAAATAATTATCACTTCTGATAAAGCCGTACCCATCAGGAAGTACCTCTAAAATACCGCTTACTGTTAATCCGCTATCCAGTTCAGACTGTTCCATAGGCGCCCTTGCCGGTTTATTTTCCTGATTATCCTCTCTTTGTTCTCTCTGATATTTTCTTTCTTCTGGTTTTCTGCTCTCCTGCTGAACTTCTTCAATTCTTCCTGTTTCTGCTTTGTCCTGAACACTTTCAGCAGTATGTTCGGTTTTCTTTTTTTCCTCTTCATCTGCCTGAACCATGCGTTCAACCAGCTCGCTTTTTTTTAAAGTAGAAATTCCTTTTAAACCTCTTGCTTTTGCAATCTCCTTTAACGCCCCAAGGGACAAGGAAGCATATTTTTCTCTCATTCTATATTCCTCTCGAAAGTTTTACTTTGTTCGTCATTTCCAATTTGTTTTCTTGATTTGTGGAATTACGTCTGAACTGACTTGAATACTATTACTACGTTATCTTACAGATAGATTTATCATAGCATACTTTTAAGAATTTGCAAAGCCCTCCTTTGCCCTATTATCCATAATTCCTCTAATTTTCTTTCTGTTCCATATAATTTTTGAAGCATTTCATGCTCTTTGTTAAAAACTTACTTTTATGATACACCAAATAATAAGCTCTGTTAATTTCTATTCCTTCTATCTGAATCTCTCTTAATCTGTGACTGGATATATAAGGAGCTACCTCTGCAGTTGTAAGAAAAAGAACTCCTCTGCCCTGGCTGCAGGCCTCCATCAGACTGCGGTCACTGCTGCTTTCCATAACAATCTCCGGTAAAATTTTATATTTATTCAATAGACTTTCAATCAGGCTGCGTGAACCACTTCCCTCTTCTCTCAATAGAAGCGGTATTTCTTGTAATTTCTGAATGTCAATGCATGATGGCAGGGGATACTGTTCCGCACAGATCACAGACATGGTTTCTTCCTTCATAAGATTGGTGATAAAATACTCTGCGTGCATGGGATAATCCATAATTCCAAAATCCAGTTCATTTCGAAGCAGCTTTTCTTCAATCTGTCTGGAATTTTCCACTAAAGTATACAGGGGAATTTCCGGATATTGTTTCAAAAATCCTGCAGTCAGTTCCGGAAGCCAACTGATACCATAAGATACATTTGTCCCTATTTTCACTTTTGTCACTGCATTTTTATCTCTTAACACATCTCTTGCCTCATCAAACTGCGCCAAAATAGAATCCGTATATAATAATAATTGCTCCCCTGCTTCTGTAATATAAAGCCTTCGGTTCATCCTCTCAAATAATTTTGTTTCATAATAATTTTCCATTTCTTTAATTGCATAACTGACTGCCGGCTGTGCCATATTCATACTTTCTGCAGCAAGGGTAATGCTTTCCAAACGACAGACCTCTGAAAAAATCCGAAAATGCCTTAATGTCATAGTCCTCCCCCTTATATATAACTTTTTTATTATATATATTATAATAACATAAGAATTGTTATCTATCCAGAAAAAGGATAAGATGATATAGATTATAAAAGTGGAGGTCGCATATGTTTATTATCTTATTCTTTCTAATCTGCTTTTTTGCGTCGGTAATTGGTGCGATTTGTGGAATTGGCGGCGGGGTAATTATCAAACCGGTTCTGGATGCTTTCCAAATGATGGACGTCAGTACCATCAGCTTTCTTTCAGGATGTACCGTCTTATCCATGACAACGTATTCCGTTATCAAAAGCAAGATGAGCAAAACAAACAGTATTAATTCCAAAACAGCTTTGCCTTTAGCCCTTGGAGCAGCAGTTGGTGGTATTTTAGGAAAATGGATTTTTTCCCTTCTTACCAACACTTTTCCAATTTCCAAGGTGGGCGCTGTACAGTCCATCTGTTTGATGCTGATTACCATCGGTACCCTTGTTTATACCATATACAAAGCCCAAATTAAAACTTACCATGTAACAAGTCCTGTTTTTTCCTGTATCATTGGCGTTGTACTTGGACTTCTTTCCTCATTCCTTGGCATTGGGGGAGGTCCTATTAACCTGGTAATCTTGTTTTTCTTCTTTTCCATGTCAACAAAAGAAGCAGCAGAAAACTCTCTTTACATTATTTTCTTCTCACAAATAGCAAGTCTGCTTTCTTCTGTAGTGACAAGCAGTATCCCTGCTTTTGATCCTGTAGTCTTAATCTTTATGGTCATTGGCGGAATTGCCGGAGGTATTTTCGGACGTGGATTAAACAAAAAAATATCCGAAAAAACCGTAGACAAGCTCTTTATTGGATTAATGGTAGTGATTATTTTTATTAACATCTATAATTTCTATTGCTTCATGTAAGCAAAAAGCCGGAACAGCTCCTTTTCCTGGATATGTTCCGGCTTTTTCTTTTACCAGACAGTAACGTACCTGTTATTTCATTTGGGTTTTGCCATACACTCTAAAAATAATGGGAAATATGAGGCAAAACAGAATCAAATACAAGGGTATCATAACGGATATTCCACCTAAAATCCTTCCGCCTATATGATACAGAGCAAAATCTTCCAGGTTCTTATTGATAAACAACAGCTGATCTGGAAATAATGTCATGACTCTCGCAAATGCCTCAAGTTTCCCCACAAAAGGCGGAATGCAGGTCAGTATAAACGGGATCGTAATGGCAAATACAGTAGAATGTGTTTTTGCAGAAACAAGCATAGCCAAGGTTGCAATAAACAAACTTCCAATATATCCACCAAAGGTGCTAAGCACATAATCCTGCAAATAGGTAATATTATAAATACTATTCCAGTTGCTAACACCTGTCTGGACTGCACATCCGCTGCCACTAAATCCCAATACAGCTAACACAATACCACTGAATAAAAGAACAACACTCCAGTAGAGAATCGTTGTAATCAGAAAACCAGCGCCCATTTTCGATAGAACAGCCTTTCCCCTTCCCCATCTTGTTGAAAAGAAAATAGAATCTGCTTTCCATGTAAACTCATCAGAAAAAATACCTGCCACCAGAAATCCAATGATTAATACAGTAATCATCATTAGTGTTGGAAGATATTGGGAATCCAGCAGTGCTTTCCATCCGTCTGCATACTCATAATATAACGGTGTGTCCAGACTTTCATATTTATGAATCAGCCATTCTTTTTCATCTTTTGAAAACATGTCTGCTATCTCATCCCGATTTAAGTAGTTTCTTAAACCCATTATTCGCTGTTCATAAAAATTCTCTGCTTCCTCTTCAGAGATACTATCGATTCTGTAATAATCAAAATTATCAAATTCAGAAAAAGCAAGATTAATCATTTCTCGAATGTCAGAAAATCCCTGCTTCATTGCCGCTGCCTTATTATTTTCTTGTATGTCCTCTGACTTAGCCTCTGGCAAAGCGTTAATCGCTGCATTTTCCTGGATTACTTCTCTTAATACATCCTCCGTCAAATACCCTTCCCATTGACTTTTTTCGTCCTGTAAATGGCGGGCTGCCAAAATACCTGTTGACAAATTTCCATCTTTATCAACATAACGGACATCTCGTATAGCTAAAACGCTCCCTATTACAAGAACAGCGGTCAAAATGAGCAGAGCCGCTTTATTTAATGGCTTTGAAAGTACCTTCTTAATCTCAAATAACAGCATCATCAACACCTGCCTTCTCACCAAAATAATATAAAAATACATCTTCCAGATTCGCCTCTTCCATGACTGCATCTGGAAAAGGCTTTTCTTTGGCTATAATTCTAAGTTCTACCCTTTGAGCTTCTGATTTGATATTTGAAATTTTATATTGCTTCATCAAATCCTGTACATTAGCTTTATTAGTATAACATTTCCATACCTTTTCGGTCATAGAGTGAATCGGCTCCTCTGCGGTTCCCTTATGAAGAAGTTTCCCCTCCTTCATCAACCAGATTTCGTTTGCAATATATTCTACATCTGACACAATATGTGTGGAAAGCAGCACAAGCCTCTCCTGGGAAAGTTCACTAATCAAATTTCTAAATCGAATTCTTTCATTGGGGTCCAGGCCAGCCGTAGGTTCATCAAGAATTAAAATTTGGGGATCATTCAGCATTGCCTGGGCAATGCCGGCTCTCCGTTTCATACCCCCAGATAACTTTTTCATTTTTTGATTTTCTGCCTTTGAAAGTCCAACTTTTGCTATTAAATTCTTTACACGTTTTTTCGCAACCGCCGGACGGATACCTTTCAAAGCTGCAATATAAAGAAGATAATCTTTGACTGTAAATTCCGGATAAAAGCCAAATTCCTGTGGCAGATATCCAAGCAGCTTTCTATAGTCCGCTCCCATTTGAAAAATGTCTTTTCCATTACATAAAATTTGTCCGCTGGTAGGTTGTAATAATGTGCAAATGATTCTCATAAATGTGGTTTTTCCTGCACCGTTTACGCCCAGCAATCCATACACCCCATTTGTCATAGTAATATTTAAACAATCTACTGCTGTGAAATCGCCAAACTGTTTTGTAAGCTTACTAATTTTTAATTCCATCTAATTTTTCCTCCCATATTCTATCGCAGCAATCAATAGACTTATATATCGTGAAAACCATAAATACCAAAGCAATACAAAAAAGAGTAACCCATACAGGAATCATAATGTCATAGTAGATACGTTCATCCAGTAGAATAAGCCACCAAACAGCACTCCAAATCATGCACATACCCACAGCAACTACTTCGTTAAATCCCCGTTTATTACATAAAGTTCCAAAACAAATGCAAGCAGTAACTACTAAGGGAAATAAAAATTGCACCAGCAAATCCGTTAAAGTTAATTGCAGAGTAATGGAAGCAATACCACAAAATACCGTAATAATAAAAACATCGATAATGCCAAATAATAACATTCTTGCAGAATAAACCTGCCTAAGTGAATAATAAGTAGCTGATTCAACCTCCATACATTGATTTGCTCTGTTTTTCCACAATTCTGGAATAATAAGAATGATAAATAATGCTGCTACAACTCCCATGCTTCGATAAGCATATAAAGCATCCTCTGCAAATGGAAAGATTGCCCATAAAAGAATAAGAGTTAAAATTTGAAGCAGCCACCATCTTTTTTTAATTAATCGAAACTGTATATATAGAAAAGAACCATATGACAAGTTTTTTTCTGCTTCAGCAAGAAGAAAGCTTTCCCTGGCAACTTCAATGGTTTCTTGTATTTTTTCTTCCCTTGGATTCACCTTTCTTTTTTCTTTATACTTTTTCATCTGTTTATCCAGGTTCATGAATCATCCCCTCCCTTCTCAGTAAATATTGCAAACGAATTCTTCCCTGCTTCAAACGATATTTAACAAGTGGAAGACCGATCTCTAAGGCACTGGCTATTTCTGTCAGTTTCATTTCCTGAAAATAATAAAGATGAATGACCTGTCGGAATTCATCCGGCAGTTGTTCTAAAGCCCATTCCAGCATCATTCTATCTGTAATTTTTTCTTCCACATTGCCAGATAGTGACTCTACTTCTGATAGCCAATCTTCCTGAAGAAATAAGTTTTTTTGTTGCTTATAATAATTTTTGCAAAGGTTTCCTGCTATGGTATACAAATAGTTTTTTGTTTTTCCTTTATAACGATAATCAGATAATTTTGCGAAAAAATTTGCGAAAGTCTCCTGTGTCAGATCTTCAGCATATTCTGTATCAAAACAATGATAACTACAATATTTCAGAATATCACTATAATATTTGCGAACAAAAATCTCAAACGCATCATCATCGCCTTGTTTCATTTTTCTGATTAAAAGAAAATCTACATCCACAAAATCCTCCTTTCTCGTCTATTGAAATTCTAAACGTTTATTCCTTCTACTATATATAACAACTTAGGATGGCAAAAAGATAGTATAAATCAAAATTTATTTTTAGAATCGGCTTATAGAACATAGTCTGTGGCAGAATTATAAATTATTTAAACAATAAGAAGAAAGCAATGCAATGAATAAATGTAATCAAGTGTAATCAAACTTTTGAGAGCAAAAAATAAGAGAAACGTTGATTTTACAACGTTTCTCCCACTTTTTAACAATGCCGCAGACCGGAATCGAACCGGTACGGGAGTATAAGTCCCGCAGGATTTTAAGTCCATATATACCATGCGAACTTCCCGGAACGTGTTGGTATGTATTAGAATTTAAAGTCTCAAAAAATGCTGTTAAAATCGGTCTTTTCGTTCTCCGGCAGACTAAAATATTATAAAATCAGTATACTTCGAATTTCTCGGTTTGGCAAGAAAAAAATACACTAGAGGGATGTCGGAGGGATATTCCACCGTTTCCACTCTTCCTACATTAATTTAATAGAGGTAACTTTCAACCATTATACCTACTAGCAAGGCAGATTGTAAAACAGTCTGCTTTTTTTATTACGAAAGGATTTTTTATATGAATTATCAATTAGAATTAAAACAAATTGTAGATTTTCCACGCTGCCGGATTTACCGGGAATTTATACAAACACTTATGAAAGACAGAAGCATCCGTACCAACGGAGGTTCCTGTCTTTTTTATTTTCTCATTTTATGTTCTTATGCAAATTACAGCTCCTCTTATCGGAACATCGAACACCTTACTTACAAAGTTGTTCCTGGCGAATGGATCTGTTCTCTTAAAGAACTACAGATTCACTTCCGCCAAAAATTCCAGCACCAGGTCATATCCATACTGGATACCCTGGTTGAGCAAAACCTTTTAACCTACTCACTACACGAAAAAAATAAGATTATCCAATACAAGATCAAAGACTGGCCAAAAGATAATACTGCCCTTTCCTATAATTATCCATGCAAAAAAGACATCGGGTTTTTCTTTTTTCCAATCGCAGATGTTCATAAACTAATCGGACTGGGAAAATGTTCGGAAATGGATGCTCTTTTGGATCTTTGGATTCATGCAGTCTATAATGATCCATCTGTGCAAGGCTCTGATGCCGGTCCGGTAGTATATTTTCGCAATCAGACTGGAAATCCCTTGTTCAGTTATCAGGAACTTGCCAGACGTTGGAAACAGTCGAAATCTTCTGTGTCCCGTCTGCTTAAAAAACTTGAAGATACCGACATGATCACACTGATTTCCTATTCCGGGAAACATGGCAGCATGGTATATCTGCGTAATTATCTGTCCGTTATGTTTAATATCAGTGATGTCATGATTGATAAGGAGGAAATTGCCATGAAAATGCAACTGCCAATACATATAACCGAAGATACCTTACCTGACAAAAACAATTCTGAATGCGTTTCAGAATCTATTACTGACGAACAAATCATCGTTTCACAGGAAGGCTCCTGCGTTCCAGAATCACACATTAAAACCATTATTCGCAAAGTCGCTGAAATACTGGAAATACAAGGCATTTCTTGCTGTAGATGCCCTAAAACGAAGTATATATTATCTCCTTTATCAGCCTGCAAGGATACAGTATATCTATATTCACTACGTATTATCTGCCCCTGGGGGAAAGCATCTTACCAGTTTGAGTTAAAGCTAAAACCTGAAAATCCCGCCGTCACCAACGTCCCAGGGCATACTCCGCCTATGCAGCATACCTTACCTGCCTTCGCTGAAATCCCAGAAGTTCTGTTGAAAGGAGGGGTTGTATAATGGCAAAGAAAAATCACCACCCTGTTTCTGCTGAAGTAGAAAATAACCCGCTGTACCATGATACCTATAAGCTGCTCCGTTGTTACCGGGATTCTACTTATAGCCTGATGGTTGCTGTCCGGCAGGTAGAAATTCAGTTCCAACTGGAATACAACACCAGTGTAGACGAATTTCTGGATTCCATCTATGCTGCAGGATCAGATCTGGGAGGCAGCCAAATTGAAGAATGGGCAAAAAGCATTGCCCGCAGTAACAAAATGATAAAGCTGCTTCTCTCTTCTGTGGATCTGCTCCGGAAAAATCATAAGCATGGGGAAGAATACTACTGGATATTATATTACGCCTTTCTGTCTCCTCATGAGTTGAAAAACACAGAGGAAATCCTGGAAGAGTTGGAAAAGCACGTTCCCAGTATCTCCTATCGGACGTACTACCGAAGGAGGCAGGCTGCTATTAACGCTCTTAGCAGCATACTATGGGGATTTTCTGCAAAGGGGACACTGGAAACTTTGAATAAGTTTTTCCCAAAATAAAATCGACATTTTCCATATAGGCACTCATAATTGAAAAAAACAAAGGAGGGTGCCTATCATGGATCAATTATCAAATTTTATATCCGAATATCTAAAAACATGTGAAACCATAAAAAAGTTAAATTCCAAAACTATTAAAGCATACCGTATAGATTTATCACAATTTCATACATTTATGCTGCCACAGAAGGATTTCACGGAAAAAACAACCTTAAACTCATTCCTGTCACTGTTACACCAAAAATACAAACCCAAAACAGCCAAAAGGAAGATTGCTACTTTGAAGGCGTTTTTCCATTATCTTGTTTATGAAGAATTATTATCTCAAAATCCTTTTGAGAAACTCAATGTGAAATTTCGGGAACCACAAGTCCTGCCCAGAATAGTCCCTAATACTATTATAGAAATCTTTCTCCAGACCATGTATAAACAAAAAAAGCTTGCACATACAACATACAAATACAATTCAATCCTTCGGGATATAGCCGTAATAGAATTACTATTTGCAACTGGAGTACGTGTTTCTGAACTATGCTCACTTACGCTTTCTCAAATAGATTTCACTACTTACAAAATTATTATAAACGGGAAGGGATCAAAAGAACGTATTTTACAAATTGGGAATGATGATGTCAAAGAAATACTATCCGAATACTATGCAGCCTTTAAAACAGATATTTCTAAAACAGGGTGGTTCTTCATCAACCGTCTTCACAAAAGATATTCTGAAGAATCTGTCCGAAGCATGATCGTCAAATATCTTAAACTTGCCGCCATAGATATGCACGTAACTCCACATATGTTCCGGCACTCCTTTGCGACACTGTTATTAGAATCTGATGTTGATATTCGATATATACAGAGAATGTTGGGACACAGTTCGATAAAAACAACCGAAATATATACAAATGTGTCTACCTCCAAACAGAACAGCATTCTCACTGCTAAACACCCACGTAACTCAATGCATATTGATATTACAATGTAACACTGCAGGCCGCCTAATTTAAGCGGCCTCTTTTTTCTCCCTCTTTGTTCACTCTAAACCAAGGATAATATCTAATTATAGATAATTGATATTTTCTGATTTTGTTTTTAACAAATAAAATTTCGTACAAAATAATATTACCAGTGGAGAAAAAATTATGATACCGATATTTTTAAGTAGACCAAATCCGTTTACAAACGAACAATCCTACTTTTTAGATATGTTAATTAAAAGAATTAACGATGTTCAGTTGAAAAATATTACATTAGAAGCGAAAGATTATAATCCTTATGAATCTTTAACGTGTTTATCTGAGTTAATTAAAAGAACATACGGAATGATAATAGTTGCTTTTGGTCAGTATTATATAGAAAATGGAATTTCGAAAAAAGGTGCACAAACTAAAGACTGCTTTTTTGATGCACACGAAAATTTGCTCAATCAAACCTGGGTAACAAGTCCATTTTGCCAAATTGAAGGTGCAATAGCTTTTGGAAATAATTTGCCAATACTAATTTTAAAACAGGACATGGTAAAAATAGAAGGAATATTAAAAAGTGGCAATCATGCTATACAAGGACCTATATTCCAACTCAGCAATAATAGCCAAATTGAGACATATTTTTCTGATGCCACTTTTAATAATTCCTTTGTTGAATGGTATGAAAAAGTGCTTCAATTACATGATTTTATCAATAAAGTGACATAGTATCTAAAAATAAATAATCATGTGAATTCAATTAAATGTTGCTGATTTTTACATAATATTTGCTATTTTTTTTATTGCTTCTAAATCTTTATGCAGATCCATTATGCCTTTTTCGATTGTAGCTTGCTGCCTGTGTGATTGATATTTTACTTTATATACTTCATTCTTTAAGCCAGTCGCAATTAGAAATAATGAATTTTGATTTGCTAGAAACCAAGCATTATTAAAGGCATCCCCATTCCTTTTTAAAGTTTGTGCCTGAGTTAAAAGGATTTTTGCTGTATGTACGGAGGTATAGTAATATTCTTTAAGAATATTAGCATCTTCTTCTATCAAATATATTTTTATTAACGTGGAACAATAATTTTTACCACAATACAAGTTTCCACTCTCATAACACATTCCACGTCTATAGTATTCTATCGCAGAGTATAAATCACTTTTTTGTTTTGTTAACTCAAATAATCGCAAATGAATAGCAGCAGCAATTCCTAGTGCGTTTTCACAAACTGTAGATTCAAGATTGATACTTTTCTTCAACATTTCAAATGAATATTTTAAATTTTCCTCGGATAAATCTTTTTTATACATAGACAATATATAAGAGCAATAAACTTCAACATCATCGTATTTATAATCTGTAATTATCTTTTCATATATTTTTTCCGCACTTTCATATTGTTCGTTTTCAATCATATCTTTTCCATGACTAAGTAACTGATATAAAGACAAGCTATTGGATAAGTGCTCTGGTTGTACAATACTCATCGCCTGTTCATAAATACCATAACTAAAGACAGGGCTATCAATATAATTGTCATCAGATTTTTTACAAGTCTCAATTACATTTTTTAAAATATTAGAAATTCTACTAATTTCATCAATGTCTCTCTGCCTATCTGAGTCATATGTAATATGCGGATTAAACGACAAATCAAAAAAACTATTATTTTGTAATGTTTTTTTATCACATAAAATTATGGTTGATTTAGGTTTCATAGCATGTCTCATGCCAAGTTCGTAAATTGCATTTTGGTTTAAAGTGGTTATATCTGCTATGACTATATCTGCCATATAAATATTTCTAATAAATGTTTCGTTAATTGCTTGTGTTGTAAATATTTCATCACATCTATAAGCATGTTTGTGACGTTCGTCACAATTAACAGCAACAAGCTCCATTTCTATCAAGGTGGGCTTAATCAAATAATTATATGTATCGTCCAAATTAACTTCAATATTTGTATTTGGTATTTTTTTGGTTGCAAATCCCATAATTACAAAACATGTTGTCATGAGTATTTCTCCTAATATTCTAAAAATTCTTTTATAGAAAATATCAATTATCTATAATTAGATATTATCCTTGGTTCATATAACCTCAAATTCTACATCTATTATAACGCATTCTACATTTTTGCACAACATCTCCTGAGTTAAAATCACCATGCCTTTGAATCTGAATAATGTTTGTCGCTTTTTATTTTATTAAAAAAAAGTGCATATCCCGAAACCGAATATGCACTCCAAATAGCATTATATATTTATTTTCTTTTGCACAAAAAAGTACGATATTTTCTAAAACTCTATCTGTGTGTCAAAGTAAAAGCTTCTTCCACTTCCTAATCTTTGTCCGAAATGTTCCAAAGGGGGCTACTGTATTTACATGAATAAACTTATAAACTTCCCATACTGCTGTTTTGGTAGCTTCATCTGCCCACTTTCTTTTATGTGGTAAAAATAGCTCCTCTTCCGTCATAGAATCAATCATTGTAAAAATTTTCTGTATATTATCTTCCAGCATGCCCATTAGTTCTTTTAGAGATAAATTGGCATAGGTATTGGTAAACCACTGATACAATTCCCCCAATTGATTCCACTTAAAACCATCCGATGGTGTTTTCACTGGAAGTCCAGCCTGTTCATCATTTTCCCATTTCAATACTAATGTGGTCCACCCAACCTGATATGCAAGATTTTCTGCAGGTGTTCGCTCCACCTCCATACATCGTTTGTCCTTCAAGGATTCTGGGATATCCTCAAACTCTGCAATATATTTGTCGTAAGCCCTCTTGATTTCTGCCTTTAGTTCCTCTTTATTTTCATACGTCTTCATCATTTACCTCGCAGTCTTCCGTCTTTACTCCTTGTTCCACACTCCAAAATTAATTATCCCCTACGAATTTCAATAAGCTGAAGTACATCCGCAAACATTTCTCCTTGATCTTCTAAATCAATCATAAGCCATTTTTGTCCATTTCCCCATCTTGCTTTTTCGTAAAGTTCTCTTAATTCTGAAGTACATTCCCATAAAATAGCTTCAACTGCTTCTTTTTCTTTTTCTCCAACCACAACCAGTACCGTAAAATATCCTTCCCTGGGATATACGGTACACAGGCTTTTTCCAGACTTTTTAAATTTTACATTCCAACCACGTTCCCAACTACAACGGCTAAATTCTATTTTCTCATTGCACCTGTACTTCTTTTTAATCTCGGAGCAAAATTGCATAAATACCGGATTTCTAATATATGCCGCAAAATCCTCTAAGATCGGAATTTCCTCTTGATTCTGCATATCAATCATGACCATTCTCCTTTGCTCTTTATAGAAACTGGAATTTTTTGTTGAAACACTTACACAAATGAAGCATAAATAACATAAATTTCTGCAATCAAAATAATTCCGAGAACACCATCTATCATCAAATTATACTGTATATCTGTCAAAAATGTTTTTGAATGTGTCAGGAAATATTTAATGTTTTCTTTCCCAGTCAAAAGTGTAATTATGAGTAGCAAAATAGGAAATAAAAAAATCTCTACCTTATTTCCAAAATCATCTGCTATCCCATTTGCAAAATGAACAGGAATAATCTGAGGTAAGAAAAACACACTTACTATTGCTAATAAAACACCAATACTGCAAATTCCCCATGTTAATTTTCTGCTTCCTACAAGTTTCATAAAAATGCCTTCTTTCTGCAAAATTTAATTTTAAAGTTTTTCTCCTGGATATCCCTATTTCTCCACAAATCTAATAATATGGACTTCAGTATATCATATCATTTATATCGCATCAACATCCAATCTTGCGAGATACATCTGAAATAATCCCAGTAAATACTTCCTGCTAGCTTTCAATCTCTATTCTACTCTGCATCCGTTTTCTCTTGATCTGCTTCATCTCTTTTATACTTTCTTTTCGATAACCTGTTTTTTATTTCAAGCAAACCTACAAAAATAATAACAACCGTAACCATCCCCATTCCTATACCCGAAGTAATATCATTTATGATACTTTTCGCCGGAGATACGGTCACTCCCAGTAATCCCCCATATAAGATCGCAATTAGAAGGGCCGAAAGAATGTCTTTGTACTTATGCTCACGAAATGGTTTCTTATACTTTTCCTTCCATTCTTCCTTCATATTTTGGAATTCTACTTTCCCTTTTTTCCCATCCTCTAATAATAATGTAAAAGGCACATAAGCTCCGATCAATACGCTGATTGTTATATTTGGAATTTCGAAATCTAATTCCGTAATATCACGATTTGCAATAATAAATCCCGATATGCAAGCACCCACATACGCCATAAAAATATAGCGTTTTTTATCACTTATCCCCAAATCATTTTCTTTAAAACAGAAAGAAAACAGACCGTCCATAGACCAAATCAAAAGAAGTAATAGCACCGCACATATCACAGCATTAAAATCAGCCTTTATGAGTAACGAAAAGCATATATAGGCATACGATGATAGGAGCATAAGCAAAACATAAACAAATTGCTGTATCGGCTTCTTTATTCTGTTTACAAATTCAAAAACCCAATATTTCTCTCTATAAATACAATAAATAAAGCCTGCCGTAAGTATCATACCGATAACATAAGATATTATCAAAACTCTCTCCATGTATTTCCTCCTTTGTAAAAACCGTTTTGTATAACCTATATCTTCATTTTTCAAATAAAGCTGATCTCCTGCCTTAATATTTAACGCTGCAGTAAACTCATTATAATATAAGGCTTTAATTATGGCAGATATATGTAAATTTTATCATACCTCTTTTTTTCAATAATCACAATTTTTCTTGTCTAATTTGATATTTTTCTTTTCTGGTTGGATTTCTATTCTTTTAATCATGACATATCTATGTCCCAACTTGGCACACTTCTGCGATTGAAGGGTAAATTTACCCATGTTACAATTGATATTGCTTATAGTATTCCTATTTTTACCAGCACCTTTATCGGTGCTTTTTTGTACCCGTAAACCTTTCGCTGACAGTAGCCAATACTTACACAGTACGTACAGCGTACTTCCCCTAAAATAAAAACGTATTCTGTGCGTACAGTGTAAGTAAAACTTCCTATTATATAATGAAGGGAGATTACCATGAAAACAAGAAATGAAATCTATCAAGGGGAAGGTGCCCAATTGCTCCGGTTCATTACAACTTACCATTCGCTGCAATATGAACAGGTCTTACGGCTCTTTTCCAAAAACAGAGAGTCTATCAAATCTCTGATCACCAGTCTGGTAAAACAAAAACGCATTATCTATGATAAGGAGAACGGGCTTCTCTGCGACAGCCAGGAATCTGCAAACAATCCTGATTATGGGATGATTGCATCTTTTTGGGTGCTTTTGGACTTCAAAAACGCCATTGTGTACCATACTGACGGTGAATTTCCTGTGAAACTGAACTTTTTCTCTAAAGATGAGTGGTATGAAGTCCTCTATGTCCCCCAGGAACAGGAATATCTTATCAATCATGTCATGGAAAGCCAGACAAAAAGCGATGCGAAACGGCTGGTTGTATTAGAGTCGGAAGAACAGGCTGCAAAAATTCATATCACAGGCGTGATTGCCTTTTGCCTTGTAGACTCCTCTACCGGATCTGTCAGCTATTATGCAAAGAAATGAGGTATGTATGAACACCAAAACTGTTTTTGACCGTTTACAGAGCATTGATGATGAAGTCCAAAAACTTCACAACACTATTTTTGCATTGAAAACAACAGATATTCAAGCGTATGCCGACAAATACGAAGAACTGAGTATCAGTGCTGCCCTACGTTCTGAAAGGATTGCCTGCCAGCTCAGAAATCTGGTATATACCACAACTGATACTGGAAAGAAAGACTATCTGAAACAGGCTGCGGCTGTGCAGGGAATCAAAATCTCTTTTTCAAATAGTGTTCTTTCCATTACCATGCCAGGACTACTGCCCAAACGTAAATTGCGAACCAACACCGCTTTTCTACATGAGCCATTAAACCTTGCCTTGCAGACTTATGTGACAGAACATTCTATTCCGTTATATAAAAGATGTGTGGTCTGTTTCAGTCAAATTTATGACCAGAGCCTTTCTTTACAACGGATACGTGATTACGATAATTTGGAGTTCAAACAGATTTTAGATACTATCGCTTCCTATGTTCTGGTTGATGATACGGGACTCTTTTGCGACTCCTATCACACTACAGAACTGGGGAATTACGATCACACCGTTATCTTTGTAATGGAACCGGAAATCTTTCCTGGCTGGCTGAAAAATAGAAAATCGTCTATCAAAACCATATCGGAAATTTCCTGATATTTTTCTTTCTTTTTCCGATATAGGTAATTTTTCTGCAAAGAAGCCATATTCTTTGCATTTTTTATGCTTAATACCGCCCTTACTTTACCCAAGTATAGGCTGTCATAGGTAAAAATCGAACTGAGGTGATGCTTATTTGATAAAAACCGATTCTATAAAATATCAGCTTTTGGAAATGGTTGGACTATGTGGGGAATTCCCTTCCGGACAGCTTAATAGATTGATTGAGAGTGATTCCTATGCAGAGAAGGTGGTTACAGATTTAAAGCAGAGTAAGCTTATAAGAACACACTATAAAGATGGCCTACGAGGTTATCGCCTTACCAAACGGGCAAAAGAACTGCTGCTTTCGCAAAATTCCTGTCGTTTCCAAAACTATTTAACCGGAAATGCAGAAACCAACCTCATACGTAGCGAATTACCAAGACGGCTGCGGCTTCATCAAAAAGCAGAAACCTATTTGACGCTTTCTCATGCCGGAATCCCATTCTTTCCAGATGAAAAGCCCCTGCTTTTTTCTGAATCCGGCGAAGCGGCTACGTTTCCCGTGCGAAGCCTTCCTTTGTTTTACTCTTCCAGGGAAATAAAAAATCTTGGAGCAGCCACTACAAAAATCAAAAATTCCCGTTGTATAGGAATCCTGATGGCTCCTCACTGTGTCTATGCTGTTTATAATACCGGAAATACACTTCTAAAATGGGAATACAAAACGGAAGTCCGACTCAATGCTTTTTTGCAGCACTATCTTCAAGGACTTCCTTACCATGGCCCGCCTACCGTTTATGCCATCATGACTGGCAGTGATATGGATATGGCTTTCCGTCTCCTTACCAGTACCGGGGGATACAAAAAAACACTGTTCATGCTGGATACTGCGTATGAACACTTCTATTTCCTGCCCAATAACAGCTACGGAGAATACCTGCTCCGTTTATTGGTACAGCCCCAGCGTATGATACAGCTCAATCAGCTACTACTGTCCGACTGTTTTCCCCCGCGTGAGGATCTGCCAATTGAACATGATGGAATAGACAGCCAGGAAAAGCCTATTTTGCTTGCGTATGATTTTGACATGCAGCGTATCAACCGCTTCAATACTGGATTAAATGTATATGGGCTATCCGGGAACCTGATTTGCTTTGACTTTCAGCTTCCCTGCCTGAAAAAATACCTGACTGCAGATATACACTTCTCCAGCATTGATTTTCAAAAGTTTAAAAGGAGGTTTTTCAATGAACCGTAAATGGTGGAAGTTTCTGTTTTTGCTTCCCATAAGCGTCTGCACTCTGTATGCCGGAGGATACGCAGCACAATTTATTAAAAACTATCAGGAATGGACTTCTGCCGGAAACTTTGCCGGCAACGGAACCTATCCGCAAGCAGCTTCTTTACACCCATTGGTCTGCTTTCATACTGCCCTTACCGATTTCCCATACAATTTGTATGGGATTTTTCTTTGCCTGGTTCTCTTTGGGCTTCTTATTTTTTTACTTATGCGTATGGGATATGACAGAAACGGGGAAATTAGTGACCATGACCGGAACTTAAATTACTCTACAAAAGGAACCTACGGTACATCCGGATTTATGACTCCAGATGAAATGATGAAAGTTTTGGAACTGACCGGAGATGTAAAGAAAAATAAAGGAACCATTTTAGGCAAATTGAATGGCAAAGCCGTATGTCTTCCATATCAAACACGAATGAATAAAAATATCGCCGTGTATGGTGCCAGCGGTTCCATGAAATCCAGGGCATTTGCCAGGAATATGATTTTCCAGTGTGTCGCCAGAGGACAGGAAGGCAACAACGCTTCCGGGGAAAGTTTAATCATTACAGATCCCAAAAGCGAACTCTATGAAAGCATGTCTGCTTATCTGGAAAGCGAAGGCTATGTAGTAAAAGCATTTAATCTGGTCAATCCGGAAAACTCCGATAGTTGGAATTGTCTGGGTGAAATCAATGGACAGGAAACGATGGCTCAAGTATTTGCAGATGTCATTATCCAGAATACAGGTTCCGGAAAAGGAGATCATTTCTGGGATAATGCGGAGATGAACCTGCTAAAAGCCCTGGTTCTCTATGTAGATCAGGGCTTTCCGCCGGAAGCCAGAAATATTGGACAGGTTTATAAGCTGCTGACCATGAGTTCCGAAAAGGAGCTGAACAGTCTTTTTGATCTGCTCCCAGTGTCCCATCCAGCAAAAGTTCCTTACTGCATCTACAAACAAGCCAGTGATACCGTGCGAAGCGGAGTTATTATCGGATTGGGTGCCAGACTTCAGGTATTTCAGAATAAACTCATTCGGCAGATTACCTCTTATGATGAGATTGATCTGACACTTCCAGGGAAACAGAAATGTGCTTACTTTTGCATTACCTCAGACCAGGACAGCACCTTCGATTTTTTATCTTCCCTGTTTATGACCTTCATCTTCATCAAACTGGTCCGTTATGCAGATAAGTATGGAGAAGAAGGAAAACTTCCTGTTGCTGTACATATACTGGCTGACGAGCTTGCTAACACCGGAGCTATCCTGGAATTGAATAAGAAGATTAGTGTAATCCGAAGCCGGAATCTCAGCATTTCCTGCATCTTTCAGAATTTACCCCAGATGCAGAACCGCTATCCTTATAACCAATGGCAGGAAATTATCGGCAACTGTGTGCGCCCAGAAGTCGCCAGCGCATTATAAATTCGGCGGCGTGGTATTTATGGAA
>ENA-OOWK01000785-OOWK01000785.1-human-gut-metagenome-genome-assembly--contig:-NODE-785-length-19535-cov-3.128593_pt1 | contig 19535 bp, 33 predicted proteins | sample MGYA00241405_ERZ501317 | MGnify/ENA primary metagenome ERZ501317 (study PRJEB25962, sample SAMEA1972440) | human gut metagenome | biome: human gut; feature: human-associated habitat; material: faeces... | reverse complement strand
GCCTCTGCGGCGGTCAGTTTCCCGGCCAGCGTGTCGCGCTCTCCGGTCAGCTTGTCCCAGCGGTCTTTTTCACCGGCCTGCCCGTCCTTCCAGGTCCGGTAGGCGGTCAGTTCTTCTTCACTGGGCATACCCTTCATGGCTTTTGCAAGCCGCTTGCCGATCATGGCATCCACTTCCGCCTGAGTGAAGGTTTTTTCAGGCGTGGGCTCCGGCGCAGGGGCCGGGGTAGGGGTAGGATTATTGATAGGTTCGCTCATAAATACCTCCGTTTGTTATCAGGGCCGTCGCCCTGCGGTTTAACGCCTCTCGGCATGCTTGAACAAATGAAAAAAGGCCAACCGCCTACGATTTGTAAGCAGTTGACCCCAACGGTCCTTCTCTGTCCCCTATCGGTCAGAGGAGCGATATACGGTTTTCTTTTTCTCCTCTAAGATGAGGAATCCGCTTTCTTTTTTTCGGATAATAGCATCATTGCCACGGTCAAGTATGGCCTTTATGATGGCCCAAGCTTTTTCATCCATCAATATTCTATCTTCATCCTCTCCCGCTGCAACGGCAGCCCCGCCGCCTCGCTGAATACTTTGTATTCCTTGTTCAACCGCCGGATACGGGTCGTTACAGCTTGGTAATCTTCTTCCAGTCCAGCGGCTTTATATGCGGTTTGTTCCCGCTTCAGCTTGCGGACGGTACGTTCTATTTGGCGTTGCTTTTGAGTGGCCACATATCCATCGTACTGCCTGCCCTCAAAAGATATCTCCCGATTTTTCCCTTTCATCGCGTTCAGATCAGAGCTTGAATAGGTCGGCTCCATGACATCCTCAACAAACGGATAAAAGTGGTGGCGGCAGTTCCAGCCTCCAAGGCCCGATCCAGTACCATAGCCCGTAGAAGCGATAAAATCAGGATATCTCCCACTGGATTGTTTTGGTTTTTTGCTCCATCGGTAAATCTTCCCTTGCCAGCTCTCGTGGTTTTCCGGCCCGGTTCCAGTGTTCCGCGCCCCGATATGAGCGGAGACCTCAACCAGATCAGTTTCCAAATAATCCATGCCTTGCTCCGAATACTGTTGGCAAAGCTGATTGATACCGGTCATAATAGCGCGGCGGACTGCAACATCAATTTGGTCCATGTGGCCGCTTTCATATTCCGCTGTCTTGATACCGCTGTCTGCAAGCTGTTTCACGGCACCGCTAATTGCCTGATTGTAGCTGATTGCTCCACTCTGTATCTGCAACACGGCATTATCAAGTGCCCATTGGTAAGCACTTGCAGGCCGGAGCAATGTCCTTCCATTGTCGAGCAGGAAAGCCATTGATTGCGTAATATTCCGGAACGTTTTGCGAGTCTGCTCATAAATGGCATAGGTATCTTCGATGCTCAACAGTGTTTTTGGCGCGGTCACATCTGCTATCTTTATCAATTCAGAGTAATACCGCTGGTTCCGCTCCACCACATCGTCCAACAGCTCAGTCAGCTTCTTTTCGCTGATGTTGGTTGTTCGACGAATCGCACGCTCAATCTCCTGTTGGCTGATACCGTGAGACCGGAGTGCTTGGATGTCCAGCACCGTTACTTCGTTTAGCTCCCCTGATACTTTAAGCCTAGAACAAATTTCCTCTAGTAGCGTGTTTTCAAGATTGCGGTACAGCTCCGCAAGCTCTTCTGGGAGGGCGTCAAGCGCCTCCGGGCTGAATGGATATCTCATTCAACATCATCCTGTAGTTCAGTTGTTAAATCCTCCATCTTCGGCAGCATCTTCTTTGCCGTGGCCTCGTCCTCGTTGTACCATTTCATACGGTATTCCCAGTCATTCATGATGCCCGCCGCAAGGTCTTGGCGGTCATTATTGCGCTCTGTTGTCTTGTCCTCGATGATGCTGTCATCGAAATCAATGGTGACTTCTGCTTCCTCATTCAGCCCGGCGCCCATGGCCGTGTTGCCCAGGTGGAGGATGATGCGGCACAGTTCCTTGATGGCGCTCTCCAGGATGATCTCATGCTTTTTGATGGTGCGGAACATAGTGGAATTTTCGCTGATGACTTGGGTGGCCGTAGTAATACTGCCCCGGTCGAACCTATAATGGTTTTCGCCAAAGCCGCACTTACTGGAAAGTAAATTGAGCTGTGTCCGAATGCCCTCGCTGTGCTCTGCTGTCCGAAGGTTCATGTCGATCGGCTGGATGATGGCCCCGTCCTCGATGTCTTCCGGCAACACATAATAGGCCAGATCATCAGGGTCAAAAACCGGCTCCCCGTCCAAATACTGTTGTGCGGAAGGCTTGACCATCACCCGCTTTTTCCCAAGCACAAACTCATTGACGTAGCTGTCAAAAGCAATATCAACGCCCTTCATGTTGTCGATGGCGTTGGCGTAGACCGAAATCCCGAGCGGGATGGAGTAATCGAAGTTGTTGGCGATATTGGGCCGGTCAATGACGAATTGCCGCCGGTCAGAACCCGTATGAACCACAGGCGGCACCCGCTCAAATCCCTGCACGGAGGTCAGCTGCACCTCAGTATCCACGTTCTGGTTCCGATATGTATAAATCCGGTTCTCAATGTTGTACAGGCCGTCGACCTTCCGGTGGATTTGCAGATAGCAGTAATCGTCCCCGTTTACGTTGACGATGCTGTCAAAGGCACATTCAGTAATAACTCCATTCTGCCATGACAGGGGCCAGATATGCTCTACCGTTACATAGTCAATGATGATATCGGTTGCGCTGCCCGGAATCGGCCCCGCCTTAGTGACCCCCATGCCCACCACGCGGGGGATAAAAGCCACCGTGCCAAGAGAGAAGGCCATTTCCTGCATCTCGTTGGAGCGCACGCGAAAGTTGTTCTCCTTCAGAACTCGGTCAATAAATTCTTGTTCTTTCGTGCCGTCCAGAGTGATTTCAACCCGCTCGTTCATAAGTAGGTTTGCCCAGTCCTCCGGGATTTTCTTGCCCATGTTGAGGGTGTACCGCTTGCATCGAACCATGCTCGTTCCGTTTCGAACCTTGTACTGGTGGAAGCCCTTCACATCTCCAATATACCAGCTTTTCCATTCCTGCACTTTGCGATAAAAGTCTTCGCTGATGGTGGCAAAGCCTAGCTCTTTCAGCTTATCGTTTATGTTCAAGCAGTTACCCCCATTCTTCTGAATACACGCTCAAGTGCATACCTTGTAGCGTCAATAAGGTGGTTATTCTCGTCAGGATACCCGCTGATGATCTCCCCATTCTTATTTCGCTCATACTCATAATTCACAAACTCGTTATAAGCGTTTGGAGTCCTTCTGCGGTCAATGACAATCTTCCGCCTCCGGAGCCACTTCATACCATATTCCACGCTTCCAGGCCCCTTAATTGCCTCTTTTGCCGGAAGGCCCATCGCCCGATAGTCTGCTGATGATTTAGGCTCTGCGCTGTCACAGGTAATGTAAGCATCCTTGTATCCCTTGGAAAGAATCAACTTCGCGCTCGCCTCGTTGGTCAGCTTATTTTGGTATATCTCGTCCATTAGGTATATTGTTTCCCTGGCTCGGTCATAGTGGAGGCGGATAAAGGCAAATGGGTCAGGGAACCAGCCCCAGTCCGCACCCTGGTAAATCTTATCAAAGGAAGCAATCTCTTTGTCGGTAATCTCTCGCAGTTCCAGGTTGTCAAAGACGTTTCCGCCAGTTCCAGTAGGAATTCCCAAATACTCATGCTGGTAAGCTCGCTCATCCGTTTTTTTCAGGTGTTCAGCCTCAAACAGAAACTGCTCTCCAAGCCACTCCGGCGGCGCTTCTAAGTATGTACTCTTGTGGCACAGCCTGTCCGCCCTCTCCTCCAGGCTGTCCTTGTTGGCCCAGTTGTCCCGGCTGATGGGTGGATTGTAGCTCTCAAAGTTCCAGAACTTCGACCCGCCGCGCATGGTAGATTGTAAAATGGTTCTAATCTCCGCCCGACCGGAAAACTGGTCTTTTTCTTCAAAGTGTGTTACAGCGATATATCCGAACGGAACCTTGATGGACTTTATTTTCATTGGGTCATCAGCGCCCCGGAACATGATTTTCTGCCCAGTCGGCTTGTAAATCAGCTCCATGGGCTGTACCTTAGCGTCCCAGTGCGCCGCCATACCCAGTTCCCCGATTGCCCATAGATATTGTGCATACACGCTGTCCCGGATAGTGTTCGCCACTTTGCGAAGTACCAAGGCGTGGGTGTTTGAATTGGTCAGCAGGATAAGCGGCACCAGCAGAGACACGCAGGATGATTTTAGGGAGCCACGGCCGCCGGACAAGTCGTAATGAGTGTGTCCGTGTTGGAATACATCACGGGCCAGCAAATGAAATGCGGGGCCAAGTACAGTAGATAAGCGCACTTCAGACATCTATAATCACCTGCACCTTGTCCTCTTTCCCCTCACCCTTGATGTCCGTCCACTTGTCGATCAGCGTCCCCATGGCCGTCGTGATCTGCGCAGGTGTGGCCTCCGCCAGCTTTTCAGGATCGTTGAGCGCGGCAAGGCCCTTTCCGATGATTTCGCACACAAGCCCCTTCTGGCTCTCCATGTAAGCGAGAATGTCAGCAGTGTTTTCTTCTTTTTTCTGTGCTACTTTTTGCTCAATATCGCTACATTCAAGAACAATTCTCTTTACCGTCCCATCTGCAATACGGTTTTTCCTTGCTGTAGCGCGATAGCTGCCGGTCTCCAGATAATCAGCCACTATTTTCTTTTTCTGCTTATCCGTCAGCCGTGCAGCCATGTCACCACCTCAATCAAAAATTCCCCTTACCCTTCCCTCCCATCATTTCAGCGAGACGGGCACGCCCTATTTGGTACCGCATGGAGGGTGCGACCCTCCGGCCCTGATTTGTGGGCTGATGCGCTCGTGCGGCATATATTCCCTGCTGCGTTGCAAGCCGCCATCGCCTGTTCAGGTGATATGGACCAAGACCATTGTCATGCAGGGATTGGCACGGGTGGAAGGCTCTGTTCCCCCAACCTCCGGTTTTGGAGACCGGCGCTCTCCATTGAGCTACACCCGTATATTGTTTGAGCGGGTGAGGATTTGCACCTCACATGGCATCTTTTCCGCTTCGTGTGCGCACACTCTACGGGGTTCTCATGCCTGAACCACTTGCGTCTACTTATTCCGCCACCGCTCAGTCGTTATCTGCTCCGCATGTCGGCTTCGATTGCGAAACTCCGGAGCAGGTTAACGTGAAGGGAGTCCCCCGGCAGGAAACGTACAAGAGAGGCACTCCTTTCCGTTTAATATCTGCTCACTAGATACTCCTGCCGGGGGAGTGGGTTGTCCTTTTGGCCGTGGTTGGTCACAGCCCGAAAGGGGAGGAAAAGAAGGAGCATGGGGATGTCACTCCCTCATGCTCCATTGTCGCATAAGTTCAACTGGCAATTCCTCAAAAAGGAGGAATTTTCAAATTTTCTTATGAGACGATAAAGGTTTAACTACGCATGGATAGTCTGTTCGTCCAAGTAAGTAATCTGTCGACACTTCAAAATAATCAGCTATCGCCTCCAGAGCGTCTGTTCCTGGTTTTCTGTTCCCAAGTTCATATCTTCTGATTTGGTCAGACGATATCCCACACAGCTCAGAAAGCCTATATCTGCTCAGTCTGTTTCTCTCCCTAAGCCTTCTCAGCCTTTCCGGGAACTCACCCATCCATATCCTCCTTTTTGATCCAATACCGTCCCGCGCAGCGGTGGGCAGTAACGCAGGCAGTGGAAATCCTGCAGGGGCGAACACCAACATCCTCTGCGGCAGATTTGATCGACGGATACTCCTTCCGCTGGCCGTGACGATCAATGGAGATCACTTCGGTTTCAGTCATTGTTTACCTCCCTCATGCCGTCCGCCCTCCCCGTCACGTCTGTTCCATTTTTCAGTGATGCTTCTGACTGCCTCGCCCATATCAAAACAGCAGTTGGCCATGGGATTTGCGTAAATGCGTGTTTCCAGGCCGCAATCTGTGCAGACAATAGAAAACTCTGCAACATAAACCATAGTATTCAGTCTACAGAGCATTGCTTCTCCGCCGCAATGCGGGCAGTTTTTCAGTTTAATCATTGCCGCCCTCCCCGTCGTAGATGTTGCCGATGATCTCACAGTAGTATGCCGTCTCCACGCTCCTTCTGTGCCAGTCATGTGCCATCTGGAAAATCGCATTATTTTCGTTCCACTCTACTGTGTATATTGAGTTCTCGTGCGGGTCATAGACGTTGTCCCCCTCAAAAATCCGCTTCCCATTCTTATCTTTCAGGCCGGTGTACTGGCAGACCGTGGAGGGGTCTACATTGTATCGCCCCCCAGTGTCATCCGGGTCAACTGGCGGGACTTGGATATACCATGGCGAACAATCTCCCACTTGAATTGCGGAAGGGTATTTGACTAGATACCCTTCCACCCATGCACCATCACTCAGCCGCTTGGCTTTGAAAAGGATTTCTCTCATTGGGCACCTCCGATGATCTCGTCAAGAGTGACAGCAATTTCATTTTTCAGGGATGGGAAAGCATCTTTGCGGAGATATACGGTCTTTCCGTCAACCTTCATCGTTACCATATCAGCAACTTTTCTTAATTCTGCGGGGCCAACTACATCAAGTAGGTTTTTGGCCATCTCCACCTCCTGCTCCGTCCAGCGGGGCTTGTGGATGATGCGGTCGGGGTGGTTGATGGCTAAATAAATGACATCATCAACACATCGTTTATCATCATCAGATACAACATGACCCTTTTCATCCACATGCCAATCTAAGCAGTTCCCGTAAACATTAAACCGCTCTCCCACCTCAACCCCCAGCACCTCGCAAATTCTCGGCTTGTCCATGTTGGCCTCCTCCTTAACCGGTGTCGCAACAAACGCCCATTCAAAGGCGTCTATCGGGTCGTTCAATTCCATAAAACATTGTTTCCCGTTATAATATACCCCGGGCTTATGATGGCAATTTCCGGTGCTATCTCCGCAAATAGAACAGGTTCTTGTTGCTACTGAGCATCCAATGCTGACTTCTTTCTTTTTCCCGCTCTTGATTTCCTCGATAACCTTGAAATTTTCCGGGATATTCTTGATGTATGCGTTGGCCTTGATAAACCACTCCCCGTCTTTCCCTTTAAGGACTACTGTGGAAAGAATTTTTGCAATACTGTCTTGGCCTACAAAACCGTTTTTACCGACAAACATTTCGGACAGTTTACGCAAACACGGAAGTGTAAACCTCTCAAAATCTCTATCAATCTTGGTATCACAAAGACGGATTTCAAACTTATAGTATTCCGTCTCATCCTCCGCCACCTCGTATCCCATCAGGTGGGCGGCTTCGTGTGGATTAGCCATTGCGTATTCATGGCATGGTCTTTTTGTCCCCTTGTATTGCTGCACGGGTTCCTGAAGCTCGCAATAGTCGCAATCTTTTTTGCTATCGCAAAACTGCTCTAATGCCTGTTCAATGGTAAGTGCGACTTCGCCCGTCTTACTCCGAAACTTCATGGGTGGCCTCCTCAAAATAAATTCTCCCGCAGTTGTCATACCTCATCTGCTTGTCCTGTATGCCCCGCAGGATGATGTACGCTCGCCGGAGTTGGTCAATATCAAAGTATCCGAAGTGGCAATCCTCAACGGGTATCTCCATTTCACGTGCCAGCCATCCATACAGATCGTGCCGCTTCTTTCCCGCTTTCGGCTTCCCTTTCCAAAAGTTATCAAAGATAGCATGGCACATCTTTTTCCCTGTTCGCATCGGTTGATCTGCCAACAGCCCAAGAGCTTCCCGTGGGCGGGGCTTATGCGTTCCAACATAGGCCCCACACCGCTCACAGAGATAGCAATAGCCGCTTCCATACTCCCGGCCATATACACGGGCGTTTGAGCAGTAGACCACAGGCCCACCGCAGATATTACACTGGGTCGGATGGGTATTTATTATGCTTGGCCTCCTTTCGCTGGCCTTGGGAACAGAAATCATTTTCGTAAGTTCCGCCTTCCATTCTGTGTCGCTCACATTCACCAGCACAGTGATTTTCCCACTGCCTAGTGTATCTTCTCCAATATTTACACTCCCGGCACCTGACCACAGGCACGGCGGAGATGGTGGGGGCATCACAAATCAAATTAAGAAAATTACGGTTACAGTTACGTTCAATGCCAGTTGACCCTTTATATTGTTTCTCAACTTCGTCATAAATCGTGTCAACATCAGCTAACCTCATGCTCGTCCTCCTTGCCCATGCGAGCGCCGCAGTTGGGGCAGTAGTTCAGTCCTTCCCATACCCACTCTTCAAGGTCATTCTCTCCATCCGTAAGGCATCGGATGTCAAATCCACAGTCCGTGCATATACCGTTTTTCCACCGCCCATGCCTCACCTCCGCAACGTCGGCGGCGGGGATACGAGTTATCACATCATTGGCACACTGGCAATACCCCAATGCCCTTATCAGCGCGTTCAGCGCAGTTACCCTCTCGATGTACTCCTTCATCGCTTATTTTCCCTCACAATGTAAAATGCGATTTGAATAAGTCCAAGCCCAAAAATAAAAACAGCTACTGATAAGTTAAGGGCGGGATTCCCATTCTCTTTTAGACCGAAATAAACATTCAGTGCCGCCAGAAAGAAATCCAGGCCAGCGAAAAATATCATTCTGAGCCTCCTCCTTTTTCATCCTGCTCCCTCCGTAGTGCGGCCTCCTCGCGGGTGAGGAAAACGGTCTCGCCAAAATCTCCGGGCGTCAAATGACCGCACCAAATCGGATATGTAATCTCTCCATCTGCGTTAATTTGTACGCCATCAAGACGGCTTACGCTCGGGCAGTCATCACCTATGCGCCACTGATAGATAGTTTGATCTGGCTTTGCAGGCAGCACCACGCACCGCCCTTCATCGTCAGCCTGCTTGAGCTCGCGGAGGCGGTCAATGGGGCCGAGCTTTTGGTATTCTTTCAGTAAAATCATCGACTTCATAATTTCGCCAGCGTATTCTTGGGGTAGAACTTCCTCCGGCTCCAGCCCCGTGTCCTCATAGGCGGCGAGTTTTTCACAAGCGTTTTGACGATGCACAGATTTGAAAACCTTGTTTCTCGTTTCATCCTCGCCGTAACAATCGTTGGAGTAGTTCCAACTTGCAATTCCATTTGATAGACGCTTTGTATACCGTTCCATGTCAGTCCTCCACCCTGTATTTGAATGACAGCGGGCAACACTCTACGCATTCTCCACCAAAAAGCGAACATCCATACTCCGTATATCCAGTGTCCCACTCTTTGTATGTTTCTTCGCAGTATTCACAATTCTCCCAATTGTTTTCAAATTCATCCATCTCAATCCCCCAGCATCTTCAAACTGTTGCTAACAGAACGGTATGTATCGGACGCAGATATAATCGCAAAGATATTTTCTGCAAGCGTAGATCTCATGGCATCATCAAACAGAGTCTTTACCTTCTTGTTTACATCGTCCCTGATGCACTTTGCCATCTTGTCCATATACGGTTTTACTTCCGCCTCAATGTTAAGATAATTCTGGAGATATTCTTGGAAAGACACTTTTTCTTCTTTCATACTACCCCATCTATCTTTCTGCTTCACAGTAAAGGACTGACTCTCAAACACGTCTTTGATTTGCTTTTTGAGATATTCTTCGGCTGTGTATTCTTCAACATTGTCGCTGTTCCAGCCTCCGCCAATATGAATCTTTGTTGTTTTAAGATAGTTATTGACATACTCAACAATCGAATCGTTAACGATTTCCTCAATTTTACCACAAAGAACAGAATCAACTTTTGCATGAGCAACGTCCACAATTGCCTGCTCTACGGCATTTTTTGTATTGATTTTTGCGGATTCCTCGATGATGCTCTGCAAATTTTCCATATCAATTGTTATTTTCATATTCAGTCCTCCCCTTCAAATATTTCAAATACCATAACGGCATATGTTCACCCCTCCTCCGGGCCGCGCCACTCCCAACACGAAAACATTTCGTGGTTATCGTTGTCCATATCGCAAATTCCGCCGTTAATCGGGCCATGTTTACAGTACGAACAAGGCGTAATGGCGGCATCCAAGACATCTTCCACAGCCGCATCCCGCTCTTTCCGCAGGCTGGCGTTTTCGGCCCGGAGCGTGGAGAGGGCGGTGGCGGCGTCAAGCGCCGCGCCCCTTCTCAATTTTTCCCCTTCAAAATATCCATTTAACTGCTCAATCAGCTTCTTAATGTCTATCAGGTTTCATCCTTTGCCGGTTGCTGGAGCCAGTTCAGCCGACATTGACGGCACGACACTCCGTCGCATTGGCAATCCTCAAAATCTCTTATGCAAATCCCGGCTATCATAAGCCATTTTGCAAGCTCCTCGTCGCTCATGGCCCGGATACGGTCGGCGTTGGTCATAGGCGGCTTGTATGCTCCACACTTAACAACGATCTCGTTCGGGTTTCTTTCGTGCCTGCAATCCGCAGCACACTGATCACACAAATTAAGTCCCATTGGTGGCCTCCTCTCCCTCCGGCGGGCGGCGGTAGGCTATCCAGTTCTCGCCGTATTTGTAGTCCTCTATGCGCTTTGCATAGAAGGGGTCCAGGATATTCCAATGTGGCGGAGGACTTTCTTCCCGCAGCCCAACGTGCCAATACGGTTGTCCTCCCATCTCCCGCAGCTCCTCCAGCGTCAGCGCCTCGTTCGGCGGGGTGAGGGTGGGCAAATCGGCTTCATATGTTTTTGCAAAAATATCTGGCTTGCAGGGGTAAAACTCTCCGTTTACGCCCTTAATGATGTAGTCACCGGGGCTTGCGTGGTGGTCACCCTCCAAAGTGTGGATTACCAAGCCCACACGCGGGATGATTTCAAATACTTCCGGGTCGATAAATTCACACATATCAGCGTGGTTGTTCCCTGTCCACTGTACAGCCTCAACCACAACAGGCTTTTTTCTATACGCCCTTGCCATCTTTCAGCGCCCCCTTCTCTGCGAGCAGTTTGTTATGTGCTGCTTTCAAACTGTTATAATCATTTTTCAGTTTATTGTATTGAGCCATAACTTTTTTCAGCTCACAGGCCATCTGGTGGTAAGTCAGCTCCCCTTTACCTCTACGCATTATGTAGCGCCTCCAATCTCTCCATCACCATCTCCACGGTCTCGTCCGTCATGGGAGCACCACAGGAAGGGCAGAAGTGAGCAGCCCGGTTATTCCACATGTCACACTTAGAGCATACAACTCCATTCCCGGCATGTATTCCGCTTTTGTAGTGTCTATGCCACTTGCCCCTCCACACCTTCTCCACCTGCTCCCGGCTGACGGGGCGGAGGGCGGCGAGGGCAGTACGTATAGCCTCTATGGCTGTTTCAGTGTGTACCTTTCCCCAGTAGGATGTTTCGGTCTCGCGCATTTCTTCAAAACGTTTCAGCAACGACTCACAATAGACTATCGCTTCTTCCCGCGTCATGCTCATGGCACATCCGCACTCTCTGCATCTCTTGCGTAAATTGTATATTTTCCCGGGGCGCCCCGATGGCTCCATGTATATGCCCGCCGGAAGCTCTGTGGCTTAATTCCCAGAAAAGCCGCACACTCTTTGGCGTTACCCTCCACCAAAAATTCGGTGGTCTTTGTTTTGTAGACGGTATAGATCCGCCGGGGAATATATTTTCACCCCGGCGGACCGATACCTTGGTGTCTCAGCCACTTACCTACGGTGGAAATACAATACCCCGTATCCTGCGCGATCTCCTTCAGACAGGCTCCGCTGCGGCCCATCTCACAAATCCGTGCCAAAGATTTGGTTGTCATAGTACGCCTCACAGAGCGATCACCCCCAGCGCCCTGGCGTTGATACACAACGCCAGGGCCAGGATGATTACACACGCAATGACGGTCAGCCAGCAGCGTACTCTCGGACGCCGTTTATGTCCGGTATATCGCATCATACCGCCTCCCTAAACACCGCCAAAACGGCGTCCAGTGTGGCCGGAAGGTCCATCCCCGTCACGTCCACCCGCCGGGAGTATCCCCCGGCCAGGTAGATTATGGCGGTCTCCCGCAGGCCCTCGTTGGTGTCCCGGGTGTGGTAGGCCACCCGGCACACGTTGGGGTACATGGACGCCACGCAGCGGTTTAAAGCATGGTTCACAAAGTCCTTTTTCCGCTCATATCCCTGCTCACTCATATTCTTCTCCTTTCTCCGCCGCACCCGCAGCGATGTCAATGCCAAAGCGATCCAACATCTGCGCGATGGCCGTCAACTGGTCCAACGTTTCCCGGTCCTCTGCGGTCACCGGGCGGCCGCAGAGTGGACAGGGGTCTCCGGTTTTGATGATCCGCATCAGGCGATCCTCCCTGCTTTCTGTTTTTTCTTGGCTGGCCGCTCTGCCCCTGTACGTTGTGCCGCAAACCAGGGTGTCAGGACCTCCTGCTCCCAGCGGTCGCAGAACTCCCGGACCTTCCGCGGGATTTTGTGGGCATACTGCTTGTGGTCTCCGTGGCGCTCATTGCCGTATCCGTGGAGCTGGAGTTCCTTTGGGATCGTCCCGTTCATGTCGATCTGCAGGGTATAATAGCTCCGCTCCGGCCTGCGGCGGTGCCGCACGAAAAACACGGGTTTGCCAGAGCAGTGAGCACTGCCGTAGGTGCCGACACAGTGCCGCAGGACCTTTCCTTCGGAGACCAGGTCCTCCTCCACACGAGGAAGGACGATGCACAGATCTCCGTCCGTCCATTCCAGATCCCGAAACCGGATGAATGTGCTGGTGAATCCCAGCTGATACGATGCCTTGAAATGGTTGGCCCAGAATTGGGTGATCCGCTCATGGGCGGCCAGCAAATCGCGCGGCCAAAGTGTCTCTTCCGTTTCCGCCATCTCCGCGTCCCGCAGCATCTTGCGGTAGTCAATCAGCATCTGTACGCCATCTTTAACGGCTCCCCACTTCTCCAGATAGCGGACCACAGGCAGGGGGAGCAAATCTTCCCATCCGGCGGCCACCATCTCCAGGAGCTGCCCCACGGCCTTGCTGCCGATGCGCTTCCGGCAGTATTCAAAGTCCATTGCGTCAGCACCGGGGAGCTGGCGCCGGTATCTGTCCCAGCACTCCACATCCCCGGCCCCCCAATGATTTCGGGAGATTTCCCGGAACGCCGGTTTGCTCATGTGCAACATCCGGTGTGGCTTGACTTCCCTCCAGTCCACCCACGGGATGGGCGGCGCGTCGCAGAGGTCGTGGACAGTGTCGGCAAGGTCCAACGTGTCATCAATTGTGCGGGCTACCGCTTCGGAGAACCCCTGCCGCATCAGGTTCTCCACCTGCGGATGCTGCTCCCATACGTGGAGGTACGCTCCGGGCCAGCAGCCGCCGGCCGCTATGTATTCCTTCAGCGCCGTCTTCTCGCCAGTGTGCCGGTCCAGACCCGGGACATGGACCAGTGTCCACCCGCCGATCTTGCGGTGGTTGGCCGCCTCCCAGGAATAGTACGGCATCTGCATGGGGTCCCGGGTGGAGCTGCACGGCAGCCAGACCACATCCCGCACATCATTTCCGGTCCGCTTGGCGTGAAACCGCCGCAGCCGCCCGTCACCGTCAATCAGCAGAGCGGCGTGGGGCAGGAACAGGATGTGATCGCCTCCGGTGTCGTCAAAATGTCGGCTGACCAGCCAATACAAGACGACAGTATAGGCGTCTACGTTGACCGCCTCCGCCTGAAGTACCTGATAGGTGCGCCCCTTGTGCAGGTCCGCCCGGCGTGTCACCTCAACAGCGGTCCAGCACTTGGGGCAGAGGACTGTCTCACCCTCCAGATACACGTTGGAGACCGGCCCCGGCTCCGCATAGCCGGAGTAGGTTGTGCCATCCGGGCCCTCCTCCAGCACGATCCCGCCGTCGGAATACCCTGCCTCGAAGTCCTCTCCGCAGTTGGTGCAGGTACACCAGGCGCCCCAGCGGTGCTTTGCCGTCCGCCGGCGCCGTTCCCAGTCCCCCGGGCACATGATTGCTCCAATCGGTTCCGCCAGTGTGACAGATTCACGATGGAACAAAAGCATACCTGTTCCCAGCGCGTCATCGCCGCAGATATCACTGACAACATAGTCCACCAAGTCATTGCTGGGCTGCAGCGGCAATTTCTCCGCGATTGTCTTCCAGTCCTTGTCCATATCCAGCACCTCACATGAAATCCGCCAGATTGAGGATCTTCGGAGAGCCGCTTTCCGCAGCCGCGTCCCCAGGGGCGCCAAGACCGTAGAACTCCCGCAGGATGGCGTCAGACTCCCCGGGCAGCACGCAGGCAAAGCCGACGCTCCTATGCCCATCCGCAAAAGCCTTGATTTTCTTCTCCGCCTCCGTAATGGACATGGAGGCGTTTTCCAGGTCCTGCGCCAGGATTTCCGCGCTGTGCGGCTCCCGGCGGCAGATATCTTTCAGCTGCTCCGCCACCAGCCAAGGTGCGGAACGCTCCTTCACTTTTCGCTGCTGCTCTTCCAACAGCTCGATTGCCCGGTCCGTCATTCCTCCGCGCACCTCCTCGTCAAATCCGCCAGAGCCAGCAGGGCATTCTGGAGCTTTCCGGAAAGTTCGATATCTCCCCGTCCCCGGACTTTGAGCAGCAGCCCGTGGAGCTTGTTCACGGCCTCGTTGCCCTGGGAGAACAGCAGTTCAAACAGGGCCAGGTCCTTGTCACCCGAGATTACGGCCTGACGTTCTGCCTGCCGGGCTGCCTCCAGCTGCTGCCGGACTGCGGCCAGCTCTTCTTCCGCTTTCTTCCGCTGCTCCTCTGCCTTTTTCTGGGCTTCCGCAGCTTTGTCCACTTTGGCCTGCATCCGGGTCTCCGCTTCCCGGCGGGCCTCTTGCAGAGCTTTCTGGTCTACCTCTACAGCAACCTCCACCGGTTTCTCACGCAGGGCCTTCAATTCGGCCTGGGCTTTGGCTAGAGCCTCCCGGGCCTGGGTCTCCCCGGCCTGTGCCGCCTGGTGCAGTTGCTTGAGGGCCGTCATGTCCGCTTCCATTTTGGCCCGGCTCTGGTCCGCCGTCTCCGCGGCCGCCCGGGCCGCCTCCGCCGCGTGCAGGGCCTCGTCCCGCTCCTTCACGGCCTTTTCCAGCTCCCGGGAAGTCATGTCGATGACGGACTTCTCCTCACCGTCCACGACATGGTTTTCCTCCATAAAGCGTTCCCGCTCCTCCGGCGGCAAAGCCAGCAGCGCCAAGGCTTTGGTAGCGCCCAAATCCGACAGCGCCGTCGGATTTGACCACTCCTGGGCCAGTCTCATAAACCGTTGTGCCTGACGTTCGGAAAACTCCACCCGCTCCGTCAGCCAGGGGAGCCATTCCCCATGCGGAAGCATTGCCTTAGCCTCTAGCAGCCTCTGACCGATGCCGAGAATGGCGTTGCCAGCATCATTTTTCAGCTGCAGGATCTCGCGGGTGATGGCCCCGATAGTCCGCCGCTCACTGGCAGGGGGCTGAGCTGCCGGGGCAAATCGAGAGATGTCAAACATACTCACACCTCCCCCATGAACTCCCGGACCCAGCGCCGGAAGTCCACGCCGGCGGCGCTCCGGGGACTGTACACCGCCAACGGGGACCCGGTCACCGTGCTCTCCGGCACTTTCTCACTTTTCCGGATCACCTGCTCATATACCAGTAAGCCCGTGTTCGTCATGGAACGCAGTTGGGCCTCTACCTCTTTCACAAACTCCGTAGGTCTCCAACGGTTGATGAGTACTGTGGCTCTAGGTGCCCGCAGGCCGCTCCGCTCCAGCAGCGCCAACTGCTGCCTCATGGTCACCATGCCGGTGACCGAAAATCCATCCAACTCCATCGGAATGACCACTTCGTCGCTGGCCAGCAGCGCCGCCAAGCTGGCCGCGGTGAAACCCGGCGGGCAATCAAAGATCACAAAGTCCGCCTCGGCGTCCTCCCTGACACAGCTCACAAAGTCGGCTACTCGACTAGTTTTGGCTTGGTCCTGACCCTCCATGACGGCCTCCAGGTCCTCCGTGTACAGCTCCGGGCTCCCGGGGATCAGCCACAGGTCCTTGCTCACCGCCAGGAGGTTGTCGCTCCACAGCGTCTCCCCGTCTCCCTCCAGCAGGGACACCATGGTGTACTCCGTCTCCGGGTCAAAGTCCGGGACATAAAACCGGGTCAGGTTCATTTGCCCGTCGCAATCCGCCAGGATCACCCGCTGGCGGTAATCCCGTACCAGGATGTCCGCCAGGTTGATGGCGGTGACGGTCTTGCCGACGCCGCCCTTGTTGTTCATGATTGCAATCGTCCTCATTCAAAACAGCTCCTTTTCGTTTGGCAAATACGGCGCGGACCGGTCCACGATGCCCTCGATCCGCCTTGTGTATGGGAAAAACGTCTCCCGCCAGGGAATACCCAGGTCGCTCCGGAACTCCACGACGTAAAATCGGCCTTCGGGGTGTATGTAGATTACCTGGGCTTGACGAGGCTGGTCATTGGCCCCCATGTACTCCGTGTAAAAGTTAGGTTTGATGGTCAGGATGTCTCCGATCTTCAACTGGCTCCCCCTTTCCCCCAGGGGGTGTCCTGGAAGCTGCCCCCGTCCGCCCAGAAGCTCACCTGCCGGGGCGGCTGCTTCTCCCGCCTGGGCTTCTCCGCCGGTGGCTCCGGAACTGGGGCGATCCGGGTAAACGTCTGAATGTCTCCGTCAAACCGGAAATTCACCCAGTCCAGCGCCTCGCCCTCCTTGTTCTTGGCAATCTGCAAAGTCCGGTTGCTGTCCTTTTTGCCATAGTCCTCCCGGTACAGGAACAGCACCACGTCTGCGTCCTGCTCGATCTGGCCGGAGGACCGCAGATCGCTCAATGTTGGCGGACGGATCTTCCCGTCCTTGTCCCGGTCCGGCCGGGACAGCTGACTCAGGGCCACCACCGTGGTCCCCGTGATCCGCCCAAACTGCTGCAAACTGCTGGAGATGGCGGAGACCCGCTCAAAATCGGACTGCCGGGCGCCTCTGGGCGCGGCGATTTTCTGGAGGTAGTCCACAAACACCACGTCATACCGGTGGGCCTGGCTGTACGCCTGGATGTCCATCACCGTCATGCCGGCGGCGTCAACTAGCGTCAGCTGGGGCGCCGTCAGCTGGGGCCGCAGTTCCAGCAGGTCCCGGTAATCTGCCTCCGTCAGCTGGTTGCGCTTGATCTTGGTGTAGCTCAGCATGGCCGCCCGGCTCACTGTCCGGTCAAACAGCTTGTCCCGGGTGGACTCGTAGGAAAAGAACCCCACCCGATGGCTCTTACCGATGCCGAAGGCAAACTGCAGCGCAAGGGCCGTCTTGCCATCGGACGGGTATCCGCCCAGCACCACCATGTCCCCAGGCTCGGCAAAGATCCGCTCATCCAGCACCGGTACGCCCCAGCTGAGATATTGCGGCTTCTCCTCGCCGTTGTGCCGGTCAAAGAACCGCTCTAAGCCCTCCGCCATGTCCATGGCCTGGACGTTTGGCCGGCTCACCTGCTGGGCCCGCATCTGATCCAGCAGTGTCTGAGCATCCTCCAGGCGGTCGGCTTCCGCCAGCTGGGTACCCAGGGTCCGCAGGTTGGACAACGTGACGGAAGCCCGCAGGGCGTCCACATAGTCATCCACATGAGCCGCCGTGGTCGTGGCATCCATCAGCCCCTGCAAGATCGAGGTCCATGGGCTGTCCACACCGCCCCCCAGAGTCTCCCGGACCAGGATAGGGTCAATGGCCTGCCCAGCCCGGAACCGGGCCTGGATGGCCTGGAATACCAGCCGGTACTTCTCTTCCGCAAAGTCCGCGTCCCGCACCCGGCTCAGCACCTCCGGCACGGTATCCGGGTCGATCAGCATGGAGCCCAGCACGCCCACCTGGGCGTCTAGCAGCCGCTGGGAGAGAATGGCATCCTGCTTGATCTCGCTCACAGGCACCGCCCCCTTCTGGCATCATCGGGCATGGGCACCATCGGCCGCTCGTCGGCCTTCAGGGGGTACACTGTCAGCCAGTTGCGCTCCACAGCCTTATCCAGCATGGCGATACCTTCCTCCCGGCTCACCTTCCGCAGCTTGTTGATGATGGTGTTGATGCTCCGGGTGGTCAGCACCGGCTCCTTCATCGCCTCCCTGTTCTCCAGGAGCCCCGCAAAAGCGGCCTGGTACTCCGGATCATCCCCCACAAAAGAGGACACGCAGTCCCATATGTACACGGGTGTTTTGGGGGCTTTAGGGGTTTTATTTATTTTTCTCTTAGATTCTTTATCTATTAGCGTCGGGTTTTCCGTTGACGGTTTTCCCGTTGTCGGTTTTTCCGGTATCGGGTTTCCCGACAACGGTGCATTTTGGCCCTCCACCGTTGTCGGGTTTTTCGACAACGGTGCTTCCTCCTGCAAAACAAAGATGTTCCCCGCGAATTTGCCCCCGGCGTCGTGGCTCTGCTCCTTGACCAAGTACCCAATATCCAACAGCTCGCTGAGGCCGCTGCGGATCTGGTCCTTGCCGGTTCCAGCTATGGTGGCCAGGCCGGAGATCGTGTATTGCCAATCATCCGGCAGGCTCTGCAGCAAAAGGAACAGCCCCCGGGCCTTTAAGCTCAGCCGCCGGTCCTGGGCCACCTCCCGGTAGACCGTGGTAAAGCCCCGGCGTCTGGCTCCCTTAAAAATCGCGTCAGTCATCCCGTCTCACCTCAGTTGCGTCGTAGTAGGCATGTAGCGACTCGAAGAAACGGCGGTCATACTCGGCCTCGTTCAGGAGGCCCAGCGAATAGGCCAGGAACAGAGCTCCCGTGTACTGAGAGTACGCATAACGGCAAGTATCCTCACTGAATCCCTCCCGAATCAACCAGTTCATCCTATCCCGCAGGACCTGCAGGGCGACTTCCGCCCGCTCCGGTGTTGCGGCCATCTTCACCGCCTCCTCTCAGGCTTTTCAATCTTGTCCACCAGCCGGAACAGTCCGCTGGTGAGTGTGCAAATGCCAATCAGTACAAAACCCCAGGTAATCACGGAAAGGTCACCCCCTCCCCGGTAAAACTGGGGCTTGCAATCCGGCCGGAATGTGGTACAATAATCTTGCAATCGTTCTCGGCGCAAGCCCTGAACCCTGACCGCTCTGCTGTTCCTGCAGCAGGGCGGCCTTTTTTTATCCTCACGACATGGCCCGGGCCAGACTTGCCACGGAGATCCAGCATGTGGCGCCCTGGGTGCCGCCGCCCTTCATCGGGAAGGTGGCCTTGACGGTGCGGCTGTCCATGTGCAGCCACCGGGCCAGCTCCTTCTGGGTAATGATCTCCTTGCCCGGGAATGCCTCCAGGATGCGCTCCAGATTGTCCCGGTATGCCTCTTTTTCCCGTGCCATAGCTGTCTCCTTCCTCGCTGATTCCCAGCTCCAGGATGGCCTGTACCATCTCCCGGAGCTCCGCCATGATCTCTTCAAACAGCGGCCGCTCCGCCGGGGAGATCACCCCGTCCTCCGCAAACTTGGCGAGTTGCTCATCCGTATAACCGAGCAATCCGCCGAATACGTCCTTGTTGAATTTGCCGAGCGGCTGGCCGGGCCATTTGATTTCACCCGGCGTTCCCAGCATTT
>ENA-OOWK01000777-OOWK01000777.1-human-gut-metagenome-genome-assembly--contig:-NODE-777-length-19723-cov-2.318029_pt1 | contig 19723 bp, 10 predicted proteins | sample MGYA00241405_ERZ501317 | MGnify/ENA primary metagenome ERZ501317 (study PRJEB25962, sample SAMEA1972440) | human gut metagenome | biome: human gut; feature: human-associated habitat; material: faeces... | reverse complement strand
GCCATTTTCAGGAAGTTTTCCAGTTCTTCTTCACGTGCCGCAGCGCCGGCGAGCGATGCCGACGCGGAGCCTTTGCGGACGCGCTCGTCATAGCCCACGTCGAACAGCACGTCATCGTCCGTCAGGCGGATATGCATCTCGCCACCGCTGACGGCTACCGTGCGGCTCATGCGGTTCAGAAGGGTCAGCGTCATGCGGTCACCCTCCCCGGCATCGACCTCGGCCATGCCGTCGGCGCCCGTAACCGCCACGGGGATCCGCCCGCGGCCGAGCGTCACGGCAACCTCGCCGAGCGGCTTGTCCCATGCATCGGTCACATACACCTTGACGCGCTGCGCCTGTGCCAGCGGACAAACGGCAGCCAGGAACAGCAGTATGATTGATATCTTTTTCATTGTATGCTCTCTGTTTGTTTAACCATGTATGTCTACCATCCGGCATTCTGAGTCAGGCCGTACCCCTTGTTGACTTCGTTCGAAGGAAAGGCGCTCAGATACCACTTCGGATCAAAGCTGTTCTTCCAGGCGCGGTCGGTTTCGGGAATCGGCTCAGAGAAATTGAACCGGAAATTCGAGGAATCCGTTCCGTCCAGGATCGTCACCCTGATCCCGTAAAGCGTCTGCTGGAAAATATCGGCACGTTTCCAGCGCACGATGTCGAACCAACGGATCTCCTCGAAGGCGAATTCCCGGGCCCGCTCGTCGAGTATCTCCTCGCGCAGCTCGGCATCTCCGGCAAGCGCACATTCGGGATAGGACGGCAGCACCTTGCCGCGGTGCAGGCGGTGCAGCAATTCGTCGGTCATGGAGGGCAGCCCCACGCGGTTGCGGGTTTTGTCGAGCCACTTGCAGGCCTCGTCCTTGCGTCCCGTCTCATTCAATGCCTCGGCATAGGCCAGGTAAACCTCGGCCAGGCGCATATAGGAGTAGTTCATCGGTTTGTCGTAGAACGTCGCACGGTTATAGTCCCAGAGGTATTTACGGTTGCAGAAACCCGTTGCGGCCCGATCCTTGGCATAGTTCACCAAATCCTCGCTGCCACCGCCTTCCCACATCTGGGCCACACGGTCGCGGAACGGGCCGCCGGGCACCATCACCGACTGGTAGAGGCGCGGATCCCGGTTCGAGAAAGGATTGTCCGTCACCGTTCCGGTCGAATTGTGCGTCCGGATCCATTCGGCATAAGGCGCCGGTTCCCCGTTCGAGAAAGGGAATTTATCGACATAGTTAAGCGTCACGCAGCCACCGCCGTACCCCTGGGCGTTCGCTCCGTTGAAATCGGTCGAAATGCCGAAGTAATAGGCATGGTAAGTATCGCCGTAGGTACGCTTCGACCGCCCGGTGGCAATCAGTATTTCGCCGTTGTAACGGTCTGCATAGCACGCACCGAATGCCTTTCCGTAACCTTCGGCTGTCTTTTCGGTCGCTTCGACGAGTTTATAGGGATTGCCGTTGTTGGCATTCTCCGTGATGAACTCTTCGCAAGCCGTAACCACGCGGTTCCAGCGCTGGGCATCGTAATTGCCATACCACGCCACTTTCCGGACACTCTCCTCGGCGATCTTGCCGATATTGCCCAGTACCGGTTGTTGCGGCTCGGCATAAGGCTGGTTCGCATTGAACAAGGGGCTGGCCGCATAGAGCAGCACACGAATCTTGAGCGCCAGCGCCGAAGCCTTCGTAAAACGCCCGTCATCGGCCGGGTCGACCGTCCATGGGAGCTCCCGGGCTGCCTGTTCGCACAGCGCGACGATGTATTCGACCGTCTCTTCGAAAGTCCGGCGCGAATAGTCTATATCGGCCTCCTTACCCGCCTCGACGGCTGTCTTGAGCAAGGGAACCCCACCGAAGTGGCGCAGCAATTCGTGGTACTGGCACGCAATGACCATTCGGGCCTCGCCCTTGCGCCGAATCTTTTCCGCCTCGCTCATATCGGGCACACGGTCGACATGCTCGATGTAGAGGAACGCCTTGCGGATACCCGTCCACGTCACGTCCTGCTCGGGGTTGAACCCCATCTTCGTACCGCTCGACTCATTCTCGGTCTCGGCGTCGTATGCGCCCCCGTAATACATGCTGTAAACGCCGCCCCACGAACAATGCGTGCTGATGATATCGGTCAGGGCATCGAGGTTGTCCCATGCCAGTTTGTTACCGGCATTCTGGTGTTCGTACGACCCGCCGTTCACGCTGGGATTGTGCATCGTGAGCCCGCAGCGCAACGTGGCATAGGCCGAATTGAGGGCCCGGTCGGCATAGAGCTTCGACGAGAAGATCGTGTCGACGGTCACATCGCCGCCGGGCGCTTTCTCCAGGAACCCGTCCCCGAATTTCAGGTCGCTGCAATTAGTCAGTCCCGACACGAAACCGCCCAGGATCAGAATGGATATTATCGTCTTTTTCATAGTGGAGTGTCGATTAGAATGTGATGTTTACACCGAAGTTGAAAATGCGCACGTTCGGGTAGGAATCGATATTCGAACCGCTCGTCGCCCCCTCGGGGTCGATGTCGATGTCGTTCAGATCGGAGAAAAGCGTCAACAGGTTGTACCCGCTGAAATAAACCTTCAGCGACTTGACGCCGACCTTCCGGAATGCCGGAATATCCCTGAACGTATAACCTATTTCGGCAACCTTCAGCCGCAGGTACGAGCCGTCCATCAGCCACAGGTCGGAATCCTCCAGATAGTGCGACTTGTTGAGGAAGGTCAGCCGTGGAAAACGCGCATCGAGGTTCTCGGGCGTCCAACGCCCGTCGGCCAGGAATTTGAGCAGCGCACGGCCGTTTGTACTGCCGAAAGCATTACGGTATTCGCCGCTGAGCATACGCGAGGCATGCAGGCCGGCCGTCCACTGCATCGAAATTTCGAAATTCTTGTACCGGAATCCGCCCAGCAGGCCGAGCACGTAGTCCGGACGCTGACTGTAACCGAAGTAGGTCTTGTCGTTGCCGTCGATCTTGCCGTCCCCGTTGAGGTCTTTAAAGAGCGCGTCGCCTGGGCGGGGTGATCCCAGCGACATGACGGGTAGCAGCGGCTTCCCCTCCCCGTCGGTTTTCAGGGCTCCGTCGGCATCGAAGTCGTCGGCTCGCAGGAAACGGTCGAACCTGTACCCGTAGTTCAGTCCCGTGCTGCGTCCGGTCTGAGCCATCCACGGATAGTTGGGCATGACTTCGTCCATAAAAATAATCTTGTTCTTCGAGTAGGAGACGTTGCCCTGTACCCACCAGTCGATCTTCTCGGTACGCGAATTCCAGCCCAGTGAGATTTCATAGCCCCGGTTATCGACCTCGCCCAGATTGATCAGCGGCAGCTCGATGGCGACGATCGACGGCAGCGTATTGCGGGTCGAAAGAATGTCGTAGCGGTGTTCGAAGAAGTAGTCGGCCGTCAGGCTGAGGCGCGCACCGAACATTTTGAGGTCGATGCCATAGTTCTGCTTGCGTACTTTTTCCCACGTCACCTCGGAGTTCCCGACCGTATTTTCGACCGCATCGGGCAGCATCGTCATACTTCCGCCCATACCGAACTGGTAGCTGCCGTAGCCGTTCTGCCATACGGCATGGTTGCCCGTCCACGAGCCGTCGAGGTAGAGGAAACGGGCACCGCTGTACTTGTCGTTCCCGACCAGTCCGAACGAGGCCCTCAGCTTCAGGAAGTCGACGGTTTGCTGGTTCTTCATGAAATTCTCCTCGGAGACGATCCAACCCACGGAACCTGCAGGGAAGAACCCGTAGCGCTTTTTGGGGGCGAAATTCTCGGAGCCGTTGTAACCGGCGTTGAAATCGACCAGGTAGCGGTTCTTGTAGGCATAGGTCAAACGCCCCACATACCCCACATAGGCGGTCGGGATGTCGGTATACTGGCCCGGGTAGTAGGTCTTCGACTGGTTGTAAAGCAACAGTGCCGACACCGCATGGTCGCCGAACGTACGCTGATAATTGAGGCTCGCCTCGACATACCAGTTGCGTGATTTGCCCGACCCGTCCTCACCATAGGTCATCGGCTCGCGCATACCCGTCACGCCGTCGGTCTGGTAGACGATCGTATTGTCGAACCGCGGGTCTGAAACATCCATTCCGGGTTGGGTGATCGACCCCAGATAAATCGGCGTATAGGAACTGTTCGTACCGGTCGGCGCGCGTTTGGTCGCCAGATAGTAGGAAGTATTGTACGCTCCCTTCACATTGAGGGTCAATCCCTTGGTAATCACATCGAGGTTCTGGGAAAGCGCAAGGTCGAGGTTCAGTTCATTCTGGGTCGTTTTGCGGTAACCCCAGTTGTAGTAGCAGTCCAGCCCGCTCGTGAGTTCCGTAAGTGGGATGTAGTTGTTCTTGTAATTGTAGATGTACTTCCCGTCGACGAAACCCGGACTTGCGAACGGCGTACACCACATGATATTCTGCCAGAGCGAATAGGTCAGCGGTTCTCGTTTGTCGCTCACGCGCCCGCCGATATTGACTTTCAACTGAGTCGTATTCGTAATGTCTACGTCGATGTTCGAGCGGTAGTTGAAGCGCTGATAATTGTAATTCGGGTCATAACTCTCGTCGAAACGCTTCATCATACCGTCCTGGTCGAGGTAACCCAACGACACGAAATAGCGGATGCGGTCACCGCCGCCCGACAGGGTCGCGTTGTGCTGTGTCTGCCAGGCGACGTTCTTGAAGATGTATTTGCTCCAGTCCACATCCGGGAACATGATCGGATCGGCCTTCGTGCGGAACATTTCCGTTACGAACGGCGAAAAGGTGAGCTGGTCATCCTTAATGCCGGGATTGTCGGAGCGCTGGGCCTCGGAATAGAGCGTAGCGTAAGTATAACTGTCGACACCGGTCAGGTGGCGCAGCGACTGAGTCAGTCCGAAGGTCGAATTCCACGAAATCTGTGGCTTGCCCTTCGTACCGCGCCGTGTCGTGACCAGGATGACGCCATTGGCGCCGCGGACACCGAATACGGCCGTCGATGATGCATCCTTGAGGACGGTCACACTCTCGATCTCGTGCGAGTCCATCTGGAAAAACGAACGCTCGACACCGTCCACCAGGATAAGCGGCTTCGACGCCTCGTTCGAAAGCGATCCCGTACCGCGGACATAAATGTCGGGGTCTTCGGCACCGGGCTGTCCGGAAATCTGTACCGACGAAATGCCTGTCACGGCCCCCGCAAGGGCACTGCCGGCACTGCCGCTCGGTGACTTGAGCAGGTCTTTGGTATTGATCGAGGCGATGGCGCCCGTCACCGACACCTTTTTCTGTTGCCCGTAGGCGATGACCTGCACCTCCTCCAGCGCCTGCGCCTCTTCCTTCAGGCGGATTTCATTGTCCGCCGCAGCCACGAGCACCGACTCCCGGGGCTGGTAGCCAATATAGGAAACCGACACGAGCGGTTGATAGCGGACGGGAATCGTGATCCGGAATTCACCCTCGGAGTTGGTCGTCATACCGATTTGCGGGGCGTCCTTGACAACAATGGCGACACCGGCGAGCGGTACGGAACTTCTTTCGTCGACCACACGGCCCTTATACGTTACCGACCGGCTGCCGCCCTGGATGGCCTGCAAGCCCGCCGCATCCGGCTCTCCCGCGCCGGCGGCAAGTGCAAAAGCCGGGAACATCAGGCAGACGGCGATCAGATATATGGTTTGCTTCATGATTTGCGAGTTGTTACTGTTTGACATCTATGGCGATTGCATATTGCGCGGCCTGGTCGGCCTTTCCCACGACGACGTTTCCGCCCACCTTGAGCGTCGGCGTGAAACCGTCATCCAGGTAGTTGCTTCCGGCCACGTAGAACACGTCTTTCCAGCCCATCTTGTAGAGCAGCCACGCAGCCTGGCAGGTTCCCGTCCCCTCGGACACGGCGGCGACACCGAGTTTGTTGTCATAGGTCAGCCCGATGTACGAACGGCTGCGCGTGCCGTTCCAGGCTTCGCCCAGGGCCGTTTCCCATCCCGAATCGTTCCAATACATCTCCAGGCGGGTCAGCAGATGCCCCTCGCGTACCAACCACGGATGTCCCGACGCTGCGGAGACCACGTCCCACGGAATCCCCGACGCAAGATACCCGTCGCGTCCCGCCTCATCGACCCATTGGGTCATCCTGACCAGTCCGCCGTCGCGGATCCCCGCGTTCCAGAATTCGATGTGCCCGTCCTCGTAAAAACCGACCGTTCCGCGCCAGTCGCCCTCGGAATTGCGGTCGGAGAGCACTTTCCCATTGTAGTAAATCATCGTGCTCTCCTTGGTCATCATCCCCGTGAGTGCGACCAGCGAGGCAACGTCGTCCATGACCACCGAGCGGGCATCGTTGCTGACCATATAGGCTTTCGCCTTGTCAATGTCGATCGTGGCGAAGGCGAATTCGATTCCCTCGATCGTTTCGGTCGGGCGGTTTGCGGCCCAGTTGCCGATAAAGGCAAGGTAAACGTCCAGGTCACCGGCACCGGGATCCCAGCTCCATGGGGTTTCGGATGTTGCCGCACCGCGTACGGGTACGCTGTTGACCGTAGTTGCCTTATAGACATTGAGGAACGGATAGAGCTGCTGGTCGACATAATTGCCCGTGACCTCGCTAAACCCGTAGACGATCGGTTTGTCCATCACTTTCGAATAGTCGATCCTGACGTTGTAGATGCGCTCTTTGCCATCCATCTCGACTTTCAGTTGCCGGGTAAGCGACTCCGTGAAATCGAACGTCGTAGACGAGGCGATCGAAGCCCCCTCCATCAGAGCACCTTCGGCAAAATCGAGTTCGATTTCACCCCGATCCATACTCCGTTCATAAGTGATCGTAAGCGTCTTGCCCGATACGGAGACGCAGCCCCCGATTCCCGAAGCGGTCACCTTCGTGGCATCGATAATCGGAAATGCCTTCGACGAAATCGTGAACCACACCTTGACGATCCGGTTGTCGGGTGCCCGGAAGTTCAGCACCGGATAGGTATCCAGGTCGGCGGCGGTAACGTCCGTCGGGAAAATGACCGAATAGCCCTCGCTGAGCTCGACGTCGATCCGGGCATGTGAGAAATCCTCGGCCATATCGAATCTCAGGGCTAGGTTTTTATCATCTATCCGCTCCGCCGTAACCGTCTCGCCGTCGACGGTCACGCGGATTGACTTATAAGGCAGACCGCCGGACGCGACCGTCCGGTCGTCGGAACAGGAACAGAAGGACAGCGCCGCCGCGACGAATACGGCGCTCACGTAATTCACGTAATTCTTGTAGAAATCTGCTTTCATAGGTTAGGGTTTAGTTGGTTTATTCGGAAAGAAGGGAAAGGGATCGGACACTACGGTTCATCCGGGATGGCTGCAACATGTCATGGCATTGTTTTTTAGGTTAGTTTTCGGTTCCGCCAGCCCGTCCAAAGGGCTTTTGCCGGATACGAAAATACTCTGCCCGGACGGCTTCGAGGTTGAAATTTTACCGTAAAACGGCTCTGACGCAAATCGGCCGGCTGCAACAGCCGACCGACACAATGCAGGCAATACAATGCATAACAACACATTACACAAACACCTTCGGAAAATATCCGGGTTATACGATTTTTTCACCCTTGCCCTCGAGTTGTTCGATGAATTCCTTGGGGCTGATCCCGAACTTCTTCCGGAAACAGGTGCTGAAATACTTCGGGTCGTTGAACCCTACGGCATAAGCCAGGTCAGCGATCCGCATGTGGCGCTGCTGTTCCAGCAACCGGTAAGCCGCGCGCAGCCGTATGTCGACCATAAACGCGGTCGGAGTAAGCCCGGTCAGCGATTTGAGTTTCTCGGTGAGGACGGTACGCGACGTGTTCATTTCCCGTGTGAAATCGGCCTGCGAAAATTCACCGTCGTCGATATGCGCATTGACGCACGCCATCGCCCGGCGCATGAAATCTTCGTCCATCGAGGTATATTCCAACGCTTCGATCTCAAAGACAAGCTGGTTGCGGAAATGCGAACCTTTGCGCTCCTGCTTTCTGAGCTGGTTCACGATCTGTGCATGGAGCAGCTTGAAGTTGAACGGCTTGGTAACATAACCGTCAGCCCCCGAGTCATACCCTTCGATACGGCTGTCGTCCGTATTTTTGGCCGTCAGAAGGATGACAGGGATATGGCAATATTCGAACGTCCCCTTGATCTTGGCGCACAACTCGATCCCGTCCATCCCGGGCATCATGATGTCGGAAACGACCAGATCGACCGGTTTTTCGGCCAAAAGTTGCAGTGCCTCTTCGCCTCCGGATGCCATTTCGATGTGGAAATAAGCCGCCAGCAAGTTGGACACCAGCACCCGCAGTTCCTCGTTGTCATCCACGATCAGAATCGTATACATCAGCCCGTCTCCGGCAACCGCCTCGTCCGGCCGCATGGACGGCAACTCCGCCGATCCCGGCATCAAATCCGCCGAATCGGGCCCTGGCACCGATTCGTCGACCTCTTCCCCGGAGTAGGCGTCCCGGCCTATGGGCAATACGACCCGGAAACAATTTCCCTCCCGTTCGCTGCTCGAAACCCGGATATGCCCCTTGTGGATATCGGTCAGATCCTTCACCAGCGACAACCCGATACCCGTACCGATGGTATGGAACTTACGGTAATTACCGTCGTAGAAGCGCTTGAAAAGCCCGTCGATAGTCTGCTGGCTCATGCATTCACCGCTATTGGCGATCATTATACCGACAAAACCGGGGCTTTCCATCCCCACACGGATTTTTATTTCCCCTTCGTCGGGTGTGTATTTGGCAGCGTTGGAAAGCAGGTTGTAGACGATCTTATCGAGTTTGTCGGAATCGAACCAGCCTTCGATACGGTCGGCAGAACTCTGGAAGTAGACCCGAAGGCGCTTTTTCGATACCAGCGGGGCGAATGCCTCGACACATTTGCGAACGAATGCCGCCACATCGCCTTGCGAAACCCGGATCTTCAGGTTACCACTCTCGACCTTGCGGAATTCGAGTATCTGCTGGATGAGGCGCATCAGACGCGTCGCGTTGACCGAGATTACGTTGTAGAGCGCCTCCCGGTCTGTGGAGGTGCTGCGCAGGCTGTCAAGCGAGGTAATGATGATCGTCAGGGGCGTCATCAGCTCGTGGGTGACATTGGTAAAGAACTGCAATTTCGCGTGGTTCAGCTCCTCGGTTTTCCGGCGTTCGAATTTCGAAATGCGGATTTCATGCTGCATACGCAGTCGGTAGCGCAGGAAGCGGATCGCGCCGTAGGCCACCCCCGCAAGGGCTGCGAGATAGAACGCCACGGCCCACCACGAGCGCCAGGGTGCCGGCAGGATACGCACCTTCAGCACCCGCTCGTTGCTGCTCCAGACACCGTTGCCGCCCGCCGCCTGCAAATGGAAGGTATAAATGCCCGCAGGCAGGTTGTTGTAGGAGGCGAAGCGGTGCTGTGAATCGACCAATACGTACTCCTTGTCGAACCCGTCCAGCTTGTATTTAAAGATGTTGTCCCTCGGATTGGCATAGGAAAGCATCGAAAATTCGATATAGAAATTGTTTTGCCGGTGGGTCAGCGTCACCTCATCTGCATAGTCGATCTCCCGGGAGCTGATATGCTCCCGCTCCTTTTCCGGCATGGTACGCAGGGACTGGTTGTGAACCCGGAAATCGGTCAATACGATCGGAAGTTTCGACTGGTGGGGCTGGATGCGGTTGCCCGTAAAGATGCGCAGTCCGTTCGAACCGCCGAACGCCATGCGTCCGTATTCGACACGTGCCGATGCATTGCGGTTGAAGAAGAACGATTGCAGGTCTGCCGTAATAATATAGGTGTTGATATGCTCGGGAGTACCGTTTTCGTCGGGCGAGAACGAGAACACGGCATCGTTGGTCGTAATCCACATGCGGCCGTTCTCATCCCTTGCAATGTTGGTGATCCCCTTTTTCTCGATGTTGGGAAATGCCGTGACCGCCTTGAAACGATCCTCCGAGGGCGAATATACCGCCAGTCCGTCGGCAATCGTCCCCGCCCAGAGGTTACCCGCATCGTCCGTACCGAGGCAATAGACGTTATCGGCCGTCATCCCCGCCCCGCGTCGATACTGGATCCAGTCACGTCTTTTCGTATCGACACGGATGATCCCGTCTCCGTTGGTCGCAATCCATACGACCCCGCCGCCGACGCAGCAGATATCGAATATGCGCGTCGATGCGAAGGGCGTCTTCCGCCCCAGCCACATGTCGAGCGTCGAGAGCTGCCCGGACGCCGATTCGATATAAATTCCCGACCTCGAACCGATCCACAAATTCCCGTCCGGATCCTCCCGCAGCGCGAGCACGCAGTCGTCGGCAAACAGCGGCAGCGTATTCCGGTTGATCTGGCGCACGCGATGGCGTTTCTCGTCGTAGCACCATACACCCGAACTCCACGTCGCAAAGCACAGTTCCGAAGTGGCGTTCCTCCTGATTATGGCATTGACGGTCGAAGTATAAGGCAGCACACACAGGTCGGGATGCTCCCGGTAGCTGACGATACGGCCGCTGCGGGTATTATACCTGATCAGCCCGAAATCGAGCAGCCCGAGCCAATATTCGCCCTCGCCGATGTAATACATACTCCGTACGGAACTGGTGTTGAAGCGGGCACGCACCGGATCGAGCCGGTTGAATTCGAATTTCATGCCTGCGGTCTGTATCTTGCAGACGCCGCCGCCCAGCATCCCGATCCACATGAGGTTGTCCCGGGCCCGCATAATCGAATTGACCTCGTTGTATGGCAGGTCGCCCACATCCTCGCCGGGTTTGAAATTCTGGAACGAGGGCCGGTGATCCGGGTCATGCAGGATACTCAGTCCGCTGCGGGTTCCCACCCACAGCGTGTTCTGCGTAATATCCTCTTCGATGGCATAGACAATGTCGTCGAGCAGCGCCGTATCGTCGTCTTCACGGTGCATGTAACGGGCATATTGCATCCGCCCGGGAGCATAGGGGTTTATCAGGCGGATCAGTCCCGCGCCCCATGTGCCCACCCAGACATTCCCGTCCGCATCGCAGAAGACGACATGCGCATGCCGCAGGATTTCGTCGTCATACGTGTAGGTACGTTCTTCGCGGAGATCGTAGCGCAGCAATCCGCTGCCGTAGGAGGCGACCCACAGGCTGCAATTGGCATCCTTGACGACCGAAGTGATGTCCGTGACGAGCTTCCCGTCGGCATTGCGCATCGTAACCGGACGGAAATAATGTTCCGAGGCATTTTTCCGGAACAGGCCTTTGTCGCTTCCGACCCATATCCCGTTACCCGTATCGCAGATAATGACCGAAATGTTGCAATCGTCGACCGCTTCGCAGCCCGTCGCCGAGATCGTGCCCGTCTTCTTGTCGAGCCGGAACAACCCGCGTTCCGTCCCGATCCAGATCACCTTGTCGCGGTCTTCGGCCACGACATTCACGAACGAATTGAACGCCACGCCCGAAACGTCGTGCATACCGTAAGTGACCACTCCGTACCCGTCATACCGTGCCAGGCCGTTATAGGTCGGAATCCAGATATACCCGTCGGAATCCTGATAGAGCTTGCGCACTTCGCTCGACGGCAGGATGTCGGAAGGGATCGGCTCGAACCGGATTTTGGAATAGGGTTCGGCAGACACGTACCCCACCATGGCAAGCATGGCCGACACAGCTGCAAAAAGGCGGGAAAGTATCAGATTCGGACGCATGAACGGTAGTTTTCGGAATTCTAAATTACACATTTTTTCCTCATCCGCAACGCCGGACACCCGATTTACCCCCGCGAAAGGCACACAAGAGAGGCTTTCCGGTAAATTTTCGACCTCCGACGAAGTTGACCGCCTTACTTTTATCCATCCGGAAGAAAATCCGGTAAAAATTCGCGGCCTCGACAAACCTTCCGGGCCGAAAACGGATTTACCCTGCAACCGTGGGATCTTCGAACACCATTGCCAATCGACGGACGGCCCCGTGAATCCGATTACGTCCCGGTCTTCATCCGCAAGCCTGAAAACGGCAACCGCTACGGCTTCGCCTTCGGCATCGACCAGGAAGGCGTGATCGGCGCCGCCCGGGTTCGGATATACCGGTAACCACAATCCCCCTCCGTTCCACAAAAACAGCCACCCTCATTTCCGAAGGTGGCTGTTTCGCATTGCGGGACGTCGTTATACCAGCCCCGAGAATCCCATGAAGGCCATGGCGAGGATGCCGGCCGTGATCAGCGCGATAGGCACGCCCCTGAAAGCCTTGGGCACGTCCTCGAATTCGAGCCTCTCGCGGATACCGGCGAAAAGCACCAGCGCCAGGGCGAATCCCAGCGCCGTAGCCACCGAATAAGTGACGCTCTGCAAGAGGTTGAACTCCTTTTGGATCATCAGGATCGCCACGCCCAGCACGGCGCAGTTGGTCGTGATCAGGGGCAGGAAGATACCCAGTGCCTGATATAACGAAGGCGAGAGTTTCTTGAGCATGATCTCGACCATCTGTACCAGCGCGGCGATCACGAGGATGAAGACGATCGTCTGCATGTAGACGATGTCCAGCGGCACGAGCACATAAGCCTGGATCAGCCAGGCCACCACGGCGGCGATTGCCATGACGAACGTTACGGCAGCGCCCATACCCATCGAGGTCTCGACCTTCGACGACACGCCCAGGAACGGGCAGATGCCGAGGAACTGCGCCAGTACGACGTTGTTGACGAAGATGGCGCCGATGATGATTGCGAAATATGAAAGCTCCATAACTATTTCTTGGCTAATTTATTAAACAATACCATGAGGTACCCCAGCACCAGGAATGCCCCCGGTGCGAGGACGAAGATCAGCGGCATGTAATCGGCCGTTCCGAGGCTGATGCCGAAGATCGCGCCGCTGCCCAGGATCTCGCGCACGGCACCTACGGCCGTCAGGGAAAGCGTAAAGCCCAAACCGATCCCGACACCGTCGAGCACCGAATCCAGCGGCGTATTCTTCGAGGCGAAAGCCTCGGCACGCCCCAGAATAATGCAGTTCACCACGATCAGCGGGATGAAGACGCCCAGCGCCTCGTACAGGGGCGGCGTGTAGGCTTTCATCAGCATTTCGACCACGGTCACGAACGAGGCGATCACGACGATGAACGCCGGGATGCGGACCTTGTCGGGAATGATGTTCTTGATCAGCGAAATCACAAGGTTCGACATGATCAGCACGGCCATCGTCGCCAGCCCCATGCCCATGCCGTTTCCGGCCGAGGTCGTCGTACCCAGCGTGGGACACATGCCCAGCACCAGCACGAACGTCGGGTTGTTCCTGACGATGCCGCTCAGAATGATGTTCAGTTTATTCATTTTGCCCTCCTTCCTGAGCCGCCGGCCCGTTGGTTTGTTCCTCTGCCGAATCTCCGGCCGCAGAAGTCGCTCCCGACGATACGTCTGTCGGCGCCGTACCCGTCGCTACGCTCTTGTAAGCCATCCAGGCGCGGTTGATCGCATCGACATAGGCGCGCGAGGATATGGTCGCGGCCGTCAGCGCGTCGACGTCGCCGCCGTCCTTCTTCACGGCCAGCTTGCCGTCCACGAGCTTCATCGTTTCGAGTTTCTTGCCCTGGATGCTCCCCAGCAGCACATTTTCCTTGTCGGCCATCTTCGTCCCGAGCCCAGGGGTCTCAGCCTGCCTGAGCACGTTGACGTTGACCACTTCACCGTCGGGCGTGAAGCCCACCATCATGCTGATCGCGCCGCCGAAACCGTTCTTGGTCATCGACTCCACGGCGTAGCCCGCGACCTGTCCTCCCTTGGTTGCGGTGTAGACCGTGATCGGCATATCGTCGATCGTCAGCGCTTCGGGTACGGTCTGGTCGAACGGCGGAAGCACGACCTTCAGCGCCTCGACCTTCGCCGCCTGCTCGGCCTGGGCGATCGGTTCGGCCGTAATCATGTTCACGGCGCCCACACCGGCCGAAGCCACGAGCGTGATGCCGAACAGTACGGCCGTCATATTCACAAGTGTACTTTTCATACTGCGTCACCTCCTATTTAACGCCGAAGCGCTTGGGTTTGACATATTTGTTGATCAGGGGCACACAGGCGTTCATGATCAGTATCGCGAACGACATACCCTCGGGATAGGCGCCCCACAGGCGGATGCACATCGTGATGGCGCCGATACCGATGCCGAAGATCACACCCCCTCTGACGGTCATCGGCGAGGTCGAATAATCCGTCGCCATGAATATCGCGCCCAGCAGAGCTCCGCCGGCCAGTACATGGAACAGCGGGAATTGCCACAGCACCGGCCCGGTACTGCCCGAAGCGAGGGCCACGACAAACGCGAATACGGCCATCGTACCGAGCACCGACACGGGAATCTGCCACGTGATGACGCGGCGCCAGAGCAGGTATACGAAACCGCAGATCAGTGCCAATGCCGCCACCTCGCCCAGTGAGCCGGGCATGTTGCCCAGCAGCAGTTCCTGCACGCCGAGCACGTCGGGGGCAACGCCGTGTTTCACGGCCGCCAGCGGCGTAGCGCCCGAAAGTGCGTCGAAAGCTCCGTTCGCCGGCATCGGGAACGAAGTCATCTGCACCGGGTAGGCGATCAGCAGGAACACACGCCCCACCAGCGCGGGGTTGAACGGATTTTTGCCCAGCCCGCCGAAGGTCATCTTGGCGATGGCGATGGCGACGAATGCGCCGATCACGACGATCCACCAGGGAATCGAGGCGGGCAGGTTGAAAGCCAGCAGCACGCCCGTCACCACGGCCGACCAGTTCCCGATTGTCAGCGAGCCGCCGACGAGGAACCGCTGGATGAGGTACTCGAACAACACGCAGCACGCCACGCTGAGCGCCGTGACACGCAGCACGTCCACCCCGAACACCACCGCCGAGACGACCAGCGCGGGCATCAGCGCGATCACGACGTCGCGCATGATCCTGGCCGTCGACTGCGAAGTCTGCACGTGCGGTGCGGGAGCAACAACAAGTTTGTTTGCCATAATATCTTTCTGTTTTTCCATTTACTTTTTCGGTGCCGCGGCACGTGCGCGGATAATGCCCATGACAGTCTGTTTCCCCAGGCGCACCCAGTCCAGCAGCGGCAGGTAAGCGGGGCACGAGGCCTGGCAGCAGCCGCACTCGATGCACGAAGTGATCATCTGCGCCTCGACTTCCTCCCAGCCTTTCTTCTGGGTCATCTTCGAGAGGTAATAGGGTTCGAGCCCCATGGGGCAGGCAGCCACGCACTTGGCGCACTTGATGCACTGCGAGGCCTCGCGGCGCTGGGCGTCGCGGCCGCTCATGACGGTGATGCCCGAGCACCCCTTCGTCACGGGCGAGGCGAGGTTGACCATCGCGCGCCCCATCATCGGGCCGCCGTTGATGACCTTGCCCGCATCGGCGGGAAGGCCGCCCGCGGCCTCGATCAGCGCCGAGATCGGCGTACCCATGCGGGTCAGCAGGTTCTTGGGCTCCCGGACGCCTTTGCCCGTGATCGTCACCACGCGCTCGATCAACGGCTTGTGCTTCTGCACGGCCTGGTAGACCGCATAGGTCGTCGAGGCATTGCACACCACGGCACCCACGTCGATCGGGAGTGCGGGCGGGGGCGGCACCTCGCGCCCCGTAATGGCCGCGATCAGCTGTTTCTCACCGCCCTGCGGGTATTTCACCTTGAGGGGCACCACCTCGATGCCCTTATACCCTTGGGCCAGACGGCGCAGGTGCGCAATGGCGTCGGGTTTGTTGTTCTCGATCCCGATATAGGCTTTCTCCACGGCGATGGCCTTCATCAGGATCGTCACGCCCACGAGCAGCTCCTCACCGTGCTCCAGCATCGTACGGTGGTCGGACGTAAGGTAAGGCTCGCACTCTACACCGTTGATAATCAGCGATTCGGCCTTTTTCCCGGGAGGAATCGAGAGTTTCACGTGCGTGGGGAACGTCGCGCCGCCCATGCCGACGATGCCGGCGTCCTTGATCCGGGCGACGATCTCCTGTGCCGAGAGCGTACACTCGCGGACGATCGTCTCCGAGCGGTCGATTCCCTCGGCCCAGTCGTCGCCCTCGCGCTTGATCGTAATCATCATCTGGCGCAGCCCCTGCCCGTTGGGCACCATGTCCACGGCCGTTACCGTCCCCGAAACCGGGGCGTGAATGTTGGCCGACATAAAGCTGCCCGCCTCGGCGATGAGCTGCCCCGTCACGACCTTGTCGCCCTTGGCGACCTTGGCCACGGCGGGGGCGCCGATGTGCTGTGCGAGCGGGATCGTCACCACGTCGGGCAGCGGAAGCACCTCGATCGGTTTGGCGCCGCTCAGTTTATTTTCCGACGGATGGACTCCGCCTATTGGAAATGTCTTCATATCTTGTGTTTCTCTGATTTGACGGTACTTATTCGGCTTTCGGAGTTTCGGCAGCCGACACAGCCGGGGTAGCCCCGGCATCGGGCGCTGTCGGGACTCCGGCAGAAGCCTCCTTAGCAGCAGGTGCGGCTTTCGGGGCAGCCGGTGCCTTCGGTGCCTTGGGCAGCGGATCCATGCCCGCCAGCACGATGGCGCCTGTCGGGCACTCGTTCACGCACTTACGGCAGAGCTTGCACTTCTGCGGGTCGATATAGGCGAGGTTGTTTTCAATGGTGATGGCACCGAACGCACAGACCTTCTGGCATTTGCCGCATCCGATGCAACCCGCCTTGCAGGCCTTCATCACCACGGCGCCCTTGTCCTTCGACACGCACGACACATACACCGCCCGGTTCTTCGGCCACTTCTTGCGCAGTTCGATAATCATTTTGGGACACGCCTTCACGCAGGCCCCGCAGGCCGTACATTTGTCGAAATCGACCTCTGGAAGCCTCGTTTCGGGATTTATCGCTATGGCATCGAAGTTACAAACCGTCACACAATCCCCGTATCCCAGGCAGCCGTACGTACACCCCGTTTCTCCGCCATAAAGCGAAGCAGCCACCGCGCAGGACGTAACACCGTCGTACGCATTGATCCGGGGACGTTTCTCGCAACTACCGCCGCAGCGGACGGTAGCCACCTGGGGCTCCTTCTCCGGAGCAGCCTTGCCCAGGTAGGCAGCGACGGTCTTCATCACTTCGGCCCCGCCCACCGGGCAGAAAAGCGAAGAGATATCGGCCCGCTTCACCAGCGCATCGGCCAAACCGCGACATCCGGCGAATCCGCAGCCGCCGCAGTTCGCACCGGGCAGCATCTTTTCGACCTCGTCGATCCGGGGATCTTCCTCGACCTTGAACTTTTGTGCCACGAAATAGAGGATCAGCGCGGCAAGGATTCCCAACACGCAAAGTGTAAGCACTGTGTAAAGTAATACCTCCATATTATTCGGATATTGTGAAATGAATCGCATTATCGATCTTCCGGCGCAGAAGCCAGAGAATCCCATAGTACAGGACGACAGATCCCAATCCTGCAAGTACCGCCGCCCCATCGCCCGCGCCGAGCAGATAGCAGACTGCCACCACGCCGATCAGGACGACGAAAGGCACGACATAAGCCAACAAAACCGCGACCGCTCCCGTACGTCGGGTTATAGCGACCGTCACCCTGTCACCGGGACGATACGTCGCCGCAGCCGGAGTACGTATCTCCACGATTTTCTGCCCGGTCTCACCCAAACCGCAGGCTTCGCGGGCCTTGCAGCTCCCGCAGGCGCCATGAGCCGTAATTTCCACACAAACCCTCTCCGCACCGACGCGCTTCACCACCCCGCTATGTTCGATACGGTCCATCGGGTCACTTTACATATTTATGGGTCAATGGCATACGGTACTCATGCCCGAACGAGGAGGACGAGAGTCGAAGCACCGGCGGATACTGAAAACGCTTCTTTTCGTTGCGCATGACCATCGCATAGATTTTCTGCACCTCGTCGCTGTCGAATCCGGCATTGATGATCTCTTCACGCGACTGCCCATCTTCGATCAGACGGTACAGGATGGCATCCACCACCTCGTAAGAGGGCAGCATGTCGCTGTCCTTCTGGTCGGGCCGAAGCTCCGAAGAAGGCTCTTTGGTCAGGATGTTTTCAGGAATGGGATCACCGAATTTCCGGTTGATATAGCGGGCCAGGTCGTACATCTCGGTCTTATACAGATCGCCCGTCACGCTGAAAGCGCCGCCGGTATCGCCGTAGAGCGTACAGATACCGAGCGCATTCTCGCTCTTGTTGGAACAGTTGAGCAGGACATAGCCGTTCTTGTTCTGCAGGGCCATGAGCATCAACGTGCGGATGCGGGACTGGATATTCTCCTCCGTCGCATCGAAATCCGTACCACCGATCACCGGGATCAACGTATCGACGATACTGCGGTAAGCCTCCGTGATCGGCACGACATGGAACTCGATACCGAGGTTTTCGGCCAGTTGCTTAGCATCCTCGACCGATCCTTCCGACGAAAACTGCGAGGGCATCATCAATCCCCGCACGTTCTCCGCCCCCAGCGCTGCAACCGCCAGACAGGCGACCACGGCGGAGTCGATACCGCCCGAAACGCCGACACAGGCCTTTTTATACCCGTTTTTAACAAAGAAATCCCGCAGACCGCAACAAGCCGCCTCGTAAATGAAGCGGGTACGGTCGTTCACCGACACAGGAACGGACTCGACGCTGCAAGAGGGATTTTCGGTGTCGAACACCTGAAAGTCCTCTTCGAAACTTTTCAGCAACCGCACCAGCTTGCCCCGGTTGTCCATCACGCCCGACATCCCGTCGTAAACCAGTTCCGTAGCACCGCCGACCTGATTGACCATCACCACATTCTTTCCCTTGACGTAGGCGATATTCCGGATTACGTCGTACCGACGACTCAAGTCGCCCTTGCGGTAGCGGCGGGCATGGATGTTGATGACGGTTTCGACCGACTTGTCGAAATCCGGGGTATGAAAAAGATCGTCGCCTACGACCAGCGCACAGCGGCAACCCCGTATCGTAACGTATTCGCAACCTTTCGAAGGGGTCAGAAATCCCAATTCGCGGCGCACGGTGATATTCTGTTTTCCCACGTAGCGGACGACTCTTCCTTGTTGAATCAACGCTGCGGCACTGATCGTCCCCTCCTTGGTGAGAATCGGAAGCCCCACGATCGCATCCACCGTATCGCATTCGGCGGCAATCCGCATCAACGCATCTTCGCACTGTTCCAAAAAAGGATTTTTCCGCAGCAAATCGAACGAAGGAGCACCGCTGATCGCCTGCTCGGCAAAAACGACGAGGTCTGCGCCTTCGGCTTTCGCACGACGTACGGATTCGATGATCTTGTTTGTATTTCCTGCGACGTCGCCGACCGTATAATTCAATTGAGCCAGAGCTATCTTCATCTATCGGGTATTTCAAAAAGTTACATCATCGCAAAATTAATTATTATTTGGAAAAAACAACGATTTCGCGGCAAAAGTTTCATCCGAACGCAACGATCGTATCGAAAAAAAGCAATCGGGGTTTCGAAATCCTCATTCGGAAAAGAGGCCGTCCCCGTTTCGACTCAACGAATACAGCCCGACCTTCCGTGGGCTACAAATCGTTCAACCCCAAACGCTTGCTATTGCTGCTCTTCGGGATCGGCCACCAGAATACGACCGCAGTATTCGCAAATGATGATCTTCTTGCCCTGACGGATCTCCATCTGGCGCTGGGGCGGAATGCGGTTGAAACAGCCGCCGCACGCATCGCGCCGCACCGTCACCACGGCAAGTCCGTTGCGCACGTTATGACGGATCCGCTGGTAAGCCTCCAGCAACCGCTTGTCGATCTTGGCCTGCGCTTT
>ENA-OOWK01000765-OOWK01000765.1-human-gut-metagenome-genome-assembly--contig:-NODE-765-length-19919-cov-3.274517_pt1 | contig 19919 bp, 19 predicted proteins | sample MGYA00241405_ERZ501317 | MGnify/ENA primary metagenome ERZ501317 (study PRJEB25962, sample SAMEA1972440) | human gut metagenome | biome: human gut; feature: human-associated habitat; material: faeces... | reverse complement strand
CCGGAGGGCGGGCCTATGGGGCTGTCGGAAAGTGCGCAAGAATCTTGACAGTACCCAAGGCCACGGCTTCACAGCATACGCGCCCATCCATACCGCTCCGCTCATCCGGCGCGAAGATCGATATGCCGAAATCGACGGTAAAACGCGCCGCAAGCTCTTCGATATTCTGTTCGCATTTTTCCGACGCTGCGACGTCAAGCTCAAGGTAATCGACATTGACAAACGCGTTTTTGGCTCAGGTGAGCAGCTCGAAGAACGATTGTCGCGAGATCTCGGGGGCTTTATCCGCTAAAACCTTGAGGGGCTTCTCTCCTACGACCGCGTAGTGGTCTACTACGATAAAGGGCAGAAGGAGATTTCCAGGATCCTGAAGCACATTTTTGGTGCCACGCTCAGCGGGGTTGAATTTAGAACCGTATCCCCCGCTTACTATCTGCTCTTCCAGGTCGCGGATCTAGCATGTACCATGGCGCTCGTTGAAGACGCTCGCACTTCAAAGGGCATGAGCAGGTCGGAACAACTCTTCTTTGGAGGAGCGGCGAGCTTCAAGAAGACGTACTACAAAGCATTCGAAAAGAAGCTCATTTAGCTTAGCCGACGCAATGCCCTATCACCCCCGGCGATCCCGCTAACCTTGCTCATGTGCTCGAAGGCCCCACGAACCATAAAGCGAGGATCTATGGTATAAACGATTCTGGTTCTCCGCCGTGCAGAGGCTACCAAGTACCGGGGACGTTTCCCCGGCTTTTCTCAAAATAGGGATTTCCCTTTCGACACTTCCCCTTGCAAAACAGCAAGCCGTTTTTCTTCTAGCGCAATACCCTACACATTCAAATCAGCCTTGCGAATTAATAAAACGATACCGTTCCATTTTGCACAGGCTAAGCCGCGCATAGGATGATGCGTACGTATATGGGAACAGCCGCCTTTTGCGGAGACGGCTGTTCGGCGTGGGTATCACCCACCAATAGCTTATCCACAGGAGGGCATATAACCTTCTGCTCGTTACGTGTATACCCCAAAACGGCGTCCCCGTTCGTCGTGGGGCGTGCTCGGATTTCGACCGCACGCCCTTCATGTAACACTTATACGCATTAACAAGTATATGTATTTAGTCGAGCACGACTCCATCGCTAGCCGACGGATACTCCATCTTCTTCCCGTCCGCTCGCTTCAAAAAGAGCGCTCTGGGAATTCCCTTGCTGTAGTAATTTTCCTTTACGAGCACAATGTCATATCCGGAAGAAAGAAAATTCCTAACGCTCGGGGTATTTCGAGGGTCAGCCGTGGCCATGAAGATATCATACCCTCGGCGAAGACCTTCCTCCTCGCCCATCTCCGCCATCTTTCGCTGTAGGCCCTGCCCTCGGTATTCCGGTAAAACAGCAACCGAATCCATGCACAAAACTCTCTTGAGTTCTTCATCGGGCAAGTTGATGTCATATCCGAGGTTTTCATTGCGATCTAGGCCGGGCATCTCAAAAATGTAGAAACCGACGGTTCGATCTCCGTCTTTGGCTAGATAAGCAAAAGAATTGGTCTCGAGCTTCCACTTAACCCGACTGGGGCTGCTGACTACATAGAAGTCCTTGTTTACGGAAGCATTCTGGACGAGATGCATCAAATCGGCGATCATCTCGGCGTTTTCAACTGATGCCAACTCAAAGTGAATGCCACTTTCCTGATTACTTGACACTAAGCTCTCCTGTCACTTCTTTCTTATCTTTGGCGCCGCCTTTGTTTGAAAGAGCCTCCGAGACGCCCTCGATATATTGAAGCATCTGCTCGATACGCCTGCCGTCCATCGTAATCTCTTGCATCTCTATGCCCGGATGATGCGCCACGGCCTTATTGTTGCGGATAGGAACCACTTTCCATACATTCCGGTAGAAGAAACGGTATTTCCCATTCTCTGCCCATGGTAGCCCCATAACCTTCTCGTGTGTGACCTCGGCTATCTTTTCCGGCACCTCTGCCGGCATAAACGCAAACCCAAACAGAAGATCATCGATAGAGTACTTCTCTTCTCTAGCAACCTCATATCCATCGGAGGTTGATCCCGCCACTCGATAATTAATCTGGCACTTTGCAAAACAACGCGCTTCATCGCTATCGGCTCTTACAACATCCGTCGAGCCTTGCTCGTAATCCCAAATGTCATAGGGCTTTCCCTTTTCACCGTACCTACCAACAATCATCTTCCCGAGCACCGTGAGCAGCTTGCCGTTTTGATCTGACAACGGAATCTGAAACTCGCACATCCCTCGCCGCATGATTCTTTTGAAGGTTATTTCGTACTCAGTTTCAGATTTGTTTTCGATAGACCTATCAGCCTCATCAGACATTACTCGAACGGTTAGAACAAACCGATGAAGCCATTTGTCCTCGGGATAGCGAATCCAGTATTTGAAAGAAAGAAATCCAGGGCAATTGCCCTCTGTGTTCAACATGAATCTGGGAGCAAGCCAGATAGGATTAATCGGCTGAAGCGCAATAGAGGTAATGACCGCAATCAACACCGCGTTGATAACCACGCCTACCATGCGTTCCGCAAGCATGGGATTAGAAAGGTCGGAGAGGATATCTTGATAGGCCGCATAGGCTTCCATACGCAAACCCTCATCATTGACAGGCAGATCCGCCAAATCGTCCAGAGGCCTCGGCTGACCGCTCGCAGTGAAGATGGGAAGGTTGGAAAAGATGAGGAAGCTATCGCGCAAAGTTGTCGTATACGCCGGGATCTCTACGACATCACGCTCGACCAAGATTGAGCCCTCAAGCCTGGAAGTAATAATCGACGAATAGCTGCATGCGAAACACGCGGCAATAATAAGAGACGCAACGAAATAGATGAAGACCCATTTGACGAATGGCAAAAACCGAGATCGCAGGAATTCGCCGATGTTATATGAAGCTATTCGCCACGATGGCTGCTCTTTCGGCGTTCCGTGCAAATCGGAGAGCGCCATTCGCAGAACCGACCTCATGAGTCGCGATCCTTTTTGTCAATGAACCAATCGTACTGATGCCTTTGGTTACGCCCTATGATTCGAAAGAGATTGAAGAGAATCGTGTAGAGCAATAGCCCGCCGAGCACAATAAGCGAAAGGCAGAGAATCAGCTTCCAGACCGTCATCTCTGTTGCCAGCATTCCGTAAATTGGAAGGGCACCAAAACAAATCAACGCGCAGGCAACAATGGCAAATAATACGATCGATGCCGCCAGTCCCCAGCTAATTCTCGTTGCCTCATCCGGCAAGCCGATATTGTCTTTCGAGTCGCTCCGGTTCTCCTCGAGCTGAGTCCCCTTTTTCGCCATACTAGCCCCTTCCCTATTGAACTAACCACAGCTATGGAAATAGTCCGTATATGAACCGGCGCCCACCGTTCCTGAAAGACCCACTGAGTTGAAACCTAGTCCCTCCGGAACAGGTCGCGCGTGTAGACCTTCTCGGCTACATCGGCGAGGTCCTCGCTCCAGCGGTTGGCGATGATGACGTCGCAGCGCCCCTTGAAGGCCTCGAGGTCGCCCGTGACCTCGGAACCGAAGAAGTCGCCGCCGCGGTACGTCGGCTCGTACACCAGCACGGGCACGCCCTTGGCCTTCACGCGCTTCATGATGCCCTGGACCGAGGAGGCACGGAAGTTGTCGGACCCGGACTTCATGGTGAGGCGGAACACGCCGACCAGCGGCTTTGCCACGCCGGAGTAGACGAGCTCGTTCACGCGCTTGAGCACCTCGTCGGCCACGAAGTCCTTGCGGGTGCGGTTGGACTCGACGATCGCCTCGATGAGGTTCTGGGGCACGTCCCGGTAGTTCGCCAGGAGCTGCTTGGTGTCCTTGGGCAGACAGTAGCCGCCGTAGCCGAACGAGGGGTTGTTGTAGTGCGAGCCGATGCGCGGCTCCAGGCAGACGCCGCGGATCACGTCGGCCGTGTTGAGGCCGCGCACCTCGCAGTAGGTGTCGAGCTCGTTGAAGTACGCAACGCGCAGGGCGAGATAGGTGTTGGCGAAGAGTTTGACCGCCTCGGCCTCGGTGGGGCCGAGAACGAGCTCGGGAATGCCGGTCGTTCCGTCGGTATTCGAGCGGGAAAGCTCCGCCTCGTCCGCGCCCTGCGCTAGCAGGTGGGCAAACATCTCCGCTGCCGCAACCGCCTCGCCGTCGTCCTTGGGCGCACCGACCACGATACGGCTCGGATGCAGGTTGTCGTAAAGCGCGTGCCCCTCACGCAGGAACTCGGGACTGAAGATGATGCGGGCGTCCCCGCGCTCTCCGCGGACGCGCTCGGTGTAGCTCACCGGCACCGTAGACTTGACGACAATCCAAGCATCCGGGTTCACGGAACGCACCGCATCCATAGCCGCCTCGACGGCAGAGGTGTCGAAGTAATTCAGGTTGGGATCGTAGTTGGTGGGCGTGGCAACAACTACGTACTCCGCGCCCTCGTAGGCCTCGCGCGCATCGAGCGTCGCCCTAAACTGAAGCCCCATCTCATCCCGATCGCGCAGGAAGCGCTCGATCTCCTCGTCGCGGATGGGGCTCTCTCCTCCATTGAGCAAATCGACCTTCTCGGGCACCACATCAACGATGGTTACCTCGTTGTGCTGCGCGAGCAGCAGGGCAACGGACAGACCCACATAGCCCGCCCCGGCGACGGCAATCATCATGAAACGACTCCTAACTATCCGATTTTCAATGAACGAAGGGCAGAGGCGAATGACCGCCTCATGCCGGTGGTATCATGTAGGTGAGTGCCCCGGTGCGACCGCTGCTTGCAAGTCCCCGGGGCCAAGTGTTCTTTACGGGAGGCGGCCTATATGCTGGAAGCCACCGAAATCACGCTCGATAGACTCGAGCTCTGGCTGTCGGAACCGCGCCTTAACATGTATCTGCGCGCCGCCGGCGATGATCCCTGGCGAGCTTACGAGCTCTACCTCTGGAACGCCAACCTCGCCCAAGTACTATTACGTGATATCTCGTTCTTCGAGGTCGCGCTCCGTAACTCCCACGACAGATGCATGACCAAGCGATGGAATGGCGAAGCGCACTGGCTCCTTGACCCACTATCGCCCGTGCGAAGCCCCATTCTCAGAAAGTCGAAAAGAAGTTCCATATTTGACGCAAACGCACACAATAGAAGGGCTATCGACGCTATTGCCAATGGTCCAAGAGGAACAACGGACCCGAATCGCATTGTGTCACGGTTGACCCTCGGCTTTTGGACGCATCTATCGGACACCAACCATGAACGTGCCCTCTGGATTCCATATCTCCATACCATCTGGCCAAAAGGGTTCGACCGATCGCAGCTGTATGCCAGCTTGAACATGATCAATACGATGAGGAACCGTGCTGCACATGCCGAAAAACTCTTCAATCTTGGCGGAGAGCTTAACGTGCGCAATTGCGACGATGCCATCGTCCGCCTCATGCAGACACTTGCTCCAGCAATTGCAGATCGGATGACAAATAGAGGTCAGCTCACGCCGGTTGAACACTACTTAAAGACATTCAAGCTCGAGCCTGACATCAAAGTCGAGGTTTAGCACACGTAATAGTCCTTGCACCACTTCGCAAAGGCGCGCAGACCGTCCTCAAGCCTGGTATTAGGACAATAACCGAAATCACTCTGGAGCTCGGTGGCATCGGCATAGGTGGCGACCACATCGCCGGGCTGCATGGGGACAAGCTCGCGATGCGCCTCAAAGTCATAGTCAGCGGGGAGAACGCCCTCTTCCACCAGCACACGCTGCAGCGTACTCACGAACTCGAGCCGCTGAACCGGTTCCGAGTTACCGATGTTATAGACCTTGTATTTTGCCCCGGCGCCGCAATCCGCCGGTGGGCGGCCAATTACGCGCACGACGCCTTCCACGATGTCGTCAACGTAGGTGAAGTCGCGCTGACACAATTCGCATGCGTGAACACGAGACCTTGCTAGGATGCAATTGAGGACTCCAGACCGAGCCGGTTTGCTAGCCTCCATGCTGAGCGAACGGTATTCTGCATGTCGTAGTATCGGTACTCTGCTAATCGCCCACCAAAAAACACGTTTGACTCCGCACGAGCAAGCTCTGCGTAAAGGGCATACCGGCTCTGATTTTTATCGTCGTTGACCGTGTAATACGGCTCTTCTCCAGGAGCCCACGGCGTAGCGTACTCATAGGTTACAACCGTTTTCTCGCTAGCAACTCCCGTAAAATGCTTGTGCTCAATCGTCCGCAGCCACGGAGTCTCCGCATCGGTGTAATTCATAAGCTCACACCCTTGGAAATTGTCAATATCAAACACCTGGTGGTCGAACTTCCTGCCGCGATACTCCAATGGCCCAAAACGGTAACCATAGTAGGCGTCGATAGCACCGGTGTACACAATGGTGGACGCCATGTCATTGAGCAGGCCCCGCTCCTCAAGGTAATCTACTCCACATCGAACCTCGATGCCGTCGAGAAGCGACTCAAAGAACGCATCCCAGCCATGTTCAGGAACGCCCTGATAGCGCTCGTTCGAGTAATCGTTACAAAACGTAAAGAGAACAGGCATGCGAGAGATAACTGAGGCGGGCAGCTCTGAGCACGGCTTACCGTATTGCTTTTCCGTATAGCCCTTCACCAGCTTCTCGTATATATCAGTCCCGACCATGTCGAGCACATGCTCTTCAAGATTACTCGGCTCATTGCACGGAATACGCTGAGACTCAATAGACTCCTTCGCCTCAGCAGGGGTTTTAGTACCCCAGAGAGCGTAAAACGTGTTCATACTAAATGGAAGGTTATAAAGCTCCCCTTTGTAGTTGGCAATTGGCGAGGCGATGCTAGGAATCATTTCATCGAAGCGACCAAACCAATCCCATATGCTCTTTTCGTTCGTATGGAGGAGATGCGGGCCATACGCGTGAACATCAATCCCCTCCTGTTTGTACGACCAGCAGTTCCCGCCTACGTGATCGCGCCGTTCGATGACGAGAACGCGCTTTCCACAATCAGATGCCATACGCGCAATGGTCGATCCAAACAACCCAGAGCCCACAACGAGGAAGTCGTATGTACAGCTCATGCTGCATCTCCAATCACATAATGTGGATAGAGGCTCCAATGCCTACGTATCCATATTGCAAGCTCTTTGACCTGTTCTTCGTAGGATTGAGGCGAGTAGCCAGAAACGAGTTCCGTTCTTTGGAGAGATTTGTCCACGACAAGGCCTTCCACCTCTCTCACGGTCACGGATTCGCCACGAATGTATCTATTGAAGAGGGCTAGAAGCTCATATTTAGAAATACCGGGCTCATCGGGCACCATGTTCACAAGACCCCGAGACCCATCGCAAGCACACGCCTCGATTGCCTTCGCAAGCTCAAGCGTGGTCAAGCCCGTCCAGATTGCCTTAGTCCATCCCTCAATGGCGCCTTCTTGCTTCATGAACCAGTTCAACAAGCCTGTTCCGTTTGCATCAATGTCAGGCCCCACGATGGATTGGCGCAGCGTCAGGTTGTGATCGTCAATAAGTTCGCCGAGAGCCTTCGCTCGTCCATAGAACTCTCGCGCATTGGGAAGCGACCGCTCATCATACGGTCCGTCTTCACCCGAGAAGACACAATCCGTGGAGAGGTGAAACACGCGCGTAGGAAGCCCGCTCACCACAGCCGCCAACACATGGGGAAAGTATGAGTTTAGATACACCGCCAAATCATGATGCTGGTCGCTGTCCGAAACAAGCAAACCTACGCAGTTAATCAAGACATCGGGTATTTCAGCTTCGACAATCTTGTGCAAACTATCAAGGTCGAATGCATCGCCCTCAACATGGCGCTTCAGAAAGAATGCAGGCTTGCGAGACCAACCAAGTACATCGTGCCCTCTCTCCTGAAGATAAAGAGAAACGACGTGTCCAGCCATTCCTGTTGCGCCGAGGATCATGAACCGCATCACTGCACCGCCTCGCTCTCGCGGCCCTCGAGCGCGAGCTGCACGTAGTCGGTGGTCTTGATCTTCTCGGCAGTCTCCTGCACGGTGAGCCTGCGGGTGTTGTGGGACGTGTACGACTCTTCGGCCATGGTCCTCACATCCTCCGGCACCATGAAGTGCGCGTCGTAGTTGAGGTCGCGGGAATCCGAACGGATGCGGAAGTACCCGCCCATGTCCTCGGCGCGCAGCATCTCCTCGCGCGTTACGAGCGTCTCGAAGAGCTTCTCGCCGTGGCGCGTGCCGATGACGCGTACGCCCGTCTCCCCGAAGAGCGCCTGAACCGCCTCCGCCAGATCCCCTATAGTGGATGCCGGGGATTTTTGTACGAAAAGGTCTCCCGGCTCGGCGTGCTTGAAGGCAAACTCGACTAAGTCAACCGCCTCGTCTAGGTTCATGAGGAAGCGCGTCATGGATGGGTCTGTCAGCGTGAGCGGCCTCCCCTCCTTCACCTGCTGGATGAAGAGTGGGATGACGCTACCGCGCGAGCACATCACGTTGCCGTACCGCGTGCAGCAGATGGTCGTGCGCCCGGCGCCGTTGCGCGCGTTGGCGTAGATGATGGACTCCATCAGCGCCTTAGACTTCCCCATGGCGTTGATGGGATACGCCGCCTTGTCCGTGCTAAGGCACACGACGCGTTCCACGCCCGCATCGATGGCCGCGTGGAGCACGTTGTCGGTACCGATAACGTTGGTACGCACCGCCTCCATGGGAAAGAATTCGCAGGAGGGCACCTGCTTGAGCGCTGCGGCGTGAAACACGAAGTCAACCCCGCGCATGGCATCGCGAACGGACTGAGCGTCGCGTACGTCGCCGATGTAGAACCGAACCTTGTCCGCGCAGCCGGGGTGCTGGGCCTGGAGGCGGTGACGCATATCGTCCTGCTTCTTCTCATCGCGCGAGAAGATGCGGATCTCACCGATGCTTGATTCGAGAAAGTGCTTGAGCACGGTATTGCCGAAGCTCCCCGTGCCGCCGGTGATCATGAGTACGCGCCCATCGAACGCATCTGCCATACTTGGTACCTCCACGATATGTTTTTTACAAAGAACACAGTGAAAACTAGTTTCCACTTACTGATAATGCAGGCTATGCTCGGCTGTCTCGTAACCTGCTTGCCGGCGTCATCGCCTAAGTCTTGGCTTCTTTACCGTTTGAACATCAATTCGGCATTCAGCTGATGAATGGTGATTCACAGATAGTCAATGCCTAGTCGCTGTAGCGAAGCCTTTATGATGCGCTTTGCCGCTTTTGGAAAATGCCTGCTGATATACGCGGCGATCCTATACTTCACTTCATCAAGCGAGGACATTACTTGCCGATCGCCCGTTTCTATAGCAACCTCCTCATTCCGATAGAAGCGCAACGTCGAGGGAATCCACTTTCCCCGCAGAACCCCGTTTTTGTAGCCAAGCAAATCGCGTGAATCGTATCGAACACCTAGGAGATGCCCCGTATTGTCTATAGAAAACAGCTCCTCATGCGCGTTGCAGTAGTATTCAAAATCCCAAGCGGTTTTCCCTCGAATGGTTTTAAGAAGGCCAATCAGAGTCTGTCTATGCCAAATGGACGGCTGCAGATTTGCAGGATACTCCTTACCGGCATGGGCATAACCTATGTACGGATGCTTCTGCTCTGGAAAAACGACGTTGGCAGCAGGGGAAAGCTGGTAAAAGAAAATATCATTATCGGACATATACTCCAATATCTCCGAAATATCTTGATTGTTTACGCGCCTGCTTAGATAGTAGTCTTCGCAGAAGAACATGATGTAATCTTCGGAAAGCTGCTCAAGAGCGAATAGGTTTCTTTCAAACCAATTCGTCTCCCTGCCAAAGTGGATTACCGTTACGCCTCTGTGCTCAAAGCAAGCCTCGTTGTTTACCAAATATTTCGAAAACGCACAATTTGACCAGTATTCATCGAATATTGTGAAAAATGCTGGCCACAAATCCTTATATCCGTCAAAAGAGCTTATGTATATCGCCAAACTGTCTAGCATCTTCATTGAACCCTTTCATGAATAGGAAATATAGCAATCAATATTTGGACAGAAGTAGAAAGATAAAGAGGACAAATCAACGCGACGGAAGACCTCACAGCCTCGATTCAGAATCAGGTTCAATGAAATGAAACAGACAGACTAGCGCGACGAGCTTTATAAGATTTGATGCAACGTTTGCGATGCAGAATCCCATGAGCCCCCATGTCGACGAGAGAAAAAAGCTTAGTAAGCAATACAGAACCAACGAAATGGCATCAAAAAAAACCTGCCACTTCATTGCGTAATATCTAAGCGTGAAAGGGGCGGCAACGGAAGAGAGCACATAAATCAGCGATCCGAGGGACGCCATCCAGAGGTAATCAACCGCTTGATCTACATAATTTGGATAAAGCAAACCGAGCACCGGTTTGCCGGCAAACTGAATTATTAGAAAAACGGTCGCACATAAGACTGAACATAGCCCCATCGAACGCCAGAATTCGGCAACCGGCCTATCTTTACGACGGCTAAGATACGAAAGTACGACACTGTTTATCGGAGTAATTGCAGTAGACAAAATCTTCCCGGCTAATGAAGAAATGTAATATATTGTCACTGCAGTGCCGCCCAATATTGGATAAAGGAGAAGCCTATCCGCATATGATAAGGACCTAGAAAGCAAGTTTGATCCAACCAATTCGAAATACTCTGCAGATACTTTCTTCATCATTGGAGTTGTGGATATCTTTTCGCGATAGATTCTACTGTTTCTTATCACAAAGCACATGCTCGTTACTTGACCAACTAAGTAAACCAGCTCCCAATATCCCGTCAGTTCAAAAAGGATAAACCCTATTAAATGACCAGCTCCAGACCAAATGTTACTAATGAGTACCGCCCGATAGTTAAGATGAATTCTAAAATCAACAGAGAAATATTCTCGAATACCCCAGAGCATTCCCGTAACAGCCAAAAAAGTAAAATGCAGTACGCCCGACACGTGGTATGCAAAACCAAATAATGTCGTAAATACCCCTCCCGCAAGTGCCACAAACCCGGCAAGAAGGGGAAAGTCTCCGCTGATACCCAACTCCTTATATTTTGAGTGGTAAATGAGTCGAATATTATTGAGGGCCATGCCGAAAGTGCCGGGAAACAAATTCAGGATGCTGACCATAGTTAGGACTACAGCATATTCAGTTGACGATAGGTCATCGGCCATCGCGGGCAAAATAACGAGCTGCAACAGACAGAGAGGGATTGCTGTACTCAATATATTCAGCGCGGCATCACCAATTGCAGCTTTTCTGATGCTCGACATACGAAGAGTTTTTTTTAATCGTGTTAAAAGCATTTATTCACTTTCAAATTAATGAGTAAAACTGGGGTTCTCGTAGAGCGATCCTTTGAACATCGAAGCAATCCAGCACCAGAAATAGGGCATTGTCCAAATTGATGCACTCCAGAATAGGAGAGGAAACGTCGAAAAAAAGAAGAGAGTTTTAGGCACGTTACAACAATCAGAAAGCATTTTGCTATGGAAAGTTTTCTTCATGCACACAGCGATGCACAGCAGCAACGGAAGACCAATTACCGACCCAAAGTCATGAAGAATGTCAAGTATAAAGCTATGACTATATCCGCCAACGAGTGGATAGGTTGAACATATGCCCCTTACGGCAATAGGGTCATTAACGAAACTATTCCAAACACTATTCCAAATCTCCGATCGACCGCTATCGTAGAACAGGTCATTAGCTAGCAACTCAAGGGTGCGACTAGAGAGGCCAAACGTAGACGCCAAGCGCGAAATCGCAGACATTATTTCACCATAATTAAAGAGGGAAAATATCAGGATCATGAGTATGACTATTTTGGCTAAATATCCGCTCTTTTTACTAACAGGCGCACAAATAAGCATACTGATCAGGAATGCGAAGATCGATACAAGAGAACCCCGTGATCCCCAAAGCGCTATCGCAATCACATTGGAGCAAACAAGCAGAAGAGTACGGCCCCTCTTTTCCGTCGTTAATTTGAAAAGGCGGTATAGCAAGAGGTTGGTAGGCAAAATAAGAGTAAATGAGAATCCCATGGAGTAAGCATTGAAAAAATGTCCTCTGAAGACGATTAACAATGCAAGTGTTACAACCGATACTAATCTTGAAACGCCAGTTAATGATTCAAGAATTGTAGAAGAGTCTCGAATCATTGCAACGCAAACATAGAGCGGATATACAGTTAAAAGATGGCTAAGCACGACGCTGTTAAACCAAAACCCCAGCTTAGGAAAAAGCAAACTCTGTCCAAGCCATAGCCCGAAAATCGCTAGCAAAGGTAGCAGAACTGGAAGTATGCTCCTTCTCTGGAGTGAAGATAGACACGGAACCAGTCTTTTGAGAAGCAGCGGAGATGCAGCCAGAGGAAAGAGGAACTGAGGAATGCCGAGCCTATCCTGCAGTCCTTGGCCAATGTTCATAAGGAAAATAGTTAATATTAGCGCCGCGAAGGCTGCTGCCCAACTTTTATCATCTTTGAAGGAAAGTTGAGTGAGAGACCCCGAACGAGCACAAATATCCTTATCAGACATGGCACCCTGAAGCACACCGGTTATTATCGCCCTATTTCTCACTTATAGTTCCACTTCATAGATATGTGCAGTTCTTCTAGTAAGTCGCTCTTAACGGCAAGGTTGACTTAACTTACCTGGTTGTACCGGCAACTTCCCAAGTTGCACTTGTCTTTCCGCAAAGCGATTTGCAGACAGCGTGAAATTGAGCCAGCACTGTCATAGCGTAATAATGAATTGCCCTCAGCAAGACAGAATTAATAGGCGCGAATTGCTCGATAAGTGCCATGGCTATGAATAGAAGCTGCGCGAAAACTGCAGTTGCAAAGATAGCATGGGACGACGCGAGAACAATGCTCGATATCAAAAGCAGCATATGAGCTAGCCAGAGACTATATCTACAAAATCGATGTCCAAAATAAAAATAGGAGAACCAACCATACTTGATTGGATTGTTGACCTTTAACATGTTTTTCGGCGCTTCAAGAATCGACCGAAACATTCTCACCTTTCGACTATATTCATCATGGTCGACTTCTCCTGCCTTTTCGTAGGCAATTGCCTGCAAACAGTTTATTGATCTCTTTCCCTCAATTGCAAAGCGAAGGGGCATGACGCTGTCGTGACATTGAATGGGCTCTGCATCGAAGTAATCGCTGTTCCGGCAGGCATACAATGCACCGTTTCCAGCAGTGATTGAGGCAATTCTGCCTTCTATCTCTCTTGTCGCCACGTCCGTTGACCAGTATGCACCCTCAGAATGGGCGGTAGCGCTTTCGTCCGTGTTTTCGTATTGCAGACTACCGCACACATAGGCAATTATGTCCGACGTGAAACAAGCCATCAGTTCTTTGATGCAGTCAGGATCAAGCATAGCGTTTGCGTCGGTCATAACAAGAAACTCTGATATAACGAGTTTTTGCGCCTCGTTTTGAGCATTCGTCTTTCCTTTGTGCTCAACGGCTTCATGAAGCCGCAGTTTCATCTCAGGATGACGCTCTGCAAACCGCTTAACAATTTGATTCGTGTCATCAGTGCTCGCATCAGAGGTGACGATAAAGTCAATCTTTTCTCTAGGATAATCAATGAGAAGGAGATTGCGCAGTTTCTTCTCGATAACTTTCTCTTCATTATGAGCTACAACCATAACGGTGACTGTAGGAAGAAGGGAATAATCACGCGGATTATCTCGGCTTATTACTTTGCCCAGAAATCGTATAGACAAAGGATATCCGACCATTGCCCACACTATTATAAACAGGCTAATCCAAAAGATAATTTCCAATGACATTTGCACAGGGTTCATTGGGCTCTCAATCTCGTTTAGCTGCGGGAATGCCGTAAAACTTACCACCAACGTTAATGTTCTTGACCACAACCGCTCCTGCACCAATCATGCAATCTGAGCAGATTGAAATGTTGTTGCTCACCACAGCACCGATGCCAACCCATGTCCCGTAACCAATGGAAACAGTGCCGGCAAGATGCGCTCCAACGGAAATATGAGCAAAATCGCCAATCACGCAATCGTGGTCAACACTCGCGGATGTGTTCACGATGCATCCACGACCAATCCTTACCGAAGGATTTATTACCGCACCCGCCATAACGGCTGTTCCCTCACCAATAACAACATCCTTTGCTACCACCGCAGAGGGGTGAATCAAAGTAACCAACCGAGCTCCGGACGAAGCAATCTCATCCTGGATGCGACGGCGACTATCAGAATTCCCTATTGCTACAAAAAAATCATCCTGCAAATACGCGAAAAATGTTGAGACAACTCCGAGAACCGGATATCCTGAAACCACCTCGAGACCAGGGGCATCATCCAGAAAAGCAATATCGGTATAGCCACTAAGCCTGGCGATGTCCGCAACAACTTTACCGTGTCCACTTGCGCCAATGATGATCAGCCTATTCATGCACAATCACCTCAACAGGCGCCGTCTCAGAGCTTCCCCTGAACTCCTCCATCGTTTCGGAGGTTGCTGAGGTAATTCCCTCACGCTTAAAGACGGTACGAGCCGTGTCGAAAATGATGCCCCAATCGCCAAAAAAGCTGAGGCCATCAACATAACGGACGTCCCATTCAAACTTATCTTCCCAACTCACGGCGTTACGACCATGAACCTGAGCCAGGCCAGTGAGTCCTGGACGAACCTCATGCCTGCGCGCCTGCCGTTCGTTGTAAAGAGGAAGGTATTTCACCAGAAGCGGACGTGGGCCAACCACCGCCATATCACCTTTTAAAATGTTGAAAAGCTCAGGCAATTCATCCAGACTCGTTGAGCGCAATTTCTTACCAAACGGCGTCATACGCTGTTCATCTGGAAGTAAGTTGCCCTCAGCGTCGCGCGCATCTGTCATCGTTCGAAACTTATAGAGCTTAAAAACTTTTCCATCCTTGCCAGGACGATCCTGGCCAAACAGAACCGGACTCCCTAGCTTCACTCGAACCAGCAACGCTGTCACAACGAGCACAGGAGAGAGACAGATTGTCGCCAGCAACGCACAGCAAAAATCCTGCGGCCGTTTTACAATACGTTCATATAATCCCTTACGGTGAGCCATGGCTACTCGAAGCACCGCCTTACGACTTCGATGATGCAATCCTGCTGCCAAGGCTCCATCTTATTGTCGCTTGGCAGGCAAAGCCCGCGATGGAAAACGTCTGCCCCCGCATCAAGCGGAAGGCCGTCGCCAGCAATTGCACCGCCCGCAATATATGCATTGGTCTTAGCCCGACCATTACCCTCACGGGTAACAAAGGAATTCATTCGATATATTGGCTGAAGGTGCATGGGCTTCCAAATTGGGCGTCCTTCTGCATTGATCGCGCTAATCGCTTCAAGAATCTCTGTCGGACAGCTCTTCCCAGATTCAGAAACGTAGAGCGCCTCGTGCTCTCCACGGACCTGCTTCGCCATTGCCTCACGATCAACAATGAGGCAGCTCAGCCAGTAATTCGGCTCGCAAATGCCCGCGTCGAACGGATTCATACTGACCGGCAAATCGCTAAAGCCATTGCTGTACCGAGCCCATATTTCCCTCTTCTGAGCAATATGCTCTTCAAGATGCGAGAACTGGCCGCGTACAACGCCGGCGATCACATTGCTCATACGGTAGTTGTAACCAAGCTCTTCGTGTTGATACCAGGGTGCAGCCTCACGGGACTGCGTCGACCACTTGCGCGCCTTATCGGCCGCCTCTCCATCATCGGTCAGCAAAACGCCACCGGATGAACCCGTAATGATCTTATTTCCGTTGAACGAAACAACACTATAGTCACCAAAAGTGCCAGTTTGATCTCCAAGGTATGTCGCTCCAAGTGACTCAGCAGCGTCCTCAATAAGAATTGCGCCATGTTTGTCGCAAATCCTACGGATTTCCTTACACTTTGCCGGGGTTCCATAAAGGTGTGCGAGCATGACCACCTTGGCAGAAGGATGAAGCTCGAAAGCCTTTTCCAGTGCGACCGGATCCATGTTCCACGTATCGAATTCCGAGTCTACGAAAACGGGAATACCGCCCTCGTACATCACTGGATTCACGGTTGCGGCAAATGTCATATCCGAGCAGAGGACCTCGTCGCCGGGCTTCACTCCGGCAAGCTTCACCGCCATATGAAGTGCAGCGGTACCGCTCGACAGCGCAACGGCATGTTTGCGCCCAACATACTCACGAGCAAGACGTTCGACCTCGTTGATGTTCTCGCCTACCGTAGACATCCAATTGCTCTCGTATGCCTGCTTAACGTATTCGAGCTCTTCACCATGCATGGTCGGGCTTGACAGCCAGACTTTCGATTCAAACGGAACCGCTTGGCTCATCTCTTCTCCCTTGTTGACTTAACCGATGTCAGCCGTATACGTCGGCACCGCAGCAGCAAGTGCGCGCTTGATGTCATCGTTGCTGGAGCCAAGGCTCTCGCACAACATATCCAGATTGCCGCGCACCTCGTCCACGCCGGGAGCACGGCCCACGGTCACGTTGATGCGACCGTCGGCGGTGGGCTCCACCCGTTCACCGTCCATACGCAGCTCTTCGTACATCTTTTCGCCTGGACGCAGACCCGTTTCCACGATCTCGATGTCGCGCCCGGGCTCAAGGCCAGATAGGCGAATGAGGTTAATGGCAAGGTCGTAGATCTTTACCGGCTCCCCCATATCGAGCACGAAGATCTCGCCACCCTTGGCAAGGGCGCCAGCGGTGATCACCAAGCGGGACGCCTCGGGAATGGTCATGAAGTAGCGCGTAATATCGCGATGCGTAAGCGTCACGGGACCACCCGCAGCAATCTGTCGCTTGAACAGCGGAATCACGCTACCATGGCTACCGAGCACGTTGCCAAAGCGCACCGCCGCATACACGCAACTCGAGCGCTTGGCGTAGTTCTGCACGATCATCTCGCACATGCGCTTGGTGGCACCCATCACGTTGGTGGGATTCACAGCCTTGTCCGTGCTAATGAGCACGAAGCGTTCGCAGTTGCGCTGGTCGGCCAGGCGTACCACGTTCAAGGTACCGAAGACATTGTTCTCCACTGCCTCGCGCGGGTCGGCCTCCATGAGGGGCACGTGCTTGTGCGCCGCGGCGTGGAACACCACCTGAGGCTGATAGAGATCAAACACGCGCTCGAGCGCGGGAAGGTGCGTAATGGAGCCGATCTCGCACAGCAGCTCCGTACCCTGAGCCTTGGCCTTTGCCGCCAGCTCATGGTAGAGCTCGTACACCGTGTTCTCATAGATGTCGAAGAGCACCACGCGTGCCGGATGCGCCGGGAGGAGCTGCCTCACCAGCTCAGAGCCGATGGAGCCACCGCCACCCGTCACCAAGACGGTTCGGCCCTCCACATAGCCGGAAGCAAGCGACACATCAAGCTCGACCTCTTCGCGCGAAAGCAGGTCCGCGATGTCTACATCGTGCAGCGGTACGCGTCCGGTCTTGGAAATATCCTGCAGGGGCGGGAGCGTATAAACCTTCAGCCCCGTCTGGACGCACTGCTCAAAGATACGCTGGCGCTGTTCGCGCGTAGCAGAGGGAATCGCAAGCACGATCTGCTGGGCAGCGCATGCCTCAGCCACGCGGGGAATGTCCTCGCACGTTCCAGCGATCTTAACGCCATGCAGGCGCATGCCCTGTTTGGCACGGGCGTCATCCACCACGGCAACCGGGTACCCCGGCATATCCGGGTCTCCAGATTGCATGCGCTTCACTGCAAGGGATCCAGCCTCGCCAGCACCGATTACCAGGGTTCGCGGCTGCAGGGCGCCGCGCCCATTTGAAAAGCGCCAAGCCTGGGAGCCCGAGAGCGCACGGATAGAAAGGCGCACGCCGGCAGAAAGAATCAACAGGATTGCCCACGCAAGAACATATGTCCTTAGCGAGAGCTGCGCCTGGAGCAGCACGGCGAACACCACGTCCGCAACCACCGCTGCCGCAATCGAAGCCAACGCGATGCGCAGGCATTCAAAAATGCTCGCATACCGCCAGAGGCATGAGTACATGCCACACGCGGCATAGACGCAAACAGTAATGAGCGCGAGAACGCCAATAGCGGCAAAGGAACCGATATGGCTTACCGTCAGCGTCCATTCGGTCGTTCCCCACGCAGCAACCACGTAGGATACGAAGGTCGCAATACAATCGAAGCTCGCGAGCCCAACTGCCTGGGCAAAAGAGACCTTGCTGCGAATCCCCTTTTGTCGCAGCTTCGACATCGTGCTATTACAGCTGTTTCCTAACAATCTCAGCCCCCACCTTGATGAGCTTGGTGCGCCCCATAAGGTGCACCTCTACGTAGGCAAGGCGTTTATGGCGGTCGAGCTTCTTGATCTGCGCCTCGAAGCCAACAAGCGGGCCCTCGGTGATCACCACCTGGTCGCCCTCGATGAAGCCATACGATGGCTCCACCACATGGCCCTCCCCCGCGCCCGCAAGCGCTTGGAGCCACCGCTCCTCGTCTGCACTCAAAGGGATGATTTTGCCGTCCTGCGCAAGCACCCGTGCGAATGCGGGCGCGGTCCTCACCTGCTGTGCCAACTCGTCGATATCCAGCATCGATGTCCTGAGATACACGTAGCCTGGCGTAAGCAGCTCCTCGGTGAACTGCCACGCACCCTTGATCTTTTTGCGGTACCTATACCGCGGCACGAAAAGCTCTGCCCGTGGCGCGCCGCCGAGCACGCGCTCGAGCAGCTGCACGGTCTGGCGCTCCCGTCCGGTGGCAACCTGCATGACATACGTTCGCATAGCGCCACCCCCTCCACACTTTTAGCGGGCAAGGCTTCGCCACACCAGGCTTACCTGGCTTCGAACAGCTATTCATCCCCTTGAGGGCACAACAAGGCGCACCGGGCGTCCATTGCCTGCCTACAAGATATGTCAACCAGATGGGGGCAAAGAACCGCCCCCCCCTGGCTAGAACGTGCCGTACGCTGCAGCACGTTCCCCACAGGTCTCTGTTCTGCACAGTTCCCTGTTGCGGAAAGGTCGTCGCCCCGACAGTTTTTCTCGGCATAATGCCGCGCCGTTGCCCGGCCTGCCCGCAAGAGGAAACTCGCGTACGCTATAGACTACACTTTAAAGTGTGCCCCCCTCACGGAATACTCGCGACGGGCACGCTCAAGATATCTATAATGCTCCTCGCGGTGCGCGTCGCTTGCAATGAAACTGTAAAGGTTTTCCTCGAACAGGCGCTTTGCTGGCTTTTTCTCCTTGCCTAACCTTCCACCGGCGATAAAATCCGCCGAGGCCTGAAGCTTGCACCCCATCTTCACCAGACGGCGGGCAACATCGATATCCTGCTGCACCGCACGATAGCGCTCCGGGTGCGCGATGATCACGGTATAACCACGGCCCTGGAGCTCAAAGATCGTTCGCTCGTATTCAGTGAACATGAGCTTGTCGGCACGGGTGGAAAGCTCGAGCAGGAACTCGTGCCCGCCGTCGAAGGCAAGGTGATCCACCCATTCCATGCCAAGGTCCATGAGCTTCGCATGGTTGACCTCGAAGCCCATGGTGAGTGGGAAGCCCCCTGCATGCCGCTTGAGCAGCTCGAAGGCATCCCACATGGCGTTATAGTCGAAGTACGGGTCGCGGCAGTGCGGGGTGCACACGATGCTCGTCACGCCGGCGGCCTTCGCGGCCTCGAGCATCCGCAGGCTCTCATCCAGGTCGCGAGCGCCGTCGTCCACGCCCGGCAGAATATGGCAATGCATGTCGCGCATCTTGCGCACCTCCTAACATGAATCGTAGACACCCGGTGTCTGTGAACCAAATGCCTGCAAAAAGCTACTTACTTACGTGAGAAGCGACTGCTCGTAGCTTGCCCCGCGCGATGGACGTCCACGGGCTTTACCGCCTGTGCAGACGCCGACGCTGCCGCAGCAGCGGTAA
>ENA-OOWK01000756-OOWK01000756.1-human-gut-metagenome-genome-assembly--contig:-NODE-756-length-20030-cov-2.586233_pt1 | contig 20030 bp, 20 predicted proteins | sample MGYA00241405_ERZ501317 | MGnify/ENA primary metagenome ERZ501317 (study PRJEB25962, sample SAMEA1972440) | human gut metagenome | biome: human gut; feature: human-associated habitat; material: faeces... | reverse complement strand
CATAAAAAAGATAGAGGTACGAAATGATAGAATTCCATAGGATTTTTTGCAAAATCGCAGCCAACACGGGCACTGTTTGAACGCAGTGAGTTGTGCAGGAGTGTTGGCGGATCAGCGTTTTGCAAAAAATCCGTCAATGGAATTCGTTTTTCGTATCTCTATCTTTCTTTATGTTTTTATGAATACTCGATACATTTCTGTCATACAACTTAAAATTTCTTGCTATTTTAACACACAAAGTCATCCATACCCCCGTCACTCCTATAATCCAGAATTCATTTCCTGCAAATGACAATGTAATGTCATTTTCCATAAACCAGGCTCCGCTTGTAATATAGAGATTTGTTGGGTTTAGCAGGCGTAATATAACATTCATAAATGTTACATTCGAATAATAAGCACCTAGGAACAATGTCATGTTTAAGAGAATTAATATAGCAAATGAAAAATAACTGTTCCCTAGCAAGAATTGGATTGCGATCGTTGCCAGTGCAATCAACAGGATGATTCCAAGATATACGGTAAGTGTTAGGATCAAGTATTGTATCTGCGTCATTTTAAAGAATGTAACAAATGGATAAAAGCATCCTGAATATCTTTTTTCTGCAACTAGTGTGGAGGCAACCGAGACATTCCATAGTCCTTTGAATGATACACAGTAGAAAAAATAGATCCATGTAACACTGCATAGTATCGCTGAAAATAAAATTCCACTTAATGTCCCCGTAAAAGCTTTATAATCCATGATTCTCTTTCCAGTTCTGGTTGCATCTACAAGATCATTTGTCTTTTGCAGTCTCTCATAATCCATGATAAATAAAATGCTGAGTGCCATCAAAAGACTCATTTCCACGATTAATTTTTTCCCTAACTTTGAATATAATAACGAATGGATTTTATAATACTGTCCAGGATAAAAAGCATCGTTATATTCTTTATCAGATTTGATCTCCTCCACCCTTTTTTGCAGATGCTCATAGTTATCTTTTACGAATTCCTTCATAAATCCCTTAGGGTGATACTGAAACATTTCTTCTTTTTGTTTTAAAATCTTCGTCATATCAAGTTTGTTATACAAGTCGATATTTTCTTTGTAATATTCTTGGTATGCCTCGGATAACTGCTTTCTTTCATTTCTATTTTTAGCTTGACGTGAGTGGTTTGTATCATCTGTTTTTTTAATAATGTCATGCATGATCACTAATTCTTTGGATGTATCCTTATTTCCCGCCTCATTGTAAATAATTAAACAATTCACAAGACAAAATATCACTGCCAATAACCAAAGCATAGGATTTTTCATGATCTTTTGAAACTCTAATTTAAAAATTCTCATAAATCCACCTTTTTCCATCGATTACTTCTGATCTTATAAAATATAAACATCACTATGAGCCATGTGGCTAGTGCATACAATTCCCAGTATGCCAGAACCTGATCATTTGTAATCAGAAAGAGCATATAATAAATTTTCCTCATAAGGAACATCATCGCTCCACAGACTGGAATTGAAACCGCAACAGCTCCCATATAATTTCCAATTGTTCTGCCGATAAAATCAATGATCACAATACTTGCGATTGCAAATAATAAGATCAGAGCCATATAAAGTAACATATAAGTTCCAAAAGAAAGCTTATCGCACCAGTAAGAATTTGATGCGATTCCCCAACTCTCACATCTCCAAAATACTGATAATCCCTTCAAATGCCAGATAATCCCATATACAGCCATTTGAAGAATTCCAACAAAGAGTGCAGCAAGTGCACTTGCTATCAATTGAATCTGATAAATCCTTCTTCCTGTTTTCGTCGTTGCCAGAATCGGAATAACCTGTCTTAAACGTTGTTTTAGCTGATATGGAATGATCAATGCAAAAAAACAGATCATGATCAAACCACCGATCGTTACCATATCTTCTTGCAAAATGTAAAACACTCCCTCATGTACTAATGATATGTAATCTCTTTTTACCCTCTTTTCGATTGCCTTTTGATATAACTTCGTTCCATCAAAAAATCCATCTGCTTTTAATTCTTTATATTTTTTATCCGAAACTCCATATTCAGATCCTTGAAACTCTCTGATATGTTCTAAAGCTTGTATATCCAAAAAAATTTTTGATGTCTTATCATTATAAAACACATAATTTTCTAATATTTTACCAAGTTCTTTTTCCTGCTTTGATAAAGTTGTTTTTTGACCAAGTTCTTCATATTTTTTATTAAAAATTTCATAATCCACAATCCCTCTTTTTGAAAGCTCTTGATCTTGTTTTATGATCTTTACAAAACCTCTTTCTAATTGCTGATGTTTCTCCTGGTATTGTTTTTCATCTTTTACTTTCCACTTTGGTCCCCATTCTTTCACTAGTTCTGCCGTAAATGGAATGTCATACTTTGTATTTGTTACCTGTCCTCCAGTTGGATATCGATATATTTGTGTAAATGTCATATAGTATAAAATAGAGAACATACATAATAACAGTATGATTCGAATATCCAATATTTTTTTACATTCATTGATTATGATCCGCATGTTATTTTTCCTCCCTGTAAGTGACTAAAAATACATCTTCAAGGTTTGGTGTACACGGTCTTGCATTATTATCTTCTTCCTCACTATAATATCGGACCATCATTTTTTCTGATTCCTGTCGCATGGATAAAATGATTCGTTTTTGTTCAAATTCTTGGATCTCGGATTCGTTGATCGATTTCTCAAATACCTTCCCCTCAAGCTCCTTGCAGATGTTTGGAACTGTATCATTTTTTAATAACTGTTTTTCTTTGATCATAATGACATGATTTGCAATAGATTCAATGTCTGATACGATATGCGTTGAAAGGATCACTATTCGATCCTTGGATAATACGGATAATATATTTCGAAATCTTACTCTCTCTTTTGGATCAAGTCCTGCAGTTGGTTCATCTAATACAAGAATTTTTGGATCATTTAACATTGCCTGTGCGATCCCTACACGCTGAATCATTCCACCAGAGAATTTTTTCATTTTCTTATTGAAGACATCGCTTAATCCTACTAACTCCAATAATTCTGGAATTTTTTCTCTTGCAGCTTCTTTTGAAATTCCTTTTAACGCTGCAAGATAATCAAGATACTGCGTTGGTGTATTATTTTTATAATATCCAAAATGCTGTGGCAAATAACCGATCACATCCCGGTATGTTTCTCCCATTTTATAAATATCCATTCCATCGTATAAAATCTCTCCGCTTGTCGGATACAAAAGTGTTGTGATCATTTTGATCAATGTCGTTTTCCCTGCACCATTTGGTGCGAGCATGGCATATAAACCATTTTCAAGTTCCAAATTAATATCTTCCACTGCTGTGAATTTTCCATAATCTTTTCTAATATGCGAAAGTGTAAGCATCCTTCTCCTCCATTCTTCCAACCAAAGTAAATAAAGCCACAAAACACACGATCATTGTTGCAATCTGAATTCCTAGTGGAATATATTCAAAAAGAAATAAAATCTTTGTTTCCGGTAATCGCATGATCACTGCAAAAAGTAATACCCATATTACACCAAGACCCGCAAAGCACTTATAGTTATTCCATCTGTGATAAATGTATACAGCAATGATCGCAAAGACCAGCATACTTGAAACTCCAACAACTCCAACCGATAAGATTGCTTTCTCCCTAATCCCACTAAGGAATAAAAAGCTGGTATTCACCAGAGATAATACGACTGCTGTATAAAATAGGCGAAGGCTCACAATATAATTCATCGAATAATACATCGTATTTCTTAATTCATTGATCTGTGTCTGTTCGTCCATATAGCAAGTAAAGTAAGAAAACAATAGAAAGAAAACGGGCATTCCCAAAAAAGCTGCCCCAAATTGTCTGATTTCCTCCTCAAAGGAAAGTACTAGTCCAAGACACACGGCAAAATAAATTATGAACGTCGCAAAAAATACAGAAAGATTTTTATAATAAATGACTCTTAACCCAGGTCCTAGATAAATCTTTTTCATTCTTTTTAGAAATGAAATCTTTTGAGGCATACCTTTTAAAATGATGTCTTCAATTTCATTCTGTATTTCTGACCGCCGTGGGTAATGAACGTCCATCTGTTCTACATAAAATTCCTGATTATTTTCTTTTTTCATTACTGATAGTCCACCTCGCTTTTTATTTGTCGTATCATTTTATAAAATCTTGATTTCACTGTGTTTTCGGAAATATTTAATGTCTGCGATATATCCTGAAATGTCCTTTCTTCAAAACATTTCATATAAAAAATCTCCTGCCACTCCTGCTTATATAGCGAAACAATTTCCATAATGTCCTCTATCAGCTCCTTATGGATGATCAACTCGGACAAGTCCCTGACCGCTGTTCCTAAATTACCACTATGAAGTTCCAGATTCTCATCTGTCATATCAATCTGTTCTTGCTTTAATGACAAACGATGTACCTTGCTTCGATAATGATCACATATCTTATTCGATGCAATCCAATCCTATACATCCATGTCCGAAATGAAGCCTTTTTATGATCAAATATTGTGATCTTTTGCAAGATCTGTATAAAAATATCCTGTGTCAAATCTTTTGCAAGTTCTTCATTTCCTGTTTGTCGGTATACATATGCATAGACTTCTTTGTAATAATATGAGATCAGTGCGTTGGCTGCTTCTTTATCTTGTTTTTTCTTTATTCTTTTGATCAACTTTTGTTCTATTAGCATGCATGCCACTCATTTCTTGGTTTTTTGTACTGTACATTATTATATACGGAATCATTTGTTAAAAAGTTTTAATTCTATGAAATAAAATCGCTATGCAACAGCCTTTATAGACCATCACACAGCGATTTTGTTTCATTAAACTTTATAAAAATGGCACCATATACACTGGTACACAAAAAATGTCTTGCTCCTTACTCATATCTTTCGTATAAACCAAATACCTTTTCCATTCTTGCATTTTACTATGCCGATATCATCTCACTAACTTCCAGAATCTTCTTTGTATCCTCCAGACAATGTTTCTCACTCTGTACCTTTCCATTTTCCACATCTTCCATAAAATTCTGTATCTGCATTGTCATATCATTTCCTTTAAATGGATAACTTTTCGTCTCTGTTGTTCCGTTATTCCAATGAATCGTATAATCAATGATCCTGTTATAATTTGGAATCATGATCTCTCCTTTAGTTCCGACGATTTTTGCATATCTATCCATTTCTCGATCGATTGCACCTTCGGCGGTTGCGATGCATCCATCTTTAAAATAAATCTTTGATCTGAAATAATAATTGATACCTTCAATATCTTTTCTCTCAGTTTCTATCTTATCAATTTCTTCTTCATGAATTCCCAGAATAAATCCAAGCACATAGCTTCCAATATCATTTAATGCCCCACCTTGTTCTTTATCAAATAAAAATGATGTCTTAGGCAATTCTAATGAATCTGAGCAGAAATTTGCATAAATTGTTTGGATGTTTCCGATTTTCTTCAGATCTTCTTTTAGATGATCATACCCTGTGTTAAATTTTGTTTTTAATGCTTCGGTACACAATGTATTTGTTTTCTTTACTTTTTCTTGAATCTCATCTACATCTGTGGATGTTAACACTAACGGCTTCTCACTTAATACTGGGATATGGTGTTCCAATGATCTTAAGATCCATTCTTTATGAAATTTATGTGTGAGTGCGATATAAACTGCATCTACCTGCGGATCATTTAGCAGTTCTTCATAATCTTTATATACTTTGACTTCTGGATGTTCCTTTAAATATGGATCATCCATGGAAACTGAACGTGAGCTGATCGCATAAATCTTTCCTTCATCTGTTGCCTCAATTGCCTGTACAAACTTTCTGGCGATTCTGCCAAATCCTATAATTCCAAAATTCATATCATTTTCCTCTCGTGATGTGTAATTTTATTTCTGGAAATCAATTCTTTCTTCAGTTATAATTATAGTATACGTGACGTAAAACACAACAGGAAAGGAGATTCCATATCATTCAATTACCAATTTCTCTCGGCAATCAAGGTTTTGCTTCTCTTCGTGAAAATCATTGTTTTTATATCGATAAAACAGATTTTATCAGAGAATGGTGGGAAGAACAGGATGTTGTAACTTTGATCAAATATGAAAAAAGATACCAAACTAGTAGTGAATCATTTGGTATCTTTTTTCGCGTTATAACATTTTAGTAATCTCAGAAAGATCTTCTAAGATCACATTCGGTTTTACATCGCTTGTTTTTACATCTTCTCTTGTGCTCTCTCCACTTAGCACTAAGATTGATGTCACATCACTTTGATCTGCAACTGCGATGTCGGTATACAGCCGGTCCCCTACAATAGCAATCTCGTCCGGTTCGTATCCCGTTTGCTGAATGATATAGTCCAGTGTATGTTTCGACGGTTTTCCAAAAAATTCTGGAAATCTTCCCGTTGAAGCCTCAATTAATTTTGCCATGGAACCACAGTCTGGAATAAATGCTCCGCCTTCTATCGGGCAGTTCCAGTCTGGATTGATTCCAAAGTATGTACAGCCATTTCGGATATAATGACATGCTTTGGAAAGCTTTTCATAAGTTAAGGTTGTATCGAATCCTAAGACTACGATATCTGGATCTTCGTCTGTCAGGTTCATATCAAAATATTGAAATTCCTGGATCAGGGATGGGGTCCCTAGCACATAAATACTCTTTCCATCGTAATGTTCTTTAAGATATTTGATGATCACATGACTTGAGATCATCATCTGATCTTTCTTGATCGGTATCCCAAGCTTCCCAAGTTTCTCAATATAAGCCCGCTGGCTTTTTGATGAATTATTGGTAAAGAAATAATATTCTCTTCCAGTTTTCTCGACTTTCTTTAAAAAATCTTTGGTGAATGGGAATAGTTCATTCCCAAGATAGATCGTTCCATCCATATCAAGGATAAAACATTTGATTTTTTCAAACATGAGCTGCCCTCCTATTTGATCACATCATCATAAAAATCATAGAATTTCAGAATTCTCATAAATGTGATACGGTCACGGATATATGGTGCAACTCTTGCTGTTTTTTCTTTCATATCCGGTGTAAATCCGATGTCTTCTAAGCTTTTTACTCCATGTACTTTCTCTAACATTGCAACAATCTCATCTGCTTTTGGAATCTCTTCTATGATCCTGATGATCTCTTCTGTTTTTTCTCTTAATACTTTTGGATCGATCAGATCTAACAGATTTGGATCATTTGTCTTTTTAATGCTTTCGCATAATTCTTTATTGGTAAATGTCTTTTCGATCAGGTCTGTCTCAATATCCACATGATCTTTTACCTTGAAGTTGCCCTCTTTTAAATATTTTACTGCTTCATGGTAGATGTCACTTACCTGGATCAGTCCGACTCCTACTTTCTCTCCATGGTATGCATCGATCTCATCATTGATCACGGCCATCTCCCAGAAATGTGCCATATGATGCTCTGCTCCGGATGCGGGACGGGAATGTCCTGTCATCTGCATGGCAAGTCCTGATAATAATAATCCATACATCAATTCTTCATATGCGTTGATATCTCTGTTACTTAATCCGTCTAAGGATTCTTTTAATTTATCCAGTGCATCATATTCCATCTCACAGATACGGTCACAGATATATTCTCCATCCAGAATATTTGTGATCTTCCAGTCTGCAAGGGCCGTGTATTTTCCTAACAGATCTCCGACTCCGGATGCTGTCAGTCTCATTGGTGCATCTGTAATGATACGGCTGTCTGCAACGACTAAAATAGGCGATTCTGCGATCATGCTCTTCTTAAATCCATACCATGACATAGCTGCAACTGTAGATACATAACCATCTACACTGGCTGCGGTTGGAACTGAGATAAATGGAATCTTTCTTTCATATGCATTATATCTTGTCAGATCATGAACTGTTCCTGATCCGACTGCGATCATACAGTCTACTTCTTTAATCGGATCTAATTGTTCTTTGACTTTTGCTACTCCGATCTCGTTTGCATGAAGATTTTCTGGGTCTAATTTGATCACAGAAATTCCATTTAATAATTTTTCTACTTCTTTCCCTGCTGCTTCGTAGGTATTGTCATCACATACCATAACAAGATGTTTATACTGATTGTATGGTTCTTTGTTTAAGATTTCTGGAAGTTTTTTTAATGCTCCTTCTTCTAAGATTACGTCATCTACAACTAATTGGTGGTTTCTGCCACAACTGCATTTTCCTGTGAATTCTTTGATATTGATTTTCATGTCAAACACCCTTTCCTGTCTATCTTTTATAAAAATACATTTTCATTTAAAATACCAATGAATGGTATAAAGAAACAACATTTTTCTGCTGTAAGATATCTTTCATCTTTTTTTGTGTTTTGCCTAACGCAATAATTTCCTGGAATAACTTCAGATAATCTTTTTCTTCCGCAACTGCAAAGCAAAATACCAAATATACGATATTTCCTTCCGTAAATTCGATTCCTTCTGGGCACATTACAAGACTTAATCCATCTTTGTAGACATGTGCCTCTTTCTTTCCTGCATGCGCTAAAGCAATTCCTTTACTGATAATAATATAATCACCATATTCTTTTACATTTTCTACTGCTTTTTTTCCGTAATCAGAACCAACACAGCCCTTTTTTTCTAAAATATCAGCTGCTTGTAAAATTCCTTGTTCCCATGTTATTTTTTCTTGTTTTATCATAATTTTTGATGGGTCTAGCATCTGTGCTAAAATACTTTTACCAGTACTTTGAATCTTCGTTTCCATCAATGCATAAACCTCATCAAAAAACTCATCTCTCTTGCTAGCATCTAATTTTTCAAGAAAAGTCTTCATAACATCCAAAAAATTTTGTTCTACATAGCGACTTTCATTTTCTGATTTATTTTCTTTTCTACCTAATAAAAATGCAATATTCTGTATCGCATTAATATCATTCATTGTTAGCTGTGCCTGCACTTTTACGCATGGGACACTTTCTGATCTTACGTTTACCGTTGAGATCACAAAATCAATCTTATTGCTCTTTAAAAATTCCTCAACGTCTCTACTTGGTATCACTGCGGCAACTCTAAAGTCAAAATAATTTTTAACCTGCGCCTCTAGATATTTTCCTGTTGCCATACTTCCTGGACATACGATCAATACTTCTAATAGATTTAAATATTCAAGATTTCGAACAAAAGCCGCGCATATATGAATCATGATTGATTCTTTCATCTCTTTTGTTAATGGATATCCTAAATATCTCTCTAAAATAATACTGTTTTTTTCAATTGTTTTTTCTAAAATTTCTTTTGGAATCGGAAGTTCATCGCTTAAAGGCATCTCAAAATCATAATCTTCCCAATTTTTTAATGTCCTTATATGTTCTAACAGAGATTCGATCAAAACCGTATCACTCTGAAGACTACATTCTATGTCTTCTCCGACCATTTGCAGAAAATATACTATGATTCCATATAATTCAACATCATTGATTTCTTTTTGTTCTGAACTTATATTAAAATCATGTTGTTTCATATATCGTCCAAAATCTTTTACATCATTTTTATTGATGCTGACTTCATATTTGTCTGCAAACCAATTTAAAAGATTATCACTTGCTGTATCTCCAGTTAATTTTTCCACTGTTCTTCTTTTCTTATTTATCTTTCTATTTAATATAACAAACAGATAAATTGAAACATAAGAAAATACTCGATCAGACACCAACATATGTTGCTGTTCCATATATTCTCTCAGATCCTCTTTTATCATTTCCAGAGGAATCTTCATACCTAATTTTCTTTGAATCAGTTGATGAAAAAAACTTTTTTCCATATAATCATCTTCAAGATCATGAAAAATCTGCATTAAAAGATTATTTCTGTCTTTTTGATCACATTCAATCTTTATTCCTTTACTACTTTTCATCAAAACATTTACATTAAATGCCAAGCAATAATCTTTTACGGTTTCAAAATCATTTAAGATTGTATTTCTACTAACATTTAATTTCTTTGCCAGATTTTGCATCGTAATGTAATCTTGGCTCATCAGCAACTCTGCAATGATGTAAATCTGTCTTTCTTCTCTTGACATTTTGTACGAATAAGTATCCATATGATTCAATCGATCTTGAATTTTCATGATATCTTTTTCCAGAAGGATCAGCTTTTCTTTTTCATTTAATTTTGTTGGAGACATTTTTGCTTCCAACAAGAAATCATTAATTTCATTTACATCTGTTCTTAGTGTTTTTAATGATATCCTATATGTTGTGATGAGTTTCTTTACTTCCATACTTTTTGAATTACTTAAAATCAGCTTCTCAAGAATTTCTGTACTTCTCTTTCTCATAAATGTCTCCTATGTATGTCATCCTAACTGTTCCTGCAAATACTGAGGAATTTCATTTAATTCTTTTGTCATGCAGTTTTCAACGACTTCTTTATTCATAACAGCTTGCATTAATGTCTGTAAAAATTCCAAATGTTGATCGCCATCTTTAATCGCTAAATTAAAAACTGCTGTCGTTTCTATACTTTCCTCGTCTGAATCCATTCTATAAAACGTTACTGGATTTTTCAATCTTAGAAAGCATACGCAATTATCTTTAATTCCTTCTACTTTACTATGTGGAATCGCAACAGGGACTTCACTTGGAAGTCCTGTTGGATATTCTTTTTCACGTTCAATACACGCATTCATAAAAGTTTCGTCTGCATATCCGGCATCTGCTATTGCCTGTCCACAAAGCCTGATCGCTTCTTCCCAGTCCTTTGCTTCTCCCTCGATTGCCAGATAATGATTTGTGTGTCCCATAAGTTTAAGCCTCCTATCCAATGATTCTATGGATGAATCCGATCAGGATACAAATTGGGTTCTGTCCAAAAAATCCATCTGTTACCATTCCACTGATATGTACACCTGTTGTCTTCATCATTAATGTTGCTTCTGGTGCAAAGAAGTTTGTTAAGAATGTTACTAAGAATAAACATAAAATTGTTGTTACAATACTACGGAATAAATTTCCTTTACTTGCCATAACACACATTGGTGTTACATAACATACAATTGTTAATAATCCGATTGGGAAATATGTCATGTTTGGAATGATAAATGCCATTAAGATAACACATGGGATTGCAATAACTGTTGATGTGATACAGCAAGGATCTCCTAATCCTAAAGCGATATCCATTCCGATGTAAATTTCTGCATCATCACCCATTTTACTCTTCATATAAGCACTTGCAGCATTTCCTAAAGCTGTAAGACCTTCCATCATAACTGTTACCATTCTTGGGATTAAGATCAATACTGCTGAAACTCCCATACCAATTGATAATGTTGTTCCGATATCCTGTTTTGTAATGATTCCTAGTAATACACCTACAACAACACCGATGACTGCTGGATCTCCAAAAAATCCTAATTTAGATTCAATCTTATCCATATTAACATCGATTTTATTTAATCCTGGGATGCAGTCAATAATCTTATTAAATAATGTTGCTAATGGGAATGTTGTTCCGATATAAGATAATGTAGAACATGTTGTTCCTTCTAGTCCGAAAAATTCCTGCCATGGTTTTGCAACAATCTGTCCAATGAATAAAGCTAAAACAGATGATGCTAATGTTACGATGACTCCTACTGCAATGCTATCTGTTAATGCATATGCCATTGCTCCTGGAATGATAAAATGGATATAGTTCCAAATATCTACGTTCATAACTTTTGTCCATTTTAATTTCAGTAAGATCAAGTTCACGATAACAATCAACGGCAATACAATTGGTGCAAACGGTACAGACCATGATGCAGCTCCTACTGCTGCGAATCCTAAGTCTGTTGTTGTAAATCCGCTACCCATTGTCTGATAATATTTAATAACTGGTTGAATACTTGTTGTCAATAAGTTAACAACTAAGCAAAGACCTTGAAATCCGATTCCTACCATCAATCCTGATTTGATTGCCTGTCCAAGTTTCATTCTGAAGAACAGACCAATGATGATCAATACGATTGGCAGCATAACCGCTGCTCCTAAATCTACAATTCCTTTAAAAAAGCTAAATACAGCATCCATTTTTATTCCTCCTATTTATTTGATCTTATTCTCCAAGAATTTTATGACATTCATCAATGATACTCTGTTTAATCTTGCCTTCATTGATTCCTGAAATCAGACCAAATACACTAATGCAAGGTTTTTCTAATGGTTTTCTGTAATTTGTTGTTGTTAAGATTAAATCTACATCATTTTGTTTTAAAGGAATCTCACTCATGCTTCCTTTTAAAATTTTTCCTGGGATGTTAGCATCTGCCAAAATCTTTTTTACTGCTTCCTGTGCTACTGTTGATGTTGCTACTCCACTTCCACATGCCACTAAGATTTTTACTTCATTTGCCATAATTTTTATCCTCCAAATATTTCTCTGTTGGTTGTATTTCGATTCGCTACTAATTCATGAATTAACTTATGCTATTATAATATATCTGACAAAAAAATCATTCAAGCCAAGTTTTCGTTTGTCTATTTTACTCAAAATGTGCTAAGTCAAATTCAGTTCTTGTACAAAATACTCATTTTTTGCTAATGAAATATCTGGATTTATATAATTTTAGCCAAATGATAAACCTTATATAAATTAATGCTGTAAAACAAAAAGAACACGAAACTAGTAGTAATCGTTCCGTGTTCTTTTCGTATTATAACATTTTTGTAATCTCAGAGAGATCTTCTAAGATCACAATATCTACATCATCCTGTTTTGACTGAATTTTTGACATTGTACTTTTAACGATCTTTACAGGAATTCCTGCTACTTGTTTGTCACCTTCCATGACTAAGATCATATCTTCATTTAAAAGTGCTTTTCTTATACCAGAAGATGTAATATATAACTGGTTTGTCTCACGATCAAGAATTGATAAATTTCCTTCAAGTGTATTATTTCTTTATCTCGTCATTTATGCTGACTCAAATTTTATTATTTTTTAGATTTATTGCTATTTACATTTTTTGTAAATACATTATAATATTATAAAATTGTAAAATATTTACTTTTATTTTATAACTCAGTTCTTATAAATCTATACACATTGTCTATTTCTATCATATCTAACACAGGAGGATTATCTATGGCTAAAACTGACGAACTTATGAAAAAATTATTTAAACATAAAGAAATATTCGCTGATCTCTTTAATGCAACTTTATTTAATGGAAAACAAATTATAAAGGCTGAAAAATTAGCCGAACTCAATACTGAAAATATTCATGTTGATGAATCTATTTCTAGCAATGTAAATCCATCAATTCTTAAACGCTATCGTGATCTTTGCATACGTCAAGATGACAGTGTCTTACAAATCATACTAGGATGTGAAAATCAGAGTGAGATTGATTATTCTATGCCAATTCGCACTATGCTCTATGATGCTTTAAAATACACTGAACAACAAAACAACTTAGAACTCAGGAAGCGAAAAGATGGAACATACTATCATTCTAAATTAAGAAAAGATGATAAAGTTCTTCCTGTATTAACTCTTATTTTTTATTATAGTGATAAAGAATGGACTGCTGGAAAATGTATTCATGATCTTATTAAATGGCCAGAAGAACCTGAAATCAAATCCATTGTTCCAAATTATAAATTGAATTTGTTATGGGCTTATCAAATAAACAATATTGACAAGTACAAAAGCGATTTACAGTATATTCTCTCCATGCTAAAATATAAGGAAGAAGAAAAATCTTTAAAACAATACATTTCTGACAATAATGATAAAATACAAAATATGAATCAAGACAGCCACAATGTTGCTGTTGCACTACTAAATCAAAACTTACCAAAATTAATAGATAATCAGAAAGGAGATTTTCGTATGGGGGAAAATGCATTGCAAGCAATTTATGATCGTGGTGTTAATCAAGGTGAGGTCTTACATTTGATTATGCAAATCAACAAAAAAATCCTTAACAACAAAAATTTAGATACTATTGCAAATGAATTAGAGGAAAAAAAAGAGGATATTCTTCCTATCTATACTATCATCAAAGAACATCCAGATAAATCCAAAGAACAAATATATGCAATTTTAAAAAAAGAATCCTAATATAAAAAGCCGATAGAATCATACAAAATAAAATATGATCCCATCGGCTTTTTTCATCTCATCTACACCAATCACTATCTATCCCCGATACCCAAGCTCCTTAGATATCTGCCCAACAGTCCTATTAAGTTCATCCAGCACAAATTCCTTCTTCTTATCATCCACACGAAATACCGGAATACTTGCACTGACTGCTGCCACGATCTTTCCTGTGTAGTTTCTTACAGGCACTGCCATACAATACATCCCGATCCAGTATTCTTCGTCATTGACCCCATATCCATGTTTCTTCACTTTCTCTGCCTCATGGATCAACTCACTGACAGTTAAGATCGTATGTGGTGTATATGCTGGAAGTTCTTCTTTATCTTCGAATAACTTATAAATCTCTTCCTCGCTCATCTCACTGATCATCACTTTTCCAAGTGCTGTTGCATGAATGGATTCATACTCACCTGGGCTTACACTGTTGTTCATGCCATTGCTCGTATATTCCATCTTGGAAATAATGATCGTTTCTTTTCCTTTGATTGTTCCATAATCGATCGTTTCATTTAATTTCTTTCCAAGTTCTAATAAATGTGTGCGGTCAATATTAAATAACTGGTTCTGTGCTGGAACTGACAGCCCTACTTTATATAATTCCCAACCAAGACGATATCTGTTTGTTTCTTCACTCTTTTCAATATAACCATAATACTGCAGCGTATCTAATAAACGATGGACTGTACTCTTTCCGATTCCTAGTGCATCGCTTAATTCACTGACTCCTGCTCCAAGATTCCCTGTATTCTTTGCAAGATGGTTTAACAATTCCAGTGCTTTCATTACCGTCTGCACTGGATATTTTGGTTCCTGTGCCATGACTTTCCTCCCGTTTATCTGTTTTTATATCCTCTTTTGATCACTATCATTATATCAAACCCCGTCTTCACTATGCAAAATATTTTTCTTCTATCTCGAACTTTTTTCTAAACTTTGAAACACTTCATATATAATCGAAAAAAGAGACGGTATTTTGACTAAATCCGTCTCTTGATCTTTTCTCTTTCTTCTATATATAACTCTCGATCTAAAATCTTATGCACGATGTTTCAAGTCTTTGAATGATTCTTCCTGTGGTCCTCTCTGGTCTTTCTTCGCAATATATAAACTTCCTGTTCCTGTTGCGCAAAGAATTGGTGGTTCACATGCTGTTGCAGCTGTATGCTCGATTCCTTCCATATCCGCATCTGTACGATCAAGCATTGTTGCTACCTTCCATGCTTCGAACTTGCATTTGTAAGACTGGTTTCCTACTTCTTCGATCCATCCTACATATTCCATAAAGTCGCCTACATAGACTGGTGCTGTAAATTCGATTTTCTCATATCCTAAGAACAAACTAATATCTCCGTCCGCATATACCATCAGTTCTGTTCCTACATCGCCCCACTGAACAACGATTCTTGCTCCATTAACGAGTCCACCTACATAGTGAGCATCTTTCTCACTCATCATCATGTGATGCACAACTTTCTTTCCGATCATAGCTCTTACCTCCATTTTTCGTGTTCTATTATTTAGAATCATTTTCTAAATGTTACTTTGTACTGTGATGGTAACATTTGATTGTATTTTTGTCAATACATTTTCGTAATTTTTCTGTTATTTATAATTCCTTTCTATTATACAGAAAATTTAATTGCAATTTTTCTAATGAAGCAAGAAATACTTTCCCCTAACTGGAGAGTTGTTTCTGTTCATTTTTTATAAGTAATGCACAATTTTTCTGCAAGTTATTAAACATATTGTCTAAATATCGTCGTTTTTTTGTCAATCTTTTTCCAATTATTGTATTTATAAACAATCTGTTACGTGTAAACTTTTTTCTTTTTCTTGATATTTTTTCTCATTTTCAGAAAATAAGCTCTTTACATTCCATCTCATGTATCCCTTAAAATACAATCATAGTCATTCGTGGAGAAAAATAAAGAAAGGAGTTTCATATGAGTGTAGTTATGGCAAATGCACTTGGCACTGGAATTTTCTGCGGACTCTGGCAAGGTATCGGTTCAGTTCTTGGACTTGCTACCTGGATGGGCTTCGTCGGCTGTACTTCTTATTTCTCAGCCGGATGTGGAAAAACCGGTTTTATTAAATCCATGTGCAGTAACTATGTTGGTCTTCTCTGGGGTATGTGTATTATCATGTCAGGAAATATCAACAGTGGCATTTTGTTTGGTGCAATCGTAACTGGAGCTTTCTCCTGGCTGATCTGCTATCAATCAAAAATCGATCTATTATCCTTGGTTCCTAACACTTTCATGGGCGGTTTTTCTGCTTTTGCCAGTGGCGGAGATTGGAAAATGCTTTGCATCTGCCTTTTCTTAGGAAATATTCTCGGTGTATGCTGCGATTATTCTGGAAGATTTCTGGCAGCAAAATTTGGTAAAGATAATTAATTAAGAAATAAGAGTGAAACAAATTTTCAAAGGAGCGTGAAATAAAGATGAGTAAAGTAATTAAAAAAGCTTACGCAGAAGAAATGAAACAGGGCTACAATTTAAGAACAGCCATGGAAGAAGCATCCAGATGTCTTCTCTGCCATGATGCCCCTTGCAGCAAAAGCTGCCCAGCAAAAACGGATCCAGCAAAATTCATCCGTTCCCTGCGTTTTAGAAATATTAAAGGTGCTGCTGAAACAATCCGTGAAAACAATCCATTAGCTGGTTGTTGCGCAGAAGTCTGTCCTTATGGTCAGCTGTGTGAACAGGCTTGCAGCCGTACTGGAATTGATAAACCGATTGAAATCGGAAAGCTTCAGAAATTCTTAGTTGAAATGGAAAAACGCGAGGGTATGGAATTCCTTCATGTAGAAGAAAAACGTGATGGAAAGATCGCCTGTGTTGGAGCTGGTCCTGCTTCTTTAGCTTGTGCAAGAGAGTTAGCATTATTCGGATATGATGTAACAATCTATGAAGCAAATGAAAAAGCTGGTGGTGTTTTAACATACGGAATCGTTCCTTCCAGATTACCTCAGGAAGTTGTTGATTTCGATATTGCAACAATCGAAAAACTTGGTGTAACATTTAAATTTAATGAAACGATCGATGCTGCACGCTTAGAAGAATTAAAAGCTGAGTATGATGCAGTCTTCGTTGGAACAGGATTATGGAAATCTAAAGTCATTGATATCCCAGGAAAAGATCTTGATGGTGTTGTAAGTGCGATCGATTTCTTAAAAGATGCCCGCTTAAATAAAGAAAACATGACTCTTGGAGATACTGTTTTAGTGATCGGTGGTGGTGACGTTGCCATGGACTGTGTAACAACAGCAAAACAGCTGGGTGCAAAAGCTACAATCGTATATAGAAGAACAATTGAAGAAGCACCTGCTGATATTGATGAAGTTATGGCTGTACAGAGCATGGGAATTCCTATCATTCAGGAATTTGCACCAGGTGAGATCATCGGTAGTAAAGGTCATGTAACTGCAATGAAATTTAATGGACGTGACAATGAATCCAAACTTACCATGAAAGCTGATCAGGTTGTATTTGCTATTGGACAGGCTGCTTGTGACACTACAAAAGATATCAAAGCTGGCGGAAAAGTATTTACTGGTGGAGATATGGTAAATGGTGGAAAGACTGTTGTACAGGCTGTTGCTGAAGGTAAAGATGCTGCTGCTATGATCGCTGCATATCTGAACAAATAGAAAGGAGGCATTGATTATGTCATTAAAGAAAGATTTATCTATTGATTTTTTAGGAGTTAAATGTGAAAACCCATTCTTCCTGTCTTCTTCTCCAGTAGGAAGTAACTATGAAATGTGTGCAAAAGCCCTTGAAGCTGGATGGGGTGGAATTTATTATAAAACAATTGGTATCTTTATCCCAGACGAGTGTTCTCCTCGTTTTGATATCACTACAAAAGAAGGAACTCCTTGGGTTGGTTTCAAGAATATGGAGCAGATTTCTGACAAGCCATTAGAAGTGAACTTGGAATATATGCGCCGCTTAAAACAGGATTATCCAAACAAAGTCATCGTTGCAAGTATCATGGGAAGTAATGATGAAGAATGGACAACACTTGCAAAAGCTGTTACAGAAGCTGGTGTTGACATGATCGAGTGTAACTTCTCTTGTCCTCAGATGACATCTCATGCCATGGGATCTGACGTTGGACAGAATCCAGAGTTAGTAAAACATTATTGTGAAGTTGTTACAGCTGCTACACATCTTCCTGTCATCGCTAAAATGACTCCAAACATTGGAAATATGGAAATTCCTGCGATTGCTTCTATGGAAGGTGGTGCTGCTGGTATCGCTGCCATCAATACAGTGAAAGCGATCACAAATATTGATATCGAAAATATCACTGCTATGCCTGTTGTAAACGGTAAATCTTCTATTTCCGGATACTCAGGAGCTGCAGTTAAACCTATCGCTCTTCGTTTCATTACACAGATGAAACAGCATCCAGATCTGGTTAATGTGCCTATCACTGGTGTTGGTGGAATCGAAACTTGGAGAGATGCCTTAGAGTTTATCCTTGTTGGTGCTTCTAACCTTCAGGTAACTACGGCAGTTATGCAGTATGGATACCGCATCGTTGAAGACATGATCAGCGGATTATCTCATTACATGGAAGATAATGGTATTGAAAAACTTTCTGATCTGGTAGGTCTTGCCCTTCCTAATATTGTTCCTGCCGAAGATCTTGATCGAAGTTTCAAACTGCTTCCTAAATTTGATGAAGATGCTTGTGCTGGATGTGGTAGATGCTATGTATCATGCTTTGATGGTGGACATCAGGCAATTGACTGGGATGAGGAAGCTCGTCGTCCAAGATTAAATACAGATAAATGTGTTGGATGTCATCTATGCCTGAATGTCTGTCCTGTTATGGATTGTATCACTCCTGGTGAAATCGTTATTAAACCTGGACGTGAAGAACACGAAATCAAAATCAAAACTAAGTACGAATAAGAAATATCACATTGATAAGGAGGTCTTAGTAATATGAAAGAATTCGATTTGATCATTAAAAATGGAACCGTCGTAACCTCTACCGAAAGTTTTTTATGCGATGTTGCAGTGAAAGACGGAAAGATCGCTGCCATGGCACAAAATATTGAAGCAGATGCGAAAGAAATTTATGATGCCGCTGGTAAATTAGTTCTTCCTGGTGCTTTAGATGCACATACACATATGGCTATGCCATTTGGTGGAACTGTTTCCGCTGACAGTTACATGGCAGGTACTCGTGCTGCTGCCTGTGGTGGTGTCACAACGATTTTTGACTATCCTGTACAGCACAAAGGAGAAACGATCCGCGGATTAGTTAACTCCAAGAAAGAAGTTTTAGAGAAAGAAGCCTGCGTAGACTATGCAATGCACTGCTGCATCACTGATTTAAATGAAGGTGAGATCCTTGAAGAAATGGAAAAGGCAGTTGCTGAAGGTATCACAAGTTTCAAATGCTTCCTTGTTTACAAAAAAGAAGGAATGATGGTAGATGACGGAATGCTTGCAAGACTGATGCTTCGTGCAAAAGAACTTGGAGCGATGATCAATATCCACGCTGAAAACCCTGATCTGATCGATTATTATACAGAGAAATTCTTAAGTGAAGGTAAAACAAGCGCTTGGTATCATTACATGAGCCGTCCTGAATTCGTAGAAGCTGAGGCCGACAAACGTGCTGTTCACTGGGCTAAGCATTTAGATGCTCCTTTATATCTGGTTCATATGGCAGATAAAGAAGGTCTGGAAGCTTGTATCGAAGCCAAAGAAGAAGGTGCTGACGTATTCGTTGAAACATGTCCACAGTATCTGGAATTTACATGCGACGTATACAAACGCGAAGATGGAAGAAACTTCGTCTGCTCTCCTCCTATGAAAGGACAGG
>ENA-OOWK01000751-OOWK01000751.1-human-gut-metagenome-genome-assembly--contig:-NODE-751-length-20143-cov-4.253883_pt1 | contig 20143 bp, 20 predicted proteins | sample MGYA00241405_ERZ501317 | MGnify/ENA primary metagenome ERZ501317 (study PRJEB25962, sample SAMEA1972440) | human gut metagenome | biome: human gut; feature: human-associated habitat; material: faeces... | reverse complement strand
CCCCGGCGCGGGCCGGTGGTCAGCTCCGTGTAGAAGAAATCCCGCCAGGTTTCGTTCTTGTCCACTGCCGCCAGGAAAGCGTCCATCTGCTCCCGGTCCAGGACCTGCTTGGGCTTGTAGCTGTTCTTGGGCAGCTTGGTTCCGTCTGTGGGGTTGTAGGGGATGATGTGGTCCCGCTCCGCGTCTTTGAGACACCGGTGGAGCATGGCGTGTATGCGGAGCACCATGGTGTCCGACAGCTCGTATCCGTACTCCGGGTGGTCGTGGACCCGTCCTTCTTTCTTCAGCTTCTGGTACAGCTTCTGGATATCCAGACGGGTGATGCGGGAGATGATCTTGCCGCCTAAGTAGGGCTTTACATAGCATCGGATGTACTGCTCGTAGCTGCGCAGGGTGTTGGGGCGCAGGGTGACGGCACCGTATTCCTCCATCCAGCGATCCAGATACTCGCCCAGGGTCATGCGGCTGTCCTCGGTGAGCTGCGCGTCCTGATAGAGGTCCATGTCCCGGTGGAGCTTGGCCAGCAGTTCCTTTTGCGTCCTGGCCAGCACGTACCGGAAGATGGGCTCGCCGTTTTGCTTGTGGCCCACCACGATGCGGCCCTCCCAGCGTCCGTCCTCTCGTTTGCGGACCATACCATCCCCGGATGGTCTCCGTTTACTCATACTCGTTCACCTCCTGCTCCTCGGGTTCCTTTTCTTTGATATAGCGACGCACGCTCATCGCTCTTCCTGTTCCTGTCGGCGCAGTGCCCGTTCCTCTTCATCGTCTTCGAACGAGTATGGCGTCAGCTCTCCGGCAATTCCCAGTGCCAGCTGGAACCCGGCGGTGAAAGACGCCAGGGAGATGTCCTCCCGCAGCTCGATAGCGAGGTCCGTCAGTTTCAGCAGTGTCTCCCGGTCCTGTCGGTCCAGCTTGTCCCGCAGTGTGAGACGCAGCATTTCCAGCTCCCGGCGGATCTCTGTGCAGTCAGGCTCTTGGAAGAACCGCTGGTGCAATGCTCTCATGTAGTCGTTCATGTGTGCCGCCTCCTTCTTTTGCAACACACAATACCCACTTGCGTGCGGAATAGCCAGAGAGACACGGCGGAGTTAAGAGAAAGTTATCATTTGCTTTTGCGTGAGATCGGCGTCCTCCTGGCCGTCGTCCAGGAAGAAGCGCGCGCTGTCGTCCGCCGTGAGACCGTCCCGCTCCCGGCGGGAGCTTTGCAGGAATGTGGGAGCGCGGCCCAGACGCTTGACTTCCTGAGCACAGTCCGTCTGGATGGCGCGGATCTCGCTGTCCGGCACCTGCGCTATCCGCGCCAGGATGTGCGCCATGGTGGCGATTTCGACCGACAGTTTGTACTGCCCTGTGCCCAGAGATTTGCACAGTGATTCGAACCGCTCCATGGGTACTTGGCTTCTTCCGCCCAGCATGGAGAGTTCCCGGGACATCAGATGGGAGCAGTAGAACTCAATGGCCTGCTCCACGAAGTCATTGCGGGAGCCGACGCCGGCACGCCGCAGATTGTCGTCGCACAATTTCAGGTGCCGCGGCGTTACCGCGAGCCCTGATTTTACCCGTTTTTCTAACATTTCCGGTCCTCCTTCCGGTACCAGTTCAGATCACGTTGGAAACGGCCCTCAATCCTCTGCCGTTTCCCGATTCGTTCAAATGAAGAGCACCCTATTTGGTACCAAACCGCCAAAACCGCCGCGGTCAACGGTACCCCGGCCCGCATTGCGGGTCCGGTGTTTTTGGGGCGAAACGGTACCTTTTAGGTGCACGCCCCTTTATCTTGTCCCAAATTCGGCCGGCCGAAAGGACCCCAAATAGGGCGGAATCCTATGGGGGAGAGGGGGAGGGCGGAAAGCGCTCCCCCTGCCCCCACAGCCGCTTCACACGCCCTCGGGATGTACTTCAGGCGCTGGGATGGGGTTGTCCTGGCCGGGCGCACACAAGGGCTCACAGCGCGTCTCCGGCGCACCGCCTCCGGCATACCGCCGCCGATTCAGATTACGGAACTCCCGGAGGTTTCGGATGATGTCGTCTTTCAGCATCTGGTCGCACAGCATCACATTCCAGATGGTGCGCTGGAAGCTGCCGCGCACTTCTCCCAGGCATCTGTGCGCGAGGGCCTTTTGTTCCTCCGTGAGATCGCCGCGGGACGGATCGGCCATGTACAGCGTCAGTGCTTCCTCCGGCATAGGCGTCCCGTGGAGAGCCTGCCACTGGGTCTGGATGTACTGTCTGGCAACCAGGAAGTACTCTGCCGATGCATGGGGGTCTTGCTCCAGGATCCGATCCAGCAGATCCGCCAGGATGGTCATAGGGCAGCACCTCCTTTCGTGGCGGAAGCGGACAGACGCTTTTTCACCCTCTGTCGTTCTGCGGCAGCATCCAGTGCCGCTAGTTGCCGCTGGTGATACAGCTCCATCGCATTTTGCACCGGTAGGATGGTGTAGCGGAGACTACCGTTGCGCTCTTTTCCGTTGGCGTCCAGCACCATGGTGCGGTTGGTGGCGATGAGCCCGGCCGCTTCCAGCTCCAGCACGTACTTGCGCACGGTGTTGTTGCTGGCGCCGATGGCCTGTCCGATGGTCTTGTAGCTGAGCGTGCACTGATAGGTCTTCCGGTTCTCCCGGTAGAGCAGGAAGGCATAGATGGCGATGGCAGCGCATCCAAGATCCAGGTGGAAGACTTCATCCGGCAGAGAGAAAAACTTTTCGTTGGTACTGACCGGGATCAGGTCCGGTGTGATGAGGCCTTGTTGCACCAGCTCTTCCAGGATAGGACCGATGACACCGGTTTTCAGATCCAGAGTGTCAGCCAGTTCCTCCGGCGTTGCTTTGCCGGGAAGTCCCCGGTGACGCCGGTAGTGGAGATAGACCAGCATGGAGAAGGCCGGGTACTTGAGATGGTACTTCCAGATCCGGTTGGGAAGCGGGAAGCGGAAGGATTTGGAGTCACGCTGACAAGGGAAGCAGAGCATCAGCCGCCACCTCCTTTCGCGTGGGTGTTTACCCATTGGATAAATTGTTCCTTGGGGACTACCATGCGGCTGCCCACCCGCAGTGTTGGAAAGTCCGGATCGTGCATCAGCTCATACCCACTGGACACCGACACTCCCAGCACCTGTGCTACCATTTTCGCATTGAGAAACAGCGGCAGGTCGTCGTAGTTTTTGTGGATTGATTCTTTCATACCTGTATCCTCCGATTGACTTTTGTAATTCCATCTGGTACAATGATCATAACAAAAACATACAGTATATTCAATGGGTTTTAACCAGTTCATGGAAATTTAAAAATTTATCGGGTACATCACGGGAGGCCACTAGCATGGATGATCGATTTGCTGATGAGCGCAAATTCAAAAGCAGCTTGGATGATTTTTCAGTACTTTTTCATGAGGACCGTGTTTACGTGGGTGAGCGGGCGTATCCGACCGGGCAGTGTGTTGTGGACATTCTGAATGTCGGGGAAGAAGAGTTGTCTGCAATTGATCAGGCGTTACAGGATGTTTACCATGCCATACAGCGTGTGTGGAAAGAGGATACCAAGAACTCCGTGCAGAGCGCAAAGAAGAAAATGCATGAGGTCTGGGTTCTTGTATCCAGACTGCCAGTCTATCGTGATTTGTACATTGATTGGTTACAGCCGATCTCACAGAGTTCCAATTTGGTAGAAATGTTTTGGACCGTGATTCGGGAGATACCTGTCAAAGATCGGGCTGAAGTGGACCGGCAGCTACGCAATCTGACAGGTGTTGTGGATTTCCTGCGAGTTTACCGAAAACAAATCACGCAGATACTGGAAGCATATTTGGACCCCCTGGAGCGAAGAAATACGGAAGCCTATGCTACGGGAATCTATCGATTCTACTGCGATATGGAAGCAGCGGGAAGAGAGAACCGGATCGCGCCACCCGAGCACAGTTTCCCAGTTCAAGTGAAATTTGTTCCCATGGAGTCTCCCACAGACAAGAAAAAAATTATTCTGGCTGAACAGACTAGGTTTTCTGGTCTGACAGGATTGATATCCTTTTTGGAAGTTGAGTTCTTTCGGGGACTGACCGTTGGAAATGCTCCGCGGAAGTGCCACAACTGTGGGAAATATTTCTTGCTGACTGCGGGGTACAACACCTGCTACTGCAATAATATTGCACCGGGGGAAACAACGCGTACCTGCAGGAAAGTGGGTGCCCACCAGAAAGCATTGCGCCTCAGTGCGCAACGTTCACTCGCCCAGAGAGAATATTACCGGATATACAACCGATTGAAACAGAGAAAGAATCGGGGGCAAATCAGTGTCGATGAATGGAATACCATGATGACCCAGGCACGGGAGCTGGTCGATCAAGTAGAACGCGGGGAACTGACTTACGATGAACTTGTGCAGCGGCTGAATGCCCTTTGATAGGGACAACGCAAATCAGAAACAGAGAGCGGATGACAGAAAGACCGGCAGAGCTTCACAGCTCTGCCGGCCTTTTCTTTGATATAGCGATGCATGATTTCAGAGACTTCCGTCTCCCTTGTTGCCACCGAATTCACAGCCATATTGATGGCCTTTCCCGTAGTACCAGCGGCCATAGCGATACCCGTAGTGAGGCGGGCAGTTGGCACAGTCCCCATCGCAGTGTCCATCATGCTTCTTCTGGATATGACTTGCCACAGATGCGCCTGCCAAAAGGGCAAACAATGCGGATAGCAGACCAACTTTCTTTTTCCGGGGAGCTGTAGAGTGCCTGGGCCTGATCTGCCTTTGGAGTGCTTTCACCTCATCAAAGACATCAATATGTGCCCGCCGGGAGATTTTCTGAAAAGAATTGTCGCTGATCATCAGATAGATCTCTTCCAGCTGCTCCCGATTGAAAGGCACATCCGTCTGTTCAGCCATTCTGCTCAGAACGGATTCTTCCACTGTGCCCACCATTTCCAGCACTTGATCCGGGGTAAAGCGGACACCGGCGGCGAAAGCTTTCTCCAGAAACTTTGCGGCAAAAGCATTGTCGTTGAAAGACAGCTCTTCCGCGATCTCCCACACTTCGTCTGCCGGTCCGAAATTGGACAGGCGATAGGTGTAGCTTTTTTGGGTGCTGGGAGCCCAGTCGTAGAATCCGTCATAGTAATCTTCCCAGGTCATCTGCTTCATATTGGGCGCCTCACAGTGACATCCTTATGGCTCTGTCTCATATGGCCAGGTGTTGATACCGCCGAACTCATAGATATTGGTATAGCCCAGTTCAGCCAACGTGGAGGAGGCGGTTTTGCTCCGGTTCCCGCTGCGGCAGTAGACCAGAACAGTAGAATCCTTTTCCGGGATCACCTCCGCGGCTGTCTCTTCATCAATGGTGCCCACTGGCAGCGGCACGGCACTGGGAATGTGGCCGCTGTCATATTCGTCCTGCTCCCGCACATCTAGGATGATGACATCCTGGGTGTCCATCATCTCTTTGGCCTCTTCCTGGGAAATCTGCTGGTAGTTGCTCTCTGATGAGGCATTTGAGGTATTTCCCCCGCATCCGGTCAACAGCAGAAGGAGAAGGAATAGGGGCAGAATCCGATTCATTTGAGCACCTCCAAAAGTCCTGCAGCAAAGGCCTTGTGCCCTTGCTCCGTGAAGTGTACGCCGTCATAGGCCAAGGGAATATTCCACGTTCCGGCATCGGCAAAGCGGATGCCCATTCGCTCCGCCAGGGCTTGACAGAGCTGGGCAAAGGTATGGGAGTCATCAATGAGTTGCTGATTGGGCACCCATGCTCCCAAGGCTACCAGCGGCGGTGCGATCAACAGGATCTTTTTTCGATCCAAGGTTATACCGGAGAGAAATCTCTCCAGACTTTCAGTAGCCTGCTCCGGGCTCCGGCCCTGGAGCAGATCGTTGATTCCCAGCATCACCATCAGCAGATCTGTGTCAGCAGGGAAGGTAGGGGCAGAGGAGGGAATATCCCGGCCATTCTGCCCCATGTTGCAGATGGTCCAGCCAGTTTGCGCGGCCAAGATATCCACCCATCGGCTGTCCGCGTCATAGCGTCCACCGAAATAGCTCCGGGGGTCATAGCCGTAGGTGTTGGAATCGCCGAAGCATATAACTTTCATTCTATATTATACCTTTCTTTGTATATTAAATATCCAAGCGGCAACTGCATACATTCCATAAGGCTTTAATTGGGTATTATTTGTGGCAGACATCAGAGGACTCCGCAGTTGGTGGGTATGAGTATTATTTAATTCTATATCAGAAAAAAGTGCTCGTCCAGATTCACTTGGGGAAAAAACGGGAAGAGTTTTGACTTCTATAAGAGCCGTTCAGATTTACCTGCAAAAATTAACGACATTTTGATTTGTTAAATTGATTTTATTCGCGGTTTAGCATATAATGTATTTTGTATAATTTTGCAAAAGTAACAGCTTTTGTAGGAGTTCCGGAGTGTATATTGGAGGCCTCTTGATGGAGTATTGTTCAATCCGACAGTTTTCTGAGAAATGGGGAATTTCCGTTCGCCGGATACAGGTGCTTTGCGCTGAAGAGCGTATATCTGGTACCGTAAAAATTGGATATTCATGGGCAATTCCCGCAAATGCTGAAAAACTCAAAGATGCCAGAGTGAAATCTGGAAAGTATATAAAAAGTGACATACAGTCCAATTGACAGAGGAGGTACAGTATGGCAGAGAAAATTCAATCCATTCCAGAAGCAAGATTGCTACTGGCCTCCCTGCGCTCCGTAGGTTATAACGAGGAAACTGCGATTGCAGATATTATAGATAACTGTATTTCGGCTCAAGCTCATAAAATCAAAATTCAGTTTGACTGGGAAAAGAAACGAATCGTGATTTTTGATGATGGTTTCGGCATGAGCGAACAGGACCTGATTGAGAATATGCGTATAGGCTCTTCTGATCCCAGCAAAGCCCGAGAAGAAGATGATTTGGGGCGGTTTGGTATGGGCATGAAGACAGCGGCATTCTCTCTCGGTAAAAAGCTAACAGTTATAACAAAATCGGACTCTGCTGTGAGTAATGCCTCTTGGGATCTGGACCAGATTCCGGAGATTGGGTGGAACTTGATTATTCGGGACGAGAGCGAAATCTCTGAGTTTCTATCCCATATGGGCGAGCAGGGAACGATTGTTGTCATTGAAAACCTGGATCGTGTAATCGACATCGACGATGAAAAGAAAGCCCAGAATAAATTTTATAGGGTTGCAAGAAAAACAGAAAAGCATTTAGCACTTACCTTTCACCGGTTTATCGAGGAAGATGATCTGCTTCTTGAGCTGAATGGAAATCCAATTAAGGCATGGAATCCATTTATTTTGGATAATAGTGCAACTCAGGAATTGCCAGAGGAGTCAATTTTCTCGGATGATGGTTGCGCAGAGGTGGTCATTCAGCCGTATGTTCTGCCACATAAGACCAAATTTGCATCTGATGATGACTATCAGGCAGCAGGTGGGCCCAAAGGATGGAACTATCACCAGGGTATTTATGTTTATAGAAATAGACGCCTGATTATTTGCGGGACGTGGTTTGACTACATAAAGAAGGAACCTGCATACAACCTAGCCCGCATTAAGATCGATATTACATCGGCTAGTGATGAGGACTGGAAGATCGATATTAAGAAGTCAACAGCTTCTTTGCCCAGTTATGTCAAGGAAGCGGTGGAGAGGGAGATTGATCTCTGTACCGAAACATCTGCTCGTGTATACAATTCTCGGGGCAGCTACTCAAAGTCCAATGTTAGTGCCCCCAATCTGGATTATGTATGGGAGCAACGGAAAAAGAATGGCAGATATTCCTTCCATATTAACAGAAAACATTCTCTGTTGAACAATATCAGGAAGCAATTGGACGACCAAGGCAAATCGACCCTGTCAGCATATCTCGCTCTGGTTGAGAATTTTGCACCATTTATGCAATCTGGAGTTACAGATTCTCTGCAGAAAGGAACAGTATATGAAAAACCTGATAAGACATCGTTAGAATATCAGGTGCAGATCAAAGAACTGACAGGTATGATTGCACTCTTCTTGTCGCAAGGATTTACCAAAGAAGAAACACAGTCCACGCTCCTGGACATGGCTAATTATAGACATCTCCGTGAAGATATCATCAGACTGGTGGAGGAAGCACAATGATTAACACACCGAAAGACTTAAGTGATATTGAAGTTGGCCTGTATAAGAGCGCGTATGGATTTTGTGAGAAGCTTGTAAAAGAAGAACATATGACTATTGCGGCCGCAGTCGAAAAGACTGCAGCAAAGTTTAGCGGCTTAAATATGATCTCAGATATGGATTGTTTTAAGAAATTCCTGCTCAGCGAAGTGACTGCTTATACGGAACCTTCCATCGGTGTGTGTGACCCAAATCTGGAAGATAAGACTTGGTGGGATGAGCTTAAACAAGATCCTAAGTTTAAACCGGAATATTGGACCCGCTACTATGACTATCTGCTAAAGAAACCTTCTTGGAGCATTACGGCAGTGGAAGATATCAATTCCTCTACTGACGAGATTATGAATGCTTTGGCTAATCCCCAAAAGGGCGTAGCTGGAGAACGGATGGGTATGGTATTTGGCTATGTTCAGTCCGGTAAAACGGCACATTATATCGGTATGATCAATAAAGCCTACGATGCGGGATATCGCATAGTGATTGTACTGTCCGGCATTCATAACAGTCTTCGCAGCCAGACTCAGTCTCGTATTGATGAAGAAGTCCTGGGATATGAAACAAGCCTGGAAAATATCGGAGATATGATTCGGGAACGCAACGTGATCGGTGTTGGTGTAGGACCTCATAATCAGGTTGAAACCGTTGTCCAATCGATTACGACACGAGATGAAAAAGGTGATGTCAATAAAAAGACGGAAGGTGTATCTATGATGCCTCCGTTCATGATTGTTACAAAAAAGAATGCCTCTGTTCTGCGCAGAATTCTGCGGTTTTTCCGCAAAAACCATTGCGCTGAGATTATAGATGGAAAGAAGAAAATCCCTGCCAAATATCCTGCGCTTATTATTGATGATGAGGCAGATCAGGCTTCCATCAATACGAAGGAGAGTTATGATGATCACGGCAATGTTCTAGATGACTATAATCCTTCGACGATCAATGGGTTGATTCGAGAGTTGCTTAGCGTATTTGAATGCCGCTCCTATATCGGCTATACTGCTACGCCTTTTGCAAACATCTTTATTCCTCCCCATATTGATGATGAAAGATACGGAACCGACCTCTTTCCCAGAGATTTTATTTACAGAGCTCCGAGAGCAGATCAGTATATTGGCGCAAGGGAGTTCTTCGGATTGGGCAGCAGCGAGGATATTTCTAAGATGCCACTTTACCGAAAAATCGTAGATGGAGCAGATTATCTCGGCCGAGGTACCAAATCTGCCGATGCGGTCGGCGAACTTCCCGAGGAACTTAAAGTGGCCGTGAAATACTTCCTTCTGTCTACTGCGCTTAGGAACTGCAGAGGACAGAGGAACAAACCCAATACAATGTTAGTTCATATTGTTCGCTTCGTCGGTCAGCAAAACAAAGTTAAACAAAAAGTCCTGAAATATTTCAAAGAAGAGATTGAGCACTATATTCGTTATGGAGATTCCAATATTGAAAGTGAGTTTAAGTCAATTTGGGAAGAGGACTATCTCCCTACTGCCGACAAAATGAGAGCACAGTTCAGCAAATATATGTCTGGCTGCGCTGATGTCAGCTGGGACTGCATCTGGGCTGAAATTAAGCGCCTGATTGCTGATAAGGAAGTCAGCGTGTATAGTGTCAATGGCAAAAGTGAAGATGTCCTTCTCTATAAAAACCATGAGGGAAAGCCGTTCAATGTCATTGTGATCGGCGGCGATAAACTCTCCAGAGGTCTGACACTGGAAGGGCTGACCATCAGCTATTTCACCCGTAGCTCCAATACATATGATACGCTGATGCAGATGGGCCGATGGTTCGGTTTCCGTCCTGGCTATCTGGATGCCTGCAGGCTATTTACTACGCCCACTCTTTATGCAAGTTTTTCCCATATTTCCATGGCTACTGAAGATCTTGCTGCACAATTTGACTTTATGAACAGCGTTGTTCAGACTCCAAAGGACTTTGGCTTGCGTGTTGCATCTCATCCGACACTGGAAATTACCAGCCGGAATAAAATGAGAACTGGTCAGGAGTTTAAGCGTGACTTCAGCTGCAAGCTGAGCCAGACTCGTGTTTTTGATATTGACGGCGAACAGTATGACAGGAACTTTGAAGCTGTCGAAGACCTTCTGTATGCGATCAAGGGATGCCGTGTAACAACAGATGAGTACCAGAGAACGCATAACCGCAAAGCTCCTGGTGGCCACTTCTTCTATCAGAATGTATCTGCCCACGATGTAGCAAACTTTTTTGAATGTTATGAAACATCCAAAACCGCGACCAGAGCAAACAGCAAATACATGGCAGATTATATTCGTACCATGAATGCGGATGGAATTGGCGGTGTTAAATCATGGACGGTTTGCTTGATCAATGTCAGCGGTCATGGCAAGGTCTTTGATATTGCAGATCTCAAAAATGTGGGCGGGGGTATTTACAGGAAAGAAGGTTCCGGTGTAGATTCTTATGAGACTACCTGTTCCATTCACACGATGACATCTGCTGACCATGAGTATTTGGATTATGACAAAGATGCATATGACAAAGTTCAGGAGCTGAAGGAAAAGTATAAAAACGATCCTTCAAAAACAAAAATCAATGAAATTATTCGTAGAGAAACAAGACCGTTTTCAAATGGTCTGTTAATCCTGTACCCAATTGGAGATGCGGGAAGGCTGACTGCTGAACAGGGGAATCATAAGCCCCCCTTCGGATTTGCAGCAGTCTTCCCTGACCGCAAGGGCAAGGGTGACCTCAAGTCCTATCGTATGAACGATATTGCATTGGAGAAAGACAGCGATGAGCTTTACGGCTGATATTTACAAAGGAATATTGTCCGATGTATCTGCAGGGACAAGTCAGACTTCCCCATTTGCGATGCGTTTGGTGAAGTTTGACAATGGCATTATGATTGCTTTTGCAGTCAATATTGCCACAAAAATGCGCTCAGCGTTCTTATCTGTGACTTCAGAAGTTCCCAAGAGCAGATTTCCCCACTGGAAAGGCGTTGAAATCGAGACGGCTACACTGCCGGCGTATGAAATTGAAACGCCGTTTGTTGGCCTGTTTCAACTACCGAATAGTGCCAGCGACATTTTTGAAATTGTTGTTGAAGACTTGAGAAGACAGCTGGAAGCAGCAGAAAACACCGCACAGTCCCTATCTGTCATTATCCGAGTTCTTACAAAGTGGAAGGATTTTTTTGCAGCTGATAAAGAGTTGCTGATGTCTGAGGAGCGCCAGCAGGGCCTTTATGGCGAGCTGCTGTTTTTGAGCGAGTGCCTGGATTCACAGGGCGTGGGAGCAGTGTCGCACTGGGCCGGCAGTGAGGATGAAACCCATGATTTTTACTTTGGTTCTCATGCGGTTGAAGTGAAAACCACATCTACACAGTCTCCCTACTTTGCCAGCATCAGCAGTGAATATCAGCTGGACAATGGTGATATTCCAGGAGATCTGTTCCTGCGTTTCTATGCGCTTCGCAGAAGTCACAGCGGAGGAGAAAAATTGCCGGAACGAATTGCAGCAATCCGCAGGAGGTTGTGCACAGATGTGTCTATTCTGCAGAAGTTTGATGAAAAGCTAAAGAAGTACGGCTATTTTGATGAAGCTGCAGATAGCTATACCATTGGTTACTATCAGCGTGATCATTATTGCTTTGCAGTGGAGAATGGTTTTCCAAAAATCACAAAAGAAGCAGTGCCAATGGGAGTTGCTGATCTTACATACCGGATCAGCATCATGCTTTGTATGCCATATGCTCAAGACATAAAATCCGTATTTGAAGTTTTGAAAGGAGGGGCCTAATGTGGTGAACGAGAAAATTCTTGAGTTCTATGAGGAATTTCGAGATGAAGTTCTTGTGTATGTGAAAGAGAACGGCCCTATTTCTACAAATACGGCATTCAAAACTTTGTTCCTGTCCTACCTAACGGAAGCGGGAGAAACTCTTGTTTCGGACTGCACGCTGGTGGATTTCAAAAAAGATGGCGAGAATATGAAACTGGACGGCTATGCGTTCAGTGAGTATTTCCATTCCCTCACCCTGCTTGTGAGCAAGTATCAGGCTAAGCCACAGCCGGAAAAGGTGAAGAAAACTGAAATTGATAGGCTTCTTAAAAAAGCTCTGAAGTTCTATAAGACTTGCGGCACTGACTCATTTGAGGCCTTAGAGGAATCCAGTGATGGCTATCAAGCGTATGAGTTTATCAAAGCGCATAAAGAGGATATCGAAACAGTTAATATTATTTTACTGACCAATGATGAAACTATCCAATATATTCCGGAAGACGCTCGATATGGAAAAGTAACCATTCGATTTGATGTTTGGGATATTGAACGATTGTATCAAAGTGTTCTTGGCGGTGCTGCTGTGGAGCGCCAACTTGTTGTAAAACTGAAGAAAAAGTATGGTGAATCGTTGCCTTTGATTAAAGCCAGAGGCGATAACGAGATCTATGATTGCTATATTGGCGTTATTTCTGGTGAACTCTTAGCACGAATTTATGAAGTAGAGGGACAAGATTTGATTCAAAAGAATGTCCGCTCGTTTCTGCAGGCAACCGGCAAGGTTAACAAAGGAATCAAAGCATCATTGGCCTATGAACCTCAAATGTTTATGGCCTACAACAACGGTATTTCAACTGTTGCAGACAATATTGTCACCGACGAAAGCCAGAGCAACGGAGATGTTGTGACCATTACAGAAATCACCGGCTGGCAAATTGTGAATGGTGGTCAGACCACAGCGTCTATTTACAATGCCTATAAGTCCAAACTTCCTCTGGATCAAGTGAATGTACAGATCAAACTATCTGTTATCAAGCAGAAAGATCAGGCAGAGGATATTATTCATAATATTTCTAAGTATGCAAACAGCCAGAATAAGATCAATATGTCTGACTTCAATGCTAATGATGCATACCATGTCAAAATGGAACGCCTGTCTAGATCAACGCCGATCCCTGTCGCGAAGGGAAAATCGACAGACTATTGGTTCTATGAGAGGGCCCGAGGGCAGTATTTGGTTGAATTGAATCGTCAGCCCACCATAGCGGCTAAAAAGGAATTTAGGAGCCGCTGCCCGAAAAATCGCTGTATTTCCAAAACTGTAGCGGCAAAATGTGTGATGGCCTACCAAGGATATCCGAATATTGTCAGCAAAGGCCTGGAAACAAGTTTTGTCTATTTTTCGGATATGGTTTCCAAGGGTGAATTTCCTGAGCCATCTGAACAGAGCTATATTGAGATGATTTCTAAGGTAATACTGTTCAATAGCTGTGACGAAATCATCAAAAATTTGAAATTTGGCGGTTTTAAAGCGCAACAGGACTATTATACCGTGGCACTGATAGGAAAATATTATCCGGAGTTAATTAACTCGCGGGAAATTTGGAATAACCAGACAATCAATGCCGAAACGGCAAAGGTTATAGAAGAATTGGCCTATTTTGTATGGGAACATTTTCAGAATCCTACGGTTCCCGGCGTAAATATTGGACAGTGGTGCAAAAAAGAAGATTGCTGGGAACTGCTTCAGAGCCGTTATGAAGCGAAAATGGAAAAGCGGGAGAATTGAGAGAAATGCCATATTCAGTAGTGGATCTGTTTGCAGGAGCCGGTGGATTAAGTTTGGGTTTCATGCAGACAGGAAAATATGATATAAAAGTTGCTTTTGAGTTGGAACCACATATGCGGGCAACTTACCATCGCAACCATCCAAATGTCGAGCTGCAGGAAGATGTCTGTAGCGCAAATTATGAGGATATACAGAGAAAATACGGAACTATTGATGTTGTTATTGGCGGCCCTCCCTGTCAAGGTTTTTCAAATGCGAATCGACAGAAAAACCATGCAATCAGCCAGAATAATATGCTGGTAAAGCAGTATATTCGGGCGGTCAGAGAATTGCACCCCAAGGCGTTTGTCATGGAAAATGTTAGTATGCTTCGATCTGACGTTCATCGATTTTATATGGAGGAAGCAGATCTTGACATTGTGGAGGAGTATCAGATCCCAAATAAAAACACGCCGCTGCACTTGCTGGACCCCAAATTTTTGTTTGACGGTGCCTTAGAGATAGTCCAAAACCTGGATTTACTTCAGCAAAGACTTTGGCCTGAAAATCACTATCGGGAACTGAATATCATTTACAAAGGTGAAAAAAACGCTGATAAGATGAAAAAATCTCTGGAAAAACATCAGCGTAGACTTACTGAAATTGCTCAAGCTTATATTGAAGACGATACAGACAACTACATTGCGCAGAAATCTAGAGAAGCATTTCGTGCAATTATGGATTATTTCAATGGTATTCTTGCAGCGGATAGAATTCATGCCTTGATTGAGCCAGCTATTATGCTTCAGCGCATGCTTAGTAAAGCAAAGGAAATCTTTGATAACCACATTCATGTAGACTCCTATGAATGTACAGAAAAAGACGGTCTCCTGGTAAATATTCGGTCATTTGCAGTTTTTGATTATTTAAAAAGTATTCTGACATCTGGTGAAGATGGATATGCCATTAATAGCGGTGTTTTGTGTGCTGCAGATTTTGGAGCGCCTCAGAAGAGGGATCGCTTTGTCATTATAGGAATTAAGAAAAGTATTTCCTCAGTAGTGTTTTTGCCGTCTAGGAAAATTAAAGACGGACATTATAAAACTGTTCGAGATGCAATTTTGGATTTGGAAGATGTTCCTCCTGTATATGATTTAGCAGACGATGAGAAAGGAATTCCTCTGAAAAAAAAGGAACAGTTGAGTTCGGTGGCACGGCAGCTGAGGGACTCGAATATCCTGAAAAACCATGTCATTACTAAAACAACTGATGTAGCCATGGCAAGATTTAAGGCGCTGCACCAAGGAGAAAATTTCCACAGCTTAAAAGATTACCTTAAAACCAATACCTATACCGATGTAAAACGGACTCAAAATACAATTTATTTGCGGTTGAACTATGATCAGCCAAGCGGGACAGTGATTAATGTTCGAAAGTCCATGTGGATTCATCCTACATTGGACCGGGCGATCAGTATCCGAGAAGCGGCCAGGCTACAGACATTCCCCGACAGCTTTGTGTTTTGTGGCTCCAAGGATAAACAATACCAGCAGGTCGGAAATGCTGTGCCTCCGATCATGGCAAAGGCAATTGCTAAACAGCTTGCAACCACTTTAGGAAAAAAACTGCGTCAGGCAGAAGAGGAAAATGGCTGATAATCACTCGAAAGAAGTTCGCAGCAAAAATATGTCGCATATTCGGAGCACGAATTCAAAGCCGGAAGAGATCGTTAGAAAGTATCTATTTTCTAAGGGCTTTCGATATCGAAAAAACGTTCGTTCCTTGCCTGGGTGTCCGGATATTGTGCTGCCTAAGTATCATACGGTGATTTTTGTGAATGGTTGCTTCTGGCACAAGCACGATTGCGGCCGATTTGTGTGGCCCTCTTCTAATACTGAATACTGGATACCCAAAATCAATAGAAATGTAGAACGAGATGAGGGGAACCACAAAAAGCTTATTGAAATGGGCTGGAAGGTACGGATTATTTGGGAATGTGAATTAAAGAAGAATGTGCGGGAAGAACGATTGGAGCGATTAATTAAAGAAATCAAAGGAGAGTAACTATGTGGGGTTCAGATAGAGAAAATAGAGACACAATTCCAAGAGCTTACTATCAAGGAAGTTGTGAGAAATTCCTATCAGCGAGTGAAGCTGAGATCTATCATGAACTGGTGCATAACTCTCTCCAGTTTGATCTAACAGTACAGCAAGAGAAGGCGTGGAATGAAGAAGTCCGAATTTTGAAAGACGTCATGTTCCAACTTCAAGAAGGCTATATTACATTTGAATACTCTATTCCTCGAATGGGCAAACGCATTGACGCAGTGTTAGTTATTCGAAGCTGCGTCATTTTGTTAGAATTTAAAGTATTTGAGACAGCGTATCCTAAGAACGCCGTTGATCAAGTTATAGATTACGCTCTTGATCTGCATAACTTTCATGAATCTAGTCATACAGCAAATTTGTTTCCAATTTTAGTGTGCACAGGGGCACCCGTACACGTCAATCAAATTAGTATGGTAAACGGAATCTCATCACCTATTCTTTGCTGCGAGAATACACTTACCGATGAGATTCAGCACATTATTCATGATCATGATAATGGAGTTGCTATCGATCCATCACAATGGATCAATTCTATGTATAAACCCACTCCAACCATCATTGAGGCGGCACAGGCCCTGTACTCCGGGCATAATGTACAGGAAATATCCTATAAAGAAAGTGATGATAATGATATTGCAGTTACAACTGCACAAATTGATAAAATCATTGAAGACAGCAAGAAAAATCATTGGAAATCAATTTGTTTTGTTACAGGGGTTCCTGGAGCTGGAAAAACTTTAGTGGGACTGAACATAGCGAATCAGCGGCATCATTTTCAAGAAGGAGACGAAGAACACGCAGTCTTTCTTTCTGGGAATGAACCTCTGGTAACTGTTTTGAGAGAAGCCTTAACTAGAGACCAACTGGAAAAGAAAAAAGTGCATTGTACAGACTGTAAGGTCAGAGGTTTGAATAGAGATTGCAGTAACTGTGTGTATAATCTCACAAAAAGTGGAATCTCTTCTGAAACAAAAAGCTTTATTCAGATGATACATTGGTTTAGGGATGATTCACTTCTGGAGGGGCATCCAGCACCTGTTGACAAGATTGCGATCTTCGATGAAGCTCAGCGGGCTTGGAAAAGGGAGCAGCTAAGCAAATTCATGAGGACGAAAAAAGGACAGCTTCACTTCGATATGTCCGAGCCTGAATGTCTTATTGAGTATATGAATAGGCATAAAGATTGGGCAGTTATTGTATGTTTAGTTGGAGGCGGCCAGGAAATTCACGACGGCGAAGCAGGAATTGCAGAATGGTTTAATGCAATAAACAAAAATTTTCCTTTTTGGAAAGTGTTTTGCTCGGATCGCATGGAAGGCTATGAATATGTTGGAAGCAGTTCGATTGATGACCTCCTTCCCAATGCAGAAGTCTATAAGTGCAGTGAACTTCATCTGTCGGTTTCTATGCGTAGCTTTAGAAGTGAACTTGTTTCCGCTTTTGCAAAGGCGGTAATTGACGGAGATGAAGATACGGCAAAAGGACTTTATCAAAGAATTACACAAGTTGATGCTGCTACAAATGAAATGCGGTACCCAATTCTTTTAACGAGAAATCTTCGGACAGCTAAAGAATGGGTGCGAAATATAAGCCAGGGCACAGAGCGATATGGAATTATTGCAAGTTCGGGTGCCAAGCGTCTGCGTGCAGATGGCGTAACAGTTCCCAAGGATATCGAGATTGAAAAATGGTTTCTGAATGGAAAAGATGACGTAAACTCTTCTTATTTTATGGAAGTCGCAGCATCGGAATTTAAGATTCAAGGTTTGGAAATTGATTATGCAGTTGTTGTATGGGAAGCGGACTACAGATACGTGGATGGTAAATTTACATACAATAATTTTTCTGGATCTTCTTGGTCAAAGGTCAATAATCCTATTACGCAGAATTATCAAAAAAATTCTTATCGTGTTTTGCTTACTCGTGCACGGCAGGGATATATAATTTATGTACCGGAAGGTAGCACTGAAGATGCTACTAGAAACCCTGAGTACTATAACCATACTTACAACTATTTGAAAAAGATTGGTGTTGTTGAAATTTAAGGCCCTTAGTGTACGGAGAGTTAATTGACCAATAAAAAATGCTGCCAGTATGTTATGTTTTATCGGAGTGTTAGTGCGGCTAATTCTTGAGACATTAAACAATGTGATGAAATTACTTTTCGTGTTGCTGTTAGGCTGTTGAAAAACTCAGCTTTCAATGTTCGAAAGCTGAGTTTCTTTTATGTGTCGGATAAAAAAGAAAGATAAGAACTGGTAAAACACAGGGGCACCACGAGATACAGTAGACCCCTGTGCCTAAGACAAGAGGCATGGAATCTATTTATTATTTGATAACACTTTGCAAAAATCGCCCTTAACAAATCCAATTAAAGTTTGTGATGGATCTTAGTATGTGTATCTTTTAGCCGCTTCAAGATCTCCGCATCTGCTGGGCAAAACGCATACTGATCAATTTCATTCACGGTGATCCAACGAATATCATTGTGTTCTAGTTTCTGGGGAACGCCATTCTGAATGGTAGAATGAAACAGCGTCAAATGAACCAGCAGATCTGGGTATTCATGGATCACATCCATAAATACTTCTCCTACATCAAGTGTGATGGCCAGTTCTTCCTGGCATTCACGGATAAGTGCCTGTTCCATTGTTTCACCTGGTTCTACCTTGCCGCCAACGAATTCCCACAGAAGTCCTCTGGCTTTATGAGCCGGGCGCTGGCAAATCATAAACTTATCCTGGTTCCAAATCAGGGCTGCAACTACTTCTGTCATTTTTCATCCGCCTATTCCATTAAGTGTTAGCTTTTCCTGCCCAAAAAACAAGTGTGGTATCATCTTCAGTATACAGATATTTCTAATTTGCGGCAAGCAATTCAGCTAATTAACAAAAAAGGTTTTGCTCCTTGTGTCTAGCTTGGGATATTGATTCTAGTTGATATTAAACCTTTGCTTTTGGAAAGATTAAAATTGATAGAGGATTTGTTTGATAAGCAGGATTATTTTTTGTGGTACTCTAACCGCAATGGCTTATGAAAATACAGTAAACCTGCAGAACTCACTGACTTGTTTCTCTGGGACAGTCCACTTGCCTTTGAAAATGCTGATGCCTGTACCGGCGGCGCAGACGACTATCTGCGGCTTTTGCTCCTGGATATTATTCCAACGGCAGAGAAGGGAATTACTGGTGTTCCTCGTCGGCAAGGCATTGCTGGGTACTCTCTGGCTGGCTGATTACCCAGTCTGCAATCTATCAGACGAATTTGTTTTCCCGTGTGGGTTGCATATCTGGCACTCTGGTTTCTTGGAATAAAGGAGTACATCTTCTCCCAAGAACCAAAGCGTCGGCCGGATTCCATGTGCTTTTCTCTGGGAGATAAGGAGAGAAAGATCAAGAACCAGGTTCTTAAAAGTGTCCGACAGAACACAGAAGAGATTCACGCTTTCTACCAGAGCAAGAGTATTGCCCCGGTGTTCCAGCTGAATCCAAGCAATCACTACAACCATGCCGCAGAACGCACGGTTGCCGGCATTGTATGGATGTTAAACAGATAAGAGAAGAAATCTGCTGTGACAATGATTCGTTGTCTGCTCTGCGGCAGTCCTGTGATGGTACGGGGAAATCGCTGGGAGTACGGTTATTGCGGTGATTTTGGAGCGATTTCATCTCTTCAACCCTCGGAAAAGGCTAAGCTGGTGCATGTGGTTGCGCCTTCTGTTCATCTTTCTATCACGGTGACGGATTCTTCCAATAAAGAAGATTACCCGCGCAGTTTCTCCCGTGCTGAACTGGAAGATATGGTGCGCCGGTGGGATTTTTTTGAAAATGAATGGGCCTGCCGGGATTTGCTCGTTGCGGCCTTTCCAGAAGCAATGAGCCGCTAGACGGCGGAGGAACGGGAGAACATGGATATTCAGAACCTTTTGTCAGAGACCGGAGAGAAAGGCCTGGAGGCAGCCATCGATATGATGAAGCTACTGTTGGATACGGTGGGGGACAAGCTACAAGAAAAGGAAGTTGCCTATCAGTTTTTTGGGCTGGGACATAGATGGTTTCCTGCAGGATCAGTTTGTCCAGGGACCGCTGTTACAGTAACTGAAAACCGACAACCGTCTGGCCAGACGATCTTCCAGTGTGCTTGCTAGAACACTGGACAGGAAATGCTGTATGAGGCCTGCGGCTGTTTTGGTGAGCCGGAGCTGAAAAAGAAGCTGCAGGGGCTGGCAGAGGAGAATCCGCATTTTGACGGCTTTGATTGAACGGATTGCGCCTTAAAAATTAGAAGAAATTTCTATCCTGCCGAGGCGAAATCTCACTGCTCTATTCTTTGATATAGC
>ENA-OOWK01000736-OOWK01000736.1-human-gut-metagenome-genome-assembly--contig:-NODE-736-length-20407-cov-5.620430_pt1 | contig 20407 bp, 17 predicted proteins | sample MGYA00241405_ERZ501317 | MGnify/ENA primary metagenome ERZ501317 (study PRJEB25962, sample SAMEA1972440) | human gut metagenome | biome: human gut; feature: human-associated habitat; material: faeces... | reverse complement strand
GAGGCCCTGGCCCAGGACCTCGCCGGCGAACACGTGATGCGCAACCTAGCCCTGAAGGCCCAGCGCAAGCTGCGCGAATCCTACGGCGCACACGCCACGATCCATGTGTTCAAAAACAACGTCGACTCCGCCGGCCACGCCTTCGGCTGCCACGAAAACTACCTGGTCCGCCGCTTCGTGCCGTTGGAGACCATCGAACACCAGCTGCTGCCGTTCCTCATCACCCGCCAGCTGTACACCGGTGCCGGCCGCATGACCCCGGACGGCTTCCAGATCACCCAGCGCGCGGACTTCCTGGACGAGGCCGTCTCCTCGGCCACCACCCGCTCCCGCCCGATGGTCAACACGCGCGACGAACCGCACGCCGACCCCGACTCCTTCCGCCGGCTGCATGTGATCATCGGCGACTCGAACCGTTCGCAATGGTCCACATGGATGAAGCTTGCCGTCACGCACCTTGTGCTGTGCGCGATCGAAGACGCCTTCCGCCATGGCGTTCCGTCCGGATTCGAGCAGTATGCCTTTGCTGATCCGGCTGCCGCCAATCGCACGGTCAGTCGATTCCTTGACAATCCGCGCGCCGAACTGACGCTCGAATCAGGCGAATCCGTGTCCGCACTGGGTCTGCAGCGCCGGTATTATGCGGCGGTCAAGGCCTTCATCGAAACCCATGGCGATGCGCTGGCAGGTTCGCTGCCGGCCACCACGATCGACACGATTATGGGGGAGTGGAGCCGCGTTCTGGACGCGCTGGAGCGTGGTGCATACGATGCGCTCGCCGACCGCGTGGACTGGGCCGCCAAGAAGCGTCTGTTCGACGCGCTCAAACGCCGTCGCCCGGACGTCACCTTCGCCCAGATGGAACAGCTTGAGCTCGACTACCACGACATCGCCAACGGTCGCCTGTACGGTTCGCTCGTAGCCCGCAACCAGATGCGTGAGCTGCTGACAGGAGACAACGTGGAATACGCCGTGCACAATCCGCCGACCGACACCCGTGCCGCCCTGCGTGGCCGGTTCGTGGACGCGGCCCTGAACGTCGGAGCCCAGTTCTCCGCCGACTGGACCCACCTGACCCTGACCGCCCCCGAACGCCGGGAAGCCATACTCCTCGATCCCTTCGAGGCCGAGCCCACCCTGGGATTCGAGCAGCTTATGGAAGCGCTGAACTAGTCCGGAATAATACGGTTGGATAACACGTCACAGCACCACAACAAAAAGACCCCGACCATCTCGGTCGGGGTCTTTGTCGTCAGTAATGCTCGAAGTAATCGCTACGAGCAGAAGGTCACTCGGTGACGGCCTTCTTCAGCAGGGAGCCAGCGGAGATACGAACGCCGTAGGAAGCCGGAATGTCAATCTGCTCGCCAGTGCGCGGGTTGCGGCCGGTGCGAGCGGCGCGCTTGACGCGCTCAGCGGAGAACAGGCCGGTGAGCTTCAGGCCTTCGCCGGACTTCATAGCCTCGACGAACACATCCTGGAAGGCGTTAACAGCAGCCTCGGCCTGAGCCTTGGTCAGGTTGGACTTCTGGGCGATCTTCGAGACGAGATCAGACTTGTTGTATGCCATAAAGCATCCTTCTTGGTTCAGGGGGCGAGCACTTTTGCTTCGTCCACGTTTTCACCAATGATACTAGCGCATGTTCCTGCGAAAACCCGCATCTTATAAGGCTTTTCACATCTATTTCGTGTTCTGAAGCCCAAAATGGACAAAAACGGACAAATCAGACGAGATTATGACGATCAAGCCACTTCATGGCCGCCGCGCCCAGCGGAATGCGCAGCCAGTAGAACACCACGCGGTGCAGCAAAGTGGCGGAAAGCGCCACGCCCTGCGGCACTCCGACCGCCACGAACGCGAATGTCAGCGCCGCTTCCACACCGCCCAGACCGCCTGGAGTGGGCACTGCGGAACCCAATGCATAGGCCAGCAGGAAGACGAACGTCGTTTCAATCGGATTCGATGAATGGCCGAACGCTTGCAGGGCCGCCCAGAAAGCGAGCCCAGTGGTCGCGTTCTGGAACAGCGCGCCCAGGCAGCTGACTGTGAGCTGTCGGGGCTGGGAAAGCACGTCCAGCAGCTGGTTGATATACGTCTTGGCCAGCGGCATAAGACGACGGGTCACCCAGTGGCGCAACGGCGGAATCATCATCGCAATGGACAGCACCACGACCACAACGCCCAGCACGATAACCAACGTGTTTGTCGGGATTGCGCCGGAGAACATGTTGCGGCCGGTGAACAGGCCAATCAACACCAGCATGGAGAAGTACACGGCGTAATACACCACGAGCGCGGCGCTCATGATTGCGGTGGCCGGGGTGTTGCGATAGCCGGATTTGCGCAGGAACTGCAGGTTGACGAACGAGGGGCCCACGCCGGCCGGCATGGACACCGTGGCAAAGCCTCCGGCAACCTGACTCATGAACACGCCCGTATTATCTCGCCTGTTGCGATCCATGAGAGCGCCGAGCGAAATCGACGAGCCGATCCAGCCGCAGACACCGAACGCGAGCGTCACCACCGCCATCAACGGGTTGGCGTTGGTCAGCGCGGTGATGATTTCCTCGGGCTTCAGCTGGGTGAAGACCACGACCACAGCCACGATGACCAGCAGCATGGTGATCATCGAACGCCAAGAGAAGCGGGCCAGCGTCACCGGCTCGGCGGATTCGGCGGTCTCCTCATCGATTATGGTGTTGATGTGGTCTCGCAGTTCCTTGAGCAGCTGCTTGTCCCACGTGCCCAATGCGCGTGTGGGGGAGGGGACCGCGACTTTCTGAATGAACGGGGCCAACGTGGTCAACGTCGTGTCTCCCCAAGCTTCGCGGGCGGCCGCGACTGCCGGTTTCACGCCGATCAGTGCGGCGAACAACGCGAGTAGCTGAACCTTGTCAAGTGCGGTATTGGCCGGGCCGGAAGCGCTGTCGCCATTCAGCCAGCCGGCGATAACCGCAGTGCCATCTTCGAGCCGGGCGAGCGTATCAGGCGTGATGCGTCGGTGCGTATATCCACGGCGATTTGCCACGGACAGATATCGCATATACGCTACGGCGTCCGCCTGGGTAAGCGTGTTCAGGTTGGCGGGCAACTCGATGGTGTGCGCATCCAGCACCAGAATCGCGGACTCGTCCGTATCGGCGATGCCGTATGGGGAGGGCGCGGGCAGTTTGATATTGTGCAGGCCGAGCAGCATGGCAAAGTGATGCTGAACGGCGTCGCGCACGGAACGATCGCGTCGAATGGACACGCTGGTAAAACGCACCCAATCCCAGAGTTGCTTCAGATAGCCGACGGTATGGGTTTGCGCGTCGATGACGGAAACGATAAAACGACGGTTATTCGCGGTCTCCACATCGTAGATGCGCGAGCCTTCCGTCAAATCGTCATCCAACGTGGCAGACAATGAGCCATGGCTGATTCCGGGCTCCTGATGCCGGATGAGTGAGGTGGTCTCTAATCCGATGCTTGAGAGCACCGCGACGAGATCTTTGCCCCACACGCCTTTATTCTGCGTGCCGACCACGAATCGGATAAGCATGCCCACCGTGCGACCGGCGGCCATCGAAACCAGCATGCCGGTAACCGAATGCCACGAAAGCACCACCATCACCGCGGCGATGGCATACAGGATATTCCAACTCCATTTGACCGTGGAGCGGGTACGGCGTGGCCCGGCGGCGGTCAGGAAGGACGCCATGCCGGCGTAGATGTCGGGCAACAGCCCGGAGCCGTATGAGGTGGCGGCTGAGACCAGTGCCATTGGCAGGGTGAAATCGTTCAGACTGCTGATTGCCGTCGATATGACCCACACAATGCCGTATCCGGCAAACATGGCCAGCGCGGACACCGCAGCTTGCAGCCATTCGCGGGCCAAGAGCAACTGAGCGAGCACGATAACTACGATGACCGTGGTGGCCAGCTGCGTCAGTACGGTGGAGGGGAAAGCGGCCAGCCAGTTGATGGCTTGGGCGGCGGTATGCGCGTCGGATTCGACGCCGCGCGTCATGCCGCCCAGATACACGGCGAACACCATGACCACGGCGGCCATCAATAGCGACAGACCGGCTCGGGTCAGGTCGCCGAAGTCGCGCGTGCGGCGCGGAGCGATGTCGTCGATGTATGGTCCGGAATCGTTGCTGTCGTCGGTTGCCGGGCTGTCCGGTCCGCTGACAGCAAAACTGGCCGACCGGCCGTCACCAGAGGCGATCGGCCGGTCGGTAGTGGAGGAGGTCGCCTTGTCCGGGCGATCTTCCGTAGTGGACTGATCCTGTTCAGTAGTCATGAAATGGTTACCTGACGCCTGTCCTTGTTCGGTTCAGTTTGCGGTTCGGTTTGTGACTCAGCGCAGTAGTGTGGTGGATGCGAGGGATTCGAGGGGCTCGAGGGACTCAAGAGACTCGAGAGACTCGCATCGCGCCTATCTCAGCGGCCGAAAGCGACGAGCTGGCTGGCCACACCGGTGTAGGTGGCGGGGGTCAGAGCCTTCAAGCGAGCGGCGGTTTCCGGGTCGAAGGACTGCTGGTCGATGAACTGCTCGACCTGTTCCTTGTTGATGGTGTGGCCGCGCATAAGCTCCTTGACCTTCTCGTACGGCTTATCCATGCCCGGCAGGCCCTTGAGCTCGCAGGCGCGCATGGCGGTCTGGATCGGCTCGCCAAGCACCTCCCAGTTCTCATCCAGCTCACGCTCGATGACGTGGGTGTTCGGGTGGATGGACTCAAGGCCGCCCATGAGGTTGGTCAGGGCGAGCAAGGAGTAGCCGAGCGCGGAACCGATGTTGCGCTGGGTGGTCGAATCGGTCAGATCGCGCTGCCAACGGGATTCCACCAGCGTGGCGGAGAGGGTGTCGAGCAGCGAGCAGCTGATCTCGAAGTTGGCTTCGGCGTTCTCGAAACGAATCGGGTTGACCTTGTGCGGCATGGTGGAGGAACCAGTGGCACCCTTGACCGGCACCTGGGCGAACACGCCGCGGGAGATGTACATCCACACGTCCACGCACAGGTTGTGCATGATGCGGTTGGCGTGGGAGACGGTGGAGTACAGCTCGGCCTGCCAGTCGTGGCTTTCGATCTGCGTGGTCAGCGGGTTCCAGGTCAGGCCCATGCGGTTCGTGACGAACTCGCGGGAGACAGCGATCCAGTCGACATCCGGGCATGCGGCCAAGTGGGCACCGAACGTGCCGGTCGCGCCGTTGATCTTGCCCAGGTACTCCTGGTTTTCGATGTGCTTGAGCTGACGGTTCAGACGGTAGACGTAGACGGCGAGCTCCTTGCCGAGTGTGGTCGGCGTGGCCGGCTGGCCGTGGGTGAGAGAGAGCAGCGGCATATCCTTGAATTCCTCGGCCTTGCCGGCGAGGTGGTCGATGATGCGCTTGAACTCCGGGGTCCACACGTTTTCCATCGCGTTCTTGACGCAACGGGCGATGGAGAGGTTGTTGATGTCTTCGGACGTGCAGGCGAAGTGTACGAGGGTCTTCAGCTCGTCGTTGATGTTGGTCAGCTCGGCCGGAGCCTTGTCGATCTGATCATCGATGTAGTACTCCACGGCCTTCACATCGTGGTGGGTGATGGCCTCATGAGCGGCGTGCTGCTTGATGCCTTCGGCGCCGAAGTCCTCGGGAATGGCGCGCAGGAAGGCCTGCTCTTCGGCAGTGAACGGCTTGACGCCGTCAACGATCGGCTGGTTGCCGTTGCCCTCAAAGCCGTTGGCCAGAAGAATCATCCATTCGACTTCGACACGCATGCGTTCGCGGTTCAGGGCAGGTTCGCTCATGTATTCGACGAGCGGGGCGGTGGCCTTGTGATAACGGCCGTCGAGCGGGGTCAATGCGATTGCGGGGGAAATATCGGTAAGCTTCATAACCTCCAAGGGTACTTCCAGCCGTGAACCGAGTGACTATACTGTGGTGCGGCGTTCCCGCCCGAGCCGCACAGGTCAAGGAACGCCCGTGGTTCGATTACTGTGTGCGGCCTTTAAGGCTAGGAGATCACCATGCCTGCAACCACCATTCATACTCCTCCGAAACGTCCGATTGCCGTATCGTCACTGAAATGGCAGCCGTTGGATATCGCGGTCGGTGCCACGCTGGGTGCGGCCTGCGGCGTGATCTTCTGGGGATTCAACTTCGCGTACATGCCGATCTCTTCGGTATTCGGCGCGATTCTGCCCGGTTTCGCCAGCATCGTGCACGCCGTCTGGTACTTCTCCGGTACGCTGGCGGTGCTGATTCTGCGCAAACCCGGAGCGGCGCTGTACGTGAACCTTATCGGCACGCTGGTCGAAACGGTGATTGGTAGCCAGTTCGATTTGGGCTTCGTGATTATCTCGGCGCTGTTGCAAGGTGTTTTCGCTGAGATTCCGTTCGCCTTGACCCGTTACCGTATGTTCAATCTGCCGATTTCCATTGCATCCGGTGCGTTGGTCGCCTTGGAATACGGCACATATCTGATGCTGTTTCGTTACGTGGGTGTGTCATTCGTCAGCCCGCGTGGCATTGTGCACATGATTTCCGAGGTCACCGGCGGCGTGCTTATCAGCGGCGTGATGGCCTGGTATCTGATGCTGGCCATCGCCAAAACCGGTGTGCTCGACCGCCTCGCATCCGGCCGCGCACTCATCGAGCGACGCGCCTGACACTCTTTGCGCGCCACTCTCCCGGGAATGTTGCGCTGATAGAGGGGGGTTTCGGGCATGCTGGCGCAACAATCCCGGGAAAGTGGCGCTAGCCGCGTCTCTGCGGTGATTGCATTGTGGGGTAGCCGATTGATGCTAAGCATTGACAAGTTGATGTGCCCGTTGCCGTGAGACCCCGAGTATATCGCCTATTTGCTGTAGGGCGAGACCCATGCCATGTAGTTCTTGTGCCGCGGCGCGAGTTTCCCGCGCTGCGTTCGATCTGCATTCCGCTTCTTCCTTGCGCAGTCGCCGAGCTTCATCAAGATGCTCCTGCACGGATTGCGGCAGCTTTGTCTCTACGGTGAGTGCGAAATCAGCATCTTGTGTCATGACGGTGATAAGGTCGCGTGCCATACTTTCAATCTCTGCTGTTGTTCTTGCCTGCGTGAAACCGATACCGGGAATCTCAAGAATCCAGTATTTTTCGCCAGGGCGAACGATGACCTGATATGTTTTCACTGCTGATACCAGCCTTTCCCGAGTTTGGCTTCTGCTTCTTTGCAAATAATGTCCGCGAGGTTGTTGTCGATTTCGTTATGTCGTGGGATGGGGAATCATAAGTCCGTCGAGTTGGAATATCTCATGACTCCCTCCTTGCCTGATACTTTCAAACGTGACATTCTTGCGTTCTGCCGCTTGCTTCATCAGTTTGATGAGCCATCTCCTACTCGTCATTATATTGTTAACTCCTTTCTTGACAACTCTGTCAAGTGTGGTATTTACTTTTAACCGCCGAACGTGCTGAACTCGGTGGTTCGCTCGCTAGGGGCAATGGTCGCGGACTGGGTCATGCGGCCTTGGTAGTAGCGGGTTTCCTTGAGCTCTCCGTTGATAACTTCCTGGAAATGGGCTTCGTGGCGTTGCACGGCGGGGGAGCCGAGGTCGGTGGCGTTCTGATAGGCGGCCTGATGGTATTTGATCCAGTGCGACAACTCCCTGCCGTTGGTCGAACCAGCCACGGGTGCGGCGTCATATGGGGTCAGGCCGGTGATGGGCGTTGCGCCGGGAGTGCATGAGCCGTCCGAATGCACTGTGGATGGTGTTGCCGCGGGCGCGGGCGATACATGCCCTTGTACGGTGAGCCAGTTATCGGTGACCGGGTTGGCGGCACCATCCAGTGCGGCGACCAGTTCATCATCGATTTCCACGCTGGTGACCCACGTGCGTTGCGGAATCGGATGATTGGCCACCGGCGATCCGGCTGTCACCACATGCTCGATGGTATATTCCTCCGCCCAATCCGAGGCAAGCGTGGCGGCAACGATACCACCCTGGGAATGGCCGATCAGCGCCACGGGCTCATCCTTGCCGATGCCTGCCTGACGCATCGCCTCGGCAACCGTGCGAGCGCTGTCCGCTTTCCTGCGGCGCTCCTGATCGGCGCTCATCAGTTCCACGTTCTGCGCCCAGCCGAATGGTGAGTCAGGTTGTCCATCGGTACCCGGGATGGTGACCAGCCAGGAGTTGGTTCCATCAGATCGTTCATAGCGTTGAATGGCGATGGTCCCATATTCGAGTCCGCTGTTCAGCTCGATTTTGCCGAGCCGTTCTTCGGCGAGCCTGCGCAGATTCTCCATTGACTCGGCCACCGATCCGCTTGCACGGACGACGTCGGCATTCGCCTGCACCTCGCGCACGTTCAGATGATTGCCTTGGACGACGTCTTTCGCCGGGCCGGAGAAATTGGCGATTTTCCCCGCAGCCTTGTTGACCTCATCGGTGTGCGCAATGCTCTTGCCGATAGGTACGCCGCCAATGATTCCGCCCGCGCCGCTGAGCACTCCTTCCTGGAACGGATAGGTGAACGTGGACATCCATGCCGGGTTCGGTTTGCCGTCAATAGTCCAGCCGGCCAGAAAGCCGCCCGCCGCCACAGCGGCAACACCCGCCGCGGCATATCCCGGTTTGGCCTGTGTGCCGGCCTGCAATAATTCGGTAAACATGCGCCGAGCCGTCATCTCCGCCTGAGAATACAGAGAGTGTGCGCGAATCAGCAGATCGGCCGCGCCACGCAGATCATCGCTCAACCGCTGACATGCCGTTGCATGGTCATAACACCGATTGCCCAGCGCGGCATATGGTGCAGTGACATGGCCGGGAACAACGGCGCTCGGATCGCCCGACTGCAAGGTGACGCACATCGGCGCACTATGCCGATGTGACTGCAACTGTAATGCGGCCGATTCCCAAGCCGTGGCTATGGCCGCAAATCCTGCCGCCTCGTCATCGAGAGCCTTGGCTATGGCGGCATATTCTTCAAGAGTGGCTGGCGCATATCCCACTCCGCCGTAAACGGACGATTCCACTTGCCAGTAATCGTGCTCGCTCATGACGACCCCCAAGCCAATCGGTGGGTGGTCTCCATGTCTTGCGCGAGACTGGCCGAATACTGTGCGGTGCGACTGAGCCGCGATCGGAATAGGTCGGCGGCTTTACCGGTCCACACGATGTTGCTGGAGCGGTTCACGGCCACCGCCGTCTGGTCCGATTGCGCCAGTGTGGCCGCACGTTGGACGGACACGAGGTCGCGACTACGCTGTACCGCCGCATGGCAAGGGCAAGTGCCGTAATCGAACGGCGTCACCGTATTGCCGGCAAAGCCGCCGGTGGGATCGATGGGTGCTGGGTTGCTGGTGTAGGTATTCATATATCCAGCTAAAAGGACAGGACTCATGCTTGTCCAGCCGGAACGACCAATGTGGTTCTAGCTTGCCGATTTTGGGTGAAGTTATTCACAAGTGTTGTGTATAGCCGTAACGATTATCCACAAATAGCCTGTTTGGGCACACCTTGGATCAGCCATGGGCTATCGGGATCAGACAAATGCCAAAGCCGACAGCCGAAACCGGGAAACAGCCGCGATAAGGCCATGACCCGTGAGGGTGTGAGAAAAAGAGCAACCGTGAACGACTGCTTACCACGGCTTGGTGGCCCCGGTACCCTTGTTCTGCGTCGCTTTCTGCTTGGATTGGGTGGTGTTCGACTGGGTATCGGTGGATTGCTGATTGGCCTTCATCAGCTCCTCGACCTGCTTCTTCTGTTCGTCGGTCAACGCGCCGCCCTTTTTGGCATTGGCTGAGGAACTCTCGGATTGCTGCGCCGACTGGGCTTGCCCGGAATCGGAACCGCTGTTCTGCGCCTCGGCCTGTTTCAGGGTGATCTTTGTCAGCTCGGAAGAAATCGAAGCATTGGTGTCGATGGCGTCCTTGACTTGCGGCAACAGAAGCGTGCGCATTCGCCCGGCCTCGTCGAATTGCGCGTCGGTCTGCTGCTGTTGCGCCTTGAGCGTGGTGATATCCGTGGACTCGTCCTGAGCCGCTTTGATATTGGCGTTCAATGATGTGGTGGCCTGATTGAACGTAATCGAAGCGGACAGGTTTACTGCCGCCACGCCGGCAACCAGCAGCAGCAATACGGTGCCACAAGCCAGGACGATACGTGCCCAAAGCGGGCATTTCGCCCGCATCCGAGTATTCGCCGAGCCATCGTTCTTGTGGATTTCGTTACTGTTTCTCACAGCAGTCTCCTTGAGGTTGCGATCCATGCACCGACTTCCATGGCAAGCAATATCGCCAACGCAATGGCCAACGGCCATACCACCGGCGTGGTGCGTGTGCGTTCCTTGACCGTGGTGGTCATGCGCCACTGCTTCGACGACTTGGCCGAAACCGAATCCGCCAAAGTCTGTGAAGCGTTCACGGCCACATATGTGCCGCTGATCTCGTCGGCAATGTCTTTAAGGTTCTTCTCATCCATCTTGGAGATGCCGGGTTCGCCGGTATCCGGGTCGACCACCCAGTGGTCCGTGGTGTTGGAATCGCCGGCACTGACGCCATCGGCGATGACGGGAATCTTGCCGCCCTCGGTCGAGCCGACGCCCACGGTAAACCCATCATTGAGATACTGGCGCAGTGACGAGAACGTACGACGCGTCACATTCGAGGTCTGTTCGCCGTCAGTGATGAGGTACAGCACAATCGCATCATCCGGGTGCGCTTCACGAATCGACTTCGCGGTCAGCAGCAATTGATCGATCGGAGCATCCAGACTGGAGCCCGCCGACACGGATGTGGCTTCCACCGCCAACGTGTTGGCCCAATTATCGATGGCCGGCGCATCCGGGGTCAGCGGCACATCAAGCGTTCCCGAAGCACCGAACCGTAACGCCGCGAAACTGGCGTCCGGATAAGCGGCGGTCACATCATGCACGGCCTGACGCGCGGCATCGATGCGGGTAATGGTCTTCTCGGACCCGTATGTGGCATCGGCCACCGCCATCGACCCGGTGGTATCCACCGCCACGATGACGTCGGTGGCATTGATGGCCTGTGAGGTGGTAGACGATACCACGCTGGGAGTCAGTACCATCACCGCGACGATGAGCAGCATTAGCGTACGTCGTATGCAAGCCCACGCGGTCTCGTCACTGGAAGCACGGCGACGAACAAACAACACGATTTCGAGAATGGCCAGTACGGCGAGCCCGGCCGCCAGCAGTCCGCCGGCGACCCAGCCCAAGGCGGGGGAGAAGGTGAATCCGTTCATCGCCTCAACCTCCATGCACATACGATCCAGATAATGAGTATCACGGCCAGAGCAAGCGTCCACAGACCGGGAGCGTCCACCATTGAGGATTTCGCCTTGTTCTCCACATCCGTATCTCTACGTGACTGAATATCCCGTACCAGCTCATCTATCGACGCGCCATTCGATTGGGTGAGGAAGATGCCTCCATGCGACTCGATCGCGGACTTCATATCCGTTGTGGTTTGGTCCGATTCACTGGCTTTCGGCCCGGAATACAGGCCGTCCACGGTGATTTTGGTCTGCTGGGTCAAATCCAACGCTTCGGTCAGCGAATAGGTGGGCTTGCCCGACACGACGTTGTCGGTGGCCAGCACGATGGATGCCGCACGCTGACGGTCGGCATTCGCATGATTGGCTTCGCCATAAGCGAAACCGGGGAGCATCGCCGCGCAAGACACCACGCCGTCGCCAATCAAGGAGGTGGCGTCCTTGCGGTTCTGCGTGCCTTCGAGCCAATTGGCGATGTCCTGATATTCGGCATCGGACATCTTATCGATGTCATCCTGCGACTCGACGCCTTTCAGCGCCTTGCTGGCGGAGGTCAACTGTTTGGTGACCAGTTCGTAGTCGTCGGTCAGCGGGAACACCGTGCGTGAGGTCGAGTTGAAGATACTCAAACCGATACGTTCCCCCTTGAAATGCTTGACCAGTTCCAAATAGGTATCGATGACCTCGCGATCATAGGGGAGCGTGGACCCCGACACATCCAGACACAGGACGATATCTCGGCTGGAAGCGCGTTTGTCACCGGCATCCACTTGGCTGGGGCGAGCCACCAGCACAATGGCCAGCGCCAGCGCAAGCACCAGCACGCTGATGGCGAGACGGCCCAAAGCGCGCCATTGACGGAACAGGCGGGAAGCGTGCTCGGTATTGAGATCGTCGTCCATCGAGAATACAGGGGTGTCGTCGGCGGCGTTACGGCGGGCGAACACGACAATCAGCACGATAATCGCCAGCGTCGCCAAGACGCCGGCCAGAGCGGCCCAAGGCCAATGCCATGCCAGCATCATGAACGCCACCTTTCCACCAGATTCGCCACCCACTCGGCGGCCTGCTGCACGCTGGTCGTCTGGGCGATTCGGTTGCGGGCATCATCGGCAAATTCCGGTGGATACAACGCGCCAATGGTCTGCTTCAATGCGTCCAATCCTTGGCGATTCGCGGGCGTGCGATTCAGGTACGCCAAATCGGTCAGCGTACTGGAACTAAGCTCCTTGCCTGATGCGGCACCGGCGAAATCACGGGCGATGACGGCCAATTCGACGAAAGCCTCATGCCGGGGCAGTGCTCCGGATTCATGACGGGCCACCACATCGTCGATGCGGGCACGCCACTCGGCCTTGGAGCTGGCATTGCTATGAGCGCCACGCGCGCGGTCGCTGTTCCGAGGTTTGCGTGCGGGGCGAGACAGCATGATGATCAACGCGATCAGACCTACCGCCAGCAACAGGCATGCGACGATGGCCACCACCAGGGGAGTGGTCAAGGCCAACGACTCCACGGGCCTGAGATCGCCGGGATCAGTGGCGAGCGGGATGATGGGGAACATGCTGTGCATCATAGATCACCAGCCAAAGTCAGTCCGACCAGTTCGGGTGCAGTACCCAGTCTATTGCGTGTGGTGCGGGCCAATGCCCGGGACACCAGGGCGACGAAACGATCGAACATGGATTCGCTGGATGCGGATCGAATGATATGGGAACCGGCACGGGTGAGCTCCTGTTCCAAAGCCGCGGCCATATACGCGCGATGAGTATCGACCTCGGCCGCTGCCTTGGCGTTGCGCAGGAATGCCGGCACACGCCGTGCACTCAAGCCGTCGGTGGGAGCGTAGCGGGATGAGACGGCCTTGAACGGATTCATCGTCGCCACATCGATCAGCACCATCGGATGGGTGCGGGTAATACGACGGATCGTGGTGATATGCCGCTCCTCCATCGCATGCTCATCGGTGGCCAATACGATCAATGCCTCGCGATCCTTGATACGGCGCGCATATTCCAGCAGCGCGTCGATATTACGGTGATGATCCCAATCACGGTCAAGCGCCTTGTCCAGCGTGCGTTCGAACTGCGCGAACCCACCGTTGAACGGTACGCGGGTGATGCTGGACTCATCGCCGAACACCAGCGAAATATCGTCCGACCGGCGCAACGACAGTGCGGCGAACATACGCAGCGCATTGGCGGCAACCTGCCATGCGCGTTCTCCGGAAGGGCATACGCCAGTCATCTCCAGGCCCACGTCCATCAGCAACCAGACCCGTGACGTCGACAGGCGCTCACGCTCGACCACCATGGGGCGGCCTTGGCGGGCGCTGGTCTTCCAATCGATAAGACGGGATTCGTCGCCTGGCTCATAGGCATGCACATCCATCGCATCGCCGCTGCCGCCACGACGCCCGGATGCGTGTTCGCCCTCCAGCGCGCCCAAAGCCTTCCTTACGGTAGGCAGGCTCAGCTGAGTGCCAAGGGCCTCGATCTTCTTGCGAACGGAATCGGAACTCACGGAACAGGAACCGTTTCGACGATCTTGTCGACGATCTGATCGCTGACCACGCCATCGGCCAGTGCCTCGAACGTCAGCATAATACGGTGGCGCAGCACCTCATGAGCGAACGCCTTGAGGTCCTCGGGCACCACATAGTCGCGCCCGGACAGCAACGCCTTCGCCTGGCCGATACGGGTCAAGGCGATGGTGGCGCGCGGCGAGGCACCCAAACGCACCAAGGATGACAGTCCCTTGATGGGGCGGGAGCCGGCACCTCGTGACGTGGCGGTGATATCGACCGCATAACGCATGATCGCGTCGGAAACATGCACGCGGCGTGCCGCCTTGCGCAAAAAATCAACGTCGGACACGGAAATGCGTTCGCCGGTGATGGTGTCGGGACCGATCATGTCGGAGCCGCGGCGGGTGAGCATGGCCAGCATCCGAGCCTCTTCGTCGGGCGAAGGATAGGTCATGACGGCCTTCATCATGAAACGATCCATCTGGGCTTCGGGCAGGTTGAACGTGCCCTCCTCCTCGATCGGATTCTCGGTGGCGATCACCATGAACGGCTTGGGCAAGGCGATACGCTGCCCGCCGATGGTCGTGGCACCCTCGGCCATGGCCTCAAGCATGGCGGACTGGGTTTTGGCATTCGAACGGTTGATCTCGTCCAGCAGTACGAAATTGGCGTGAATCGGACCGATCTGCGTGGTGAACTTCTGCGACGCAAAATCGAAGACCTGCGTGCCCACCAGATCAGATGGCATGAGATCAGGAGTGCACTGCACGCGCTTGAACGAGCCGGATACGCAGGTGGCGAGCGTCTGGGCGGCCGTGGTCTTGGCCAAGCCCGGCACGGATTCGATAAGAATATGCCCGCCGGCCACCAAGGTCACGATAAGCGATTCGCGTAGATTATCCTGACCCACCAGTGTCTGGGCGAACCTCGCCCGAATGGCGTCGGCCAGGATACGTGCGCGTTTGGCGTCATCGGCACCCAGCGGAGCCGACACGCCGGGCGCGGGAACGGCGACCGGTCGTGCGGCGGTGGTCGGCGAAGGTATGTTCGGTTGCGTGGGGAACAAAGTCATGCCCCCCACTGTAACTACTCACAATGACTGTTGGCCTGCCTAAAGAGTCCAATCCACCGGGTCGGCACCCATGGTGACTAGGGCTTGATTGGCTCTGGAGAATGGTTTGGAGCCGAAGAATCCGCGGGAAGCGGACAGCGGACTCGGATGAGGCGATTTGATAATGAAGGCATTGGTCAGCAATGGCTCGAGGCTTTGCGCATTACGCCCCCAGAGAATCGCCACCAGCGGCTGGGGCTTGCCGTCGGCGTCCGTGCGCGCGTTCAACGCACGAATCGCGGCCTCGGTGACTTCCTCCCAGCCTTTGCCCTGATGCGAATTTGGCCGCCCGACGCCGACAGTCAGACATCTGTTGAGCAACATCACCCCACGTTCCGTCCACGGTGTCAGATCGCCGTTGGTGGGCATGGGCACCCCAAGGTCGTCAACCAATTCCTTATAAATATTGATCAGGCTTTTCGGCAGCGGGTGAACATTTGGCGCCACGCAGAAGCTCAAACCCACCGGGTGACCCGGGGTCGGGTAGGGGTCCTGGCCGACAATCAGCACCTTGATGGAATCGAACGGGATGGTGAACGCGCGCAGAATATTGTGGCTTGCCGGCAGCCACGGGCGCCCGGCGGCGTTTTCCGCACGAAGAAAATCGCCCATATGGTGGATGGTGGGCTCCACGTCGGCCAAGGCATGGGCCCACCCTGGCTCTACCAGTTCGCTCAATGGTTTGATCATGACTCACCACTGTAGTCAAACGTGCATATCCGGTGCATGGGGCGTGGTGTGGTGGACTGATGAGTTGTTTGCCGATTACACTCATGGGTAGTTTTGATAGGAAGAAAGGGCGATTATGGCACGCGACACGATGACCTACGAATCCTATGAACCGGATTCCTTCGACAATCCTCCGAAGGGACCGGTGGGAGTTCACCGTGGCGCTCGTTCGGTAATGGCCCGCCTCTGCCCGTTCATCGTCGTTATTCTGGTGGCCGCGCTGTGCGGTGTCGGGGCCTGGGCATGGATTTCCGGAGAATACAAGAATGTAGTGGGAGGATCGTCCCAGACGGCGACCACGTCCAAGTCCGATTCGTCCAGCAAGGCTGAGACCAAGAACAGCACCAAGGATGATTCCTCGTCCACTTCGACCGATTCGTCCAAGGACTCGACTTCGGATTCGGCAAAGTCCGATACCGACAGTGACACGACATCCTCGAATGAGAATCAAAACTCCGATCAGCAGTCTCAGCAGTCCGAAGCCATCGCGACTGTGAATAAGGCCACGCAGGTGCGTGTGGTCAACGCCACAGGAATCCAAGGATATGCGGGTCAGCAGGCCGATGTGCTGCAGACCGCCGGTTACACCAGTGTCGAGGCGACCAATCCGAGCGGCACATTGCCGGCTTCTTCCGTGGTGTGGTATCAGAATGAGACCGATAAGGCCACCGCTGAGGATGTGGCGACCACGCTTGGCATTTCGGCTGTGGAGCAGGTGCAAGGACTCGCCGTTCCCATTACGGTGGTGTTGCTCAACTAGCGTTGTTGATGCGCCCCTGATATCGGCGAGAAATACATCGAAAACTGTGAGCGTTCTCACGCCTATGGAATAATTCGTACCGAAAATGTGCCACTGCGGTTGAGATTGTTCCCTCGTCACTGTACAATCGTCATCTAGTCGCGAGGTAGGGGGAGCGCGATGCGGTTCTTTCTACGTTCCCTATAGGTTTTGTGTCGCGACGCCCAAGGGAACAAAGGAAAGACCAGATATGGCACAAGGTACCGTGAAGTTCTTCCTTGCCAAGAAGGGGTTCGGGTTTATCCAGCCGGACGACGGCGGCGAGGACGTTTTCGTGCACTACGCGGAAATCAAGGACGACGGCAGCACCAATAAGTTCAAAATGCTGTACGAGGGCGATCGCGTGGAGTATACGCCCGCTTCGTCCGGCAAAGGCACGCAGGCAAAGGATGTTGTCAAGCTGTCTTCGGGTGAAGCCCGCTCCGAGTGAGTAACACGCACGCAAGGATGTGCATTGAAGGCCCTGACCGTTTCGACGGTTGGGGCTTTTTCATGCCCAAAGCGCAATCGCCGCCGATGGTGTTGGCACTCGGCGGGCGCGAGTGCTAATGTCTGGGTTAGCACTCGGAGGTCGAGAGTGATAATCGGCAGCTGACGGCTGGTCGTCACGACTCGACGCTTGCGAGTGATAACCGGTATACCTAGCCATTTGGAGGAATACGCAACCATGGCAAAGATCATCTCTTATGATGAGGAAGCCCGTCAGGGCATGCTGGAGGGCCTTGACAAGCTCGCCAACACCGTCAAGGTCACTCTGGGCCCGAAGGGCCGCAACGTCGTGCTCGACAAGACCTACGGCGCTCCGACCATCACCAACGATGGCGTGTCCATCGCCAAGGAAATCGACCTTGAAGACCCGTACGAGCGCATCGGCGCCGAGCTGGTCAAGGAAGTCGCCAAGAAGACCGACGACGTCGCCGGTGACGGCACCACCACTGCAACCGTGCTTGCTCAGTCCCTGGTTCACGAGGGTCTGAAGAACGTGGTCGCCGGCTCCAACCCGATCGCCCTGCGTCGCGGCATCGAGAAGGCCACCGAGGTCATCGTCAAGGAACTCGTCGCTGCCGCCAAGGACGTCGAGACCAAGGACCAGATCGCTGCTACCGCCACCATCTCCGCCGCTGACCCTGAGGTCGGCGAGAAGATCGCTGAGGCTCTGGACAAGGTCGGCCAGGACGGCGTTGTGACCGTTGAAGACAACAACCGCTTCGGCCTGGACCTCGACTTCACCGAGGGCATGCGTTTTGACAAGGGCTACATCGCCCCGTACTTCGTCACCAACGCTGACGACCAGACCGCAGTGCTCGAAGATCCGTACATTCTGCTGACCTCCGGCAAGGTCTCATCCCAGCAGGACATCGTGCACGTGGCCGAGCTGGTCATGAAGACCGGCAAGCCGCTGCTGATCATCGCTGAGGACGTCGACGGCGAAGCACTGCCGACCTTGATCCTGAACAACATCCGTGGCACCTTCAAGTCCTGCGCCGTCAAGGCCCCGGGCTTTGGCGACCGTCGCAAGGCCATGCTGCAGGATATGGCCATCCTGACCGGTGCTCAGGTTGTCTCCGACGAACTGGGCCTGAAGCTCGAGTCCGTCGACACCTCCGTGCTCGGCCACGCCAAGAAGGTCATCGTCTCCAAGGACGAGACCACCATCGTTCAGGGCGCTGGCTCCAAGGAAGACATCGACGCTCGCGTGGCCCAGATCCGCGCTGAGATCGAGAACACCGACTCCGATTACGACCGTGAGAAGCTGCAGGAGCGTCTGGCCAAGCTGGCTGGCGGCGTGGCTGTCATCAAGGTCGGCGCTGCCACCGAGGTCGAGGCCAAGGAGCGCAAGCACCGCATCGAAGATGCCGTGCGTAACGCCAAGGCCGCCATCGAGGAAGGCCTGCTGCCTGGCGGTGGCGTGGCCCTCGTTCAGGCTGCTGCCAAGGCCGAGAAGACCGAGGCCGTCACCTCCCTGACCGGCGAAGAGGCTACCGGTGCCGCCATCGTGTTCCGCGCCATCGAGGCCCCGATCAAGCAGATCGCCGAGAACGCCGGCGTGTCCGGTGACGTGGTCATCAACACCGTCCGCTCCCTGCCTGATGGCGAAGGCTTCAACGCCGCCACCGACACCTACGAAGACCTGCTGGCCGCCGGTGTGACCGACCCGGTCAAGGTGACCCGCTCCGCTCTGCAGAACGCCGCCTCCATCGCTGGTCTGTTCCTGACCACCGAGGCCGTCGTTGCCAACAAGCCGGAGCCGAAGTCTGCTGCCCCGGCCGCCGGTGCCGACATGGGCTACTGATCCGCTCCCGGAATCCGCCATCGCAGCGCGGTAGCGCGTTGCAGCAGCGGATGCCGTAACACGGATTTGCCGCGATGTGAAGGGCTTCGACCTGTTGAGGGTCGGAGCCCTTTTCGTATGTCTGCGGGCGTACCGGAGCGGATCACCGCCGTGATACTGTTCAGCCGGAAGCGAACAGTCGGGACGCCTGCGCTTCGGCGTCGGCGTAGACGGTGGATGCCTGGGTGAGCGCCTGCTGGATGGATTCCAGCGACGCCTCCATCTGCTGCTGTGCCGCACGCCACTGCGCGCTCACCGAAGTGAACTGCGTGGCGGCACGCCAGGCGTCCTGGAGACCGTTGAGGTTCGTATACATTCCGTTGACCGCCTGCCGGATGGCGGCGATGGACGCCGAAACGGCGGCGGAGGAGGATTGGATCCGTTCGGAATCCACTTGATATTGGGGCATGGTTGTTCCTTTCCTGTATTGTTCTGTTTTCGCCCGGTGACGTTGAAGCGTCCGGCCGGTAATGTGGAGGATATGACATTGCGAACGATGAGATACGGAAAAACGGATGATGTGGTCGAAGGCTCGGCCATTTTGGGGGTTATCGGCGTGTCGCGCGACGGATTTTCTCTGTGGAAACGGCTGTTTTCCGCGGTTTTGACGGTGCTGGTCATAACAATGTGGATAACTTCGCCCGGTGCGGTCGCATACGCCGCCGGGGACGATTCGTCGTCCTCGGACCAGGGGCAGGCCACGTTCTCCCAGGACATAACCGATCCCTACAACGTGCTCGGCTCCAATCTGACGAAAGTCACGGATGCCATATCCAGCACCTACGACAGCACCGGCGTGTCGGTCAAGCTGTCATACATGCTGCATTTCGAGGGGGTAGAGGACCCCGACCAATGGGCGCAGGAGGCGTTGGACGCCACCAACCCCAAACCGAACACCGTGCTGCTGGCCGTGGCCCTCAACGACGGCAAGCTCGTGGTCGCCGTCTCCGGCAACTCGGAATCGTGGCTGTACAACAAGACCACGTCGGACCAGCTGCTGAAAAGCGCCTACGGGCCGGTCAGCGGCAGGAACCCCGACTGGTCCGGCTCGGCGATCGCCATGATGGATTCCATCGCCACGATCAAGACGACCACAGCGCAGCGCGGCACGGTGTGGAAATGGGTGGGCATATCCGTGATGTGCGGCGTGCTGGTGGTTCTGATCGTCATCGGCGTCGTGACGGTGGTTCGCCGTCGTCGCGATACGAAGGGCAAGCAGCCGGATGCCGAGAAGGACGCAGGAAAATCCACAGAGAAAGCCACGAAGAAAGACACGGGCAAGTCCGCCAAGAAGCGGCGCTCCAAGGGTGATGCAGCCGAGTCGGACTCCACGGCGGAGGACGGCGGCGGGCCGCAGTCCGCTTCAAGTGAATCCGACGGGCAGTCCGCTCCGTCCGTACCCATGACGCGCCGCGAACGGAGGGAGGCATCCCGGCGCGGAAAGCGGTTCGGAACGTCGTCGGCCGCCACCGCGCCCAAGCCGGGCAACACCGACGAAGCCGCCGACGAAGGCTCCCGGGAGCGTTTCGACGCGTGGCTGGCGTCCATTGTCCCGCAAGACACAGATGGTGTTCAGGAAACATCCAGAACATCGAGTCAAGCTGGTAACCATGAGCAAGCCGATTGAAGCATCCATTGTCGTTGTTGACGACGAA
>ENA-OOWK01000720-OOWK01000720.1-human-gut-metagenome-genome-assembly--contig:-NODE-720-length-20815-cov-3.619509_pt1 | contig 20815 bp, 19 predicted proteins | sample MGYA00241405_ERZ501317 | MGnify/ENA primary metagenome ERZ501317 (study PRJEB25962, sample SAMEA1972440) | human gut metagenome | biome: human gut; feature: human-associated habitat; material: faeces... | reverse complement strand
GAAGCCGAGAGTTCGATGCCCCGGCGGTAACTGTCCGAGGGCTAATAAGTTGATCCTTCGTTTGCAACCCAACGAGGGTATTGTGCTGAAGATCGGAATGAAGGTTCCGGGTGCAGGTTTCGAAGTCCGTCAGGTGACGATGGATTTCAGTTACGCACAGTTGGGCGGCGTGCCGAGCGGTGACGCTTATGCCCGTCTGATTGACGACTGCATTCAGGGAGATCCGACCTTATTTACTCGAAGTGACGCTGTAGAGGCTTCCTGGAATTTCTTTGATCCGGTCTTACGTTATTGGAAAGATAATCCGGACGCACCTTTGTACGGCTATCCGGCAGGTACGTGGGGACCTCTCGAAAGTGAAGCTATGATGCACGAGCATGGGGCAGACTGGACCAACCCGTGTAAGAACTTAACAAATACAGACCAATATTGCGAACTATGAAACTATCTGTTTTCCCGTCGTCTATGGAGACAGCCCGTTCGTTGATATTCCACTTGGTGGATATCATGAATGCTGAACCGGACAAAACGTTCAACATAGCAGTGAGTGGTGGCAGCACTCCCGCTTTGATGTTTGATTTATGGGCAAATGAATACGCTGATATTACTCCTTGGAAGCGTATGAAACTTTATTGGGTAGACGAACGTTGCGTTCCTCCCGAAGATTCTGATAGTAATTATGGAATGATGCGTTCCCTGCTTTTGGGGATAGTGCCCATTCCTTACGAAAATGTATACCGCATTCGCGGTGAAGAGAAACCGGCAAAAGAAGCAGCCCGCTATTCCGAACTTGTCAGCAGGCAGGTACCCAAGAAGAATGGCTGGCCCGAATTTGACATTGTGCTGTTGGGAGCGGGAGATGACGGACATACTTCCTCTATCTTCCCCGGACAGGAGGCTTTGCTCTCTTCCGACCAGATTTATGTGACCAGCACTCATCCCCGTAACGGACAGAAACGCATTGCAATGACCGGATTCCCGATTCTGACTGCCCGCCTTGTTATTTTTCTGATTACCGGAAAGGCGAAGGCGGAAGTGGTGGAAGAAATCTGCCACTCGGGAGATACGGGACCGGCGGCTTATATAGCGCATCATGCGGAGAATGTCGAACTCTTTATGGATGCCGGAGCCGCGATGTATGTGCGGAATGACTGAAAAGAGAGAGACAATATAAAGACAAAGTATATTATATATAAGAAGAGAGAGTAACATTGGAGAAGAGAGAAGCTCACGGGGTCGAAGCCGGGAGCTTCTTGCCTATGTAGCCATTCGGTTTTGATTCGGTTTTATCACCGGATATATCTTATGGGCGAAACTAAAAAACTAAAATTAAAAGAATATGAATCCATTTCAAAATTCGTTCGGCGGTCATATCCCACAGGATGTGGCCGGAAAACAGGGAGAGAATGTAATATTTATAGTCTATAACCTGACAGATTCCCCCGATACGGTTGATAAAGTAAAGGATGTATGTGCCAATTTCTCGGCAATGATCCGTAGTATGCGCAATCGTTTTCCTGATATGCAATTCAGTTGCACGATGGGATTCGGGGCTGATGCGTGGACGCGGCTTTTCCCCGATAAGGGTAAACCGAAAGAGCTGAGTACTTTCTCCGAGATAAAAGGGGAGAAGTATACAGCTGTTTCTACTCCCGGTGATTTGTTGTTCCATATTCGGGCGAAGCAGATGGGGCTGTGTTTCGAGTTTGCTTCTATCCTTGATGAGAAGCTTAAAGGGGCTGTGGTGTCTGTTGATGAGACGCATGGATTCCGCTATATGGATGGTAAGGCGATTATCGGCTTTGTGGACGGTACGGAGAATCCTGCTGTCGATGAGAATCCCTATCATTTTGCGGTGATAGGCGAGGAGGATGCGGATTTTGCAGGAGGCAGTTATGTGTTTGTGCAGAAATACATTCATGATATGGTTGCGTGGAATGCGCTTCCGGTGGAACAGCAGGAAAAGGTGATCGGACGTCATAAGTTCAATGATGTGGAGCTGTCGGACGAAGAGAAGCCGGAGAATGCGCATAATGCTGTGACCAATATCGGTGATGATCTGAAGATTGTACGTGCCAATATGCCGTTTGCCAATACTTCGAAGGGGGAGTATGGTACGTATTTTATTGGGTATGCTAGTACATTCAGCACGACTCGCCGGATGTTGGAGAATATGTTTATCGGCAGTCCGGCGGGCAATACCGACCGCTTGCTCGATTTCAGTACGGCAATAACGGGGACGCTTTTCTTTGTGCCGTCGTATGATTTGCTGGGCGAGTTGGGTGAGTAAATCACCGGACGGTGCGAACTAGATAAAACGTGGTGGGAAGTTCGGAAAAGATGGTTATGTTTTCCGGATTTCCCACCACGTTTTACTCTTTGAACTCTGTTTCTTTTTGTACTTTCTTCCGAATTTCATGAAATAAAGGGGAAAAAGTGAGAGGAGTGAGAGAGGATTTCTAACATTCGTATTTTTTTTAGTTGAAAATTAGAGAGTAGAAACAGTGAAATAAAAATATAAAAGTTGCAATTCCTCTCTCACACCTCTCACTTTTTTAGGATAAACTTCTTTTTCCTATGTCCTTTGTACTATTGTCGGATCATTGGGAGATTTCTTTAAGAAATCGTTTCTGATAACGTATGCATCCATCTTCTCTGTATCGAAGGGTTTCAGTAAAGAAGCTATTTCGGCTTTGCTCAATGAGGGATTGAGCCATTTCTCTTCTTCCTCTCGGGTGAGTATGGCGGGCATCCGGTGCTTGGTGTTATCGATGTAATCGGTCAGCGAATTGGTGTCAGTGGTGATGATGGAGAAAGTTTCGTGTTCCTCTCCCGTATCCTTGTCCAGCCAACGGTCGTAGATGCCGGCCATCGAGAAGATAGGTTCATCTTTTACATATATATAATAAGGTATCTTGTTTGCTCCTTCATGCCTCCATTCAAAATAGCCGGTACTGGGCACTATGCACCGTTTCTTCATGATCGGTTCGCGGAAAGACGGTTTCTCGAAAATGGTATCCGCACGGGCATTGGTGTCATCTTTCTTATTTCTGTCGCATCCTCTTCGCTTCTTACCCAGAAAGGGATGAGTCCCCAGTTGAAAACCTGTACTTCGTCCGAAGAAGTAATGATAGGATATCTGGGGAAAGTGAACGCATTCACATGATACTGTTCGTCAAGAATGCTTTGGTAAATCTCGACTACATCCGATTGGCGTCCGTAACGGGCGGCAACTTTGATGGCTTTGGCTGACATGGAGTTGTGGAAACACATATTATCTGCAATTAATGTTTATAATTTGGTTGATATCAGTAGTATAACGTCCGGAGAGCTGTTCTTGTTTGAGCATCCCCCTATAAACAAACGGAGTCAAGTCTTTGCTCGCAAAAAGAAATGCATTAAGATTTAATAGAATATAAAAGAGCTTTAGGTATAATCAAACTTTATGTTATTTTTCTTTGATTTAGTGCTATCGTCCAGCTTGTTCTATAAATAGATAAATAAAAAGTGCTTCCTAGATCGTCCGCCGACGAGGAAGCACTCAACACAAAAACTAAACTAGACTTAACTAAACTATTCTATTCTTGGAATTTCACAATCCCTTTCTGTTCGTTGCAAAGTTACATATAAAACCGATTTCTGACAAACTATAATCGACAAAATTCACTTTTTTGCCGATAAATTAGACAATCATCAGCTTCTTTCATCCAAAAATGCCTGAAAAACCTGCTTGTAACTATCACTAATGGGGATATACGTTTTGTCAAAGACGATACGTCCACGGTCGATCACCCGTATTTTGTCCTTTTGGACGATGAATGAACGGTGTACACGTATGAACCGGCTGGAAGGCAAAAGCTCTTCCATGGCTTTCATGCTCATGAGTGACAAGATGGGTTTGGCATCATCTTCCGTATATATTTTGATGTAATCTTTCAGTCCTTCGATGTACATGATCTTTTTCAGTTCTACCTGTACCAGCTTATAGTCGCTTTTTACAAAGATGCTGTCTATCTCTTCCGGCTTCTGCACCAGCTCGAACCATTGCAGGGCTTTATTGGCTGCTTGCAGGAAATCGACATACGAGATCGGTTTCAGCAGATAATCGAGTGCATTGACACGATAACCGTCGATAGCGTATTGACCGAATGCGGTGGTAAAAACGATACGCGTACGGGAATCTACCATTTGTGAGAACTCCAGTTCCGGCATCTGAATGTCAAGGAAAAGAAGATCGACTTCTTCGCCCGGCAACTCCTTCATTGCCTGAACTGCACTGGAATATTTTCCTGTAAGTTGCAGAAACGGAGTCTTATTCACATAACTTTCCAGTAGGCCCAGAGCCAATGGCTCATCATCTACAATGGCACAACGTAATATCATAATTCTCTATATTTTATTTAATTACCTAAACCGAATATACTCTCAATTATTACCTATTACTTAATACTTATTACTTATTAATACTCTCTCTCACACGGATGCTCAGCCTGGATCTGTACTCTTTGCCGTCTTCCGAAATTCCTTTCTGCCAGGTATACTGGCCTGGATAAAGAATCTCCAGTCGTCGGTTCACCTGTTCCAGTCCTATCCCCGAACCACTCTTGTCCATTATGTTCTTCGGGTGGTTGCTGTTGCTTATCTCGCAGATCACTTCCGTCTCATTTTCCGCAAGATGGATATGGATAAAACTCCGTTCCGTAGGCGATATACCGTGCTTGAAGGCATTCTCAATTAGCGAGATAAAGATAAGCGGTGCGATAAGAGTCCGACTGTCCGGCAGTATATCAATCTGCGTAGTCATCTGTACATTGGAAGACAGGCGGATGCGCATCAGTTCGATATAGTTGCGGATAAAGTCAGTCTCTTTGCCTAGCGGGACGTAGGTCTGCTGATTATCATACAACACATAGCGTAGGAGCTTGCTTAGTTCCTGCACAGCTTGTTGCGCCTTGTCTGTATCAAAAGCAATTAAGGCATAGATATTGTTCAGCGTATTGAGCAGAAAATGTGGGTTCAGTTGATTGCGCAGATTCTTCAGTTCCGCTTCCGAACGGTTCCGTTCCGCTTCCTTACGGGCAGCTTCCGCTTGTGTCCATCGGGCACTCATACGTATGGCGGCACTCAGTCCGATGGTGAAGACGAGACTCAGCATATCTCTGACAAAGAACAGCCATCCCGGAGGACCACCCGACCGGTGAGGCTTGGGAACAAAGGAAGGATCGAATGTCAGACTCCGCCAAAGGTGCAGCATCAGACCGATGACACATAACAGGAGAATATTGTAAGTAATATATCTCTTGGTCTGGCTCTGAAAAAGATATCGGGGAACCAGCAGGAAGTAGTTGACGTAGAACGCGATCATGAAAGACAACGGTACGGCAGAATGGCGTAAGTATGCCATCCAGTTGATGTTTCCGTTTTCGCGCTCTACAAAGAAGAACGGAAAACCGAACATAATCCCCCAGCCGATAATGTGTATCAGTGCTTCCAGGGGACGACGTGCGGATGTTAGGCTTTGTTTCATAAAGACAAAGATAGTTTTTTATTCGTATCTGATTGCCTCTATCGGGTCTAAATCTGCTGCTTTCTTTGCAGGATACCATCCGAAGAAGACTCCGGTGACGGTGCAGACAGCGAAAGAAAGGAAGACACTCCAAGGTTGGATGAAGATAGGCCAGTGTGCCACGCTCTTCACGATCCAGCTGGCTCCGCAGCCTATGATGACTCCGATAAGACCTCCCGTAATACTGATCATGATAGCCTCGATGAGGAACTGGCTCAGAATATCAACGCCACGTGCGCCGACGGACATACGCAGACCGATTTCACGGGTACGTTCGGTGACGGACACGTACATAATATTCATGATACCGATACCGCCCACTACCAGAGATATTCCGGCAATACAGGCGAGCAGGGTGGTCATCAGATCGGTGGTAGAGTTTAGCATCGTACTCAACTCCTGTTGGGTACGGATGGTGAAATCGTCTTCGTCCGAAGCTTTCAACTTATGGTTGCGCCGCAGGATTTCCGTGATTTCATCGGTAGCATACTCGGTCATGTCTTCCGATAGGGCAGAAGCAAAGACACCCTGAAGATAGGTGACGGCAAGCAATCGTTTCATGACGGTGGTGTAAGGAGCCAGTACGATATTGTCCTGATCCTGTCCCATAGAGTTGTACCCTTTGGCTTTGAGCACACCGACCACCCGGAACGGTATCTTGTTGAAGCGGATGATTTTCCCTATCGGATCGCTTCCGTCCGGAAAGAGGTTGTCTACAATCGTTTTACCGATCACGCAGACCTTAGCCGAACTTTGTATGTCGGCTTCCGTAAACATATCTCCACTTTCTACACTCAGCTGACGGATGTCGAGATACTCCAGCCCAACACCGCTGACGGATGACGGGTAGTTGTTGTTACCCGCGATAAGCTGTCCCGACGAAGACACATTAGGACTGATGGCGGACAGGAAATTGGTCTCATCGCGCAAGGCCTCATAGTCGGTCAGCTTCAACGTCTGCATAGCCGATGGGTCTTGCCGGACCCCCCCCCGTCTGTCGGCTCCCGGATGGATCATGATCATGTTCGATCCCATCTCCGATATCTGTTGCTGGATGCTTCGCTTCGATCCCTGACCGATAGCGAGCATCGTGATGACGGAAGCGACACCGATGATGATACCAAGCATGGTGAGGAAAGCACGCAGCTTGTTGTTCGCCAATGCCCGGAGAGCTATTTTAAATAAGTTAGTTCCATTCATAAACTACTATTACTTATTACTTAATACTTAATATTTGATACCTAATACTTAATACCTAATACCTAATACTTATTACCTATTACTTATCTTCAATCCTCATCGCTTTTGGGCAATGCGGCTAGTGCTTCGGCGGCGGACAGGACATGCGTGTTGACTGTATCTTCAATGACATGACCGTCGCGCAGGCGGATATTCCGGCTGCTGTATTGCGCGATTTCGGGATTGTGCGTTACGAATATAATGGTACGTCCTTCCGCATGAAGCTTTTGGAACAGGACAAGTATATCAAAAGACGTACGTGTGTCGAGATTTCCGGTTGCTTCGTCGGCAAGGATGACCGCAGGGTTGTTTACCAGTGCACGGGCGATGGCTACGCGCTGCATCTGTCCTCCGGACATCTGGTTGGACTTATGCTCCAACCGGTCGCCCAGGCCTACTGCCTGCAACGCTTCGATGGCACGCCGGCGACGTTCAGAAGCACTCACTGACGAATTGTACATCAGCGGTAACTCTACGTTTTCCACAGCCGTCGTCTTGGGCAGCAAGTTGTAGCTTTGGAAGACGAAGCCGATTTTCCGGTTTCTCAGTACGGCACGCTGAGGCTTGCTCATGGTACGCACGGAGATGTCATCGAGCAGATACTCCCCGCTGGTAGGAGTGTCCAGACAGCCCAACGTGTTGAGCAGTGTGGACTTTCCCGAACCGGAAGTACCCATAATGGTCACAAACTCACCTTCGTTGATGGTGAACGAAACGCCCCGTAACGCATGGACGGTTTCTTCTCCCACCTGAAAGTCTCGTTTGATATTTTGAAGTTCAATTACTTTTTTCATACTTGGCTACTTGTTGCTTTTCTTTTTGTTGTTTCCCGGAGGTCCTGGCATGAACGGGCTTCTTTCTCCGTTTCCCTGACCCGGTTCTCCATCCATACTCTCGCCCGGCATAGCACCGATAGTGGCTTCCGTGATGACCTTGGTTCCTTCGGCAACACCACTGATGATCTCTGTGGAAATACCGTTACTGATTCCGATTTCTACCGGATGAGCCGTAAAGGTGGTTCCTTCGCGCGTCCATACCTTATGTTCGCCTTCGCAATCTTTCACGATATCATTCTTACCGATCAACGGTGCTTCGGGGGTGAAACGCAAAGCTCTGTTGGGGACAGACAATACATCTTTCTTATCAAGGATAAAGATAGTCACATTGGCTGTCAGACGCGGTTTCAGCTTCAAGTCCGGATTCGGAGCAGAGATCACTACTTCATAAGTGACTACCGTGCTGGTACTTGAACTGGCGCTGCTGCTACTGCTTGCATCTCCCAGACGAATCTGTGTCACGACTCCGTCAAACACATCATTCGGATAAGCATCGACAGTAAAGCTGGCGCGCTGTCCTTCTTCAATACCGCCTATATCTGCTTCATCCACGTCTGCTACTACCTGCATCTGTGTCAGGTCGGCCGCAATGGTGAAGAGGGTAGGAGTTTCGAATCCGGAAGCTACGGTCTGTCCGGCTTCTACATCGCGGCTGATGACAACTCCGTCTATCGGAGAAGTAATCGTAGCATATGACAGGTTACGTTCTGCTTTTGCCAGAGATGCCTTGCTGCTGTCGAAAGCGCTCTTGGCCTTCTGATAATTATAGAGAGCCTGCTCGTAGTCGGTATCGCTGATCAATGACTTATCGTGCAATCCCTTGCTACGTTCGTAGTTCTTCTTCTGATATTCAAATTCGGCTTTGGCACCATCGTAAGTTGCCTGCTGGGATGCCAGTTCACTCTGTAAAGTGACACGGTCCATCTCGGCAATCAGCTGTCCTTTGGTTACTACCGAGTTGTAATCTACATAAATTTTGTCGATGATACCGGATACCTGCGTACCGACTTCTACTTCTATCACCGGTTCGATTGTTCCGGTGGCAGTCACCGAATTGGAGATATCGCCTTTACTGACAGTCGCACTGGCATACATCACCTTGTGCTTTGCCGGAGAACCTGTAAAGAACCAGATTCCTCCGCCCACTACTACGGCAACTGCCACAGCGATCAGGATAATCTTTTTCGTTTTCATTCTATATTCTGTTTTACTTATTTATATTCCGCTTTTAGTAAGGAAGAAGGCTTATAATGCCAGTTTGTCTCCTTGGTAGAACTTCAGCAACTGAGTGTTCAGTATCGCCATGTATTTGGCTTGAAGCTGCTCCTGCTGTGCTTGTAGCAAGTTGTTCTTTTCCGTCAGCAACTCTACTGTATTCTTCATGCCCAGATTGAACTGTTCGCTGATCAGGTCGTAGCTGATCTGTGTACTTCTCAGCTTTTCGTTCGCTGCCGCATAACGTTGCTGCGCACTGTTTGCATCCAGCCAAAGTCCTTCGATGGTCTTATACAGTGTTTTCTGTTCGTCGAGCAGCGACAGCAGACTTGTTTCGCGCTGTAACTTCGCTTTCTGCACGGCACTCTTGGTCTGACGGTTATTGAAGATAGGAACGCTGACAGAAACTCCGATGGAGTTGTTCCATCCGTTCTTTACCTGTTCTCCGAAGGTGAAGTCACTGCCGCTGGTGTGGTTCGTTCCGATACCTGCACTCAGACTGATGGTGGGGAGATATCCCGCTTTGGCGATATCGATACCCAGTTCCGAAGCCTCTACGCTCAGTTTGCTCGCCTCGATTTCCGGACGGAGGGTGAGCGCGCTCATATACACATCTTTCTTGGTGGGCAATGGCAACAGTACGTTTTCGTCGGACAGGGCGGGGAGATAGACATTCATTTCATTCTCCCCATCCAATTCGAGCAGTTGTTTCAGTTGTAATTTGTAGTCCTGCAGAGTGGCTTGCGCTGTTACTAATTGATAACGGTCGGTGCTGACTTGAGCTTCCAGTTGTGCCAGATCACTTTTGGCAATGCTTCCGGCATTCAGAAGTTCCTGTCCGCGGTCGCGTTGCGCAATGGAAACTTGCAGCGTGTTTTCATTAACCTTGACGGACTCCGCTGCATAGAGAATCTGAATGTAAATCTGAGCAATAGATTCCTGAATACTATTCTCGGACGTTTCTACATCCAGATTGGCTGCCTGATTGTTCAGCTTCTCCTGTTTGATGGTGTTCAGTCGCTTGCTACCATTATAAATGGTCCACGAAGCATTCAGACCATAATTGCCATTGTAACTGGTCTTGCTGGTTGTCTCGATCACCTCGCTTCCGCTGATCGTTCTGCTTGATTCCTGATACGGACGGTTCACCATGTTCTGGCTCGTTGAGAACGACAGACTGGGGAACAGGGCAGCTTTGGCTGTCTTCACATCGATCTGTGTACTTTCCGCATTCACCCGGTTTTTGCGAATCGTAATGTTCTGTTGCAACGCATAGTCGATGCACGACTGTAAATCCCATTGGGCGGGGAGATTCATCTCGCTCTGGGCGGCTGTCTGCACAGAAGATTCCTGGGCGGATATACCGGGCAGCAGACCCGCTCCAAGAAATGCTATCACTGTCAATCTTCTTACATTTATCATATTTTTATATGTCTATTGATTTACTGGAACGAAGGTACGTACATATTATATTAGCTGCAAAAGCGATAGACAGATGGCGCTTTTTCGCCGTTAAATGTTTTTTTTCTGTCGATAGGCAGGTTTTTTGAGAAAAACCATACAAATCATGCAACATTTTGCCTTACTTGTTTGTTTTAATTATAAAAATTGTATATTTGTACTCATTACAAATTCTAAGGTCAGCTTATGAAGAATACACTGCTTGCAATATGGAACTTTTATTTGGAGGGTTTCCGTAGTATGACGTTAGGTCGTACTTTGTGGCTTATTATCTTAGTGAAATTATTCATTATGTTCTTCATCCTCAAAATTTTCTTCTTTCCCGACTTTCTCGGCGATCATCCTACAGATGCCGACAAGGGTACGTATGTGGGAAATGAGCTGATACAGCGTGCACTTCCGGAGAAAACCACTGATTTTTAACTCTTAAACTACATAAGATTATGATTGAAAGTATTGACACCTCGCTGATCGATTGGTCGAGAGCCCAATTTGCGATGACAGCCATGTACCACTGGATTTTCGTTCCGCTCACCCTCGGACTGGCTGTGGTGATGGGAATAATGGAGACGTTGTATTATAAAACAGGCAATGAATTTTGGAAGCGGACAGCCAAGTTCTGGATGAAACTTTTCGGTATCAACTTCGCCATTGGTGTAGCGACAGGATTGATCCTGGAGTTTGAGTTTGGTACGAACTGGAGTAATTATTCTTGGTTTGTAGGTGATATTTTCGGTGCACCGCTTGCTATTGAAGGTATTCTGGCGTTCTTTATGGAAGCCACGTTTATCGCTGTCATGTTCTTCGGATGGGATAAGGTGAGCAAACGCTTCCACCTTGCTTCTACCTGGCTGACTGGTCTGGGGGCTACGATCTCCGCTTGGTGGATTCTCGTAGCAAACGCATGGATGCAGCATCCGGTAGGTATGGAGTTCAATCCCGATACAGTGCGTAATGAGATGGTTGATTTCTGGGCGGTGGCAACTTCGCCTGTAGCGGTCAACAAGTTCTTTCATACGGTATTGTCCGGATGGGTACTTGGTGGCGTGTTCGTTGTAGGAATCAGTTGTTGGTTTCTGCTGAAGAAACGTAATCGCGAGTTTGCGCTTGCAAGCATAAAGATCGGTGCTATCTTCGGGCTTGTCTCTTCACTGCTGGCTGTATGGACGGGCGATGGTTCCGGCTATCAGATTGCACAGACCCAACCGATGAAACTGGCGGCTGTAGAGGGACTTTATGAAGGAGGAACCAATGTAGGTCTGGTGGGAATAGGAATGCTGAACCCCGAAAAGAAGACTTACAATGATGGGAAAGACCCTTTCCTGTTCCGGATTGAGATACCCAGTATGCTTTCGTTCCTTGCCGAGCGGGATGTGGACGGGTATGTCCCCGGAATTACCAATATTATCGAAGGCGGCTATCAGCTGAAAGACGGTACGACTGCTTTGTCGGCAGCCGAAAAGATAGAGCGGGGTAAGACCGCTATCGGAGCGCTGGCTGCTTATCGTGCAGCGAAGAGCGCCGGGCACGAGGAAGATGCCGCTGTTGCCTATCAGGTTTTGCAGGAGAATATGCCATACTTCGGATACGGATATATTAAAGATGTGAATCAGCTGGTTCCGAATGTTCCTCTGAACTTCTACGCTTTCCGTATAATGGTTATCCTGGGCGGATACTTCATCCTGTTCTTTATTGTCGTGCTCTTCTTTATATATAAGAAAGATTTGAGTAAGATGCGCTGGATGCATTGGATCGCTCTGCTGACCATTCCTTTGGCTTACATTGCCGGACAGGCAGGATGGGTGGTTGCCGAATGCGGTCGTCAGCCTTGGGCTATCCGCGATATGCTTCCTACATCGGCGGCTATCTCTAAATTGGATGTAGGCTCCGTTCAGGCTACTTTCTTTATCTTCCTGATCTTGTTTACCGTAATGCTGATTGCGGAGATAGGGATTATGGTGAAGGCGATTAAGAAAGGACCGGAAGAAGAGATAAGTAATAGGTAATAGGTATTAAGTAATAATCGTAGCTGCTGACTGATTTATCAGCATGGTTATTACTTATTACCTATTACTTATTACCTGTTACTTATTACTTAAAACTTAATACTTACATATTATGTATATATTTCTACAACAATATTGGTGGCTGGTCGTTTCCTTGCTGGGGGCCATACTTGTATTTTTATTATTTGTGCAGGGAGGAAATTCTTTATTGTTCTGTTTGGGTAAGACGGAGGAACATCGTAAGATGATGGTGAACTCTACTGGACGTAAGTGGGAGTTTACGTTTACTACGCTGGTAACGTTCGGAGGTGCTTTCTTTGCTTCGTTCCCGTTGTTTTACAGTACCAGTTTCGGTGGGGCTTACTGGCTTTGGATGATTATTCTTTTCAGTTTTGTGTTGCAGGCTGTGAGTTACGAGTTCCAGAGCAAGGCAGGGAATTTGCTGGGTAAAAAGACCTATCAGACTTTCTTGGTAATTAATGGGGTTGTAGGACCTCTGTTGCTGGGTGGAGCAGTTGCTACTTTCTTCACCGGTTCTGATTTCTATATCAATAAGGCGAATATGACGGATACGATTATGCCGGTTATCAGTCATTGGGGAAATGGATGGCACGGACTGGACGCGTTGACTAATATCTGGAATGTTATTCTCGGACTGGCTGTATTCTTTTTGGCGCGTGTGTTGGGTTCGCTCTATTTCATTAATAGTATAGCGGATAAGGAACTGACCGATAAATGTCGTCGTGCAGTATTGAATAATACTATTTTCTTCCTTGTATTCTTTTTGGTATTTGTAATCCGTACATTGGTTTCTGACGGTTTTGCTGTCAATCCGGATACATTGGAGGTTTATATGCAGCCTTATAAGTACTTTATCAACTTTATAGAAATGCCGGTAGTTCTGATCATCTTCCTGATAGGTGTAGTATTGGTACTTTTTGGAATCGGTAAGACAGTTCTGAAAAAGACTTTCGACAAAGGAATCTGGTTTGCAGGGATAGGTACAGTGCTGACAGTCTTGGCTTTGTTACTCGTAGCCGGATATAATAACACTGCTTATTATCCTTCATATACGGACTTGCAAAGTTCGCTGACATTGGCTAACAGCTGTTCGAGTGAATTTACGCTGAAGACTATGGCTTATGTCTCTATTCTTGTTCCGTTTGTGATAGCTTATATATTCTATGCATGGCGTAGTATCGACCGCCATAAGATTACAGAGAAGGAGATGGATGAAGGAGGACATTCCTATTAAATATAACTTTTCCTAAATGGAATAACCGATTGAATATTTTATTGGGATTTACCGGAAATTCCCCTTATATAAGGCAATTTCTATGATATGGAGTTGACTTACATAAGGGGAGTTCTTTTAATTATAACATCCTCTGTAATAGCTTTTCTTTTATGTAACTCATCTATCGTGTTTCAAGCAGAGATATCTTTTTGGGTATTGTCAGTACTCTTGGCAAATAATAAATATACTAACAGGAAGATATTCGCTATTGGAACGATTAATACCAATAACCACAGACCGGATAACGAAATATCACGCAATCTTTTCATACATTGTGCAAGAAAATACCATAATGTTATGAGAATCATAACTGTAGTTATAAACAGAATGATTCCTCCCCAAAAACTTAATGAAGGTGTTGTTCCCGTTTTGTAATCGCCTCCAAAGTGTATAAATAGATCAATCATGGATATTGCTAGACATACAATGAAATTTATAATTGACAGAATCATGGATAGCAGAAACTCTTTTCTATTAATTGTGCCTTTCAGGTTAAACTTTAATTCGAACATATTCGTGAGGTTTATTAGTATAAGATTTAATTTCCTTTTAAGGAATGGTAAGATGGGGTAGAGTATAAAGGCTGTTTCAAAATAAAAAAGAAACAGCCTTTTCCGTATTATTCAAATATATAGTCTTTTACTTATTCACTACATTTTCCGGTGTTCCGGAGATATAAGCCTGTAGATTGCTAATGGCAATATTCATCAGACGCTCACGAGCTTCTGTGCTTGCCCACGCGATATGCGGAGTAATGTAGCAGTTCTTTGCAGTCAGCAACGGATTGTCGGCACGAGGAGGTTCCGAAGAAAGTACATCTACTCCGGCAGCATAAATCTTGCCACTGTTCAGTGCATCTGCAAGATCTTGTTCGTTAACCAATGGGCCACGACCTGTATTAATTAAAATAGCATTCGGCTTCATCAGAGCAAGACGGCGTGCGTTCACCAATTCGTGAGTTTCCGGAGTGAGCGGGCAGTGCAGACTGATAATATCACATTCGCTGAACAACTGATCCAAATCCATCTTCTTGATTTCCGGTGGCAACTGGAAGTGAGACTTTGAAGTCAAAGCATATACCTGCATACCGAAACCGATGGCAACGCGAGCAGTAGTATATCCTGTATTTCCCAATCCGACAAGACCGATTTTCTTATCCCGCAATTCTATCAACGGAGTATCCCAAAAACAGAAATCCTTGTTATTGGTCCAACGACCTTTGTGGACTTCTTCCGAATGATGCTGTACCTGCTGACAGATATTAAGAATGTGCGCAAATACCATTTGTGCAACGGAAGCTGTGCTATATGCAGGGATATTAGTTACAATAATACCACGTTCTTTGGCTACTGCCGTATCCACTACGTTGTATCCCGTAGCAAGCACACCGATATACTTCAGTTCGGGCAAGGCAGTCATGTGATCGGCGTTGATGATTACTTTATTCGTCAGAATCACTTCAGCTCCGGCTGCGCGTTCCAATACTTCTTCGGGGGCAGTACGGTCATAAATGGTACATTCTCCGAGAGCTTTCAAACCTTCCCATGATAAATCACCGGGGTTGGCGGCAAAGCCGTCTAAAACTACTGTTTTCATTATATTTAAGTATTAAGTTATAAGTATTAAGTATTATGGGATGTTCCCATTGTTCTTTAGTTTTACAATTGTTGCTGTCAGTAATTTAAGTATTTCCAGACAGTCAGTATTAATAGATTCATATTGTTCATCGCTTATATATTCTGTTTGCTGAAGTAAATATAGCCAATATTCTGTTTCAGAACATTCCTTTTGAGAAATAGAGTATTTGTGTATAAAGTCAAGATGTGATTCTGCATAAATAGCTTCTCTAATATTAGCACCGATAGAAGTTCCACTACGTAATATCTGTTTTGATAGAATTGTTTCTTTCTTGCAATCTCTTAAATACTTATATAGATTAATTATTCGAATTGCAAATTTGGTAGACTTCTCTTTTAATAAATTTTCTTTCACGGCTACGGCTAATACCTAATACTTAATACCTAATACTTATTTGAACCTTTCTCCCCATAACTGTTGCATCCGTTCTGCATGCTTCTGTTCGGCGGCATTGTTCTGAGGTTGCCATATTCGTTTTTCTTTCAGCTCGTCCGGCAAGAATTGTTGCTTCACGAAGTTGCCTTCGTAGCTGTGGGCGTACTTGTATTCCTGTCCATATCCCAGTTGTTTCATCAGCTTGGTGGGAGCATTGCGCAAGTGCAGAGGCACAGGCAAGTTTCCAGTGGAACGTACCAGTTCTAATGCATCGTTAATGGCACTGTATGCCGAATTGCTTTTAGGACTCGTTGCCAGATAGATAGTTGTTTCCGCCAAAGGGATACGCCCTTCGGGCCAACCGATTTTCATCAGAGTTTCAAAGCAGGCATTCGCCAGCAGCAATGCATTCGGATTGGCCAGACCTATATCTTCGGCAGCAGAGATAACGAGTCTCCGTGCGATGAAAGCAGGGTCTTCACCACCTTCTACCATGCGGGCGAGCCAGTAAATAGCCCCGTCTGGATCACTGCCACGGATAGACTTGATAAAAGCGGAAATGATGTCATAATGCATTTCCCCGTCCTTGTCGTAAGCCAACGGATTCTGTTGCAGACGTTCGGTCACCATGTCATCGGTAATGACAACCGTTTCCTCTGTGTCCGATTCCACTACAAGTTCAAGTATATTGAGCAGTTTACGGGCGTCTCCGCCGGAGAAGCGCAGCATGGCTGTCGTTTCTTTGAGTTCGATTTTCCGTTCTTTCAGTATGGTGTCGGTGGTGATGGCACGTTGCAGAAGTTCGAGCAAATCTTCCTTTTCCAAAGATTTGAGCACATAAAGCTGGCAACGGGAGAGGAGAGGGCGGATCACTTCGAATGATGGATTCTCGGTCGTTGCGCCTATCAGCGTCACCGTACCGTTTTCCACAGCTCCCAACAAAGAATCCTGTTGCGACTTGCTGAAACGATGGATTTCATCGATAAACAAGATCGGACTGGATTGCGAGAAAAAGCGGTTGCTCTTGGCACGCTCTATCACTTCGCGCACATCTTTGACGCCTGAAGTCACGGCACTCAGCGTATAAAACGGAGTTTCCAGTTTATTGGCGATAATCTGTGCCAATGTGGTTTTTCCCACTCCGGGAGGTCCCCAGAGGATAAACGAAGAAATACGTCCCGCATCAATCATCTTACGCAGGATAGCCCCCGGTCCAACTAAATGTTTCTGACCGATATAATCATCCAATGTCTTTGGTCGTAACCGTTCTGCTAAAGGTTGCATAGTCTTAGAATACCATTAATACCATGAAACGAATACCGTTCTTGTTGATACCCGGATTGTCACGGTAGGTGAAACGATGTACATATTCAACGTGCAGCAACTTGAAAATGTTGTAGATACCTATACTTCCTTCGATATACGGCACCTTCGGGTCCATCACGAAACTGGTGAATTTACCGTCGCGTGTCGGGAAACGGAAGAGGTCGGGGTTGCTGCTCTTGAATGGATTGTTTTTGTCGGTCAATGTCCCCCACAATGCGCGGATACGGAACATTTCTCTCCATTTCAGATTCTTGATCAGCGGGATGCGGTTGAACAACTTTCCGTTCATGTCATAAGAAAGTGACATGGACGCATACCGGTCGTTCAGGAATTCCATATTGTTGATCAGGGAAAATGTCTCACGTTGAGTGATATATGACAAGTTGGCTTCCGGCAGAATCAATAGCGGGAAAGGTACGACATTCCATTCTGCCCCTGCTTTTACGCTACAGTCTATCTTTCCCCACGAAGCAGGAAGCCAGAAACGTTTCCAGATGCTTGCTTCCGTGCGGTTGAAGTTGTATTCTCCGCCCAGCACGCCTTTGAAGCCCATGGCATGAGTCAGCGTGAAGATAGGAGCGTCCAGCGACACCGGAACACGGCGCTGCTTGGAGTTGACGAAAGATTCTCCCGGAGCATAACGCAGTGTCACACTCGCTTCGGAAGTCGTGATGTCATGCACACGGGTTTGTGCGGCGTCATTCCGCAGATATTCCAGTTTTCCGGTAGGCTCGTCATTTCGATGGCGGAGCATGGCTTTCACTCCGAATCCCGTCAGCGTTTCGAGTTCGTAGTTGATGGTAGCATCACGCATATATGACATCTGGTCTACCGTTGTCGTCTTCATCGAAAGGAAGATGTTGTCTTTGTCCGTAAACAGAAACTTGTCCATCGGCGACATTACATCATAACTGTACGTTGCAGATATAAAATGTTTGGGAAACTCCCATACTACATAATCTCGTTTGTTGAAAGAATAAGTCAGCGTTCCGCTATATTTCCACTTTTCGTCTTTTAGACCATAAGCTCCGTATCCGCTCAGGAACCAATGCTTGTCAAAGTGAGCAGTAGTCATACCGCTCAGGCGGAAACGGGTTCCGTCGATGTAGTTGCTTGAAATCATGGTGTTGATAGGACCAATATCCACTTTGCTCTTATGCTCTTTGCTGCCCGTTTCCACAAAGTTCTCGATCAATGCTTTCGCACCGAAGATGATATATTTGAATCCCGGAATCTGTTCCAGACGGTTGACGAATACATCCATATTGCTTTCCTTTCTGGTCAACGGCACCTGGCGTACACTCGCCCAGTATTCGTCACTCTTCGAAAGCATGTCGGCCTCCTTGATCACAGGACCTTTCAAACGGAACAACCGCTGTTCTATCGGATCAAACTTATAATTGCTGTATTTAGTCGTTCGTTCTACCTGTAACCCTCCCGAGGTTTTGTTGGAACTCCATGAAAGGTCTACCGTCATGTCGTCATCCGCCAATACCCAGTTCCCGTTGGGAAGCTGCTCGTACTGCTGCACGATGTCCATGCGGTTGACAAAGTTGACGCCACTCTTTTTAGGCAGGTTCATCGTACACTTCTGAACGGCATAGGTCGAATCTTTCAGCACATAAAGATGGCCTGTAAATCCGAAATCTTGTGAGTTTTGCGGTACGAACGTCAGATGTACGCATTCGCGCTTGTTCACCATCAGCGTATCCATCAGGTAGTATTTATAGAATGAGATGGCATTGTTGCCGATAGGGCTTACGAATCGCTGTTGGAGCAGCCGGATGTCATCATCATAGATGTTGATATCGGCAAAAACATCCTTCAGAACAGTCCCCAGCATGTCTCCTGTGGAGAAAAACTCTTCGATACCGTTGGAATTCTTTCCTTTGATAATGGTCTTTTTGCTTTCGGGGTCTTTCCGGAAAATGGTCTGTGAGGCCGTTTCCTGTACGGAGATAGGGAGAATCAGTTTGTTGGTCGTCTCCGACACTTCCACCTGGTCTTTGAGGAATGAGTATTTCTTGTAGATACCCTTTTCCAGTTTCTCCGGAGTCAGGTCGTTGATCGACATTTTCATTTTCTCGTACTTGTCGTACTGGTAGTAATCGTTCACTTCGAGCACTTGTGCTTTTTTGTGTTCGATCACTTTCTTCATGAATTCGACTGCCGGATTATTCTTGCGGGAGTATTTTTCTTTCTGTGGTTTTACGACTACTTCGGTGAGCATTACATCGTCCGGAGAGAGTTTGACATTGACAGTCTGATTTCCGGAGCCTACTTTGACGGTTTTGGTGACATATCCGATGGAAGAGAAAACGAGCGTTCCTCCGTTTCTCCGTGCGTCGAGCTTATATTCTCCGTCAATATTGGTGACAGTACCCATTTCTCTCTTGTCTTGATAATAGACAGAGATATACATTAGTGGTTCATGAGTGACTGAATCAGTTACAACCCCCTTTATTTGCTGCGCAAAAGCATTTGAAACTGCAAATACGACTAAGAGCAGTATTATTATTTTGTTATATCGTTGTATCATAACGTTCGTAGTAGGGCTGCAAAGTTAACAAATAAGTCTGAGTAAAATAGAGTATATAACTTTTTTTACCCATCGTTTTTTGTTATTTACAAGCTTATATTATTCAACAATGGAAGGAGGCAGATTGTTTTGGTCCTTTTTGTCCTTCCCTTTTCAACGTATGTCACATCATGCGAACCGACTTGCTCCGATTGTCTTCCGTAGTTCCAAAATCAGTTTCAACCGTTGAAACCAAAAGTTTCTCGCCTTGAAACAAAGTGTTTCAAGCAATGAAACAAAGTGTTTCCCGGCATGAAACTAAAAGTTTCAAGCGCTTGAAACTTTTTGAAACACTTAATGATCCTGACAGTGACCGGCTTCTTCTGTCTGGCTATTAAGCCGGACTCATTGATTCTTGAGTCCGGTCAACCACTCCGGTTATTTACTTGTTAAAATTTGTACGATTCGTTCGGCTGTTCGTCCGTCCCAGCGTTCGGGGAGCTCGCCTTTCTTCCATTCACCTTTCATCAGCGTATCCATAGCCTGAGCGAGTGCCGCCGGATCTTCGCCGACCAGTTCATTCGTTCCCACGCGCCACGTTTCCGGATGTTCGGCATATGTGTTGAGCGTGATACAGGGGATGCCGAGGAACGTAGCTTCTTCGGCTACATTGCCGGAGTCCGTGATGATTCCTTTGGCTTTATTGATCAGATATCCGAAGAAAAGATAATTCTGCGGAGGCATGATATGAAGGTTCGGGGCTTCTATGCCGAGGTTTTTGATTGCATTGCGCACGTAAGTGTGCATGGGCGCTACGATAGGCATACCGGCAGCTTTTTCGATCATTGTTTGCATCAACTTCCGCAGGTTCTCTTTGTTGTTGAGCAGTACACGTCGGTTGAGGGTAAGCAGGAGATAGTTGCCCTCCTGAAGTCCCAGTACGGAGAACCATACCGGTTTGAGCAGCCGGTTCCGGTTGAAGCGGACGGTATCTACCAAAATGTTGCCGACATAATATACGTTTTCACTTTCCGTGCCTGTTTGATTCAGATTTCGGTTGGCCACCATGCCGGCGGTAAACAGATAATCGGATACTCCGTCGGTAATCATCCGGTTAACTTCCTTCGGCATCTTCATGTCGAACGAGCGTGTGCCGGCTACCAGATGGGCTACCTTGATTCCTTGTTTCTTGGCTACGATAGCGCAACTCATGGTTGCTGTCAGATCGTCCACTACCAGGACGACGTGTGCCGGATTCTCCGTCAGCTCCTGTTCGAAGGCGATCATGATTCCGGCTGCCAGACTGGTGGGGTTACTGCTTTCCACTCCAAGGTAGAC
>ENA-OOWK01000713-OOWK01000713.1-human-gut-metagenome-genome-assembly--contig:-NODE-713-length-21023-cov-3.845240_pt1 | contig 21023 bp, 27 predicted proteins | sample MGYA00241405_ERZ501317 | MGnify/ENA primary metagenome ERZ501317 (study PRJEB25962, sample SAMEA1972440) | human gut metagenome | biome: human gut; feature: human-associated habitat; material: faeces... | reverse complement strand
TTCTGGCCGTGGTGGATACCATTCCGTCACGGCTCTTTTTATGGAGGAACAAAATGAATGAAGAAATCATGAATGAGATCCAACCAGTCCGCCCCAAAGACCAGTTTCCCTTTTCCTGCCGTCAATGCGGGGCATGCTGCCGCAATATTGAAGGCTGTGTAATGGTGGAAAGTCTGGATGCCTACCGTCTGGCTCGCTATCTCCGAACAAAAGGTGAGCCCATCGAAGGAATAGAGGATTTCCTGTTCCGCTACTGCGATCCGGAACCTCTGACCGAAGAAGGCTTCCCCATCTATATGCTCAAGACAAAAGCCCCAAACGGCTCCTGTATCTTCCTTATGGATGGGCGCTGTTCTGTCTACCCTGCCCGTACCCGCACCTGCCGTATTTATCCTCTTACCGTAGGTCCAGGGGAGCGTGGCCGTGATTTTGAATACTGCCTGTGTCTGGACCGGCACCGGAGCCACTTTACCGGCAGCCGGGTATCCGTCAAGGACTGGTTGTATCAGAATTTTAAGAAGGAAGACAAAGAATATGTAAAGCGGGAATATGAGATTGCCACCGAACTGGGCAAACTGATGCGCGCCATTGACCCTGCCATGCGGCAAGGCATTGTATTCAAGGTACTCTACTACCGCTATTACAATTTTGATTTAGACCAGCCTTTTCAGCCTCAGTATGAGCAGAATAACCGACACCTGTTAGCAGACCTGCACCGGATTGCCGGGGAACAGTAAAAGGCAAATGGCTTTTAGAAAGGGGGCCTTATTTTATGAATTTACACGAAACAGCAATGGGGCAAAGATTTTTTAATGTTCAGCTCCCCGCACTGATTAACACACTCAAAGACATTGCGGCGGCGCTTTCCCGCCCTGCACCATCTGCTATATCCTTTCCGGCAGACCCACGCTTTCTCACTTCGCTCTATTATGGCGAATATGAAGCAGATGTGTTCAAGCCCGATAAACGCCTCGCGCCTTTTAACCAAGCAGTACATCAGAAAGAAAAAGCTCTGCTTCCGCTGCTCTCCAGCGAGGCGTCCATCGCTTTTGAACAGTATCAGACTGCGGTACAATGCCGCAATTCTGCTGTATTGGAGCAGGCATACGCCTCTGGTTACCGTACCGCTGTGCAGATGTTTGCGGCAGGCTTAGGCCCACAGCCACCAGTACCGGAACACGGGGAGGATAATAATGGATGAGAACAGACTGCCCGAACTGCCCCAGAAAGCTTTTCGGCCAATGATCGCACAATCAGTCCAACTGGAACAGTTTTTGGGGGAAGAACTGATTTTTTGCTTTCGAGATCTTGATGGCGTCCATACCTTTACTACCTGCTATGGCGATATCTACAAAACAGTCAACGCACTGCGGGACTATGTCCAGCTTTTGGAATCGGTGTGCGATCAGTGGAAGCTGACTGGATTCCATCGTGCTACCTATGAGTACCATGCCGAAAAGCTTCGTAAAATTGCGGATAAGCTGCAAGCTGGTATCGGCTACGACTATGACAAAGCCGTGGAAAGATGCAAAAAGAAACGAGCTAGAAAGTCCCACAGCAACGATGTCGGGGAAGATGCCCTTCTGCTGACGGTACGGGCTGCCAACAAGTCCGCTGACAATGAAAAGGAGGCTGCGCCTTATGAGGAAGATACCCCTTGGGAACCTGAACTCGAATAACCCTATAGAAACATCTGTTAAAAAGTATCATGCAAGCGTTACCCGACAATCCCCCAGAGAACGGAATCGATTGCTGGCTTGCAAGAATTTTGCGTTTACCCACGCCAATGTGCATAAGCACTGCCGCCACTTCCGGCGCGGATAGCCGCCCGGAAGCTACCCACGGAGGATGCCTATGGAACGAGATGAACTACGCACCACTTTAGTGAACCACCTGGAAACCCTGCGGCGCAATCTGCAGGTCGTATCCATGGAGGTGCTGAAAACCAAGTACAAAAAACCATTTGATGCCCTGCGGCAAGACATCTGTAAAGCCGCTACCGCCTATACCCGTTTTCTGGTATTCGACGGTATGCGGATCAAACACAAATACTTTGATGAGGCTGTACCCTATATCGATACAGCTGTGAAGCAAACCAAGCGGCTCAAACAGATTTCAGATGCTGCCTTTCAGCGTCAGGATATTGACGAGATCGAATCCCTCGCCCTTGCCCTGCGCAAAGAGATAGAAGCAGCTCTGCAGCCCTTCTATATGGGACATATGTGCCTTTATGTAACGCCGGAATGCTTTGACGACCCGCCCAAGACGCCGGAAGTCTACAACGACGCAACCGCCTGTGTCTGGCGGGATGGTACATGGCAGCTTCTGGAGGATACCAGCAAAGGGTTCCTGCTCTTTGTTCAATCCAAATCCAAGGAGGAAGCTGCCGCATGAAAAAGACATCTCAGCAATATCTAAACAGCGAAGCACACGGTTATCTCATGGAGGCCAAAGCCTGCAAGCTTTTGCTCAAAGACCTGGAGCGCATCCGCGCCAAGCTCAGGCGGCACATCGAAAAGGAAGCCGCAGACCGCGAGGCAGAATTTGAAGCAGCTATGCAATACCATAGCGAAAGTGACATCCAGGAAGCCTACGGCTGGGAATTCATCAGCGAACAGCAGTATGAGCGCTATCTGGAATTGTTCCGTCAAGGCCGCAAGGCGCTTGATGAACACAGCCCCACTGTTACAGAGCTGGCACTTTCCATCCTGAACCGCATCTTTCAGGATATTGATAGAGACTGCCGCCAATGCGAGTTTGAAGCCCTGTCGCCGGACGAACAGCTTGCCGAGTTGAAGCGTGCTGAAGAATCCAGGCAGGCATGGAGGCAGTATATCGCCAGTCTGAAAGAAATGGTCGGCTCCGCCGCTGCGCAGGAATGACCCTTAAAAATCGCTGCTGAAGTGTGCTTCGCAGACTGCCTACTTGCAAAATCGGATTTTTTCGGCTAAAATAGGTATATAATAATATATCAGCCGAAATTAAGAAAGGAGGAACGCCTGTGTATATCACCCGACACATGGAAAAACCAGTGATGGAGCTGAATGAACAGTATCCTGTGCTTCTGCTTACCGGCCCAAGGCAGGTTGGAAAAACCACCATGCTGGAACATTTGATAGAGGTCGAGGGCAAGGGGCGCAAGAAGGTCTCTTTGGATGATCTGACGCTGCGGGAACTCGCCAAGACGGATCCAAAGATGTTCTTCCAGCTATATCAGCCGCCGCTGCTCATTGATGAAGTGCAATACGCACCGGAACTGTTCCCATATATCAAAATCATGGTAGATGAACGCCATCAGCCCGGCGATTTCTGGCTGACGGGTTCTCAGCTTTTCAAGATGATGGAGGGCGTACAGGAATCTCTGGCCGGTCGGGTGGCTCTGCTCCACCTCTCACCGCTTTCCCAGAGTGAGATCATGAAACGGCCCCCTGAACCACCGTTCAGCCTGGAGTTGCCTCTTTTGTCAGAACGGCAGAACGGACGCCAAATGCTGAACACGCCAGAGGTCTTTCAGCATATCCATCAGGGCGGGATGCCTGCCCTGGTCACAGGAACTTATTCCAATGCCTCCATCTTCTATTCCAGTTACATTGACACTTACATGGAACGGGATGTGCGGCGGCTGTCCAATGACATTGACAGCTTGAAGTTTTTGCGATTCCTGCGTTCTGTTGCCGCCAGGACTTCCCAGCAGGTCAATTACAAGGGCATTGCCGATGATGCGGAGATCGACCAGACCACAGCCAAAAACTGGCTTCATGTTCTGGAGGCGCTGGGGATCATCTTTTTATTGGAGCCCTATTCCAATAATGTCCTCAAACGCACCGTATCTACACCCAAGCTCTACTTCTACGACTCCGGCATTGTCTGCTACCTGACCCGTTGGAGCAGTCCAGAGACAGCCATGGAAGGAGCCATGAGCGGCGCACTGCTGGAAAACTATACCGTAGCGGAAATCATCAAGACCTATCAGAACGCCGGTCAGGAGCCATTCCTGTACTACTACCGGGATAAGGATGCCAGAGAAATCGACCTGATCCTGGAGCGGGACGGAAAACTGTTTCCCATTGAGATCAAAAAGATGGCCTCGCCGCCAAAGAAATTGACGAAGGTGTTTGACCTGATCGACAAGTCTCCGCTGCAGCGCGGCACTGGTGCTATCCTGTGCATGGCTGACCAGTTGGGCGCTTTTGATCAGAACAATCTGATTGTGCCTATCTCTTTGATTTAACCAGGAACCCTGCCGCATTACCTGCGGCTTATGACCGAAAGGATCGACAGACTGCATTTAGCGGTCTGCCGGTCCTTTTTTCATTTAGGAGGAAACACCTGATGATAAAACGACAAATATCTTTTCTGTTTGAAGATCCCGGATTCTGTATAGATGTATTCTGCACCATTACAGAACCGGTACGCTACTACAACCGGGATACTGAAAGCGGCGCATGGTACAGTTCTACACCGGACTGGAATGAAAATGGCAGTCTCATCCGGGAAGACCTTATCTTTGAAGTGATTGCAGATGGTGTAGTCTGTGCGCTGGACGGCAATGGTAACTTTGAAGGCAAGAAACCCTTCGTGCCTTTCTACCAATTCCGGCAGTCGCTGGTGCAGTCCGTTCATGCACAGCATCCGCACCTGCAGGATCATGAAGCGCTGAGGGAAAAGCTGCTTTCCCTGCCGGATGCCAGAGAAGCGGTTGGGCATGGTTGGTACTGGGAAAACTGGCTCTTTGCCACCGATGTTGAGAACACCGCCGAGGAAGCAGTAGACTCAGCCGAATGGCTAAATAGTCAGTTCCACATTCTGACTGTCCGCTATACCCACAAGCCCACCGGCTTTGTGTTTACCAACTACCGTTTCCGAGACAAAAGAACCGAAGCCAAATCTTCCGGACATGACCTACTGCTCTATGACTGGAAAGACCAATGACCACACTGCGTCAAAAAATGCAGCAACTATACACAAGGAGGATGCAAAATGAAAATTCACGAAGATCGTTCTCATATGAATATTGATACCAGATGGTTTGAAAAAGGCTATGCCAAAGAAGACGTCCACTCCCTGCGCCTGCAGTCTCTATGCACCGAAGCAGAGGCAGCAGCAAACAAACAGTTTTATGACAGCCACACCCGCGAAGAATGGGAGCAGTATATCCGTCAGGCAAGTTTGGAGAGCAGCGCAGCAACGAAACCCGTCATGGAAGCCATCGCACAGGACTTTGTCTGCTACCAGTATGACGAAAATATCCCTGTATCCTATGGCAGCGACCGATGGGATCTGTACTTCTGGTGTAATCCCTTTAACGGTGCCGCAGACGCATCCGAACGGGATTTCTCGTATTTCACGCTGACCTTTAACGAGCGTCAGACGCTGGAGAAACGAAGAAAAGTCTGTCAACAAGTGCTGGATCTCCTATGCTCACGCTTTCAGGAGCATCCCCATCTCCATGTAGCCGTACAGTATTCCATATGGTTTGACCATCCGAAGATCCACGATGCTGTGGAGCGCGCAAAGCCCCGTCTGCATGGCCTGCGCTGTATTCAGGATCAAAAAGAAGGAAAGCTGCTCCTGCAGGACGGCGCCCTGCTCTTCAAGCCAAAATACGCAAAGAAATATTCCCGCACGCTGAGTCAGAGCCAGATTTTGTCTCTTAGTTGGGAACTGGGCGTGGCGGACGAAGAACCGGATATCGATGCGGCACCTGTTACCTTGCCTTACAAGAAATTTGGCGCCACGCACCCCATCCAGCTGCAGGTGACTTCCTACCTGAATAGAAACCTTGCCATACAAATGGTGACATGGGAAAGCGGCGACCCGGAACCCTGGGCGACTCTCACCGTCAACCTGCCCGGCCAACGGCAAAAAGACCATGCCTTTATCGACACCAATGCCGATTCGGAATTTCCCACCTGGCTCGTCCGACATGGTCTGGCTATCCCAACCGGTCGCACCATGCAGAGTGGGTTCTGCACCTATCCTGAATATCGTTTTCGTGCCAACCGGCTGCAGGAGCTGGACCCGGAAGGGTATGCAGGCTACCTGAAAAACTTTGAAAGGCGGTGCAGTGCATGAAATATAAGGCAGTTTATGATGTACTGAATGAAAGGCGGCAGGCTACCCCCGGTTTCTGTTACCATGACCGCAGCGGCTGGCGTGCTTACCCCCAGACCTACATGACCATGCAGTACCCTTTATGGATTATTGCTGAAGATGCTGCCACGGGCAGGCGTCTGTGGATCACCCAGGAGGGCTCCCGATTTAGCATTTCCATTCGAAGGATGGATGAACAGAGGCATAACTATGGCCCTACCTATCGCATTACTTGTGAAAACAGGACAAAGCTGGCTCAGGTTCTGCGCTATCAGTTCGAGTCAAAAACTTTGGCTGTGTAGCTGACGATGACCAGAGAGGAACTGCATTCCTCTCCCTGCTCCGGTTTCCTTGTCCGGAACACACACTAAGAAGCACCGGCAATCTGCATTTTTGCAGGCGTCCGGTGCTTCTTTGGAGGAAAACGCTTATGAATACTCTCGCATTTACGCTGGGCGAACACCGATCCCAGCTGACTTTGAAAATCAGTACATATCCCAACGGCAATCTCGCCATCAAGCTTTATGAAAAGGATCACGGCATCCTGATTTTTTGGGAAACCCTTACCACCAACTTAACCGGAATCCGGCCCGACCACTGCGCTTTCATCAATATAAAAGCCGCAGACGGACTTTTTCCGGTCTGGCTGTCAGACAATCACCTTGCGGAACCTACCGGACAAATTCTTGAATCGGATGGCTGCCTTTACCCTGAATACCTGTTTTATGGCAAAGAACTGGATGGCCTGGACCATGAGGGGCACGCCCTCTACATCCGGCATCAGAAAGGCGAGCTGGGGCGCCGCTTTGAGCGGCTGTATCTTGCCCTGCGCAGACTGGCACGAGAAATCAACGGGTTCAGCTACACTGATTACAGCGGCTGGCGGTGTCCAGATGGGGTTTCCACCACCCTGCCCCTCTGGATCGAGGCATCTGACCCTTCTCATGGCCGCAAATTCATCTTCACACAGAAAGGTCCCGCACTCCAGACTACCATCCGCTATGCCGATGGTACGGAGAAGCAGCGCATCTACCGGCGTAAAGAGGACATGGCAACTGAGCTGATGACCATGTTTCAGGAGGAACTTCGTGTCTACCCTCCCTGGTCCGAAGACCGGAGGAAACGGTACGAATATGAAAGACAATAAAATAGGAGGACATCATCATGAAGATCCGTATCTATCCCAGATCCCTATTGGAAACTGTATGGCAACAGGACAAACTGCTGTTTACCCCAGAGGCGGAGCAACCACCCCTGTGTCTCCGATGTGGTCAGCCGCTGGACCGCAGGCTGGTCATCAACGCCCTGAGCCGCTATGCAGATGTCCATATCTGCGAGGCGTGCGGTATGGATGAAGCCCTGCGTGATGCCAACCGTTGCCCACTCCCTCTAACAGAATGGGCAGCCGTCAAAAATGGTTTGAGCCAACAGCAGACCGATTTTGAAGATCCGCTGCTGACTACTTCCTGCACCTTTGAAGATCTGTTTCAGCAAGGCTCCCGTCCTGCCAGCGAGATAGCCTATTCCCGTTCTGATTATGACGGATGGAAATGGTGGACCACCTGGCATCAGTGCCAAAAGGATACGCCTGTTCTGGAAGTTGCTCGTGAAATTGATGCTTTCCAGAATGCGCTGTTCCAACTGCCAGAGTTTCGGAATTTGGACACCCTGACACGGTTCTGCCGAGGGTACGCCCAACCCACTATCGAGCCCACCGAATTCAATCTGTATTCGGAAACTGCCCACTTTTATATCTGGCTGCGGCTAGTCACCCGGCATCGAGATTATAATGCCTATGTGCATTACTATCTGAAAGGTTAAAAAGTTTGCAACGCACCGGATACAGTATGCCTATCAGCTCTGTATCCGGTGCCTTTTTCTCAGTGTATATCACCTTGTATTGTTTGAACTGCGGAATTATAATGAATGTATATGCCGTTATGACTATGATAATAAGCCTTTGCTCAAGGCTACAATTACCCCAAACATCTATTGTCTAAAGTATGAGCAAAAAGGAGGTTCCTCTCTATGGCGAATATTTTAATTGTGGAAGATGAAAAGAATATGCAGAGCATTATTGCCGAGTATATGCAGCGAGGCGGTCACACCTGCTTTACGGCTGACGATGGCGTAGACGCTCTAATGATATTGAAAAACAATCCAATGGACTTAATGATACTGGATGTTATGATGCCCCACCTTGACGGTTTTTCCGTCTGCAAGATGGCAAGGGAAATGAGTGACCTCCCTATTATCATGCTGACTGCGAAAAGCGAGGAAGAAGATAAACTGAAAGGTTATGAGCTGGGAGCCGACGACTATATTACCAAACCATTCAGTCCCAAAGTGTTACTGGCAAAGGTTGGCGCTTTGCTGCGCCGCTCCTCTATCACGCCTACCGATTCTATGAACGCCGGAAAAATTACGATCATCCCCACATCTCATAAGGTCTTTGTGGACGGACAGGAAATCACTTTGACCCACAAGGAATATGAACTGCTGCATTTCTTCATAGTTAATCCCGGCCAGATATTCAGCAGAGAACAGTTGCTTAATCGGATTTGGGGCTACGACTTTGAGGGAACGACACGGACGGTAGATACCCATATCAAAACCCTGCGGCAGAAATTAGGCGATGAGGGCAAGCACATTGTTACCCTGATCCGTTCCGGCTACAAATTTGAGGTGAGCGTATGAAAATCAATGAAAACATGAACATCTTTACCATACGAAAGAAGATACTGCTGGCCTCCAAACTGATTGGCGTTGCCCTGATTTCTTCTTATATATTGTCCACCAAACTGCCAGTGAACACAGATATTTCCTTTGTGATATGGTCGGCTTTTGTGGTGGTTCTGGTCTGTGCCATTGACCTGCTGATGGCCCGCTTTATCACAAAGCCGGTTTCGGAACTGAATGAAGCTGCCCGGAACATGGCAGAACTTAATTTTTCCCACCCCTGCCAGGTGGAAAGCCGGGATGAATTTGGAGAGCTTGCGGAGAGCCTGAACAAGATGGCTGAAAGTCTGCAACAGGCGTTTGCCTCTCTGGAAAGTGCCAACCAGAAATTAGGACAGGATGTGGAGCAGAAAAAAAGGCTGCTGGCCGAGCGTAAAGAACTGGTGGACAGCCTCTCCCATGAAATGAAAACTCCACTGGGCGTAATCCGGGCCTATGCCGAGGGATTGCAGGACGAAACAGACGAAGCAAAACGGCAAAAGTATTCCGAGGTCATCATAACGGAAACAGAACGCATGAGCCGTCTAATCACTACGCTGCTTGATCTGTCTGCGTTGGAAAATGGGGCTACCCAGCTCCGCCCGGAGCGGTTCGACTTTGTGGACTTTGTGGAAACAGTGGCAGGGCGACTGCTGATCGACACCCCGGACGCAGATTTTATTTTGGAATACGAGCTGCCGGAGCATCCTGTCTATGTCAATACGGACAAAGGGCGGATGGAGCAGGTCTTAAATAATCTGATCGTCAATGCCAAACGAAATAACAGTCCGGGTGGGATTTTGAAATTGTCCCTGCTTGAAAAGGACGGCCTTTTGGACTTCTCTATCTTCAATCAGGGGCTGCCTATCCCGGAAGAAAGCCTGTCAAAGATATGGTCGAAATTCTATCGTGATAAAAATTCCAAATACAGCGGTTCCGGTCTGGGCCTTGCCATTGTTGCACAGGTCTTGTCCATGCAGCACTTAAACTATGGCGCAGAAAATCAGCCGGGGGGCGTGGCCTTTTACTTCTCCCTCCCCACAGTAAAATAGAAATTTCATCACCCTGAAAGGCTCTGGTTTCCAACCATTGATTGACTTTTTAATATCAAAATGATAATATTTTCATATGTTAGATCAGGAGGGTGAGAAATGACTGACAAACTTATGGATTGTATTACCAATCCCGTAAAGTGCAAATTATTGCTCGAAATACATTCTCAGGGGAAAGCAACTGCGAAACATTTAGCTGATATTTATAACGATATTCCCCAGGCTACCTTATACCGTCACCTCAAAAAAATGTTAAATGATGGTATTTTACAAGTGGTAGAAGAAACTCAGGTGCGCGGTACGGTAGAGAAAACTTATTCATTGGCATATAACATTAACAGCGATATGGCAACAATGGTTGAGGAGAATTCCGGCGAACTCTATATGCAATATTTCATGCAGTATTTTATTGGATTTGCAAAGCAGTTTCAAAAATATTGCCAATCTCCAGACATCAATATCAAAAAAGATATGACGGGCTTTTCTCTCTCCCCTCTGTATCTTTCTGATAATGAATTAACTTCTCTGGTAACAAACATTTCTCAAATCATCAACGCAGTAAAAAACAATGAACCTAATCCAGAGCGTAAGTTACGGACGATAGGCGTAATCGTATCTCCGGCAGAAAATACAGACAAATAAAATGACCGTCCCAGTGGGGCGGTTTTTATTGACTTTATATTCTCATTATGATAATATTATTGAAACGATAAATAAAAGGAGGCTAATACATTGAACACTTTATTTGAAATTCTGCCTTTGCTGATTCCCCTTCTGCTGATAGATGTTGCTCTTGCAGTAGCGGCAGTACGACACATTTTACGACACCCACACTATCGCTTTGGAAACAGATCCATATGGCTTGTAATCGTTGTAGTCCTTTTGCTCTTTGGGCCAATTATTTATTTTGTCTTTGGAAAGGAGGAAACCGAATGAGTGTCCTTACAATACAAGGTCTGTCAAAAAGTTTTGGAACGCAGAAAATCATCGACAATTTGAATATGTCTGTCCCAGAGGGAAGTGTTTTCGGTTTTATCGGGAAAAACGGAGCCGGCAAAACGACAACCATGAAGATGGTACTCGGACTCTTGCAGCCCGACAGTGGAAAAATCTGTGTCTGCGACGAGCCTGTTCGTTTTGGGCAGACAAAAACGAACCAATATATCGGCTATCTGCCAGATGTCCCGGAATTTTATAACTATATGACACCGATACAGTATTTGAAGCTTTGCGGAGAAGTCATTGGTTTATCAAAATCCGACATCTTAAAAAGAAGTCAAGAGCTTCTCTCACTTGTTGGATTGAACAGCATAACAAAGCAAATCGGCGGTTTTTCACGCGGTATGAAACAGCGGTTAGGAATTGCACAGGCTTTGCTCACACAGCCAAAACTGTTGATTTGTGACGAGCCGACAAGTGCACTTGACCCCGTGGGAAGAAAAGAGATTTTGGATATTCTCTATAAAATCAGTGGGACAACAACAGTTTTATTTTCTACGCACATTCTTTCCGATGTGGAGCGTATTTGCGATCATGCTGCCTTTTTGAACGAGGGAAAAATTGCTGTCAGTGGAACCCTTGCAGAAATTAAGGCTTTGCATGGACATGACAGCCTGCTTTTGGAATTTTCGACAGATAGAGATTAAGAGAAATTTCAAAAAGCAGACGCCCATAGAGCCATTGCTGCTTTATTCCGAAGAAAACAACAGGGAACTCATTCTACATAGCCGCAATATGGAGAATGTGCAAAAATGCTTGTTTGCTGTACTTGCGGAAACCGGGATTTGCCCCATAAAAATAGAACTTATGGAGCCATCCCTTGAAAGCTTGTTCTTGGAGGTGGTGAAATGAGCGGATATATTGCTTTTGTGAAAAAAGAATTTACGGAAAACATAAAGAACTATCGTTTTCTTATCCTGTTTGCGGTCTTTTTGGTTTTCGGTATTATGAGTGCATTTCTTGCAAAATTTACACCGGAGATTTTATCAACATTAGCCGCAGATATGCAAATGACTTCTGAACCGGTTGCTTTGGACGCATGGAAACAATTTTACAAAAACATATCCGGTGTTGGTTTCAGTGCATTTATCATTCTGTTTGGAAGCTGCTTGTCCAATGAATATTCTAAAGGAACATTAGTTTTGATGGTAACAAAAGGACTATCCCGTAAAGCTGTGATCCTTGCAAAATATACGGTAGCCGCCACACTTATGACATTCAGTTATTGGATTGCCTATGTTGCAACATACGGCTATACAGCTTTTTTATGGAAGGATACCACCCTTTCAAATGTTGCTTTCGCCGCATTTTCGCTTTGGATAATAGGCTTCCTGTATTTGAGTATTCTGATGATTGGGTGTGTTATATTCAAACAGACATTCACAAGCATACTTTTTACAGGCGGTATCGTTGCCCTTATATCCTTATTCGGAATGATAGAACCGATTGCGAAATTCAATCCGTTCATTTTGACCTCAAAAAATGTAGAACTGATTTCTGGTGAGGTCGTTCCTGCGGAGTTTATAATACCCGCTTTAATTTCTGTTGTTTTATCCATTTTGGGATTGCTGATTGCAATTCGCCTTTTCAATAAAAAACAACTTTGAATGGTGGAAATATAACGATTAGGAATGTCAGTTGGTTAAACGAATAGTTTCATGCCCCTGCTAACGATACATAAAGATCAGGGCTCTTTCTTCTGCCGGTAAGATTTCACACCAACTTCACAGCGACCTCACACCGACTTCAACGCATTTTCGTACCTTTATCCCACAAGGAGGGAATGACCCTCCAGACAAAGGAGGTAGCGATTATGTTTTTAGGTATGGAATGGTACTGGTGGCTTTTGATTGTTGTGGCGCTGGTGATCTGCATCCCGTTCAAGGTAAAGTTTATGAAATGGTGGAGCAAACGGGAACAGGAGAAGAAAAAGAACCAGACCGGAAAATGGGGTGATGAAGATGATCGAGGTTAAAAACCTGACTTTTTCCTACGGAAAGGATAAGCAGGCGTTACATGGCTTGAATTTTTCTGTGGCAGATGGGGAGATTTTCGGATTTTTGGGGCCGAATGGTTCCGGGAAGTCCACCACCCAAAAGATATTGACCGGCATCTTAAAAGGGCATGGCGGCGAGGTTTCCCTTTTTGGAAAGGATTTGAGAACCGCACAGACGCAGGAGTTTTTTCAGCAGATCGGCGTCCTTGTTTGAATTTCCTTATCTGTACGCTAATTTAAGCGCAGTGGACAATCTGAACTATTTTGCGTCCTTTTATCCCAAAGAACAACTGCGGGATGTAAAAGAACTGCTGGAAGAACTGGAATTTAAGAAAGACTTTCTCAATAAGCCGGTGTCCTCCTACTCCAAAGGGATGCGGCAGCGTGTGAGCATGGCGAGAGCTTTGATCAGCAATCCGAAACTTTTATTTCTGGACGAACCCACCAGCGGCCTTGATCCCGCCGGTGCAGTGCTTTTTCGGAAAATCATCGAGGAAGAACGGCAAAAGGGCACAACGGTATTTCTCACAACACACAATATGCTGGACGCTGACCTGCTCTGTGACCGTGTGGCGTTTATCACGAATGGAAATATCGTTGCGCTGGACACGCCCCAAAATCTGAAAGAGAAAAACAGCAATCATCGCATTGTGGTTTCCTATCTTTATCAGGGCAAGCGAAAGGAGCAGACCATAGAAGCGCCTGAACTGAAAGCCGGTATTCCTTTCGCCTATGATGAAATCATCAGCATCCATTCGCAGGAGCCGACACTGGAAGATGTCTTTATCCAGTACACGGGAAGGGGGCTGTCTTAATGTGGAAAAGCCTTTGTTCTCTGTTCAAAAAAGACTGCCGGATGATGATGTCCGGGAAATTCTTTCTGGTGGCGCTGGGTTCCCTTGTTTTATATACTCTGTTCATCAATTTCGGCTACGTGAAATTCATGGACGCCCAGCTCTACCATGTGTATCTGTATGATCCGGCTGGGACGCAGACAGAGGTTTCCTCTCTTGTCCGGCCCGTGTCCTCTTTGGAAGAACTGGATGCAGCCCTTGCCGGTGATACAAACGGTGTCGGGATTGATGCCAGCGGTAGGACGCCTCATGTCCTGTTCTATGCGGCAACCGAAAAAGCAGACAGACACAGAACAGACTATGCGCTGTCCCTGCTTTCCCCGGATGGGAATGATACAGCAAAAATCGTCGGCAGCAACAGTCCTGAAATGAAGCAGCGCCGGGAGATCACCTGTGAACTTCTCTTTATTGAGATTGTAGCCGTTGGATTTTTGGGGATCGCTTCGGTGCTGTTTAAGGAAAAGCAGATGGGAGTGATCCGCGTCCATGCCATTATGCCACTGCATAAGAGCCTGTTTGTATGCTCCAAAATCATGCTCTTTCTAATTACCGATTTGGTTTTTGCGGCCTTAATGGTTCTGTTCAATGTGGGGCTGGGCGGGATGTCGGTTTTGCCTGCGGTGCTGGTGCAGACCGCTATCCTCTCCTTGATTATGGCACTGGCAGGCTTCGGCTGTACCATGCTTCTGCGGGACTTTAAGCAATTTTCACTGGCGTATCTGGTAATTGCGCTCTTTGCGGCTACGCCGGTATTTCTGGCGGCAAATACTTCCGTAAAGATGGCGTGGATTGACTATCACCCGTTTTACCATGTGTATATGGGCCTAAAAAATGCCTTTTTCGGTGTCCCGACTACAAGCCCGGTCTACTATGCCGGTGCGATAGGCGCAATCATTCTACTCTTTATCCTTGTAGAAGCTGCGTTCCGCAAGGAAATGGGAAAGGAGGGCTGACAATGAAAGGACTGATCTATCAACTGAAAAGTGTCCGAAAAGACAAGTTCTGTATCATGTCATTTCTCCTGCCTATCGTAGTCGCTGTGGCATTGAATTTTGTCGGCTCCATTGACCTTTCTTCATTGGGGGAATTTCATTTTGGAGTAACGGCAACGGCCACCACTTCGGAAGTCAACACATGGCTGGAACGGTACGGTACTGTCACAGTTTATCCCACACAGGAAGAACTGATTGAGGCCATCAACGAACCGTCAACAAACCTGATCGGTGTGGAAATGGCTGACGGCAGCATCCAGACGATCCTTTCCGGCGATGAACTGGATATGTTTCAGCAGACAGCCAACACGCTCCCGGCTCTTTACGAGCAGAGGGAATGGGCGGCACAGGCCAGTGTGCAGGTATTGGAGCGCCCGGATATGATGGCGGGCTATCAGAATATCTTTATTGCCATTACGCTGATTGTGGCAATGTTCATGGGCTGTACCTTTAATGCCATGAACATTATTTCTGAAAAAGAGGATGGCGTTGCGCTGATCAATGAAATCCTGCCTATGACGCACAGACAGTACATGATGCAGAAAATCTTTGTGGGTTTTGTATTCGGCTGCCTGTCCGCTATTCTTACAGCGGCAATCTGTTTCCGGCTCTCTTTCACAGGGGCGGCGGTCATGCTGGCATTGATCGTCCTTTCCGCATTTGTGTCGGCCCTGATCGGTTTGTTTGTGGGCAAACTCTCCGATGGCATGATGGTAGGTGTGGTCTATATTAAAATCGTGATGATTGTATTTATGGCGGTTCCGATTCTGAATTATCTGGTCGGTACAAGAAACAAAGTCCTTTCCTACATTTGCTATCTGATCCCGTCCAGCGCCACCTTTGAGGGCATTATGGATTTGGCAAATGGAACTGCATCAACAGCGACCAAGGACATCGTTATTCTCGCTCTCCATTGTGTCCTTTGGTTCTTGCTTTACTTGCTATTATCAAAACAGCAGAGAAAGCATATTTGAATAAGAAGCATTTACATTTTATAGGCGGAGGTGAGCGATATGGGAAAACTCCTGGTACTGTCGGTTTCCGACTGCGAAGAACACATCTTTAATAGAATCATGGCAGCAATCATAGACGAACCAGAGCTTGACCGTATTGCTCTCCCGCTCTCTGCTGCCAGTCTCTCCTTCCCCAATCTTGAAATTCGACTAAAGGAGCAGACAGTATCCTGCAGAGGTCAACTTGTTACTCTGACTTACCATGAATTTGCAGTTCTTGCATATCTGGCTCGCCATCCTGGCTGGGTATTTTCTGCCTATCAAATCTATGAAGCTATATGGTGCAAAGACGGTGAAAACTGCGGTACTGCCGTTGCCAGTGTCATCAGTCAGATCCGGCGCAAGTTGACGCCGGATACACCAAGGGGTGGCTATATTCGCACTGTACTGGGCAGTGGATATAAATTTGAATCCGTGATATAAGAAACGCCAGACATGATGACCTACTGGATCTGTCCGGCGTTCTTTTTTCCTTAGCTTCTCGCATTTGCAGCTCAGGAGTGGTGAACTTTTATAGCCCTAAATTCATAAACAAAAAGAGGTTTTCTGTATCCTTTCCTGAAGCCTCTTTTTATACTAATGGAAAAAAATAAGAGTCGTTTTATATCCGCAGTTCGGCATGCTTTCAATTTTCATAGTACCCTTATGTGCCTCTACAATTTGCCGTACCAACAGTACACCAAGTCCATGACGGAGGTTTAGTTTTTCATCTGTGCTTTCAAGATAGTGCGTTTTGGTATTCAATTCTTGCAACTTATCGGTAGATACCCCCACGCCATTATCCGCGACAATAATTTCTGTGTGTTCATCCGTACAGGAAACCGAAATTGTAATTGCACAGCCGTTTGGATTGTGGCCGATGCTGTTTTGAAGAAGATTTGTAATCGCCCGCTTTAAGAGCGCTTCATCACCCAGCATATAGTGCAGCTCGCTTTCTTCGTCCGATTGGAAATCAATAGAGAAACTTTCATCAAGACCACTATCCAGAAAATCACATACCACTTGCCGAGCCAATTCTACCGGGGAGACTTCCTCAATCCGTAATGGGTGCATATCATATTCCAGCTTTGAAGTCAAATTCAAATCCTCAATGAGTTGCTTGATTTTAGTGGCCTGCTGGCGAATTGCCACAATCTTTTCCCTCTGTTCTGTATTCAGCTCCCGGTTTTCCTCTAGGCTGCTGGAATAGCCGAGAACCATTGACAGCGGTGTACGGATGTCATGTGAAATACCGCTGATCCAATTTGCCCTTGCTCTGTCCCGGCGTTGCAGGGTTTTGGCGACCTTATTCAGCTTTGCGTTGATTTCCGCCAATTCACCCCGTTCAACTAACTGTGTTTTCTTCCCGGATGAAATTTCTTCTATGCCGGTGAGGATCGGCTTAATGGATTTTTCAATCTTGCGGTTATTGTGAATGAACAGGATCAGCGCAATGATGATATTGAGCAAAAATAAAGTAACCAATCCAAATATGTCTATTTTAATGCTGTCAGAAGTTTTGTAGGCAGACAGTTTCCAAAAACTATCCTGTGGGTAGCCGACAACCAGCAGACCATAAGATTGATTTGACACGAATACAGGATAGTCCTCTAAGTACCACCTTGTCATTTCTGCAATATCGCCCGGTGTATAGTGCAGAGGCAATTCGGACGGTATTTTGTAATTCCAGACCACATCGCCGGTGTCATTGCTTATCAGCATACACCATGCGTTTTCCTGCGTCATTTGGGCAACCGTATTTTCTGAAAGACAGTAGCTTTCCCCACTTTGCTGCAAGTCTACGGAAATTTGCCTCAATAGCTGTGTTGGGCTATGGCTGCCTCGGCTGCTTGATACTACAGCCAGCACAACAAAAAGGACAATGTTTATCAAGATAAAGAAACAGAACAGCTTCACGCTGGAATGGACATACCGCTTAAAAAATCGTTGGATATTATTCATAGGCTCACCTTGACTTGCTCTTTAAGACCAGCTTATATCCAATGCCCTTTACTGTTACCAGTGAAACCGGCGAAGATGGTTTTTCCTCAATCTTTTCCCGGATATGGCGAATGTGCGACATAAGCGTTTTCTCATAGCCTATATAAATATCCCCGCAAACCGTTTGGCAAAGTGCACCTAAAGTTACAATGCGACCTGCATTTGTATACAGCTTTTTCAATATCTCCACTTCTTTTGCGGTCAGGGAAACCGGCTCCTGTCCCTCACGATAGACCTCTGCCTGTTCCAAGTCCACTTTGCAGGCATTTAGTAAGAAGCTGCTTTCCTCACTTTCCTTATAGGTTCGCCGCAAAATGGCCGTAATGCGCCATATAAATTACTGCGCGATAAACGGCTTTACCATGTAATCATCTGCGCCGCTCTCAAAGCCTTTTGATTTATCGTCAATTTCTCCTTTTGCCGTTAAAAAGAGAATTGGGATGGGGTTCTGCTCCCGAATTGTCTTTGCCAACATAAAGCCGTCCATGTCCGGCAGCATAACATCTAAAACCGCCATATCCGGCTTTGCACTCATTCTTTCCAATGCGTTCAGGGCTGTACTGGCGGTTACTATATTTTCAAATCCATTCTCTTTCAGAATGGATTTGCACATCTGTAAAATCGCCGGTTCATCGTCAACCAGCAAAATGATTTTGTCCTTGATTGTACCCATCGGCTCACTCCCTTTCCTTATGTATTGTACCACATCTTTTCGCGTTTGCGTCTCTGATCGTGAAAATCAAGGTAAATTCAAGGTTCTCTCCAATGCAATACAAGGTGGGAGCTGTATGATGTAAGCAACTTAGGAAAGGAGCAAGAAAAAATGATTGTAGCAACAGATAATTTGTCGAAAGAATATGACGGTGTTTACCGTGTTCAGGAATTGGATATTCGGATTAAAGAGGGCGACATTTACGGCTTTCTCGGCCCGAATGGGGCAGGCAAGTCCACCACCATGAAAATGCTGCTCGGCCTTGTCAAACCCACCAGCGGAACCATTGAAATTATGGGAAAACCGTTCAACGAAAAGAACCGCCGTGATATTCTCGCGTCCGTTGGTTCCCTGATTGAATCCCCGTCCTACTATGGACATTTGACTGGCCGCGAGAATATGGAGATCATTCGCAGGCTGCTTGACTTGCCCAAAAAGAACATTGAAGAAGCTGTGCATATTGTCCGTATGGAAAACCAGATGGAGAAGAAAGTCAAAAACTATTCTCTCGGTATGAAGCAGCGGCTCGGCATTGCAATGGCACTGGCCCGGTTCCCGAAACTTCTGATTTTGGATGAACCGACCAACGGGCTTGACCCCGCAGGCATCGAAGGAATGCGGGAACTCATTAAGATGCTGCCGAAACAGTATGGCATGACAGTGATGATTTCCAGCCACATTTTAAGTGAGATCGACCAGATGGCTACTGTTGTCGGCATTATCAATCAGGGCTGCCTGATTTTTCAGGAAAGGATGTCAGTTCTGGATATGCAGCGGGAGCCACAGATTATATTGAGAACCAGCGATAACAACCACGCTTTCCAGCTTCTTAAAAAGGCCAACCCGCAGCGTACAACGGATGGTTTGCAGATCGGTGCGCTGACTGACGAACAGACCGGCGCTGTTGTGCAATGCCTGTGTTCCAATGGTGTCTCTGTTTATCGTGTTGAGGAACGTAGGGAAAGTCTGGAAGATATTTTCCTCAACCTGACAGGAAAGGAGCTGACACTGTGATGAAATACCTGTGCCTTGAATTATACAAACTGAAACGCAGAAAGGTTTTTCTGACCTTTGTGCTGATCCTCGGTGTGGAATTGCTCTTTGTATTTTCCAACTATGGAAACAATGAAAATTTCCTCGGTATGATTTCCGACCCCAATGCACCGGCATGGGAGGATTTGATCGTTGGGCCAGCTACTATGAATGGACTTTTTCTTCCCATTCTGGCAGCGGTTATTGCCAGTCGCATTTGCGATATGGAACACCGGGGAAATACATGGAAGTTGTTGGAGTGCAACAATGAAAACCGCAAGGCAATTTGGTTCTGCAAGTTTACCGTAGTAGCCGTTCTCATGCTGGCGGCAATTCTCATTCAGGCTCTTGTGATTGTCGCCTACGGTAATGCTGTGGGGATTGTTGAGCCGCTACCGGTAAAAACGCTGTGGGAATTTGTTTTGGGGACAGTAATGGTTACATTTGTAGTTGTAACTATTCAGGTGTTTTTCTCTCTTGTTTTTGCGAACCAGCTTGTCCCGATGTCTATTGGTATGATTGGCGCGTTGATTGGCTTTATTTCTACTTTGCTCCCCACAGGCATCCGCAATATCCTCATTTGGGGAAATTACGCAGAAATGATGGTGCTGGGGCAGGACACTTCTTCCGGCAATTTGCAATCCAGTGAACTTGTCGTTCGGAATATTGACTTTCTTCCGCTTACGATCCTCTTTATTGTTGGATTGATTGCCTTTGTCCTGTTTGAGAAGAAGTTTCGAAAATACGAGTATTAAAGGAGGGGTTGTAATGCTTATCAATGCAATTCGGGCGGAAAATCTGAAAAGCCGCCATTCTAATATGTGGGTAGCAGTTCTCATTCTGCCACTTTTGACCGCCGCCATTGGTGCAATCATTTATGGCATCAATGCTTCGGCCAATTTGTACGACGGCGCAGTATGGCAGCAGCTTTGGCTTCAAACAGGGCTGTTCTATGGGTATTTTTTCTTTCCAATCCTGATTGCCATTTGTGCGTCCTATTTGTGGCGGCTGGAACACACAAATCACAACTGGAACAGCCTCATGACAACGCCGGTTTCCCGGTCAACCATTTTCATTGCGAAGCTGGTTGTGCTGACAAAATCTATTCTGACCGCACAGGTTCTTTTGATGGTGTTTATCATTATCGTGGGAAAGGCTGTGTTTAGGTTTGAACAGCCCATCCCTATCAATATGCTATGGTGGCTGTTTATGGGCTGGTTTTCAGCTTTGAGCGTTGGTGCTGTTCAGCTTTACTTGTCCATGCGGATCAGGAGCTTTGCGGTGCCGGTAGGTTTGGCGGTTTGCCTTAGTATCGGCGGTCTGGCTTTCCATATTGCGGGTTTAAGCGAAATATTCCCTTATTCGCAAATCATTCTCGGCCTATCGTCACAAGACGAAGCATTGCCCATTGACAGCATAACGACTTTGGTACCTATGGTTCTTGTCTATACGGTATTATTTGCGGTTTTGGCTACCCATCATCTGAAAAAAGCAGATGTTGTAGCCGGATAAAGGAGGTGAGCGATATGGGAAAACTTCTGGTGCTGTCGGTTTCCGACTGCGAAGAACACATCTTTAATAG
>ENA-OOWK01000693-OOWK01000693.1-human-gut-metagenome-genome-assembly--contig:-NODE-693-length-21471-cov-3.985058_pt1 | contig 21471 bp, 22 predicted proteins | sample MGYA00241405_ERZ501317 | MGnify/ENA primary metagenome ERZ501317 (study PRJEB25962, sample SAMEA1972440) | human gut metagenome | biome: human gut; feature: human-associated habitat; material: faeces... | reverse complement strand
AAAAGGTCTGGCTTTCTCTATTTATTCGGCCGGCTGAATAGAAGATCGCACCTTCCAGAAGGAAGTTCTGACTGCACTTTCACTCGTTGAGCTAGTCTATGGCAAATGACTTATTATACACACAAGGAGCTGAAAATATTCCAGCAGCGCAGTTCTTTTTGTTGGCTTTTTTGAAGTTCGTCGAAGTGAACAAATTTATGGCATAAAAAAAGACCGCCGAGAACAAGTCTCGACGGTCGGTTGCGTTTAGAGTTTAGGCGGGATAGCGAGTGCTCAAGCGGACATTGTGCGACTCCAAGAAGTCTCTGGTGATTTCTCGACCCCAGAGGACTTTGCCAGCGTTATTACCCTCGGCCACGATGATGGAATTGGGCTTCTTTTCCAGGACCACAACGGCATGAGCGGTGCCGTAATCGGTGTCATAGCCGACCTTGTCTCCAACTCGGATGCTGTCAAAGGAATCGTAGTGCGTAACCTTTGCAAACTTGCCAGTGCCTCCATCTCCGAATGCAGCATCCTGACACATCTGCACAAAGGCGGTACATCCACGGCTGTTGATAGGATACAGCTCTCCGGTAGAGAGAGGAGTCCAAATCTGATACAGCTTATCGTCTCCCCAGGGCGTACCATCGGGATACTGAGCTTTGAGAGCAATAATGGCATTGTACACTTCCTGCTCGGTAGGCACATCAGAGGGAGTAGCGGGCTTAGTGGGCTCACTAGGCTGCTCAGGCTCGGTAGGCTTAGTGGTCTCAGTAGGCTGCTCGGGCGCATCGGGGATCTTACCGCCGTTGTCAACCAGGTCAGCCATACGGCCAAGTACCACAGCAGCCTGGGCACGACTCATCAGGCCATCGCCATTGAACGTACCAGCCTTGTCCACACCTGCGATAATACCCATAGCGTAGCAGCGCACAACCGCAGTATAGGCACTGGACGTAACAGGGATCTTATCCAGGTCCGGAATGGTATCGGCAACCGCATAGAACGTATCCTGCGGAACCTCAACACCCATCTGATCCATGACCTCAGTCACAACACAGGCCATCTCGGTACGGGTCATAGGACGTTCGGCAACAGCTGCGTCAATATCGGCTGCAAAGTAGGCATCGAACATGTTGTCCACACCCACCTGCATATAGGTTGCATACCACTTATTGCTGTACCACTTGCCGGCATCCGCCTTGTCAGGAATCTGATCGCCGTAGAAGGCACGGGCCACCATCGTGTACCACTGAGCGCCAGTCACCTGGCCGTCGGGATTGAACTTCCCGCCGCCAACGCCAGCCACCCAGCCTTCGTCTGCTGCACGCTCCACATACTGATAGGCCCAGTGGCTCATGGGCACATCAGAGAACGAAGATCCTGTAGCAGCAAGAGCTGAGACAGATAGGGATAGTGCTAGTGATAGAGATAAGATGAGCGATATTAGTTTCTTCATTTTCCTTTCCTCCCGTACCAGAATTAATGTGGCTACAGTATACCACATGAAAGTTCTTTAGTACATATTAATTTGTGGTCATCCCCCATGTTAAATAAAAAGTAACCCCGGGATAATAGTACCAGGTACATATTATCAGGGGGGATTACACCATGCCAAGATCAACACCAACCAGCGAGTCCACTGCAATCGGAGTCCGAGTGCAGCAGGAGCGCACCCGCATGGGATTGACCCGGGAGCAACTAGCCGAGATGATGGACATGTCGGTATGGTACATCACTGATATCGAGCGGGGACGCTCCGGCCTGTCTGTCCCCGGACTAATCCAGCTCTGCGAGATTTTTGGGTGCTCGGCTGATTATCTGCTATTTGGCCGGCTGGATTCTGTCAGCATGGCCGCCCGGGTGGACCAGTTACCGCCCGAGCTGAAGAAGCTGGTAGACGATATGCTGGCCAAGCAGATGGAGATCATCGAGGCGGCAAGGGATTTAGTGAAAGACTAAGACTAACCAAAGCCGACACAGCAAATGATGGTGGCAAGGAATCATATGATTGGGCAAAAATATTTGGGACCCTGAAAAAATCTGCATATGATAAGATAGCCATAGTTGAGGATATCTATCCTATCTCCTTTTTGTGATCCCCCTGTTGAACCCCCCGAGCGAGAAAGTCGCCCGGGGGATTTTTTTGCGCCCATGTTTGCTCCATTGTTTTATGCTGTGTTATATCTTTGGTTTTACCTGATGTTTTATGCTCCGTTTGACCTTTCGTTATATCTTTTGTTATATGCTGTGTTATACCCCCTTGGTATTACTCAATAATATCAACGGGATTACCACCTCCATCTCAACTCCGTGTCTTATTCTCTCACAATTTCGGGCTATCCGTCTTTTTTGTCTCAAATTTTAAATTCTGAATATTGTATAGAGCTGGACAAAAAACGGATATCAAACGTACAAGATACGGTCGATTTTGCCCCTCATTCACTCCTCTTTTCTCTTCCCCAAAGCGTGCAGATGAAAAAATACACATCGTCACATATCCAGATCCCGGACGTGGGGGCGGAAGAGCAGGGCCAGAGCAGGTACCAGGTCCGGCGGATCGTCGTATTCGATGTCGTGATCCCGAGTCTTGTCGTCATCGTACCACTTATCGATCACATACCGCCACCAGGACTGCCCATCGTCTACAGTTAGAGTCCCCCGGATGGTGTTGTCGGGTATCAGAAAGATGGGGTAACGGTTGTCGGCGTATTCCATGGCCTTTAACTGATTAATGCCAACAATCCTGAATGCACGGAAGCACTGACCATACTCGGTCTCGCCATGTACGATCTCCACTGTGCAGCTTCCGATTGTAATGTTCAATTCGTCATAATTAATCTCGGTATCTGTGAATTCCCGGCGCTCGACCTCCCGAACATAGATATCTGGAGGATACGGGTACTCCTCGGGCTGCCGCTCCACCGTCGTCAGGATCATCGCCGGTGGAAGGATACGATAGATGATGTCTCGCTCAGTCATATGGGCCCGCCCCCTCGAATAGCTTCCAGTGTCAGAGAGCAGCTTACCCAGTGCAGGTGCAGCGCCGCTACGATATCCGGCGGATCGTTGCGAGTCGAGTCCTCGGTGGCCGCAAAGATATCCTTATACCAGCGGTCGACCACATAACGGTACCGGCCTGCGATGGTATCTACGATCACGCAGCCCGTCAAGCTGGTGGCCGGGGGAACTAGCGGAGGAATGGGGACAGGGCCGATTTCAGCGGACAGGCCCTCAATTTTGGAAAGACGATATGCCCGGATATAGGCGTCATCCTCCGTGGTAGCCCAAAGAGTATCAAGGTCACAAGATTCAATGGAGATGTTAGCGCCAAGGACAATGGAGCGGAGGTCGTGTATTTTGTGACTTTTAAATTCTAAATCACGAATCTGAATTTCTCCCTGTTTCCCTCGTTCCCCCCAGTAAAGGGTGGTGCAGAGAGCTGCGGGCGGGATCAGACGGGCCCGATAGGTCTCGATCATTTCTCTTGCCTCCTTTTAATGAGATGAATGTACTTATAGGCCGTGGGACGGCTGACGCTGGCCAACCGAGCCAATTCCGTGAGGGAGAGGTGACCAGTTTGAAAAAGAGAATAATATCGGAAAAACTGCGTAGGAATCTGGTCAAATGTCGTTGCCGGTCGTCCAATCTGCTTGCCCTTGGCTTTGGCATTGGCCATGCCGGATTTGACTCTCTGCCGAATCATGGAGAGCTCCAATTGAGAAAAGACACCGGCAATTTGCAAAAACGCCTCCGTCATAGGATCAGGGGTATCCATCCGGCAATCCATGGTGATGGAGCCTAAGATGACCAAGCGCAGATGCTTGTCCCGGATACAGTCGATGACGGCGCACAACTGACGGACTGATCGAGCGAGGCGGGAGACTTCGGAAACGATGATGGTATCGCCTGGTTTTGTGGCTTCCAGCATGGCCTCCTGCTGATCTTTAACGGCGGCGTCTCCATGCTCATACTCCAGCCAAATGCGTTCCGCCCCAGCGGCCTTCAGCTCCCGGACCTGACGATCAATGTCCTGTTTGCTGTCGGAGGTGCTGCATCGAGCGTAGCCATGTATGGTCGCAAAAGTTTCATTATTCTCTGAAATAGGAGTAGATTTGACTTGATTTTCAAAGTGTTTCCCCATGTCTCAGCTCCACCTGCATGTTAAAAAACTCATGTATTATGGGTATTTTGTCTCCTTGATCTGCCTCTCGATTGCTCTCTGAATCTTTGCGCCTATCGTCCGACATGCCCATCTATAGACATAAGGGCTGACACCCAGAGGCGAAGGGGTAGAGGTTAGAGCCATGAGCGCAGACATTGCCCACAGCATGGGCCCAAGATCAAAGTGCTCATTCAAAGGCTCAATGGCCTCGTCTATCCAATCAGCCATATCATCATCGCTGCGTACCCAGCTGAGCGTGAGGACATGGACCCGATAGTGGCTATCCATCCAGGTCATGGCCGATCCTCCTTAGCGGATATAGCCCTTAGGCGCTCCAGTGCATCGGCAATATCCCGCTCTGACTTACCCTCTGATGCAGCTTGAGCGGGTACCGGGTATATCTCCCGCATCTTGTCATACATATCATCCAGCAGATTATCGAGTCTCCCCCTGATTTCAAGATACGCCCCAATCGTATTGATCCCATCATCCAGGCACAACGTGTACAGAGCGGCCAGCATGGCTGCCCCATCTTCCATGGCAATCATGTGTGGGGACTCGTCGACGGAGAGGCACAGCACCTCAGCGATGGCATCGGCCTCTTTCTCTTTGGCTTTTTTGTCACCATTACCTTTTTCCCTTATCTGATCGATAACTTTCTTGTACTTGTTCACATTTACCGTCCCTTCTTCCTGGCACCATTAGATTAGCAAGTCATCGTCGCCATCGTACATATCTGCATTTGCGATCCAGTCGGGTACCTGATCAATACGGGACTCAAGTGATGCCCTTATATTATTAAGTGCCGTCTGCAGGTCAGGGGTGATGGACGCAACCAGGGGTAGTGCCAGATCACGATCGGCCCGGCGCATACGATCCCAGCCATCCCAAATGGTACCAATCAGGGTGACCATGGGGATGATGTCATCCGGAGTTTCGATTTTGGCCTTCTTGGCCAAGGAAACAGCAGTCTCGATTAATGTCCAATCCGAGGTGGAGAAGGAGGAGGCATCATGGAGACTAAGGCCGTCCGCCAGTGCGTGGATAGATTTGCATACCATATTAGTGCTCCTTTTCGATTGAATTTAAGAGTACCTGCCTGCAGTAAACTGCAAGTTGTCCATTTCCGTTCCTCTTGACTGATTCTTGAATCGTTGCGTACTCTGACTCTGTTAGTAATAAACGAATGCACCGAGTGCGCTCCTTTCCCACTTTTCGCCAGAATGGCTGTATGCCATGTTTGTGGGCCAGACGATCCAATTGTGCTGGACTGACCCCCATCATCTGCGCTAATTCATTCTTTCGATATACAGTGCCTATTTCTGAATAGTAGAGCAGTCGCTCTTTCAGAGTATCATTTTCCGGTAGCCTTTCCCCCAATAAGGTGTTAGCTGTCATTTCCACCATGGCAGCCAGTAATGCATATCGATCAGGAGAGGTGAGCTCCCAGCGAGAAAGCCGGCACAGTATAGCTGGTGACAACTTTGAAAAATATTGCTGGTAAATACTATCACCATATAGTTCCTGCGCTGCTTGTTGGACTTTTTGCACACTAATGGCCTGATGGTCGCTGAGTTTATCTACTCCATAACCTTTGGTCAATAACATGCTATAGAGATTGTTGTAGCCGACTGTTGCTCCGGCTTCTACTGGTAAAGACAAAAAAGCCATCAATAAATCTGTCAACGGATGCATCCAGTGAAATGCTGGCTCCGGATCATCCTCCGAAACACGAACTGAAGAGAGCGGAACATAGACTTCGGAAAGACGTGAAAACTTAACTGGATAGGTGTTAAGGACTATGTGATGCTTTGGACACATCGGCATCAACGGGATTTGGTGTTCACGGTGCCAGTATGGTTCGCCAAAACGATTCATATCACCGCAATAACATTGTGGACAATACTTTAGGCCTTCCTGAACACCCGGCAACTTTGAGTGAATATTGGTGATTCCTGCTCCTTTTCCACTACGAAGCAATTCTACAGTTTTTTGCTTTTTCGCCGAGTCATAGAAGCGAAGGTAGAATGGTAACAATGTGTGGTTGGCCAACACATCATCTATTGATAGTATTCCAGGCGGAAGTTGAGATAAGATTCTGGCACAATCCCCTCCCGGCATCAAACGTCCATGCACCATGGGTTTCCCGCCATATAACTCCCTGGTGGTTGTAGCATATTTAGGGTATCCACTGCGCACATGATACCGACACAGCACTGAGTACCACCACTCACCGGGGTACGGCGTGGGGAAATACGTCAGCATATCAGTACGGCAGCACTGACTGATAATCAGCCTGCGGATCGCCGCACAGGTGCCGGATATCCGTCTCCACGCCAGCTTTGGCTTTATCCAGAGAATCGTAGACCCTCAAAAATAAGCCGGCATCAGAAGGATCGTGCATCAACGAGTCATCGTTAGGCATGTACTGCCGATCAAACGTGATGTAGTACTGGATCCGCTGATCCTGCTCGGAACGCTGGTACACAATGGTGTACTTATGCGTCTCGATTTCGCCTCCCGGTCGCCGGAGCTGAACCAATGCACAGTAGCCATCTTCTCTATTCAGAGGTGTTTCAGCGGCAAAAAATATAGGCAGCCAAATGAGGGGAGATTCTTCGAGGGAGGCAAAGATGTTAGTCTCGGCCAGGTTAATGATCTTCGGATCTTTATTCATTCGTTTCCCATCCTTTCGAGCATGTTGTGTATCTCCAAAAACTTGATCATCTCTTGTGCTCCACGGCTCTTTCTAAAAGCCACCAGCAAGTCGGCTTCGTCCCGCTGCGTTGCCCGCCGTCCCCGCTTGTTGGCGTATTGGCGAGGCACTTCCTGCGGCTCTCGTGGGAGTTCTGGTGGTGATTTTCCGATTTCAAAATCCGAAATATGAGTGCCGCCAGAGTAGGTCTTAGGTACCTTGATCGCCAAGATGTCGATTGCCCTCTGCATAATTTTTTCGTCGATTGAGCTTCGGCCCTGGATCAGAGTCTGGGCCTGACTCTCCTGAAAAATTTTGATAATGTACGCCGGGATGCCGCCAGAAAAATCGTATAGCTTATTGACCAGCTTGTCCGTTAGCGCAGCGGACTGTGGTGTGTATTGGTAAGGCCAGATGGACTGTAGGAACTCACGGTAGGTTCCGTCCGGCCTGAGAGGAAGAAGGCGGATGCCACGGGTTCGGCGCTTGAGGTGCTCCTGGGCGATGAACAATTCCTCGGCTAATGGGGTGCCGATAAAATATACGGCGGTAGATGTGTCGTTGGTGAGCTCGACTAAAAATTTGATAAGTGGCTTGACCTGACGATTTTTTCTGGCCGTAACAACAGCGTTTTGAATTTCATCGACAATTATGAGTCCTACATGATGGGTCATACATAGGATTTTGACCTGAGTGGCAATGGCGCTGGCCGAAGACGAGCGCAGTGCGCTGAGGGAGTCCATATAGCCTGATCCGATTGCCCGATCCAGGGCGGTGATGATGTTATAGCCCAGAGTTTTGACTGAACAATCCGAAGGACATTCCGCAAGAAGATAGAGCACCTGTTTGCAATAAAACGGCTGTCCTTGGTACTCCGTGTGTTCGATGGTCTGCGGCATCACCGACAGGCACCGTCGGATGGTAGATGTCTTTCCGATACCAGGAACGCCTAAAATTGATCCACTGTCCGCTTGCGTGGCGTAACTTTGCAGTTCTTTTTCTGCGAAGATGGCATTGATCTGCCGGATACCATCTATCATGGTGCGGGTAGTGTAGGTGGTTGCGATAGCCCGGTACAGGGTGTCGTAGATGGCGTACATATAATCCAGGGGCACAAAGAGGGATGATAGCGTCGGGAGCAACCGCCGGCGCTCTTCCAGGTTCATCGCCGGCAACTCCTGCGGCAATGGTGGCGAGCTGCCGATCTGCTTCAGGAAACGGGCCGGCGGCAGCAGGTCTGGCATGGCCGCCAGGAACGGGTTCCCCGCCGGGGCACTATCATAGACGGCACCTACTGTCTGGTCTTTTACGTACTTGTCCACTGGTGTGTTCCTCCTTCCTTCTTTATATTCTTGAGCAAAAAGTGCTCAATTTTCAAAAACTCCTGTATTACTTTTTCCTTCAAACTTTTTCAAACACTTTTGCAGATTGAGCACAATCTGCTCAATCCTATCTTTTTAAGCCGACACAAAAAGTCATTGCCTTGGTTGGTCTTGGATTAGGGCACAAAGGTAAAATCTTAAGTAAAAAGTATTTCTTATTTATGAGTTCATATATCTATTTACTTTCCATATAATCTTACCTTTTTGCCCCATATAGAAAATGGATTATAAAAAACAAATAAATATATGGTATATGAAATGATTTTAGTCCCATAAGTTGCATTTACGCCAAGATCCTTAATCCCCTAAATCTACCTTGATCATACCTTTCTGCCCCACATTCCCTTGTGTCGGCTTTAAAAGTCCAGCCTTGACCCAAAGCCCCCAAGACATTTTCCCGCTGTAGGTGCCGGTGTCAAAGAAAAGAGGAGGGGGCGGCCCTCACTGGGTCAGGTGGGACCTCTCGGCGTCTCGGTTTTTCTGAATTTCCGATCCATCTTGTTCCTTCGGTGCCGCCCACGAAGCCTGTGCTGCAATGTCCCGGATGGCCTGCGTAGCAGCAATGCTGGCAGCCTGTGATGCCCGTCGGCGATGCCCAATCTGCTGTCGTAGTGCCTGCTGAGCCATCGCTGCTTCTACCACTCCTGCGCCCTGATAGCGTTGGTCGGTAGGTCCCAGGCGACACGGGTAGTACTGACCATCCAGCACCACATAGATGCAGCTCACGTTGCTGGTGTCGTAGGCAATGGTGTAGGTCTCCCCGGGGTGCAGCAGGTCTCGGTCCGACGGCACATACCACATTTTCCTGTGTCGGATTCCTTTTCGCCTCATTTGCGCTGTTGTGCGGGGGAGTCCCATACAGGATAGTTCTTCACTATCCACCTGAAGCAAACTGTCTTCCACTTCCAGCCACTGTTGTGCGGGGGTTATGCCAGTAGAAAGCAAGCGCCCGGAATTTAAAAACACCACCGCATGAATTACCACCGCCGTGAATTCGTCCAGCGTCAAAGATGCCTGTGCCCGATAGTCCACTGCCCATCGCTCCTGCGCATCTTCCTCAATCACTCCCTTTCCTCGAAGCAATGGCTTGTATCGTTCCTGGATCAAATCAAAGGCCTTTTCCACCAGACCTTTACGATCCGGGCGATAGGGCGGCAGATTTTGAATGACTACGCCATATCGTAGGGATAGTTCTTCCACCCGCCCTCCACAAAATTCTCGCCCCTTATCTGTGATGATCTCCCGGGGGATCCCTGTGTTGGGCCACTGTATTTCCGTGATATTGATTCCATAGTGCTGGCAAAAGGTCACCTTATTGCCCGCTGCCTGTGCAATACAGGCCATAACCGCAGTTTCTCCGGCATCCAGTCCCACATAGACGCCTGCGATCAACTGTGTCATGGTGTCCACTGCCAGATAGATGTTAGGCCGCCCGATCACGGTGCTGCGGTCCAGGCGGGAGACCAGGTAGATATCGGCCAAAGTAGCGTCCATCTGGTAGCAGCCCAGCCGATCACGCCACCCTGGTCCGCTGCCAAGGGTCAGCCGGTGGTCCCGCTGATAGGCCGATAGGCCTTCACGGGCAATAATCTTTTGGGGCAGCTGATGGAGTCGATGGTCATAGAAGTAGTGGCGGAACGTGTGGTAGCTCGGCGCATCCTCTTTGATTTGGCCTGTATCATCCATATAGTGCTCCAAAATCATCATTTCGTAAGCCGCTCGCAGCGAAAACTGCCGAGAGGAGTAGTAATACCGTTGGATCGCTCGTTCAAAATCCGGATTCCGACGGCGTTCTCTTGGTTTGTTTTCCAGAATCACTCCCGATGAAATATATCGGAAGTAGAGCCGCAGCACCGTACGCACTGTTACGCCATTTGCATCAGCAATCTCCTGTGCCTTTCTACGTCTTGCTTTGGAGTCGCAGATGTATTGATCGTCCGCAACCAGCGGTTCGATCATTTGCAGACGTCTAACCTGCGCCTCGCTCATGGACTCATGGGCATTGATTGCTCGCACAAACTCTTCTGGGGCAGCTGTGGCGGTACACTCTGAAAAACTGGCTGCCGAAACAAAGAAGGGAGGCTTTGTCTGTGCGTAGGCAATCAACCATGCCCCGTCTGTCGTTTCCAGCAGCACCCGGTAGATATTGCCAGCGTGATTAGCAAAGCGACTGATCATGGGTCTCCACCAGCTTTCCCTCGCCTCCATACACATACACCCGCCAGTCCGTCACCCCAGTAGCCAGCCAGTAGCGGCGGGAGAATTCCAGCTTTTCAATAAAAGCTCTCTTTTGGAACTGCTCCAGAGTACAAATTTCCCGGATGCCCATGCTGCCGTCTGCCAAATGGAGCACAAAATCGCTGGCCCATTGGACGGTAAAATACTCCGCCCGGATGTCCACAGGGGACACATGGGGGTAGTGCTCCATCTGCAGTGGCACACAGGTGTCATAGGACGCCACCCAGGGCTGCTCCTCCAAGTACCGGGCGAACTCCTGAGCCACAGGCGTATGGACAGTCATCATAGCGTTGTTTTTGGGACTAAAAAACTTGATGTCCCTGGTTTTTGTGCCGGCTTTCTCCATGGGATTAAGACCTCCTTCATTTTCAAATTTTGTGGTAATAGAGACAGCTTAAATATTCTTAGTTCCATCAGACCACCAACCGCCCCCAGATCGTATCGCCATCGATGGGGCCAAATGAGCGGGAGTCCCGGGAGTTTTCCCGGTTATCGCCCAGCACATAGTACTCGTCATCTCCAAGGGTAATAGCGGTTCCCCAGTGATCCACGGTATCTCCGGGACCAGCCACAATCCGTTTGATGTAGGAGTCCTTCTGACTAGGCCGCTGGAATGCCACGATGTCTCCGATTTTCGGATCCTGAACAGGTACAAGGATATGGATACTGTGATCTTCCAGAGTTGGCTGCATGGACGGACCGATCACCATAGCTACTCGCACACCGCTAATTATGATGATGTAGGCGCAGGCAAGAGTGATGGCCAACTCAATGTAATCACGGACTGTGCATCGATCATCACCGATTCGCTTCATTTGATTTCACCTTCTCTTCATAAATTACAGATTCGCAAAAAGCAATTAGCCAGGAAATCCAGCAAGCCACTGTCAGTATCCCGGCAACGGCCAGACCCCGTAGATCAAAGCGGATGATGACATACAGCAGCGTCGTCATCCAAATTACGGCCATGGTTGGTTGCATCTCATATCCTGTCACATAGCGCATCAGCCACACAGGGCAGGGGACATAGATCTCGTGGATAGGCAAGGGAAAAAAGAAATCTGCCAGTAAAGTAATCCCAAGGGCAAGAATAAGCGCCACAAGGTCATTAGAAGATATCGTTAGCATCCAAAACACCTCCAGGGGAACCAAGAATTAATAGGAGAATTTGCGGAGAACCAAGAATTAATCTGAATTTTTGCTGGTATTTTCCTCAGGAATTCCGATTAAATGGACATACTGTTCTTTCCTCTCCACAGAAATTCCGATTAATTCAATCGATCACCTTTTGCTTCCCAGAATTAATCCGAGATTTTGCGGAGAACCAAGGGAATTAATCCGAGATTTTGCTGAGATTTCCCGCAAAAACTCCGATTAATTCAAAAACTCCCTGCAAAAACTCCGAATAATTCGATTTATCTTGAGCCTCCATGATATTGTCCCCCTCAATCCTCGCCCACTTGTCCGCCCAATCCTGACCGTGTGAGCGCTGCCTGAGAGGGGGTATCCTGAAGCTCCAAAGAACCCAAAAAATAAAAAAATGGAGACCAAAAGGGTTTTCTTGGTCCCTTTGTCTCCAAAAAAATAAGGAGCCCAGGGCAATCATTACGATTACCTTGGACTCCTTGCGAGTCATTATTGAGTGGACAATGAGGCTATGATGCGGGGGGATGGCCTCAGGGAGACTCAAGGTAATTCGTCGTTTATATGAATATAATAGCAGAAAAGCGCAGAAAACGCAATATGGAATTTAGCACGAAATGAAGCATAAAACTTTGTAAAATATTTATTTTTGTCCGAATTTTGCAACTTTATTTTCGTAATCCTGAAAATGAAATAAGAGATGGGATTATTTCTTTCCGACCCACTGCTGGATCTATACATAATTGATGGCACAAACAAAAGCGGGACCGATTGAAACCGGCCCCGCATCTGTATTTTCACTATATATACTGTATTTGACAGTGCCCCTCCCGCAGGGCATAGTCAATTGTGTTTTTTGTGCCGCCTGCCTCGCCATCGTAGGCGGCGATTAATAATGAAGAGTGATCGACCATCCAAATGTTGCGAATCTGGAATACGCTGCGACTATATTTCTCACGCACAAATTTTACTGAGTTTGCATTGGACATGATTCTCAGGATCCGCTCAGTCCATTTTCCCTTTTTCCCAAGCTCAAACCCTAGATAAGGCACTGCGCAGACTAATTTGATGTCCGGATTTTGAGAACGACGATTTAGGACTATCTCAGCAGCCCAAATATCTATCCCCTGCGCCATCCCGCTGATAAATGTGGTGTACCCCTCAGCTATTGCTCGATCGATAGCGGCTGTCAATGCGGCAATAGCTTCTTCGGTGCTACGGTGTAGTTTTTCCGGCCGGTGACCCGTAAAGCAACAGCAGTGCAGACGATCAATCTTATCCATGTCAATCCCCCCATCAAGGGGTATTATACCATTATTCATGGTGTTTTACACCAAGCAGAAAGAAAGATTCGTCTACTCACACAATTCACTATTATTTTCGGGAAAAGCGGGTTATAATATGCACTAAATAAGGATATTATTCTGTCGGAGGTGGGGTGTATGGAGAATACAAATAAGAGTGCCGCACAGATTGCACGAGAGCATAATATCAGCCCGCAGTTGCTGCGCAATCGCTTAAAAAAGGGCATGTCCATAGAGGATGCAGTCAAAGAGTGTATCAATGTCAGAGATGCACGGACGGCCTCGGGCAGCGCTCCACACAAAAGCTCACGCCCTGGCCAAGGCGAAATTGAATTTGCCGGAGAAACATATGCCTCGTTTTCAGCGGCGTGTCAAGCCCTTGGACTTAGAGAATCGTCCGCATATGCTAAACGTAAGCGACTAATGGATGATGGTTATAGCCTGGAATCCGCATCCCGTGCAGTACTGGAAGAGGCAGCTACCCGTGGTGTGCAGCGCCGCAAGCGTACCCCTGTTATTATTAATGGTATCTCATACGATTCACAACTGGAAGCATCTGGTGCACTGGGGTTATCGATGGGCTCCATTAATGCTCGGCGGACTCGGGACAAGCTGTCCTTCGAGGATGCCGTGAGGGCGCTCCTTGAAGCCAGAACAGCCGACTTTGTATATGGAGTTCCTGCCACGACTCACCCCTGGCCAGAATTACGGAATGCAATCAGCGGTAATCAAGATTATCAGCTTACCGAAGATGGCGATCAAATCACAGCAACGCTTTCACTTCCTGGCGGCATTGCAATTAACTATACCATTTCCATGGCTGTGTCGGGTTTCTTGTCATTCTATTTTCAGGATCTTGATTTTTTGGCGAGTTGCGATCTGAATGAGTTGAATTCCCACTATATTGGAGTGAAATTTCTTCGAGAAGCCGACAACACAGTGTCTGCCCGTTACGATATGCCTGTTATTGGGCGCAGCCAGTCCGATTTGGCTCAATTTTTCAAAGTCCGGAATTTCGTTTTTAGCATTATTTCGTCGATTATTAACCAATAAATTTTTACTTTTCGAATTATTTCAAAATGTATAGTGAACTGCGGGTCGCAAAAAGGCCCAGTCAATGAACGATAGAGGCGTCCTAGTTTGTCAGGACGCCTCTATCGTTATACTCTTTAGGAGTTGCTTATCCATGGGTTTGTGGGCCCCATTTTTGATAGCTACCTTTAATTCCGTATCCCTTATATCTTCTCATAGAGCCATCGTGCCCGCTCCTTAATTACCCGCTCAGTAATTTTCAATCGATGCTCTGGCCAGTTATACATCGGGTGCGGTTCGAAGTGAAAATCAATGAGCCTCAAGAGCTCTCTCTTCTGCTGCTTCCCTGCCAAACGACAGATATCATCAATAGATGCCTCCGGGTAATATGGCACGTATCGTTCAGCTAACGCTGTAAGACTTTTTTCAGATTCGAGATCCGTACTGAGAGCCTGCGAGAAGAGGCTCAAGCCATGGTCAAACAGCGGTGCGGGACCGAAGATCCGGCCTGTGTGGTTATCTCGCAACACACCGAAATTCCCAAAGTGCCGATCTTCATTGCAAATGAGGCAATCAAAGAGCATCATGCTCCTGATCTGACTGCTGTATTCGGGGCTGAAGGCATCCGCATAGTCAATGCATTTGGTAATATTTACATTTTTAATCAGTTTGCCGGCTGCTACATAAGAGGTATCAATATCCGTAAAAAGTTTGCAGGTAGAAGAAAGTATCCCCTTCCAACGCTCCAGGCCATACGAGATTGCATTGAGTCCCATGGCCTTTGCAATCTGCGCTGCATAGTACTCGCTGTATGGCTCATTTCCAGAGTTTGCACCTCCAAGAGTCTGACTGGTATTGCCCTTGTACAGATAGATACCATCTGGGAGCTTGCGCCATGCTTTTGGCAGCATGCCGTCGGTAGTTAACTCAGGAGAGAGACAAGGGCTATGGAGCATTGATGGGCGTCCTGTATAGGCAACTAGGGCCAGCGCCTCCGAGAAGGAGTTTTCATACAAGTTGCAATCCGAAAACTTTCCATCAAAACCCTCCGGAACGATCCAGTAGCTATCAGTCAGGGACAGTCCCATGCATGCTCGAAGAATGCTGAGAAGTTCGTTTTGCTTCAGTCCGAGTGACTGTAAAATTTCCTTATTAAAGGATCGATTCTTTGGAATGCTTCGGCTCCCGAGCCATTTTAGAACGCCATCATTAGTCAGCTCCAGATTGACAGGAAATAACTCTTTGTATCTTTCGTTGACGGAGACAATTTCGATTTCAAAGCCTATAGTTCTTGGGTTAATGGCAAAGGTCAAGAGGTCTGTATCATATAGCCGAAGAATCATCCTTTCGTGGCCCATTAGAGCACCCCCTTGCTTGTTACAGTATAGCAAAGTTTACAGAGATGTTCAAATATGGAAGGTAATGAGGAGATTTGCCACCGAACCTGTATAGTGGGCAGTTTCCCGGATGGCAACTCTGCTCTGATGCTGGTCTGTGCCCGGCTGCGCCATGTGGCTGGCACCCAGTGGGGAAATAAGAAGTACATGAACATGAAGCACCTGGAGGCTGCCATTGAGGACGTCTCCATTGCTGGCTGACTTCATTCATGCCAGGGCCTGCAAACCAATTTGCGCAAAACTCTTGACACTACCATCCGTAATAGCGTCCAGATTTCCCCTTACTAGGTATTTTCTTCAGGATAATTCTTTTTGTACATATGTAAAACATCCTGAGTGGTGCTTCTAACCTACACCACTCAGGATGTTTACACAAAGTTTTGGATAGATACTTAAATTCTGATTACCTGTAACATATCAAACTTAGTTTGTAATGCTAGTTCATCGTCACGAGAAAAATTCGATTCATCAAATTGAATGAACAGTCTTTCCTCAGCTCGACTAAAGGCAACATATGCAATACGGTGCTCTTCATTCTCTAATGAAGAATTAAGTAAAAATTCTTTTATATGCTTAGTTCCAACAACAAAAACATTTTCAAATTGGTTACCTTTTGATTTGTGGATAGTAATATGTTCACTTGTATCTTCAGGGATGTTCATACATATGGCGATGCTTTGATAGGGAGTATTTGTATAAAAATTTTTTACCTTGCCTGCTCTGACAGCGGAAAGCTTTTCAAAAGAAAAAGTCGCAGCTAATTCATAGAAGTTCAATAAGTTTTTGCCTGAATACAAAGAATATTGAGTTAATAGCATTATCAGCATGTGTAAGGCTTGCTTTTTTGGATTTGGGGTTTTGCGAAATAAGCGTTCCAAGCCTTTGATTGCTTCTTTAAATTTCCCGCTCTTGCTTAACTCAATAGAACGAATTGCTTCTAAAACATAGTGCCTTCTCTCAGAATTACTATCTGTATTTTCGTATGTCTTGAGAATATCTACCATAATTTGAGAGTTACCTATATCTTTTTTCATGGCATTCGAAGTGATATTGTCTCTTGATAATGACTCAATCTTCACCCCAGTTATATTCCCACATAGTGCACGAGCTTTTTGATATGCAGACACCCGATTCCCCACTATAATATAAACGCTATTTCCACTTCTACCATTGCAAATTTCTTGTTTAATATCAGTGCGGAGAACATTTAAAAACCTTACAATTTCACCACTGCTTCTATGATTTTCAACAATAGTGTATTCGCACTCTGCGTCAACTTTAAAATTACTAAATAATGTGGGATCAGCTCCTTGAAAAGAAAATATAGATTGAGCTTTATCGCCTATAACACCGACAATTGTTTCTTTCTCTTTTATTTTATCAACTATATGTGCCTGTACCGGAGATGTATCCTGATATTCATCTATAAAAATGTATGGAAATTTAGCTCTAAGAACTTCGAGTATAAACGGGTATTTCTCAATTAAAATTACAGAAAAAAACAGCACATCGTCATGATGTATTTTTCCTGTTTTCCAATATATCTTTTTTAGATCAATTAAATGTTCTGTCAAAATTTTTAAATTGCTACTCTTAAAGGTTTTTTCGCCCGTGCCAGTTGGATACGATGATTTAGTTGCATCACATAGAAAAGATACTTTGCCTTTTTTATAAACACACTGCATTGAAGTAACCCAATTTTTTAATGCCCTAAATTGTTCAGGCATCATTAGGAGTTGATTCCTCGAATTTGGATGTTTTAATAAATCAAATACACTGTTGCTTAACCACTCGTTCAGATTTTTCCTGCTCACGATAAAATCGTCATGCCCCGTCATTAGTTTACAATTTACACCGTATTCAAGGGGGATAAATGATGAATATGGTTTTACAATATTTTTATATAAAAAACTGTGGATTGTAGAAACTTCTACTTTTTCTGAAGCATTTTTTCCTAACCGCTGTAAGATAGTGCTTACACCTGTATTGGTATAAGTAATGCAAGCTACTTTTCGGGCGCAAGAAAGTCTATTTGAGTGCCGCACAACATTTTTGATATGCCCTACTAAAAAATCTGTCTTACCTGCCCCTGGGCCTGCCGCTACTTTAAAGCTCTCTTCAATATGAATTGTATCTTTGGATGTAATATTCATTAGTCGTCACACACCCATTCGATAGCATTTTTTATGTATTCTGGAACATGAAACTCTTGAACGGCTGCAGTTGGATCTTCTATATATCGCTCTTGTAAGATAGTGGACAGTTCTAAAGCATTCTCACCCTTTTCTACGGAGTTTAAATATCGTGATGCAATAATAGCTTTTTTCTTTTCCTCGTCTGTCCATCCTTCTAAAAGATCTGTTTCCAGAGCATAAGAAATTCTCTTATTCTGCTTACTATCTCTAAGAAGTGAAAAGAAATCTTTCAATTCCTCATTAGAAGAAAAAGCGTTAATAAGTGCAATCAATTCCTCGCCGTTCTTTATTGATGGTGTTACTATCAGCTTGCATTGAGGATTTTCAAACGCAATTTGATACTCAAGAGTTTTTCCGTATTTTCTATCTTGAGTGTATGCACGGATATTAGGATGCTGGCTTTCCTCATATGCTTTTAAAGATGTATTCTGGTAGTAAGTATACTGATCTGGACTCAAATCATATTCATACGGATAACATTTTTGTGGACGTTGTGTATCATCTAGTTCTTTTTTCCTTTGTCTCATCGGGTCTATATCTGTAATACATGCAATTTTTCGGTTCAGAGTATTTGGCCTGGTGCTATCAAACAAGTATAAAAAATGCTGGAAATATCTTCCCCCAATGTTAATGACAGCAACATGCTTTTCTTCAAGATTTAATCCCAAATAATTGGCAAAAACAGGAATTAATAACTGTTCGCTCATCCCTTCAACTAAAATAATTCTTTCTGCAAACAACATATTAGATTTGGTAGCATCCAAAAAACGTTGGACATACTTTTTACTTTTAATCTTTTGTTGTCCTGGTTGATCCGGGGTAGCTTCAATAAATACTTTACTTGGATAGGAAGTCTTGACCTTATTATTCAATTTATAGAGACAAATTAAGTCGTCAAGGCGAGCTGAAGATGTAATGTGGGTAGAATGAGAAGTTATAAATACCTGTCTAACTTTCTTATCTCTTAGGTTGTCTTTTAAAAATTTTACAAATTGAAATTGCATAGTAGGATGCAGATGAGCCTCGGGTTCTTCAATTGCTAGAATCGGGAAAACTTTGGCATTACTACCTAAGTAAGTACCGTCCGCATCAATTTGCATTTTTGCCAAAAGCAGCGACATAAAAATAAGATTGTTGTACCCCAAGCCGTTATTTCCAATGGGAATTCTCATACCTGTTTCTTGTTGTACGAGTAACTGAAGAATTGAAGATACTTCATTCTCGCTTATTGCACCTTCAAATGTTGGCTTTGAATTGTCAAATGAAGCGCCCACATGATCGGCATAGGATAAAATCTGATTTCTACCGTTTTCCAGACGTTTTTTTAGTACCTCGACTAAAATATCTGATTTCTCTTTAAAATCTCTTCTGCGTTCATTTATTTTTTGTGTTTGTTCTTCGCTTGAAAGTGCCTTATCGGATTTAATATCATAGTCTAAAAAGAAATCAATAACACTTTTTAACAGTGTATTTTTTCCGGAGAACATATCTCTCTCAACATCACGGATTGCATCCAGAAATTGAAAATCAAATTTGGAAAGTCCTTCGCTATCTGCTTGCATCTGATTTTCTGGATTTCCACTCCAAATCTTGTAGACATATAACCGGATAAAGGAATTATCAATTCTTGTCCAGACTTCTGATGTGCTGCTAACATTTTGGATAGATTCTATATATATGGATTCGTATTCCTCTGGCAAGAAGAATTCATATTGTAATTTGGCAGAATAAGGTTTTTCAAGTTTGACAAGCCAGCTACTAACGGTAACTAATTCATCGCCCATTAAATCTTCATCATCAGATTGAGATAGTGTAACTGTAACAACAATTTTAGGAGAATGCTGCTTCAAGGTACTCAATGTAATACCATTGTAAAAATCGTCCACAGAAAGCTGCTTTCTAAATTTCCCATCAAAAATCAATGCTAATGCTCTTAATAAGTTGGACTTTCCTGAATTATTAGGCCCAATAAGAATATTAATTCCATCTTTGAAATCAACAGATAGATCGCTAAATCCTCTATAATTTTCTATATGGATATTTGAAATATACATCGCTAAAAACACCTTTCAGCTTAAAGCAGTTACTAAATTGATTTTCCATAAAGTTAATGCTAATTATGGAGCATCTCCACAGAGAAGTAATCGTTCTGCTTATAATGGGCGATAGTTGTGCTAGAAAGTATTCCCCAAAGGACGGCGTGAATATTTTATAGCCATGTTCTAGGCATAGCTGCACCTTTTACCCTAAACGACATAGTCTTCCTCCGTTTAAAGCAGAGCCCATCCATCTCAGTAGAATTGCTACTGTATATTTTACTGGTTTTCTCAATGATATTGAAAACGTGGTATGCTTCTTTTTCACATAAATAACTTCGTCAGTTATAATTGAAACTCCTATGGGTGTTTTTTCCGCTCTTTGATTTTAAAGATTTTTAAATAGTAGAATTCAAAATTACTTTAGTCCATCATTTCTAAGGTAATGATCTCACTATTAATTACATAGGATGCAGGCAGTGTGACATTATCTGCGACTCGAATAATGGGGTTATCATCATCAAAAAGTGAGACTCTCTCCTCAATGTACATTAATAGGCGATAGCAAATTTGTGCTATAAGATACCGTTCTTTTTGTTCATTGTTCAATTTATCAGATTTATCAAAAATAACCTCATCCAGAGGGATTTTCAATGTATAGCAAAAATATGTACTGTCTTTGATAAAGTCCTCTAGGATAGTTCTGTTTTGCAAATAGTGTGACAGCGCAATTAGAAACTCAGGGCCATCATAGAGTGCTCTGGTATATGTGTTTTTCATCAATAAATCACGCATTGCAAAGGCGTTAAAACAAAAATCTTTTTGTCCGCAATTGTACCCAAAACGATTTCTTAAATAGCACACATCGCTGTCCATCCTATTTTCGAGCATCACTTCGTGACCATGATAGTAAACAGCAATGTGGTTATTGTGCGCTTTAAAAAAGACATGATGATTATTCAGAAACCGTACCATTGAATTATCAGTCAATAGCCAATCCTTTAGGTTATATGAGTTCAAATCATCTAATGAGCTATTTAAACGGCGAGATAAATGAAAACACATAATACTATCAATATGCTCTGAAGGCTGCAGATCACTTACAATTGAAGCAATTTCTTGTTCAAAAATATCTGTGTTAAAGGCCCAGTCCCCACTTGCTTTTTCTGCAGCATAATCAATATATTCATATAATTCATCAGTTGTAATAGCAAGATATAAGGCTAAGTCATGTTCCATACGTTCTCGTGAAGTTGTTTCGATAAGCAATAGTAGTCACCTCTTTATATATAAATACGTGGACTATTCCAAATGCAATCAAAGACGAACTTTCTGTCATTATTAATCGCCTTACCAGAGAAGTTACACGGCAAGTACATCACACATGAATAGATTCTTTACGATTTTAATCTCTGCATACTGATATTGACTAGGATAAAGTTAGAGCAGCAGATTACTTGGAAATGTGCTCATTTTTCCTGATTTGAACTTGTATGCACCAGCTAATTTATCTGCGATCGTTTAGGCTGGGGTAGCTTTTTTGCTTACATTGGTGCTCGGGCTTATGGCAGCAAACTCTTAAATTGTATTACCAAAATCTACAATATTATTATACTGTTGTATGATCTTTATTTCAATGTGGATCGGTATGTTAAGTCAGTAACATATAATATTTGACTTGAAGCCAGCACAAAGCAAAGGAATAAGTGGTAATAGTATATTTCAGTTTTAGCCTATTCACATTTCCTTTTGTTAGCTTCACAAAAAATCTATCTAATAAGATGTTTCGGTTCTTTCGAGAACGACTGCAAGGGCCGAAGAGGGCAGAAGAAGACGTTGCAAACCTACATTGCAATATATAATGTAAAGCAACATGAGATAGGAGAGTGCCTTAGGGCACTC
>ENA-OOWK01000683-OOWK01000683.1-human-gut-metagenome-genome-assembly--contig:-NODE-683-length-21737-cov-2.447376_pt1 | contig 21737 bp, 21 predicted proteins | sample MGYA00241405_ERZ501317 | MGnify/ENA primary metagenome ERZ501317 (study PRJEB25962, sample SAMEA1972440) | human gut metagenome | biome: human gut; feature: human-associated habitat; material: faeces... | reverse complement strand
TCAATATTGCTCTGCATGTCGGTCATCACGTCTACCATGATATTCTGCATATCGGTCATGGAATAGCTCTTAACCTTCAGAAGTACGGTGGTCTCGTCCTTGCTCTGGTCTGTGATCTCGGTGCTGTAATCCAGCTTGTCAATCAGTCCCTGAAGGGCATTGGACATTTCCTCTACCTCTTCGTCAGAGAACTCAATGCCTGCAGCCTCAAATTCTGACTTGAACATGGAAACCAGGTCTGTCTCAGCGGAATCATCCATCAGGGTGGTCTTTACATCTTCCTCAGAAGCAAATCCCAGCAAATCCTTCATAGGAGTCGCATTTTCCTTAACAGACAGCTCATACAGTGCTCCCACTACCTGGTCTGCCGGCTCCAGCTTCTGCTGGCATCCTGTCAGTGCAATGCTGCACACAGCCATAACGGTTGCGGCCAATACCGCAAAGTTTCTCTTCATGTTTCTCATAAACCTATCTCCTCTTTAATCCTGCCCTCTGCCGGGCAATTTATTTTTCCTCTGTCCTGGCAGCAGTCTTATTCTCTGCCAAGTCGCTTGGTCTCATGGTCAGGTTGATTCTGCCCATCTTATCGACCTCAGTTACCTTTACAGTAACCTCATCGCCGATATTCACAACATCCTCCACCTTGCCAACGCGCTTATCAGACAGCTTGGAAATGTGAATCATACCATCCTTGTTGGGGGCCAGCTCTACAAATGCGCCGAAATCAGTCATACGTGCAACTCTTCCTTCAACCTCATTGCCTACAGCATATTTTTCTGCTGCATTTAACCATGGATTCTGGTCTTCAAATTTTAAGCTGAGAGCAATTTTGTCTCCATTGATTTCTTTGATTAAAACAGTGATTTTTTCTCCTGCTTTAAATACTTTCTTTGGATTCTCTACTCTTCCCCAGGACATTTCAGAAATGTGAAGCAGACCGTCAGCTCCGCCTAAATCAATGAACGCACCGAAATCTGTTACATTCTTGATGGTTCCTTCTACAACATCTCCTGCCTGGATTCTTTCAAAGAGTTCTTTCTTCAGTTCTTCTTTCTTAGCTACTAAAAGCTGTTTTCTGTCACCGATAACACGGCGGCGTCTTGGGTTGAATTCTGTGATTACGAATTCGATTTCCTGATCCTGATATTTTGTCAGGTCTTTTTCATAAGTATCAGATACTAAACTTGCAGGAATGAATACTCTTGCCTCATCTACAATAACGCTTAAACCGCCATCTAATACCTGGCTTACTTTTGCTGTGAGCACTTCTTTGTTTTCAAATGCTTCTTCCAGTCTCTTATTACCTTTATCTGCAGCCAGTCTCTTGTATGTTAACAACACCTGGCCATCTCCGTCATTGAGTTTGAGAACTTTTGCTTCCATTGTGTCGCCTGGATGTACAACGGTTCTTAAATCTAAATTCTGGTCATTGGAGTACTCGCTTCTTGAAATGATACCGTCTGCTTTATAGTCAATATTCAGAATAATTTCATCCTCTTTGACATCGATGACTGTACCTTCGACTACTTCTCCATTCCTGATTGTTTTAAATGTTTCATCCAGCATCTGTTCAAAACTTAATTCTGACATGTTTTGAAACCTCCTCTATTAATTTATTTGGGGTTGAAGCCCCAGCTGTAATACCTACATATTGAACGGATTGAAATCGATCAAAATCCAAGTCAGCAAGTGTCTGTATATAGTAAGTATTTTCACATTCGCGTTTGCATATCTCATAGAGCTTTTGGGTATTGGAACTCTTCCTTCCGCCTATGACAATCATAGCATCCGCCTGTTTTGCGATTTCCTCAGCCTCAGACTGTCTGTCCTGGGTTGCATTACAAATCGTATTTAAAACAAGTCTATCATAACCCTTTTCGGCTAAAATTTCAACTATTTCTTGAAAATTATTGTAATTAAATGTCGTTTGGGACACAATACACACTTTTTCCGGGCATTCTGACAAAAACGCCCTGGCTTCCTCCTGGTTCTTAATCACCGTATAAGGCCCTTTGCACCATCCCCGGATTCCTGCCACCTCAGGATGGTCAGCATTTCCCACAATCACAATATGTCTTCCTGCCAGGCTTTCCTTTTTCACGATTCGGTGAATCTTCAAAACAAAAGGACAGGTCACATCCACGTAGGCAATATTTTTCTGTTCCAGTAATTCATAAATACTGGCAGGAACACCATGAGAACGGATGATGACCGTACCGGATTCCAGTTTTTTCAAATCCTCCTCTGATTCCAGAACACGAACTCCCCGTTCTTCCAAATCCCGAACCACTTCCTCATTATGAATAATGGGACCATAGGTATATACCGGACCCTGAGTGGATTCTGCCACTTCATAAGCTTTTTCCACTGCCCTTTTTACCCCGAAACAAAATCCTGCTGTTTTTGCTACTTTTACTTCCATCCTTATACCCCTGTTTCTCCCTGACCTTTGCGATAAAGGGAAATAATAGTGTCCTTCACTTCATCAATGGTAAGATTAGAAGAATCCACCAGCACTGCATCTTCTGCCTGTTTCAAAGGAGAAATTTCCCTGGTCATATCCCGGTGATCCCGTTCATTAATATCAGCCTCAATTTCCTCCAAAACACAGGAAGTTCCTTTTTCCTCCAGTTCTTTGCATCTTCGCAAAGCTCTGGTTCTTGCGCTGGCTGTAAGATAGACCTTCACATCTGCATGAGGAAGCACACAGGTTCCAATATCTCTTCCATCCATAACCACATTTTCTTTCGATGCCAGAACTCTCTGAAGCTCTACCAGCTTCTCACGGATTTTTGGATTTGCAGAACTTACAGAAGCCATATTTCCCACTTCTTCCTGGCGCAGATAAGGGGTGACATTCTCCTGGTTTAAAATCACCTGCTGAGCGCCATTTTCATAGACAATAGAAATCTCAGCACGCTTACAGGCTTCTTCCATTTTTTCTGTTTCTTTTGGGGAAATCCCCTGTTTTAACAAATACAATGCCATTGCCCGATACATGGCTCCTGTATCCACATAAATAAATTCCAGTTCTCTTGCCACAGCTTTGGCTATGGTACTCTTTCCGGCTCCTGCCGGTCCGTCAATCGCAATATTCACTGCCATCTTTTTTCTCCTTGCTCTTCTTTCATTCTATATAGTCTGCCGCAGCTCTGGCTGTAGACCAGGCAATCTGCAGATTAAATCCTCCGGTGACTGCATCCAGATCCAGCACTTCTCCGATAAAATATAAGCCCTGTGCTTTCTTAGACTCCATGGTCTTAGGATTGATTTCTCCGGTTTTTACGCCGCCTTGTGTAATAATTGCTTCCCGGAATCCCCGCAGTCCGGTAATGGTCACAGGGAAATTTTTCACTACCCGGAGAAATTCCATTCTTTCCGCTTTTGTAATTTCATTTACCTTTTTCTCAGAAGGAATTTTTCCAAGTTCCAGTATCACCGGAAACATTTTGGACGGAAACATTCCCGAAATCACGTTTTTAAACTGTTTATTTTTTCCTGCTTCAAATTCCCGCAAAAGTCTGGCATCCAGTTGTTCCTCTGTTAAGGCTGCTTTCAAGTCAATGGTACCCTGCAATTCCTTCTTTTCCAGTTTTTTCCCAAGATAGGAACTGGCAGTAAGCACCAGAGGACCGGACATGCCAAAATGAGTAAACAAAAGCTCTCCAAAATCCTGATACAGTACCTTTTTCCCGTCTTTTACGGTAAATCTTACATTTTTTAAAGAAAGCCCCTGCATTCTTGGTATATATTCTTCCTTTGTTTCCATGGGAACCAGGGCACTGCGCAGGGTTGTAACCTTATGCCCTGCCTGTTTTGCAAACTCATAGCCATCTCCGGTAGAACCGGTAGCCTGATAAGACATACCGCCGGTGGCCACAATGACTTTATCTCCGACAATCTTCTGTCCATTTTCCAGGAGAACTCCTGTGACCTTTTTCTGTCCTTCGTCTGTTTCCTGTAATAAAATCTCTTTTACCAGACTGTTAAGGTGAATCTTTACATCCAGCTCCTTCATCCGCTGTTCCAAAGCTTTAATCACATCCGATGAATGATCCGATTTTGGGAAAATTCTCCCGCCTCGTTCTTCCTTTAAGGGCAGACCCAGTTGTTCAAAATAAGCAATGGCATCTTCATTGGAAAACCCGTGAAAGGCGCTATATAAAAACTTCTCATTACTTACCACAGATTGAAAAAAAGTTTCCTCATCACAGGAATTGGTGAGATTGCAGCGTCCTTTTCCCGTAATAAACAACTTTTTCCCAAGTTTTTCATTTTTTTCAAACACATGAACCTGGTGTCCATGTTCCCCTAAAAAGGCTGCGGCTGCCATTCCGGCTGCTCCGCCGCCAATAATTAGTATTTTTGCCATAAATCTCTCCTTTAATTCGGTTCTGTCAGTTGAATCTCCTGATGATCCGCCAGATTAATTTCATCATTATTATAGACCTGATATTCATCCCATATTTTTTCCAGAGATTCCAGGGTTGCCACCACATCCTCTTGTTTCCTCATGCAAAGAGCCACTACCAGAGCATTAATCACACTCAGAGGCGCCACAAGAGAATCCACAATAGATGCCATATCACTTCTTGCAATAAGATTACAGGAAGAATACAGGTTCATGGGAGAATGAATGCTGTCCGTAAGAGTAATCACCTTGGCATTGCGGTTATTGGCAAATTCCAGAGCTTTTAATGTTCTCATGGAATAGCGGGGAAAACTGATTCCAATCATCACATCCTCCTCCCCGATACGAATCATCTGTTCAAACAGTTCACTGGAACTGTTGGTGTTCAAAAGCCTGACATTGTCAAAAATCAGATTCAGATAAAACGCCAGAAAACTGGCCAGAGGCGCACAGCTTCGAATCCCCACAATATAAATATTTTTCGCATTTAAAATGGTTTCAACTGCCAGATCAAAAGCCTCATGATCCACAGCTTCTAATGTCATCTTAATCTTATCAATATCCGAATGCAGTACCGTATCCAAAATTTCCGACTGTGGTACTTTTCCGTAAGTAACCTCCATGCGCTGGATGGAATTTAATTTTGTCCGTACCAGCTCCTCCAGCTCCTTCTGGAATTCCGGATATCCTTTATATCCCAGGTGAATGGCAAAGCGTACCACAGTTGACTCACTGACGCCTACGGTTTCTCCAAGTCTGGCTGCGGTAAGAAAAGCCGCCTTGTCATAATTCTCCTGGATGTACGCTGCCAGTTTCTTCTGACCTTTGCTAAATTTTTGATACTGTGAATTCATTTTGCTGAGCAGATGCTCTGAATTGCCCATGATTTATTTCCTCTTCTCTAAGTTTCTTTCGCATTTTATTATCATAGCACAAAAATGCAAAAGTTTCACGAAAAAAATGTTAAATTTCTATTTCACGAAAAAAAGCTGTCATAGAAACATATTGAGAAGGTTGATGTCTTTCCGCCTCAGTCTGCGTACCGGAAAAACACCAACCTTCCTTCTAATTGTCTCTACAACAACTTTTTAGTTATAATTTCTTAAAATAAGTTTGTCACCGCTTCACAGCACAGTTTTAAACCGGATATGCTCCGTTTTCTGTGTCTGCTTCTTTTGGATCTACTTTTGTTTTCTGAGCTTCTCTGTATTTAAAGAAGTCTGTTGCTACCTGTGGGAACAGTGCATAGGACAATACGTCTTCTTCCTGTTCAGACCACTGTTCCATTTCTTTTCTCAGAACATCCAGCTCTGGTTTAATCAGGTCTGCTGGACGGCAGGTGATAACTTCTGTATCACCGATACATTTTTCCTGCACTTCTTTATTAAATGGTTTTACAGTAGCACCATATTTTCCGCTGAGAACGTCTTTTGTTTCTTTTGTAACCATTTTGTAGCGTTCTCCCATAATTACGTTAAATACAGCCTGTGTACCAACGATCTGAGAAGATGGTGTAACCAGAGGCGGTTCACCCAGGTCTTTACGAACTCTTGGAACTTCTTCTAATACATCATAGAATTTATCTTCTGCATGCTGTTCTTTTAACTGAGAAGTCAGGTTTGAAAGCATACCACCTGGTACCTGGTATAACAGTGTTTTAATGTTTACACCCAGGTTCTTTGGATTTAACAGACCGCTTTCCAGAGCCTCGTCACGAATTGGACGGAAGTAATCAGCGATTTCTGCCAGTAATTTCTGGTCAAATCCAGTATCATATGGTGTACCTTTAAAGGTTTCTACCATAACCTCTGTTGCAGGCTGAGAAGTACCCAGAGCAAACGGAGACATAGCTGTATCAATCACATCCACCCCTGCTTCTACTGCTTTCATATAGGTCATGGAAGCAACACCAGAAGTATAGTGTGTATGAAGCTGAATTGGGATATCAACTGCTTCTTTTAATGCAGTAACCAATTCTGTTGCTGTGTAAGGAAGAAGAAGACCAGCCATATCCTTGATACAGATAGAATCTGCACCCATATCTTCAATCTTCTTTGCCATCTCTACCCAGTACTCCAGTGTATAAGCATCTCCAAGAGTATAAGACAGAGCAACCTGTGCATGTCCTTTTTCCTTGTTTGCTGCTTTTACTGCTGTCTGCAGGTTACGAAGGTCATTTAAACAGTCAAAAATACGGATGATATCAATACCATTTGCAATGGATTTCTGTACAAAATACTCTACTACGTCATCTGCATAAGGACGGTATCCTAAAATATTCTGTCCACGGAATAACATCTGTAATTTTGTGTTTTTAAATCCGTCACGGAATTTACGAAGTCTTTCCCATGGATCTTCTTTTAAGAAACGAAGGGAAGCATCGAAAGTTGCACCGCCCCAGCACTCTACGGAATGGTAGCCAACTTTATCTAATTTTTCTACGATAGGCATCATCTGCTCTGTTGTCATTCTAGTAGCAATCAGAGACTGATGCGCATCACGCAGAATTGTTTCAGTAATTTTAATAGGTTTTTTTACTACTTCTGCCATCATTATTTCCTCCATATTTATTCATGATACAGACAGGTATTATACTCCGTAAATTGCCATAAAAGCACCGGCTGCTACAGCAGTACCGATAACACCTGCAACGTTTGGTCCCATAGCATGCATGAGCAGGAAGTTGGTAGGATCTGCTTCTGCACCTACTTTCTGAGATACACGTGCTGCCATAGGTACAGCGGACACACCGGCGGAACCAATCAGAGGATTAATTTTGCCATGTGTAAGTTTGCACATTACTTTACCAAGAAGCACACCTCCTGCAGTACCAAATGCAAAGGCAATCAGACCTAATACTACGATTTTTAAGGTATCCACTTTCAGGAAAGCTTCAGCGCTTGTTGCAGCACCTACAGAAGTTCCCAGAAGGATAACTACGATGTACATCAAAGCATTGGAAGCTGTCTCTGAAAGCTGTTTTACAACACCGGATTCACGGAACAGGTTACCAAGCATTAACATACCAACCAGCGGAGCTGTTGTTGGCAGAATCAGACATACAACAACGGTAATAATGATTGGGAACAGGATTTTTTCCAGTTTAGAAACCGGACGGAGCTGTTCCATTTTGATTTTTCTCTCTTCTTCTGTTGTGAGAAGTTTCATAATAGGCGGCTGGATAATCGGAACCAGTGACATATAAGAATATGCCGCTACTGCAATGGCTCCCATAAGAGCAGACTGTCCTAACTTACCAGCAAGGAAAATAGATGTCGGACCGTCAGCACCACCGATAATAGAGATGGCTGCTGCTGCCTTACCATTGAATCCCATGAAGATTGCCAGGAAGTATGCTGCATAGATACCCAGCTGTGCAGCTGCTCCTAACAGGAAACTTTTTGGATTGGCAATCAGTGGGCCAAAGTCTGTCATGGCTCCAACACCAAGGAAAATCAGAGACGGAAGTACACTCCATTCATCCAGAATATAGAAAATATGGAGAAGTCCAGCGACTCCGTTTGATGTTTGTTCCGCACTTGCCATAATATCCGGATAAATATTTACCAGAAGCATACCAAATGCAATTGGCACGAGCAGAAGTGGTTCAAAACCTTTTGCAATGGCAAGATATAAGAATATAAATGCCACTAAAATCATAATCAGGTTACCCACTGTCAGATTCAAAAAAGCTGTCTGTCCTACAAGGTTTGACAGTGTATCTGCAATGTTAGACATTTTTTTACCTCCCATTTATTTGTTTTCCACAGGCATAGCCTGCTTTGGGAATTTACACTGTATGCAAATTCTAGTTCATGGATGCTAAAACATCACCGTTTTCTACTGTATCACCAACAGCTACATTGATGCCTGCAACAACACCATCCTGTGGAGCAACAACAGGGATTTCCATTTTCATAGCTTCCAGAACTACAATTGCGTCACCAGCTTTTACTGTCTGTCCAACACTTGCTTCCACTTTAAACACTTTTCCAGGTACAGAAGCTTTCACTTCAATTGCACCAGCTGCTGCAGCTACAGGTTTCGCTGCTGCCTTTGGAGCTGCTTTTGGTGCAGCCTTAGGAGCTGCTGCAGGTGCTGCTGCGTTTCCAGTACCTTCTTCTACTGTTACATCATATGCAACGCCATTTACTGTAATTGTATAAGATTTCATATTGATTTCCTCCTATGACATAGCCTATCGCCAAGTTCTTTTATTTGATTTTCTGATAGAACGTACTACAAATCCATCTGTAGAAGTTCCTTCTGCTGCTGCAATTGCTGCTGCAATTACGGCAACCAGTTCACCATCATCTACCAATTCTTCCTCTTCCACAGGAGCCGGTGCTGCCGGTGCAGGGGCTGGAGCTTTTGTTGGTGCCGGTGCATTCTTTTTGGTAAGAGCTGCTTCCAGTTTTGGAATATATTTCATAAGAGAAATCACAAAACTCAGGAACAGCAAGATGAAAAATACAATTGCAATACCGATTACTGTATTGACTGCTGCAGACTGCATTTTTTCACCCATTGTATAGTTTGGGCTAAACCCTACAGATTCCGGTGTAAGTTTAGAATCATATACCAATTCCACAACAGCATCTCTGTTCTCAAACTCTGCCTTCAAAGTTACCACATACTTATGGCTATCCAGTTTTACTGTATTTTCCGCTGTCTGCTCACCCTTCATACCCAGATAAGCACCAAGCTCTTCTGAGTTATCAATCCAGGATGTAAACGCAGCTTTTGTGAAATCATCCATATTAGGATTCTCTTCAATAGCCTGTTCCATACTTGCATTATCATAACTAACCAGAGTTTCCATGGTAGAAACACTGCTGTCAAAAAGATTCTGCTGTACCTTTTGATTGATACTTTCCTTCTCAGCACCGCATCCGGCCAGAGATAAGGCAAGAATGCCTGCTGCTGCTAAACTACCTAATTTTTTCCATGTCTTTTTCATATGATTCACCCCTCGCTTAAACCGTGCCGTGTTTCTTGCTTGGACGATCTTCTCTCTTTGTGAATAACATTTCAAAGGCACCAATCACATATTTTCTTGTATCTTCCGCTTCAATGATGGTATCAACATAACCTCTCTTAGCTGCTGAAAGAGCGCTAGACTGAAGCATTGCATACTCTGCTGCTTTTTCATTAACTGTAGCTGCATCTGCATCTGCATACATAATTTTAGCAGCCAATTTTGCATCCATCATACCAATCTGAGCATTTGACCATGCAAATACCATGTCTGCTCCTGTAGATTTGCTGTTCATGGTCAAATAAGCGCTTCCGAAAGCTTCACCAATCACAATATTTACCTTAGGAACCGTAGCACTAATAAATGCATTTGTCAGTTCAGCTGCATTTCTTGCAATATTTGCTTCTGAGCATTTTGTAGCTTTGTAACCTTTTACATTTGTAAGTGTCAGAACTGGAATTTCAAAAGCATCACAGAATTTCACAAATTCAGCAGCTTTCTTACATCCTCTTGCTGATAATACATTTTCAAAGGATTCTGTCTTTTCTCCTTCTTCGTTGTAAATCTCACATCTGTTTGCAACACAGCCAATGGTAGCACCATTTAAACGGATAAAACCAGTAACCATATCTTTTGCATACGCTGCTTTTACTTCAAAGAATTCATTGTTGTCTGCAATCTGAGAAAAAGCAATTGCAGTGTCGCCTACACAGTTTGCCAAATCTGGGCATACACGGTTCAGGTCATCTGTACATTCGATATAAGAAGAGTTATCTTCGTAATTGGATGGCAGCATGGAAATCAGCTCTCTCATCTGTGTGAAAATCTCTTCTTCACTTCCCAGAACATCTACCAGACCTGCATTTTCACTCTGATATGCAGCACTTGATGTGTCACATTTAGAAATTTCGTTTCCTTCCAGTGCATTTGGTGCATTCACAAACAGTCTGCCTTTCTTAGCTTCCATGAATGTGAAGTCTGTCAAACCAGGAACAACAGCCAGTCCACCGCCACAGGTGCCAAAAATTCCTGTAATCTGAGGGATTACCCCAGATGCCATAACCTGTTTTGTGTAGATTTCGCCAAAAGCATTTAATGCATCCGTTGCTTCCTGCAGTCTCAGTCCTGCACAATCAATCAGACCGATAACCGGCGCTCCTGTTTTCATGGCCAAGTCATACAGGTTTGCGATTTTTTTCGCATGCATTTCACCAATGGATCCGTTTAATACAGATGCATCCTGGCTGTACACATATACCAGGCTGCCATCGATTACACCGTATCCAGTGATAACACCATCTGCTGGTGTTTCTTTGTCAGATAAGTTGAAATCTGTGTTTCTGGCTGTTACATAGCCGCCAATTTCAACAAAACTGTTCTCATCAAGTAATGAAAAAATTCTCTTACTTGCTAAGCTTTGTGCTGTACTACTCATTAATCAGCCCTCCATTTAAATATATTTACCGGGATTTCTGCACGTTTTCTGTGATTCCATCCGGTTTTGTGCAGAAATCACCTGTTGGTTCACTGTATCACACTACATAAGTAAGACCAATTTCTGCCGAGTTTAATTGTACCTTGTTTTCGGGTTTTTTTCAATAGTTTTTGACAAAATATTAACATCAATATCTGCTTATATTTTCCCATTTTCTGATACACCTTTGCATACACCTGTATAAATCAGAGTGCCATCCGTTTCTCACTATTTTTACTTCTAACTCTTCTGCAAACAAAAATTCCAGGCAAAGATAGCTGATGCTGACAAAAGGTTCCTGATGCTTCTCTTTTGCCAGCCAAAGAAGAGCTTGAAATGTAGTTTCAAAACGGCCTTTAAGAAAACCGTATATCTCATAAAATCCCTTATGAACCAAATACCAGAACCCAATCCAGGCCAGTTCTGCCCGTTCCGACTCTTCTGCCCGAATATCTTCCAGAAGTCCCAGCGCTGCTTGAGCACATTCTTGTTCCTCCCCGTACAGACTATTCCAGAATATTTCACCTTGGTATCTGCTCTTTTTTGCTTTTCCCCGCAAATAATTTCTCCACTTGTCCTCCATCCCCTGTACCAGCTCCTGGCACCTTCTGTTTTTGCCTATGCCATAAAGCAGGAAATAGGTACAATCCACATAATGCGTTTCTCCTTTTTGAAAAAAAACTTTTTCACCATAATAAACTCCCTCTTCCTGTATAAAACCGTTCCCTGACTCCTGTATGCAGAGCCCCTGAAATAAAATCCCTTCTCTTTTCATAGACAGCCTCTTTCTGCTGCACCTGCATACTGGTATTTTTTCTTCTTTTTATTGCTTTATCCGGAAAAATCAAGAACTATAATAAAAAAGATAAGATAACTGAACCGAAAAAGAAAAATACAGAACCATGAACATGAAATGAAACTCCAATGACACTTGCCAGAAAATGCAGTGCAGACTTGTTTATTTGCAATTATTCTACTACAGCATCAGCCAAAACACAAGTTTTTTCTTGCATAATGCAAGCTTAGAAATTATAATCAGCTTATAACAGCAGAAGGAGGTTTTCTCTATGATCCAGAAAATACTAGAATATAACAAAGCCTTTGTAAAAGAAGAGGCATACAAGCCCTATATTACCAGCAAATACCCTGATAAAAAATTGGCAATCCTCACCTGTATGGATGCCAGGCTGACGGCACTTCTTCCGGCAGCTTTAGGTATCAAAAACGGAGATGCAAAAATCATCAAAAACGCAGGCGGTGTCACAACGCACCCTTACGGAAGTGTCGTCCGCAGCCTTTTGGTTGCCATTCTGGAGCTTGGCGTTGAAGAAATCATGGTAATCGGCCATACAGACTGCGGCGTTCAGGGCATGGATGCAGAAGAAATGCTGGAAAAACTCATAAGCCGCGGAATTCCCAAAGAGCACATCGATATTGTCCGCCGAAGCGGCATTGACTTAAATACATGGCTTGGGGGATTTTCCTCTTCTGAAGAATCTGTCCGTGAAACCGTGGCAACACTAAAGGAACACCCCCTCATGCCAAGGGACGTTACCATCCAGGGCTTTGTCATGGATTCCATAACAGGGGCACTCACTTTCATCTGTTAAATATTCACAAAAAACATCCCATGAAACAGACATCCAAGCAATGGATACGCTTCATGGGACATTCTATTTTACGCCATGGTTACTTTTCTAAAGTTTTTCTTTCCTTTTTTCAGAACAATTCCTTCTCCCTGGAGTTTTTCTACTGGTATTAAAAACTTAATATCCGTTACCTTTTCGCCATCAATGGCAACACCGCCCTGCTCAATGGCACGTCTTGCTTCAGAACGTGTATTGGCAAGCCCGCTGTTTACCAGAAGAGAAATCAAATCAATATTTCCATCTGTTAAATCTTCTTCCTTGATTTGAGCGGATGGCATATTTGCTGCATTTCCACTGGAGAATAAAGCTCTTGCTGCTTCCTGAGCTTTTTTCGCTTCTTCCTCTCCATGAACCAGTGCAGTCAGTTCGTATGCCAGGATTTCTTTCGCCTGATTCAACTGGCTTCCTTCCCATTTGTCCATTTCATCAATCTGCTCTAATGGAAGGAAAGTAAGCATACGGATACACTTTAACACGTCTGCATCTGCCACATTTCTCCAGTACTGGTAGAAATCAAATGGAGATGTCTTATTGGGATCCAGCCATACAGCACCAGACTGTGTCTTGCCCATTTTCTTACCTTCTGAGTTCAGAAGCAAGGTAATGGTCATAGCATATGCGTCTTTGCCCAGTTTACGACGGATCAGTTCTGTACCACCCAGCATATTGCTCCACTGGTCATCTCCTCCAAACTGCATGTTGCAACCGTATTTCTGGTACAGCGCATAGAAATCATAGCTCTGCATGATCATGTAGTTAAATTCCAAGAAGCTAAGACCCTTTTCCATACGCTGTTTGTAGCACTCTGCAGTCAGCATACGGTTTACAGAAAAATGAGGACCGATTTCTCTTAATACATCCACATAATTCAGGTCAAGAAGCCAGTCTGCATTGTTTACCATCAGGGCTTTTCCGTCGGAAAAATCAATAAAACGCTCCATCTGTTTTTTGAAACAGTCACAGTTATGCTGAATGGTTTCCGGTGTCATCATAGAACGCATATCGGTTCTTCCAGATGGATCACCGATATATCCAGTTCCACCGCCAATCAAAGCAATGGGTTTGTTTCCAGCCATCTGCAGACGTTTCATCAGACAAAGCGCCATGAAATGTCCTACATGGAGACTATCTGCTGTAGGGTCAAAACCAATGTAGAAAGTAGCTTTTCCATTGTTTACTAATTCCTTAATTTCCTCTTCATCTGTTACCTGGGCAATCAGGCCTCTGGCAACTAATTCATCATAAATTGTCATATTCATTCTCCTTTTTCCATAATTTCTTGCGGAAGGATTGGAATTTTTTCAAAAAAAGCTCCCATCCTTCTCTTATTGAAAAGGACGAGAGCACTATGTCATCCCGTGTTACCACCTTTTTTTACAGTCAGTTCACACTGCCTGCCTCTGTAAGTACAGCTTTCGCGATACTCAAAGTACTTTAACGTGTACTAATCCGTCACAGCCTACTCCGCTTTTTATCTCCATTTCGGTGTGAAGCTCTGGGATGTATTCACCTTGCCATTCCTTCTGCGCCTCTCATCTGCCGGCTGCTTTCTGTAGATTTCCTGACACGCTACTTGTTCCCTTCTTCGCTTTTGCTTATTACTTGACAGTATACAAACCTATTTCTGCTTTGTCAAGTATTGTTTTGCATATTGCACAATGTACCTGCATATTATATAATAAAAACCACATAAACACATCTAGAAAGGAGGTTCTTCTATGGTATTGACACTTCTCATTTTCATCTCATTTCTTCTTTTGGTCTTTTCTGCAATATGTAAACAAACACCTTATGAAAAGCATCTTTCTGATATCCAGCAAGAACAGTTTATCAAAGAATACCAGAACAAGAAAAAATCATCTTCCTAATCCACGATAATATTTTGCCACAATTTCTATCATCTGATCAAACTGCTGCTCCATCTCATCCACCAAGCGAAACTGTGTCCGCGCACGTACCAAATTATGCTCAGGATATGCCGTTTTAAAATAGGTGTCTCCCTGAAGATAATCAGTCAGGAAACGCATACCACATTCAAAAGTCATCAGACGAGCACCCCAAGCAAGACTTGCTGCTTCTTCCGGTGTCAGCACATCCCTGGTTTCTTCTAAATATCCTTTGGCATATAATTCATACAGAGAAATATCGAAATGCATTTTGCTCAAATCTTTCTCATCTTCCTCTGCTGTTGCTGCACCAAAACGAATAGAATCACCAAAATCATTAGCCGCCAGTCCTGGCATAATGGTATCCAGATCAATGATACAGAGTCCTTTTCCGGTATCAGCATCAAATAAAATATTGTTCAGTTTTGTGTCATTATGTGTTACACGAATCGGTAAGATTCCATTTTCCTGTTGTTCTACCAACACCTTACAATCTTCCTTTCGCTCCAAGACAAACTGAATTTCCGGTTTACAGGTCACAGAGCGGTTCTTAATATCACGTTTCAAAGCAATCTCAAAATTTTCAAAACGCTTTACTGTATTATGAAAATCAGGAATGGTCTCTTTTAGGCTGGCAGCCGGATAGTTTCCAAGCTGTTTCAGAAAATGTCCAAAACTGGCTCCTGACTGATAAAACTGCTCTGGATCTTCTACTAACTGATAGCATACCGAATTTGGAATATAGTGATAACTTCTCCATGGCTGCCCTTCACTATCCTCAAAGAAGGTACATCCGTTCTTGGTCTTGATGCAAGATAAAGTTTCTCTATCCGGATCTCCACCTTCTTCTCTGACCACATTACGGAGATATTCTGTCACTCCAAAAATATTCTCCATAACACCTGCCGGATCTTTGAATACGTTATTGTTGACACGCTGCAGAATATAGGCAAACTCTTCCCCTTTATCCGTCGGCATATAAACCGCATAGGTTTCATTGATATGTCCTTCTCCAAAAGGCTTCACATAACTGCACTGCGGGCCAAAACCAAAAGCATATAATGCATCTTCCAAATCTCTGCTGGTCACACCATCAATTTTTCTTCTGGTAGAAAACACCACTTCTCCAGCTTCCACCTTGCGTTTCTCATCAATACTGCAATTCGCCTTCACCACACTGCCAAGTCCAATATGTGCACCTCTTGCCACATGAGAATCATGGTCTACCACTGCACCACTATTCACCAGCACTCCATGCTCAATCACTGTATGAGTGTTCACCACGGCTCTCTGCATGATAAAACTCCCTGCACCAATCACTGCACTGGGACTCACAACCGCAGATGGATGAATGATCGCTGGCACCTGATAACCTGCCTCCATCAATCTCTCGGTCCAGTAAAGCCTCTGTCCATTGTCTCCTAACGCTGCCACTGCTGTATCATAGTCCTTTAAAAAATTCTTATAATCACAGCATTTTCCGACTACATCTTTGTGCTTGGATGCATCATCCAAAAACACAGCCTCATCATAACCCAAAAGTCCGGCTGTCTCCTGAATCATCTGTCCAAATCCACCTGCTCCGATGACTAATAAACGTTTCATCTATTTTCTCCTTTGACTTTTCTTTTTGTCATGCAAAAAAGAACTCCCCTTTTATCCGTTTCAAGAACAGGGGAGTTTGATTTTTCATTATTTTATATCATTTTGTCAAAAAATGCAAGTCAAGAGGACGGAAATATGTAATTCAGCCTTTCCTACAATACCTTACTTCCATTGGCAGTCAGTTTAAACCTTGCGCCCAATAATTCCGCTGCTTTTCTGCACATCATCATTCTTCCAAGAAAAATCTCAAAGTACTCATACATGGTACAGATTTCTTCATCAATCTGCAAATTTAATGTAATCAGATGCTTCTGTGCACTAACTTTTACCGTTGCATTAGTAACTGCATAATTTACACGATCATGTTTATCAAAACTTGCCTTTTCTTTATTTCTGACACGATTTCTCCGAACATCTGTTTTATCTGCAAGAATCAGCGCAGCAGAAATAGGATCCACTGCCCCTCCTGTAGATTCATCATGATTCCCGATTGCAGACATAATGAGGACTCTATCTTCCAGGGGAACCTTGAGTTTTTCTAAAATCGAATACGCTAAAATCGCCCCATATTCCCCATGATTCTTCCGATTAATGACATTCCCAATATCATGCATGGCTCCCGCAAATTCCGCAAGCTCAATTTCATGTTTGGAATATCCAAATTTTTCCAAAATCATACCAGCACGCTTGGCAACAATCGCACAATGCTTTTCCGAGTGGTCTGTATACCCAAGGATTCCAAGATTGGCATTTCCCTTGGTTAAAAACGCTTTTACCTCTTCATTCTGTAATAATTCTTTATAATTCAACTCTTCTATTTTTCCTCTCTATTCTTTCTTTACAAACGGCAAATTGCCTCTGTGGCCAAAGCAGAACGTTCACATTCCTCAGATAACAATGTAATCTGCCAACATAGCGGGCTTCCCTTCATATGTTCCGCAGCATAGCTAAGCCCATTGGTTCTGTCATCCAAATAAGGCCGGTCAATCTGATTGGGATCTCCCAAAAGAACAATCTTCGTTTCTTTTCCTGCACGCGTAATAATCCCTTTGATTTGTGCCGGCGTCATATTTTGCGCCTCATCAATAATCAAATACGTTTTTATAATCGACCTTCCTCTGATAAAGGTCAAGGCTTCTGTCTGAATCAATCCCCTGTCAAAAATCTCCTGTACCTTATCCTGTAATTCCTGCTCATTGGAATATCGCTCACCATCATTGGAATCTACTAATTGTTCCAGATTATCCATAATCGGACGCATCAGAGGAGAGATTTTTTCCTGCTCATCTCCAGGAAGAAATCCGATATCGGAATCAAAAAGCGCGTTTGGTCTGCAAATCAAAATGCGCCGATATTCGCCAGATGGATTGTTGAGTACTTTTTCCAAGCCCACTGCCAGAGAATAAAACGTCTTACTGGTTCCTGCCATTCCTTTTACAATGACCAGCGGTGCCTTTTCTGCCGGCTGCATCAAAGCTTCCTGAAGAAAATACTGCCCTACATTCCTTGGAGTGACACCATATGGCGTCGCCTTCCGAAATTCCAGTTTCCGGATCACTCCTTTTTCCACCCGCCCTAACTGGGTCTTCTTCGAGGATTGATCGGCCTTTAAGATAACAAACTCATTCTCAAACAATTCCGGATGACTACACGTTCCATTGCTGTCACAGCAATAAACATGTTCCACAGGTACTCCCTTTTTCTTAAAATCCTTAAACAATTCTTCTGAAACAAAAACTTCTTTCCTGCCTAAATACTGTTCCTCGTGACCTGCAACCTGTTCTGTTGTAAAATCTTCTGCCTGAATCCCAAGAAGCTGTGCCTTAATCCGAAGGAGAATATCTTTTGTTACAAGAATCACTTGTTTTAAGCCCTCTTTCGATAAACCAAGACAGACCTTTAAAATTCGATTATCTGATTTATGTTCCAGAAGATCTGGGGGCAATTCCACATTCAGATAATTTTTTTCCACCCGCAGGATACCTCCCTGCTCTGTACGAACCCCTTCAATCAGATTCCCATTTCCTCTATGTGTTTCCAGAATCCGTATGGCCTTACGGACATTTGCTCCTTTTTCTCCCTCTTCTTTTTTCAAATTATCCAGTTCTTCCAACACGGTCATTGGCAGAACCACTTCATTGTCTTCAAAACATTCCACGGCATAAGGTGCCTGGATTAATACATTGGTATCCAGTATATAAATTTTTTCCATAAAAGACCTCATTACACATTTCTTATTTTCTCTTAAAGGTTACCACCACCTTGTATAATCGAAAGTCACGATATGGTTAAATTTGTGTAAAAAATACCGTACGTCAAACTGAATTTTCAAATCGTTAGACAGTCTGACGCACGGTAGTGCTGATTAACAATTCATAAATTTTTGAGGTTTCATATCTGACTTCTGGGAGATCACTAAGAGAATACAATTCTGAATTTTGTCTGATAAAACTGGATTAAGTACCCTGTCCATTTCATCCGCAAATACAATCTTATTCTCATACACAACTCGAAAAACCTGAACCGCCCATGAGAAAAATTCCCGTACCCCTGTGGAATCAAGCTGTAGTTCCCGTCCAATTTTTTCTCCATCTGCTCGTTTTCTTATAATCATTGTTTTTGCATATGGTCTTTCCCTATCAACTGCAATGTCACAAATACTATAATCAACCATACGGAATATTTCTAAAAATCTATCGTCCTTTAATATACGAATATCACTACCATCACTTAATGCATTGTAATTACGTTCATCCATAACAGAAATTGGAAAAAGCGACTCATTTATCCAGTCAACAAACGCAAGGGCATGTTCACTTCCTAAAAGTGCTAATTTGGTTACAAATAACCCCATCGTTCCCAAACTCTTTTTCATTGCAGTTTTTATCTCTGACGAAACGCCAACTACCTCTACATTATATTGCGATAACATTTCATCCCATTCTACCCCAAGGAGCAAAGTAGCTTTTTTCTTTTCTGATACTTTATAAGATAACATTTCCCTTACAATATGTTTCATATCTATGGTTAGGGAATACTCATATATCAATTTGTTCGATGCTGCAATCTCTATTGAAAATGTCTGCGGTGCAGTTACCCTTTCTTTTTCTGGAATATTAGTATTGATAAAAGCATTAACCGCCTTTACCGGATTATTATTCTTAAACAATGATTGAAAAAACTTCAAACTATTTATAAAATTAGATTTTCCGCCTGCATTCTCACCTACAATTACAGCTGTTTTTAAGACCTGGCATCCATTGTTGAGCTCTACAAAATTATCCGGAAATCTTTTTTAACTTTTCCAGATGGCGCTATCATATCAAACTCTGCCATTTCAGAAAACGAACAGTAATTTGAAACACAATAATTCAAAAGCATATTTTGTCCTCCATAAAGTTCTTTTAAATTTCGAACGCACCTATGTTATTATTGTACCAAGTCGCTGGCGCGACGGCTAGCCCTAGGTACGTGATTACACTACTTTTTCTCAAAAATTCAGTTTTTTTAAATAAAAGTAGCAGTTTTTGAATATATGTTGTATTGTTGAGTTACCACACACACCAATCAACCTATACCGCCAACTGCTATGCTTATGTTATCATGGATTTTTAAACTCAACAACTACATTTCTGAAAAATTTTATCGTCCTCCACCTAAAATGATGTTTTTTTCATTTTTATTTAAAATTCATTTTAGGAGGTTCCATTATGGACAAATATTTAAATGCTTACCGGGAGATGATCTCCCTTCGCGGTCTCACTGGCCATACCCTTAAATCTTACAGCACTTACATCCGTGCTTATCTTGACTATCTTTCCAACATCCTGCATAAACGGCCTGAGGATGTTTCCTGGGACGAGCTGCGTGATTATATCCGCTGGATCCAGAAAAACCGGAATCTGTCAGACCGTACAATAAACGCTTCCATTTCACAGCTTCGTTTTTTCACCCTGTATGTTTTACATAAACCGTGGGATGACACACAGCTTCCTATGCGTAAGTTTGATACTTATTTCCCTTATGTTCCTTCAAGAAGTGAAATTGATTCCTTTTTGAATACACTCCCTACTTTAAAGCAGAAGGCTATGGTTTCGCTGATGTATGCTTCCGGATTACGCATCGGCGAAGTCTGCCGTCTTAAGTATGAAGATATCCAGCGTTCTTCCATGCGTATCCATGTGACCAAAACCAAAAACCGTTCTGACAGATATACGGTCCTCTCGGGACGTGTACTGGACCTTTTAACTGAGTATTGGTATGAATATGAACGTCCAACCGATTGGCTTTTTCCTTCCAGGCGGGATCCTCTCAGACCGATGAAAACGGCTGTCGTGGATCGGCAGGTATTGGAACACCGAAAACATCTTAACCTTAATCCGAAGTTGAATTGCCATTCCTTCCGCCATGCATTTGCCACTCATCTTTATGAATCAGGCACAGATCTGCTTACGCTAAAGGAACTTCTGGGGCATAAATCCATCAATTCCACTGTGATCTATATACACCTTGCCTCTTACAGTTCCCGTAACATTTGTAGTCCTTTTGATCAGATGGGAGGGCCGCTCCATGTCTAATCGTATGATCCAGCAGATTTGGAAGGATTCCTACGAAGAGTTCCTGAATTCCGGACAGTTTCTTTCTGATGTCCAGCAAAAAGCCTCCCGTGCTGTCGTACATTGTAAATCTGGTGCTCTTGGCACCAATGCCAGCCAGTGTACCGAGTGCGGACATACGGAATTCCACAATAATTCCTGCCGTAATCGGAACTGCCCAAACTGTCAGGCTGTGCTAAAAGAAGTCTGGGTAGACAAACGCAGGGAGGAAGTAATAGATGCACCTTATTTTCATGTAGTCTTCACGTTACCTCATGAATTAAATCCACTCATTTATTGTAACCAGAAGCTTCTGTACGGTCTTTTTCACAGATGCTGTGCCGAAACACTTCTTGAATTATCTTCCGATAAGACGTATCTCGGTGCAACACCCGGGATCATCCAGGTACTCCATACATGGAGCCAGGAGCTGGATTACCATGTGCACATGCACTGTATCATTTCGGGTGGTGGATTGACCAAAGCCCATAAGATCCGAAGGGCTGCCGGTGGATTTTTCATCCCCGTATATGTCCTCCGGGATAAGTTCAAGGGAAAATACCTTTCCCTGCTCAATACGCTCTTCGAGGATAATAAGCTGAGCTTCTCCTCCTCCTGTGAAAGATTGCAGGCTTCCCATGAATGGAAGGACTGGAAAGATAAACTTTATAAAAAGGATTGGTGTCCTTACATCAAAGAAACCTTTCATGGTTTTGGAAATGCCATCGAATACCTTGGAAGATACACCCATAAGATCGCCATTTCCAACAGCCGTATCCTTTCCGTCACGGAAAAGAAGGTCACCTTCTCTGCCAGGGGAAAAAAGCCTGGCAAGCCGAAACGTCAGATCACCCTGGAGCATACAGAATTCATCCGGAGGTTCCTGATGCATGTGCTTCCACCCGGTTTCCAGAAGATCCGTTATTACGGTTTCCTGAATAACCGGATGAAGAGAAAAAACCTGAAACTCATTTTTGCCCTGCAGGGACACCAGCGTTTTAAAAGACGGTTTACAGATATGTCCATGGCTGAGCTTCTAAAGGCTGTGTGGGACTTTGATATTTCTATCTGCCCGGAATGTGGTCATAGTTCCATGAAACAGCTGGGAAGGTGTTATGCCCCATCCTGATCATTCTGAC
>ENA-OOWK01000681-OOWK01000681.1-human-gut-metagenome-genome-assembly--contig:-NODE-681-length-21877-cov-2.908899_pt1 | contig 21877 bp, 22 predicted proteins | sample MGYA00241405_ERZ501317 | MGnify/ENA primary metagenome ERZ501317 (study PRJEB25962, sample SAMEA1972440) | human gut metagenome | biome: human gut; feature: human-associated habitat; material: faeces... | reverse complement strand
GGCTTGCGTCCAGGCTCGGCCTGGTGCGGGTAACAGGACTTGAACCTGCACGGGAAGCCCACCAGAACCTAAATCTGGCGCGTCTGCCAATTCCGCCATACCCGCAAAAAGATGGTTAGCTTATATATTATAAGCCTTTTTCTTAAAATCCGCAAGCGGAATTTGCGGATTTTTTACTTGCTTTTTCATATAAAAGAGAGTATCCTATCTGGTGCAGGCCATGCCTGCGGTCAGTCGCGACATCCTGACCTTAAAAAACACTAGGAGGAAACTGAATATGAACACTTCCAAAAAAGTTCGCTTTCTGGCGCTGGGCGCTGTGATTGCGGCGCTTTACGCTGTCCTGACCTATGTGGCTGCGGCAGTGAACCTGGCCTACGGCCCGGTGCAGTTCCGCTTTTCTGAGGCGCTGACTGTGCTGCCGGTGTTTACCCCCGCCGCCATCCCCGGCCTCACCCTGGGCTGTGTGATTGCCAACCTTGGCAGCCCCCTGGGCGTGGTGGACTGGGTCTTTGGGCCCCTGGCCACGCTGCTGGCCGCCCTGGCCACCTATCTGGTGCGGGACGTAAAGGTGAAAGGCCTGCCAATCCTAGCGCCCCTGCCCCCTGTTATCACCAACGTGGTAATTGTGGGCTTTGAGCTTGCCTGCCTCTCCGACGCGGGGACCTTTGGCTTGGGAAACTTCACCTGGGCTGCTTTTGGAACCTCTGCCCTATCTGTGGGCATTGGGGAGCTGGTGGTGTGCTACGTGCTGGGCCTGCCCTTGATTCTGGCCCTGGAGCGCACCAAGGCGGTAAGCCGGCTGGCCGTGTAAGCGACGGGAAAATGGGTGTGGAAAAGGAGAAACTGAGTCTGCTATGCCTGGTTTAAGTGAGTTACAACATCGCATAAACGAAAGAATCAAGGCCACGCCGCCTGTGCGGGTCATCGTCATCAGCTTTGTGCTGATTATTTTGGTGGGAACGCTGCTGCTGATGCTGCCCATCTCTTCCAAAGTGGGGGGCGCCACTCCCATTGACGCTCTGTTCACCATCACCTCTGCCACCTGTGTGACGGGCCTGGTGGTGGGCGACACCTTCACACTGTGGACGCCCTTTGGCCAGGGAGTGATTTTGGCCTGCATCCAGCTGGGTGGCCTGGGGCTCTCCACACTGGCTATCGGCTTTTCCCTGCTGGTGCGGCGGAAGCTGGGCATCCGGGAGATGAAGCTGGCCAGCGAAAGCTCCGGCGGCAGCGGCCTGGACATTGCCGGGCTGCTGAAGCTGACCATCATCTTCACCTTTGCCTGCGAGGCCATTGGCGCCTGCCTGCTGGCCATCCGGTTCGTGCCCATGTTTGGCGTCCATGGGATTTGGCCCTCTATCTTCTGCGCCATCTCCGCCTATTGCAACGCCGGGTTTGACGTGCTGGGCTTTGTGGAGGGCAACAGCAGCATGACCGCCTTTGCCGGGGACCCCTTGGTCTCATTGACTATCTCCTTTTTGATTATCATCGGCGGCCTGGGCTTTATTGTGGTGCAGGACATTTACCTGTGCAAAATCCAGCCCCGGTTCCACCACAAGGATACAACCCGGTTGAACTTCCACTCTCAAATCTGCCTGCGCGTTACCATTGTCCTGCTTCTCTTTGGCACCCTTGGCTTCTTCCTGTTGGAGTTTGGCAACACCATGGAGGGGCTGAATATTCTGGAGAAGCTGAACTGCGCCTTTTTCCAATCGACCAATACCCGCACAGCCGGCTTTGCCTCGGTGGACATTGCCGCCCAGTACGAATTTACAAAAGTGCTCTCTGTGCTGCTGATGTTTATTGGCGCCTGTCCCGGCTCCACCGGCGGCGGCATCAAAACCACTACTTTGACCGTGCTGCTGTTCACGGTTATCTGCACCATCCGGGGCAAGGACGAAGTGGTGGTGCTGCGCCACCGTTTTTCCACGCCGGCGGTGTACAAGGCTTTCAGCCTGACCTTCATCGCCATTTTGCTGGTGTTTATAGACGCGGGCGTTATCAGTTCCCTAAACCCGGACATCCTGTACATCGACTGCCTGTATGAGGCAACCTCTGCCTTTGGCACGGTGGGTCTTTCCGCCAGTGTCACACCGAATTTGGACCCGATTTCCAAGCTGATTCTTATTTTTACCATGTTTATCGGCCGGGTGGGGCCGCTGTCCTTTGGCTTGTCCATCTTGATGCGGCACAAGCCCAAGGGGGACTCCATTTACCCCGAAGGCCGCATGATTATCGGCTGAGCGAAAAGCCGGTGCCTGGGCGCTGCCTGGGGCCGGCTTTTCCCATGCCTGGGGGCTTGTTTTTCCAAAAAAACCAGTTGCATTTCCCCCAGGGATGGAATACAATCAGTAACTGGAGGCGCGGCGGAAAGCCTGCGTTTTCACCAGCATTTGTTATTTCCCGCCCACGGCGGAGTAAGGAGGACAAGGACTTATGAACAAAGATTTTTACAAAGGCAACCGGGAACGGCTGTACGCCCAGCTGCAGGAGAACTCCCTGCTGGTGCTGTTCGCCGGTGTGGAGGTCCGCAAGACCAACGACGAATTCTACCCCTTTTACACCAACCGGAACTTTTTGTACCTGACCGGCCTGGACCAGAAAGAGCTGGCCCTGATTGCCCGCAAGGACGGCCAAGGCCAGGTGGCGGAGAAGGTGTACATTCTGCCCCCGGACTGGATGGCCGAGCGCTGGACCGGCACCCGCATTAAGCCCAACGAGGCCACAGACCTCTCCGGCATCCAAGAGATTGGCTATGTGGCGGACTTTGAAGGCGACCTGCACAAGCTGGCCACCAGCGGCAACTACCAGCACCTGTACCTGGATTTGTACCGGGTCTCCCCCACCGACCGGGACGAGCTGGCGAAGCTGCTGCACATCTCCGACACCCAGCTGGGGTACATCACCAATGTGTCGGCAGGGTGTGGCCTCATCCGCTGCGCCGGGAACATCGTGCCTTTCGAGAACTCTTTTCCCCGCCACACCCAGCTCTACAAGCTGATGACCACCAAGCCTGATGAGGCTCTGCGGTGACGCGGAACAACAATCGAGGCCCGCCCGGCCCCACTGAAAAGACAAGGAGGTCTGCTACTGAAAAAGATCAAGCTGAAAGAAACCGGTGTGAAACCCCGGGCTGTGAAATCCAGAACCCCTATCCCTCGGGCCGCCATGAAAAACCTGTGGCTCAAGTCCCGGGATAAAGCGGCGCTTTCCATCAAGGAAGCCTCCTTCCACCAAAGAGACCAACCGTCCAATACACCTGGGAATCAAGCCGCTGACCAAATGGTGGAAATCACCGTGAAAGCTCCCGCAGAGGCAGTGTACCGCGCCGGGAAAAAATCAGCTCAGGACGCGGCCCACAAACTTAAAGAGCGGCGGGAAACCATCAAAACGGCACAGGCAGTTCAGGAAAAAATGTCCGCTGAGGAAAACTCATACCAAACAGGAGAAACGACATCAACTCCTGACGCAACTCCCATCTCCAGTTCTAACAAGAGTGTTCAGGAACGTCAGTCTCACCACACACTCTCTCACACTCCGTCTGAGGATTTCACCCCTGGGAAAGACACTTTCCACACCCCCTCTCGCTTGGGGAGCACCTCTTCCCGACCATGGGCGAACACCGGCACTTCTCCCCCCAAAAAGGCCGGAAATACCGGGGTGAGAAGGACTGGACAGGCCCACAATGCTAAAGCCCCCAAAACTCCCCAACGGGACATCAAGGCGTTTACCCCCAGGGTGAAATCTACCCGACAGGCCGGAAAAACCATAAAAACAGCCCCGCCCGCTCTTAGTGTTTCGAAAAGTGCAACACAGACCGTAACGCAAGGAAGTGTTCGGAAAGCCTGGGCCGCCGCTATTAAGCGACGCACCCAGACTGCCAGAGCCTCAGCAAAAGGAGCGAAAGCTTTTGGAAAAGCCGCTGCTGTCGCCGCAAAAGGGACTTTCGCCGCGCTCCAAAATTCCGCTGCTCTACTGCTCTCCGGTGGAGGTGCGGCTATGCTGGTGGTGCTAGTGATCTGCCTTATCGGCCTGGTGGCAGGCTCCGGTTTTGGGATCTTTTTCTCCGGGGAAGACAATGGCACAGGCCAAACTATCCGCACCGCCATTGCCCAGATCAATCAGGAGTATCAGGAAAAGCTGGAAAAAATCCAGGCAAGTCACACTTTCGATACCCTGGAGATCACCGGAAGCCAGGCAGTTTGGAAGGAGGTATTGGCCACATACGCTGTCAAGACTACCACCGACCCAGAGGGTCAAGAGGTGGCCTCTATGGATAACGAAAAGCTAGGCTTGTTAGCGGAAATCTTCTGGGAAATGAACCAGTTAGACGCTGTTGTGGAAACCCATACAGATTCCACCGAAAGCGAAACTTCTGTGGAAACAGAGGTCACCGTGCTAGTCATCACCGTAACCCACAAGACCGCTCAGGAAATGGCCCAAGTGTTGAACTTTGACAGCAATCAAAAAGAGCAGCTACAAGAGCTGCTCTCTCCAGAGTTTGATGATTTGTGGAACCAGCTACTGTACGGCGTCACCTTAGGCAGCGGCAATGGAGATTTGGTGGCGGTAGCCCAGTCCCAGGTAGGCAATGTGGGCGGCGCACCGTACTGGAGCTGGTATGGATTTTCCAGCCGGGTAGAATGGTGTGCCATTTTCGTTTCCTGGTGTGCCAACCAGTGCGGAATGCTTGACAGCGGGGCGGTACCAAAATTCTCTGGAGTGGGTACTGGGGTCAATTGGTTTCAGTCTCGGGGCCAGTGGCTGCCTGGTTCCGCAGCCCCGGAACCAGGGATGCTTATCTTCTTCAAGTGGTATGGAAGCGATTCCCTCATTGCTGACCACGTTGGCATTGTGGAGCGGGTGGAAAATGGTAGGGTGTATACCATTGAAGGGAATTCCAATGACATAGTGAGAAGGAACAGCTATGCCTTGGGGTACGCGGAGATTTTGGGGTATGGATATTGCCCCATTCAATAATCTTATGTTTTCTCCCTCTGCTGGCTTTCGTACAAAGCCCGGAACCGGCCGCCAGACCGTTCCAACAGTTGGTGGAATCTGCCCTCCTCCACCACGCAGCCATCCTCCATCACCAAAATGCGGTGGGCGTTCTGCACCGTGGTGAGCCGATGGGCCACAATCACTGCGGAACAGCCCGCCAACAGCTTGTCCAGGGCGTCTTGGACTTCCTTTTCCATTTGGGTATCTAAAGCGGAGGTGGCCTCGTCCAAAACCACCAGGGGGGCTCCCTTCACCAAAGCCCGGGCGATGCACATCCACTGCTTCTGAGCCAAAAAGCCGCAGGCTACCCGCTTGGGGCAGATAGAACCGGCATAGCATTCGCAGCAAGGTGGATTTGCCACAGCCACTCTCCCCCACCATCACCTGCTGTCCTTGAGCGACGCGCAAGATGATATCCTGAAGCACCTGATTCTGACCATCGTAAGAGAAAGCCAGGTTCTGGGCCTGGCATGGCAGGGGAGAAGCCGGGCAGGTGACAGGACCGTCTGTCTCATCAGGGACATCCATCACCTCAAAGTAGCGCTGGGCGGTGACAGTGGCCTGGCGCACCTAGCTGATCATGTAGTCCAGCTGGCCAAAGGGCTCGGTGATGTAGTTGCTCAGCGCCAAGAAGGCCACCAAGGTACCCACAGACACCGCGTCCCTTGTCACCAGCACGGAGCCCAGCAGAAACAGGGCCATGGTTTGGAGAACGTTGGCGGCGCACTTCGCCCCAGCGAGCTTCTGGGAGATTTTTCAGACTGTACCTTCTGTTGGGTGACACTGTTCACCGCGGCGTCAAACCGCCGGGCCAATTCCTCCTCCGCGCCAAAGGCTTTGACGGTGAGCACCCCCTGGACGGCTTCGGCGGCCACGCTCATGCCGGTGCTGTCCAGGGAGCCCTTCGTCTTTGCCTGGATAGCGTGTCACTGATTTGTTTCAAACTTGGAACCTCTTTTTTATAAGCCCAACTACGGTATAATTTACGTCAGCCAAACATAAAACCATCCTCAAAGGGCCGCCTGCAATTGTTTCGTGTTCATATACCTCCTGTTACTTCACCGGGCAGCAACCACCTAGCACAGTCAGGCATAGACTTGCACCAGGGCTGAGTTTCTGTCCGAAAAACTTCCCAGTATATGAGTGCTATTACGATTCTTCCAGTTCATCTTCATTTTCCATTTCTCTTGACACATCGCTTCTCCTTGTAGGCTATACAGACTTCTGGTTATCTCGATATGCAATCTCCACAATATCCTCAATATCTGGCTCGCGGACAAAGATGTTTTGCGGCTCAAACGTATCTAAAAGTCTGGTGATAGATGCCTTCACTGCGTTCCGGTCCAAAAGTTTTACCTCCAGAGCGGTTTCTTCCCGTTTAGAAAGGCTCAATCCTTCTATATCCCTCCAGACAGGAGCGCTATCCTCAAACTCCAGCCGAATCACGATCTCACGTTCGTACTGATTCCGGAAAGATTCCAGTGTCCCATCGAACAGTTTTACTCCTTCGTTGATCATGATCAGCCGGTTGCATACCGCCTCGATATCGTCCATATCGTGGGTTGTCAGCATCACGGTAGTGCCCTTTTCCCGGTTTATGGCCTTGATTGCCTGGCGCAGCACTTTCTTGCTGACAACATCCAGTCCAATGGTGGGCTCGTCCAGGTAAAGCACCGCGGGATCGTGCAGCAAAGCCACTGCGATGTTGGCTTTCATTTTTTGTCCCAGGCTCAGCTGACGGACTGGCTGATCCAGAAACCCTCCCATGTCCAAAAGTTCCGTGAACAGGTCGCAATTCTTTCGGAATGTTTCGTGGGGAATGTCGTACAAGCTTTCGTAAAGGTCAAAGGTGTCTGAAACGGGAAGGTCCCAGTAAAGCTGGGAACGCTGACCAAACACCACGCCAATTCTTTTGGCGTTCTCCCGGCGGCGTTCATAGGGGACGATTCCGCCAACCTGTACTGTCCCGCTGGTGGGGATGAGAATACCGGAAAGCATCTTGAGAGTGGTGGATTTGCCCGCTCCATTGGGGCCGATGTATCCCACGATCTCTCCTTTCTCCACGGAAAAGTTCACGTGGCGTACGGCCTCTTTTACCGTGTACTCCCGGTGAAACAGGGATTTGATGGCGCCGCCTATTCCTTTTCCGGTTTTGGCGACGCGGTATTCCTTACACAAATCATTGACTTCTATGTAGGACATTTTCACCACTCCTTTCAAGACCCTGTGCTCTTATAATGCTTTAGTCCCCAGTTCCACAGCAGAACGCTCAAAGTAAAGCAGATGATTCCCACCACCGGCGTTAAATAAGGCAAAACTGCAGGGAATCCCTCCGGAGATCCCTTGCCCAGCAGCAAGGATGCAGGATAGAAGTTGATAAAGGCAAAGGGAAGGATAAATGTCAGCAAAATCTGAATGGCTTTTGGATAGATGGTAATGGGATAGTTTGTAAATTCTTTGACATTAAACAGCAGGAAATCTATGATGGGGTTTTCATTCACTGTAAAAAAGCTCATGACCGAACTGGCCACCAAAGCCGCTGCTTGGACAAAAATCGCGCCAATCACCATGAAGATCATACTGGTGATGTTCCACAAAGAGGGATGGAATCCCGAAGTGATGAGTGCGTAGATGATGATGGCCATGGACAGGGTAAAATGGCTCACATATGCCGGGTTGATACCGGTGAAGATCTCATGGACAAAGGGATTCAAAGGTTTGATCAGCGCCGCATCGAATTCCCCAGAGCGGATTTTACTGCTTAAAAACGTAGTTGGATTAAAGAAAAATGTGGCGGCAATACAATAGGAAAGAACCGCTAAACCATACAATAACAATACCTCGCTGGGCGTCCAGCCTCCTAAATTTTCAAACCGTGTTGTCAAAATGAACAGCGTGGCAAAGGTAGCGCCGTATCCCAGCCACTGGCCAACGATCCCGGCAAAATACGTGCTGCGGTATGCGGTGGCTGTGCGAAATGTCACCCGAAAAAAAGCTCCCAGCAATTTCATGTATTTTCTCATGGTCAGCCTCCATTCACCGTCAAGCCCCGCACCGCATTACGCCACATAAAGGTGCTTAACACGTTCAGGACCAACAGCCATGCCAGCGCGATCAGCAAACAGAACACCGTCTGCTCCGCCGTGACACGTCCCAACAAGATGTTGATGGGTTCAAAGGTGATATAACGAAAGGGAAGAAAGTAACTCATTCCCTGCAAAAAAGCCGGATAAAACCACAAGGGCACCGCCGTACCGCCGAAAAATTTCGTCAGAGCGTTGATGTACCAGCTTAAGAACCAGCAGCGCTGGATGCGGAAAGCCAACAGGCCAAAAATATACGTCAACTCAAACATGACGAGAATGCCCAGTACCAGCGCAAGTAAAAAGGGGAGCACCAGGGCAATGGAAATGGATGCGCCGCTACCCATCCCTAAAATCACCGCGCCAATTACAACCACAGGCAAAACACGAATGAGAACGCTATAAGAATTTTTGCCCAATATGGTTGCCAGCAAATAATACTTATAGGACATGGGCCGCAGCAACTCCATGGCGATAGATCCGTCCACCATGGCGGCCTCTATGGTGGTTGAAATATTCGCATATGTAAAGGTAGATACAAAAGAGTTGACAAGGACAAAGAAAATCATATCTGAAAAACTTGTCCCATCATACAACTCAGTCCCAAGCAGCGCCCACCAAAGGCATACCTGAATACCAAATGACAAAATAGTGCTCGCCAGTCCAGCTAATGCAGCAGAGCGGTAGATCATTTGCGATTTAAACGCTTTTTCGAACACGATGATGTATTTTCTCAATCGAACCGCCTCACTTTTTCCTTTATTTTCTATGGTCAACACATTCAATAAAATGTTCTACTGTTCCCTGGTCAATCAAGATATCTTCCTCATCTCCGGCTATAGCAAATACAAATTTGACCTCCAAGAGAAGCACATCTAGAGGATAAAAAAGTTGGTCTTTATCAAACGAAAAAAAGACTCGGGTTATATTGCCTTCTTGGCCCGATGTGATGTGTGCAGGAATTTTGGCTTCTGCATCCATTATGCGAGCGTACTCTGCTCCCGAATAATAACCAATACACTGTTCCCCATCTACATACTTATCCCAATCGATGGTTTCAAGATTATGAATTTCGGGAGAATGGGTTTTCAAATATATCGTCGGGGAATTGATATCACTATTGTACCATGTAACATCAATATTACATCTGTTGTTTTTGAAAACTTCTTTACATGTATGTTCAATATTAACCTCGACGATAATTTCTTTTTCTCGGCGGAAAAAGCGGTAGTTTGCATTTATGCCGGCTTCATTTCGATAAGAATATGAAACCGTTGATTCATTCGGAAACAGAAAGACCCTTTTCAAGTAATCTGGATTTTTCTTGGAGTAAAGCACAGCTCGATAGGATTTATTCCACTGGTATGTAGAAAAATCTCTATCGAACATACTATACGACATATCCGCTCTTGGCCTATTTTCAATAAGCCCATAATTCGTAGGATCAAACTTGTCCATTCCGTAATAGAAAAGTGTTTGCTCATATTTACAATACTTTTTCTCAATTAGTGAAAGTACCTCATCCACTTGTTCGCCCACTGCACTAAATAGTTCTTTTACGCTGCGAAGAACGGCAGCAATCTGATGCGTAACCTTCATGTCTTCTGCCGCATCCAAAACAACCTGCCAAGAAAAATTAACATGCTTAATGGCATACGCAACATCAAAGTAGTCTCTCAACCAGCAATCCTGAAACACAGAGAAACTTTCATTATTGACAAACGCATTCAATATCAAGTGGAGTATTTCAAAGTTATCCTCTAAAACATTTAAAGTAAGACCGTTGATAGTCTTTTGTGTGACATGAGGCCACCACTGTTCGAATGAATTTAGGGCGGATGTACTTCTTTTTATCTCTACATACACCTTACATGGAGCGAAATCCTTTACAAGGCCAATTTCGTGATGATGTATTCCATAATAAATTACTGGAAACTTCAATCCAGTAGATTGAGTACGATAATACCCGGCAGAAATGAGCACGTCGAACGCTCTTGTAAACTCTTCATCTTTAACTAATATATCAACATCACCAATACCACGAGCATATGGTTCAGAATATAACAAAAAAGACAATGGAACACCTTTCACAACGGCATAGGAAAGTTCATGTTCTGAAAGTTGTTTTATAATTTTAGCGGATTCTGCCCAATAAGTATTAGCTATCTCCTTATCCTTTTTATCTGTAAAATATGGCAAAGTCCAATCTGGGAACACATTTTCCACAAATTTGCTATTGCGTAATATTGTATGTAATTTGTGATCACGCATTAATTCAATTAAAGACTTAATATCTTCTGTAGATTCCATACTAATACTTTTTGAATTTATTTTATCGAGTCTTCCAGATAAAAAACTATTACATAATTGAATGACATACATCCAGTCGCGCTGCAACATCTTCATCCTCCATATCTATTCCATTTTTTAAGTTTTCTAGCTGTTCTCGCCATTCTTATATCTCAATGCAACCACAACATCCAGCATAATTCTATCCTGATAAGAATAGATTTTGTTGATTTTGTAATTTCAACTCTGCAAAGAAATGCAATACAAGGTCGATATTGTCCAACTGGAGTTTGTAGAGATTGTGCTTTTCGATACTAAATAACTATCACAAACTTTTTTAAGCATCACCCCTATAGTAAATTTTTACAGTTAACAAAAATGATGCCGTGCTATAGGGTGGTTTGTTGCACTGAATCCTCCTCAAAAAAGACCAACTCAAATAAAAATCTTTGAGAATGGAATCAAGGATATGTCACCATAATATATTCTGACTCCTATTTCTGGAAATAGTTCTTATTCCATCACCATATATATCGAACTATCTAAAAAATGGCAAGATTCACAAAGTTCCTTATGTGTACTATAGTGTTCTTTAAATCTTAGCAAGCCGATATCAAAATCTTGTGTTTCGCCCCATGAGATTTGTTTACACATGTTCTCTTCTCCGTATTTAATTAATAAATAATATAATAAATCATTTGGATAATAACAAACACTATCAATTTCATAGTTATCGACTATAAGATAAAGTGTGTCTTTATAACGCAAACCAATTAATCCTGCTTGCATTTTATTTTCATCCCACAATGTAAAAACAATGGCCTGCTTTGTGATTGAATATTCTTCAAGAAGACAGGCTTGCGAATGAATCATATGCTCAGGGTCATTGGACGGGTGTTTTGGACTTCCAAGTTTAAGCAATTCTATTATGTCATCAATTGAATTATCGCACTTAATAGTAAACCTGCCTAACCCTTTTTTATTTTTTTAATTTGAACCGATTTAAAAAAATAACCTTTTAAATTACACCACGATTTATAATACTTCTGTTTAAAATAGAAAAAATCATTTAAAATGTTTGTGCTTTTGATATTATGGAACGATACGCTTTGTACAGAATATTTTTTAAACAACGATGTGACTAGTTCAGTGTAATTGATTGCATTTAAATCAATTTGTCTATTTAAAAACATATCCGTAATCAACATATCATTTAGTTCTATTTCTTTATATTGTATTAACCTATGAAAACCATATAGGAAATCTCCTTGATATTTAATTTTAATTAGCGGAGAATCAAATGAGCTATTTCGAAAACAGCGGAAAAAATTTTCTCTCATTTATACGTACTCCTAACCGGTTTGAAAATAGAAGTTACTATATGTTGTGAAATCTTATATTTCTTTTTCCGAAAATATTTAACACAATATAGTAGTCTCAAAAAAACATTGATGTGACGTTTTACAGCAACTCCAACAACATTATCAACTGAAATCTCGCTATCATCAACAGGACAGTTATCTCCCCTTGTTATAATGAAGCCATTCCTTATTTTTTCACCCTATGAATCACTAAAGATTCTAATCTAACATAAACAACAATATCTCCTTCATTTAATTTATCAATATCACTTGAAATCAAAACACATTCACCAGGTAGCAAAAAAGGAACCATACTTTTTCCAACAACTATAATTTTACGCATAATCCCTCTTTTTACTAATTCCTTAATAACAAACCTATACTCGCCGACAATTTCAGTTTTTGTCGTGTAATTATTTAGGCAAGAAGATTGAGTTTCAACAATCGTGTTTTCTTCAAGGTCATATAAATATTTTTTTCTCATACTATACTAGCGGACCATTTGATAATATTTGAACATTATCTCTGAACGCCTGTCCACCTCCAAAAGGATATATATATTTAAATGACTCATTTTTTATTTTGTTTAATAATAATTCAATATCATTACATACTATTTCCCCCCGTTCCCAATAATCAATTACTCGACTTTTCAATTCCTCATCTGACATTTTTTTAAAACGTGCTACACCACTATCATCACGCTGTAAAAAAACACATTTCAGATTATCAAGTAAATAATAAATGCGTTTATATCCGAACAAATCTCTATAATCTATCCCCATCTTATATTTATAATTAATATCCTTGTCAGAAAAAGCAATCGCTGGTACACTTTCTTCATATTTACGCAATTCTGAACAAATTTTTGACGTCCCCGCCCTAAAAGTAATTGGAAAGCCAAAAGAGGTTATATAAGAATGCTCCTCATTGTAGCATAACACTACTCTATCATCGCTCAACAATCTATTTGATTCATGCAAACCCACTCCTATAGATAAAGTGCTTTTTCCGCTACCTGATAATCCAAAAAGTAAAACATTACCCCATGTTAACTTAAGACAAGCAGCATGCAGTCCAATTACTCCATATTTTCTAGCATTACGTGTTATCACATCTCTCAAACATTGATTCAATACATCCAAAAAATGAAAAAATCTGCCACTTGTCCTTACCTCAATCAAATCTTCTTTTTCTTCGATAATCCAACTATCTTTACAGAAGCAAACTATTTTTTCATTTCTTAGCGATATAAATAGATTGCCAGGTAACAATTCCGTTGTTTCTCCTTCGACAATTTCGTATTTAAGGCCGCTGTCATGTTCTACGAATCTTACATAAACAGTTTTAGCAATATGGTCAGTCTTTACCTTATTTATCGATAAGTAAAATTCTTAAAAATACTTTTGTATATCTTCGCTGCCTCCAACAAACAAATATTTAACATTGAAGAAATCCAGCACACCCCATACTGATTCCATATTTTAATCCTCCAAAATAAGATATTATCCCATAGTATTCCACACATTGTTTAGTGCTTTCCGATAATAATCATTACAAAAGGCGATTCTATAGCTATACTTTTCGGCTTCTACAAGCATATACTCTGACACAGCAACATACTTAAAATATTCGGGTGCACAGTAATATGCTTTATTATTTCCAAATAAACGTTCAAACTCATCAAGTGAGCTAATCACATTCCACGCGCTATAGTAACAACCTTCTGCCTGATATATTATATTGTTTGTTGGGTCTACTAAAACCCACTGATTATTAACGAAACATTCGTTTAATACGTGGCCGTCTGTATCGCCAAAAGTATATACAATGCGCGAAGGAATTCTCAGAGCTTGTGTTAGAGCGCAAAACACACGTGCCACCTCACCACACCAGTCTGTCCCTTTTGTAATCAACATTTCTTCCGTTCCGCCCCAAAAATAAGCATCAGGAGAAGGATACGCAAGCTCATTCGCTTCATGCGGCAAGGGAAATAATTCTGCCATTTTCGATGTAAAGAAAGTAACTTTATGGATTTTGTGCATTTCATCCATTCCGTTGTCAACTAGCGACTTGGCAATGGTTGTCAGAATTATCCGTCGCTGAGTATATGCATCAAATTGAAAACGGAATACGTTTGGTTCTCGATATAGGAAAGAGTTTGTTTCTTGATCCAAAATAACAGCACTATCTTGTATGACTGCATCAACCGTGTTTTTCCCAAAAATCCGATTCTCCATTAATGTGTCAAGTTCAGGTGTAATCCCCCAAAATCCAGTTTTCATAATATTCCTCCCCTTCACAATAATTCATCTTAGTAAAACAATTTTGTTTTACTAGACGCATAATGCATAGTTTGTTTTTCTGATTGTTTTTTCCAAGACAATTCAGACTCATCATACAATAAAGCCAAATTGATTATTCGTAATACAACTTCAATTAATTCGTAATCTCCCTTACCCTCAAATACACTATTAACAAAATTCAGAAAAAAGTCTTTATCTAATATATGTTCTGAAAAAGACTTTGTTGAGATTGCCTCACTTAGTAAACTTTCACCTAAGGGGAGTTTATATGTCAAAAGCGAATATATATATTCAAATATGTAGTGGTAATGCTTATTATATATAAACGGATTTTTCTTTCTGTACGCATATTCCCTCGCAATCCCTTGTTCAATTGCGTACTCTCTTAATGCCGCTTTATTATATAACTGATTCTCTGAATTTAGATTATGGGCTTCTGAAACCATACTAGAAGATAAAAAAGGAGAATAACATCGCAAACGGAAGAAAGCACTATTTCTCATATCTTGATATAGTCCATTATAGCTACATTTCTCTATTTCATATGTTAACAAAGCTTTTCTTTTATTGGCAGGAATATCAAATAAATTAGGCAATCCAGCCTCATCAAAAAAACTAATCTTTCCGGGTTGTAACCCATACTTGCATATTTTATTAGAAAGCAAATCGTAATATATCGACCTCTGATACTCGTTATAAGAACCGTAAGCACATGAATAACCTCCAAGCAATTCATCACTTCCATTTCCGGTTATTACTCCATTTTCCATATCGTCGCGTATTCGGTGAAAGACACAACTTTTCAACCAGCTTTCAATATTAAACGACAAATTTTCAAAAGCATATAGAAGTTTTTTGTATTCATCCTTAATATGTGTATCAATTTTGGGAAGAGATACAGCGTGAAGTTTTATTCCATATTCTTTGCAAAATGCTACAGATGTTGTATAATCACCAGACGCTTCAAATGGTTTACCACATAAGGTATATGCATCTTTAATTTCAAGTCTGTGAGCTAACAAGCAGGAATCAATGCCGCCACTAACAAGTATTGAATCATAATATCCTGCTTCCTTAATATCATTACAAATATTATCAATTGTTTCAGAAAGTGTTCCTTTTTCTTTTAGTAGTAAAGGCCATTTTTCTGCGGTAATTGAATTTTCTTTAATAGTCATTACACTCTGCGGTTTTGTTTCGTTTACATCCCAAATATTATTTGTATCCTCCGAATACACATTGTTCCGCATGGCTTTCAACCAATTTAACTTGACTTCTTTTGGATATAGGTAACACAAGCTTTTAATTTCTGAAGAAAAAGCAAATGCTTGGGGAGTGTCGATGAAGTAGATTGGATTGGACCGAGCAACATCGCTTATTATAGTCAACTTTTTTTCAGTTGGATAATACCGTATGATAGAAAAAAAGCCGTTATGTTTATCTAAAGAGTTGAAATTCACACGCAATTTTTCTATGGCATGAATATTTCCAAGAACAAAAGTAATGTGTTCTCCATAAGGCTTACTTATATAGTTTTTTACTAGCTCTTTATTAGTAGCGAAAGCGCACACAATATTTCCTGAGTTAATCAAATATTGTTTTTTTGTTTTCGAAAAAATGTCTGAATTAGCACTGCTCATGTGCTTCAGCTTGTTTTGATAATAAGGCAACAAGTTAATGTCTTTACAAAAAACCCCAACAATTCCAGTCATTTTTAATCTCCCTTAAGATAATGTTTCAGTGGAAAGTAAACCAACCTTTCCACTGAAACACCCAAAACTTACTTAGCAGGAACCCATGCCACTTTTAACGGCGAATGCTCTCGAGATTTCTTCCAAGCTTTTTTTGTTAAGCTGCGGTTTCTCATAAGCAATCTTCTTCGTGGTTTGTTTACCATTGTTCTCTAATTTCTTATCAGACATACTTGTCCCTCCTTTCTAACGGATTATTATCAAAACCATGCTGGTGATGACGCGTAATATTCATAATAGGCCATTTATCCGTAATATCCTATGAAATTCCAATATATCTTTTTTTGCTGTATCGTATGTTACATCATATTTATTCGCAACAAACTTAACTATTTCCGATACTTTTTCACCAATTAGCATATGAATAATTACATCATTTGCCGTTTCATTCGCATCATACTCAACGGAGGAAAGCTTATCATCAATAGGTCGGACAGAACTTTCAAGAATTGTGTCAAGGTATATATCATATCTTCTACAAGCCTCAATGCACTGTTCGATTGATTTTTCATGCAAGAGAGGACATACTTGACAAGACGCATTGTACTCACACATTTTACAAGTTGAATTGATTTTCTTGCTTTCATTTTTTTATTTTCTAAAAGTTGAAAAGAATGGGGTCTGCATTAATTCGGACTCCGTAAAAAAATCAAAGACATTAAGCTTTTGCAGCACGTAACGCTTTTCTTCCAATGCTTTTTCAGACATTCTTTGATTGTTGGCGGTCCCACAAGGAGTAATTGTCCCATCATTTTCAATCACCATTACACGGTCCCCTGCAGCACACAAATATCCAGTTGCATTTGCTTGTATATCAACTCCATATTTATGACTTAGATATTTTATCATAATTTGCTTAGCATTTATCTGAAAAATAAAATCGCTATTTATGCGTTCATTATTCTTTACTAGAGATTCAGTTATTGTTTCTAAAATATCCAAATACTCAGGGGCAGATATAAACAAGTCATCAAAATTGCTATGCGCCCTTCCATTATCATCCAAAAATCCAACTGCTAATCCGCCTGCTCCATTCTCTAGGACAAAATCAATCAGCTTATCCATCTCATTTTTTGCAGGCTTCATAACAGTAACTTGAATTCCGATAAAAACATCTGAACAAACCATCTCTTTTGCTGCAACCAAATTCTTTAAGCCCATCAAAGAAGCTGAAAAGCTACCTTTCCCTGCTACTAAATCATGAGTAGATGCTGTAATGCCTTGGAAACTTACAGAAATTTCTTTGACTCCCCTTTTTAAAAGTTCATAGCACATATTCGGGCTTAAAAAAGTGCCATTTGTATTAATCATTATATCTAATCCGATTTTTCGAGCATATGAAATCACTTCTAGGATATCTTTTCTGATAAGGGGCTCTCCACCAAGCAAGAGAACATTTTTAAACCCTAGCATTTTAATCTGCTCTAACATCTGTTTAGCCTGACCAGTTGTCAAATCATTTGGACGACAGGGTGAATCATATTTTTCCGCAGCATAACAATGACGACATTTTAAATTACACTTACTCGTAACGTCCCAAATCATTTGCTTATACATTTCAACTTCTCCTATTTATCGCTTGATGCTATTAATCCCAACGAAAACATATACTGAAACGCATCTTCAATTTCAGTTATTTGTTTCTTGTCTAAAGCTGGCCAAAAGTTCTCATTAATAACATTTCCTAGTGTAACTTTCGATGTTTCCATTTCCCTTATAATAGCTACAAGCATCTGATTTCCATAATACAAAACTTTCCCTTCTTGATTGACAAGATTGTTATTGCAAATCATTATACCGTTATTAAGAAGAAATCTTTTCTCAGTAACAGTTGTTAAAAAGCTATGCAACTTTTGCTTCGCCCAGTTGCATTGTAGTAAGTCCTCGTTTGAATAAAGAGGGCATGGCTCGCAGTATAAATGAAGATAATTACAATCCCTGCATACAGCAAAATAATTACTTAAAAATTTTTTATGATACTCCTTATTAACTGCTAGAGAACTTGCTATATTTTCAGTGTCCAAATTATAATCAAGATTCTCCGCTATACCTTCACTTAACTCCTTTCCAGCTAAACAAGAATAAACTGTCAAGTTTGATGCTAGAATGAAATAGTCTCTTCCGGGATGACATTCAAGCCCAGCCATATCAGATTGTAATACTTTTCCATATTTTCTGTTTATGTATTCAGTTGGCAACAAGCGAAAATCTGTAACAATTTTCAATTCTTCCCTTAACAGATTTGATCTATATTTTTTTATTGCTAGTTCAAGTTCATCAAAAAATCGATAGTCATTTCTCTTTAATCCATTCAATTTAAAATTTCCGTATTGATATGCTAAAACAATTCTGAGGATAGGAATCTTTTTCTTAATACAAAAACCAATCACATCACCTATTTCCATGGCATTTATCTCCGAAATAGTTATTGTTATGCCATAGGTAATTTCATACCTATGTAAGCAATTAATTGCATTAAGAACTTTCTCATAAACTCCTTTTCCACGGATGCTGTCATTAACTTCTTTCGAAGCGCCATCCATGCTTATCATAATAAAATCGACTTTCGTTTTCAGTAATTCTTGTGCAAAATTGTCATCTATCCGCGTTCCGTTTGTATTAATAGTTGTCATAAATCCCAATTTTTTTGCTAATGCTAAAATATCAATTATATTAGGAACCATTAATGGCTCTCCACCAAGAAAATGTATGTGCGTAGTCCCTAAAGTCTTTAGTTTTTTTAGAGTTTGCTCCGCTGACTCAATTGATATTCTTACAGATTCACCCCTCTCATGATAGCAATGTATGCAATTCAAATTACAGAAATCGGTAATTTCCCAAATAGCTGTTTTTCCATCGCAACGATAGACGTCTGAAAAAAGATTATTTAGCATATCAATTTACTCCGCATTAAAACTTAGAAATTTATTCTATATGTTGTCGTGAACAATTATCGAGGACAGTAATTGCATTTTCATTTCTAGCATACCATTTATTTGGCTAATTGACTGGTTTTAACAAAAAACACCTCAATTTTTATTGTATGACCTATGAGCAAAACTCAAAAAGTTTAGTAATTGTAAGGATTTCCGGTCATGGCTTAAGCTGAAAATCACTCATATATTGCAGAAAGCAGGACCCCTTTTTGGTAAAAATGACTTGGAAGAAAACTCAATCGGAAAGAGGGTGGTCGCAATCTACCGACAGGGAATTATTCGGGATGTACGCTTTTCACATCCCAAAGTGCCGCCGTGTTCTACGACAAACTCTTCAGCAGCCTGGACTTCACGCTGCCCGTGGCGGCGACCGGGCGGCGGGGTTCCTAAAAGAAGCCATGGTCTGCGCGTTTCGTCATGAAGTGCGAAGGGTTCTCCCAGATCACCGACTTGGCCGACTATCTGGATAATAACAGGCTTATCGCCCATTACTGCAGCTTTGATATCATGGAACCTCTGCCGTCCTACTGGACGTATGACCGATTCCTTCGCAAACCGGATAACGCTGAGCTGAAGCCTGTCATGGCGGATCTGGTCCGGTAGCTGTATAAGCTGGGGGTTTTGGACGCTTCCTTCATTGGGCTGGACTCCACTGCAGTGATGGCCACCCCCAAACAGAACAATCCAAAAGTCTTCTCTAAGAACAAATTTTCCAAGGATAACCCGCCCAAAAGTGATCCAGACTGTGCTCTAGGCGTACACTCCGCCACCAACCAGCACAACGAGCGCCGGTTCAAGATTTACTGGGGTTATAAAAGCCACGTGCTGGTGGACTGCATTTCCGGCCTGCCGCTATCTGAATTGACCACTCCCGCCAACGTGGCAGATTCCACCGTTGTGCAGGAGATCCTCGCTGCCGCCGATTCTGTTCTTTCGCTCCGGGAGTGTACCTTCCTGGGTGACAAAGGTTACGACACAAAGAATATCTACCATCTGGTCAGGGACGTTTATGAGGGCGATGCCGTTATCCCGCTGAATAAACGCAATGCAAAGAACCCTGACAAATTGCCCTCTGGCCGTCTTAACTGCGACGCTGGTCTTGCCATGAGAAAGGATGGAACGATTTTTGACCGAAGCAAAAATCGCCTCCGCCAGAAGTTCTGCTGCCTCTCCCGTCAGTCCAAGAACAGTGTCTGCCTGTGCAACCACAATAATTTGGAACAACGGAAAGAAGGACAGGGGCTGTACCAAACTCAAGACAACCCCCACAGACTATAGGTTTTCCATCGGTCGGAAACTGCCTCTATTTCAAGAGAACCTATACCCTGCATACTAAGTGCAAGCGATACAATTCTCGCTTCAAGGCTTCCGGCCAAGAGCGGCCTGTGGGTGGGCAACGGTACCAGCACAGATAATCTGAATACGCTGGCCCACATCTCCGCTCTACCTGTTGCCCTGTCCGTCCATCTTGTCTACCTCCCCCTCCTACCGCTCTACCAAATCTCTCAAGCGTTCTACTAACGGATAAACATACTCTTTTTCAGCGCGTTTTCCCGTCGCACCTGGGTTTTGCGCATTTCCCCTTCCTCTCCCGCAATTCTATCCTTATGACCCTTGGTATCCTTTGTCTACCACCTTATTTTGCTTATCGCGAAAATCCTAGTGAAATGCTTTCTACCTTCGTTCAAGAACACTGCTTATACATTGGTATCACCCCGGTAGATTTTCTGTGCTCACTATAGCACCCCAAAAGGCATAGCGCAATATACACTGAATCAAACGACGTATTCCTGCGTTTTTTGGGCAATTCATGCCTGCTTATACATGGTTTTCACTGCTTATTGCCCGGCAACGTAAGTGTCACCTTAAAGGACTGCTGTGCATTATCCCACTGCCACAGAAGTTCCCCGCCATACTTCTTAACCAGTAGACTCACGCTCCTCATTCCAAGTCCATGACCATCTCCTTCTTTTCTGGATCGCAAAGTTCCGTCTTCATCAAGTACCGGCGCTGTCCGGCAGGAATTTTGCAATGCCACAACCAGTATTCCCGGAGGTTGACGGTAGTCCAGCGTCAATTCCACAAACGCATTTTCTACTCCATCAGCAGCCTCTACCGCATTTTCCAAAAGGTTCCCAAAGAGCGCTGTTTTATCAATAGAACTCATATCATCCAGATTACAATACCGGATATCCGAAGTGAACATAATTCTCTTTTCCGTACAGGCTTCCGAACAACGGAAAAGAATGGCATTCAATACGGGGTCACTGCAAAACCTTACACGCCTCTGCAGTTCAGGCAATTTTTCCATTTCTGCAACATATTTCTGCACAGCACGGCTATTTTCCTCGCCGGCGAGCCCTTTGATAGTCTCCAAATGATGGCGCATATCATGTATCAGAACCCGCTGCCGATCATACTGGTCTTGTAGAGCAGTATAATACTGAGTGCTAGCTCGGTCCTTTTGCTGCTGAAGCAAAAGAGCGGTATACCGCTGATTGATAGACTGCACGTACTGATACGCAAAATACAGCAGAATGTTCGCCAGCAGCAGTCCCACGGAACTGACCATAATCCACAGCTGTTCCATCCACGACAAGTCTTCCGTAGAAGAACCCAACAGAAACACAGTGAATATAACCGCCAACGAAAGGAAACTAAAGCCTATCAGTACCGCTGCCACCATAGGAGGCAATTTGCCGGTTCCTTGCCTCCTTTTACTGAGCATAAGATAGATTCGGACACACAAGAAGTATAGCAGCTTGCTGATAACAACCATCACCACCAATTGAGGAACAGATTGGAAAAAGCTGCCATATTGCCCTGTAATTTGAAACAATAGAAAGGCAACCAGCCACTCTGTCACCATCATCATTCCCGATACGATGGCACTGTAAAAAAGAGCAGTTCCCCAAGAGCAGCGATAGCAAATCCATAAGATGGCTACGTTCCCTAGAAGAAATGCCGCCGTGTTCAGTAGCTGTCCTGCTGTTTGATACATCAAAAAAGCCGCCAGATAACATAGGGCATACATACTAACGCAGATACCCAACTTCCGCTTTCTTGGAAGGAGTGCTTCAAAAAGCTGCCAAGCAATCAGCCCTTCGGCCAAATAAACAAACCCAAAACAAATTTGCTGCGCCATTA
>ENA-OOWK01000677-OOWK01000677.1-human-gut-metagenome-genome-assembly--contig:-NODE-677-length-21975-cov-2.060903_pt1 | contig 21975 bp, 17 predicted proteins | sample MGYA00241405_ERZ501317 | MGnify/ENA primary metagenome ERZ501317 (study PRJEB25962, sample SAMEA1972440) | human gut metagenome | biome: human gut; feature: human-associated habitat; material: faeces... | reverse complement strand
ATCCCGGAAATCCTGGAGTTGGTGGACAATTCGGTGCTGAAAGACCCGGAAATGCTGCAAATCGCGCTGCGGCCTGCGGTAGAACTGTCCTACCTGCGAAAAGAGGAGCAGGCCGACCTGTTTTTCATCATGGACGAAATGGACTGTACCCCGTCACACGCCCAGGCCATCAAAATGCGTCAGATGTCCGAAGCCAAGACTGGGGAGGAACGGCTGTCCAAAGACGCAATGGCGGTTATCATGGAGGAGGAAAAAGGCAATCAAAAGGAACAATTCAAAATCCCAAAGGAACGGATCAGCAAATATTTTGCGCCGGGGACGCCCGCGCAGAAGATCGAGGACACCATTATCAAGGCTCTGGAGCTGTACCGCAAGCGCCAGCGCAGTTTAGAACGATAACCCCACTCACAAGGGGGAAGTGTGCCCATTTACAGGGAAACGGCGGCTTTTGCCGGTTCCCCCTCTCCACACCTCACCCCTTCCGACAACCTAAACAGCCTAAAAAAGAAGATATATCCAGAGCCTTAGATGATAGAAAGCTCTGGCAGGCTTCTTTTCCACAGACGTGTGGGGCTGTGTGAAAGGGCGGATAAGAGGCAGCGATTCGGGCGCGCCTCTCTTTTTTAGAACGTAAACTTAATCCAGCCGTAACCAGCACATCCAGAGTGATGTGCTTTTTTGCGGCCATTTTTAGGAGGTAACACGATGAAAATATTGAGAAAGCCCCTGTCCTTGTTTATGGCCATGCTCATGTGCCTGGGCGTGTTCGTAGGGACAGGAACCACGGCGTTTGCCGCCACGGAGGATGTGGGCACCATCACCTTTACCCGCGTCTATGATTCCAACGGCAACGGGATATTTTATAACAGTAGTGCCAGCTTTAACGGGAATATCGCAGGCGGTGCAAACCAGAACAAGTACAGGATGTATGTAGACGGAGAAACGGCCTATTGCATTGAGCCTGGGATTCCTCTGCGGACAGGGGATACTCTGCGAAAAGATTCCTCGGAAACCTGGAATGCCCTTTCGAGCGAACAGAAAAAAGCGGTTGGCCTGGCTTTGCTCTATGGCCGCCAGGGGAACCGGGCCAATCTCTCTGGCAATGATGATGAACAATGGCTTGCTACCCAGACTTTGGTGTGGGAATTTGTTACCGGCTGCCGCAATGCCACTGGTTCTTTTGAGCAGGTGGATACCAAAGTTTATTCCCTGCACTTTGGTGAGAACCAGCCCAACAGCGGGGCCAGGGCGGTCTATGACCAGATCGTTTCCCTCTTGCAGCGCCATCATACCGTGCCCAGCTTTATGAACGGCGGGCATATCGACCTGGAGTATCAGGATGGGAAATACACGGCAACCCTCACCGATACCAACGGAGTGCTGTCCGAGTATGATTTCACCAGTTCCGACAGCAGCGTAGCCCTTGTAAAATCCGGGAACACGCTCACCATCAGCGCAGACCACGCTATCAGTGGTTCCATCCGTATTACCGCAACGAGAAACAACATCCCCACGGTAAGTGAAAGCGCTAAGATGATTGCCTATGGTGATCCCAGTTTACAGGATGTTGTGACCGGTGTGGAGAGCGCAGACCGCGTGAGTGCCCATCTGGATGTGGGAACCCCCACCGGCAGCATGAAGCTGATTAAAACTTCCGAGGATGGGCAGGTAGCCGGAATCAACTTCACCATCACCGGCGAGGGGTACAGCGCCACCAAGACCACCAATGAGGCGGGAGAGATCGACATCTCCGACCTCAATCCCGGCGTTTATACCGTAACTGAGCAGTCCATTGACAAGTACGAACCCCAGGCCACCCAGCGCGTGACCATTGTAGGCGGCCAGACAGCTACCGTAACTTTTAACAACGTACTGAAGCGCGGCAGCCTGGAAGTCACTAAGACCAGCGAGGACGGTTTGGTGGAGGGTATGACCTTCCATCTGTATGGCACATCCCTCTCCGGCTTGCCGGTGGATGAGTATGCGGTGACGGATTCCACAGGGGTGGCCCGGTTTGAAAACGTGCTCATCGGTTCCGGCTATGTGCTGGAGGAAGTGGATACCCCCATCCGCTATGTGGTGCCGGATTCCCAGACAGCCCCCATCGAGTGGAATGAAGTCACGCACAAAACCGTAAATAACGTGCTGAAGAAGTTCCGCGTGACTGTCACAAAGAGCGATGTGGAAACCGGAACGCCCCAGGGCGACGGTTCCCTGGCCGGGGCTGTGTATGGGCTGTATAAGGGCGATACCCTCATCGACAGCTTTACCACAGATGAAAACGGTCAGTTTACCACCGGCTATTATGTCTGCGATTCCGATTGGACGGTGCGTGAGATCAGCCCCAGCGAAGGGTATCTTTTGGATTCCACCATCCACCATGTGGGTGCGGAGCCGGAACTATACACCATTGAGTTGAATGATACCGCTAATGATGTGACGGAGCAGATCATCAAGGGGGATATTGCCATCATCAAGCATACGGACGATGGGGAAACCCAAATTGAAACCCCGGAGGAAGGCGCGGAGTTCCAAATCTATCTGAAAGCCGCAGGCAGCTATGACGCAGCCAAGGAATCTGAGCGCGATGTTCTCGTTTGCGATGAAAACGGTTTTGCGCAGTCGAAGAAGCTGCCCTACGGCACTTATATCGTCCGCCAGACCAAGGGCTGGGAAGGCCGTGAGCTGATGGACGATTTTGAAGTGTATATCGCCCAGGACGGTCAGACCTACCGCTACCTTATCAACAACGCCAATTTTGCCAGCTTCATCAAGGTGGTCAAGGTGGACGCGGAAACCGGCGTCACCATCCCCTATGCGGGGGCCGGGTTCCAAATTTACCGTCCCGATGGCAGCAAGGTGGAAATGACCTTCACTTACCCGACGCCGACCACCATTGATACGTTCTACACCAATTCCGAGGGCTACCTTGTCACCCCGGAAAAGCTGGAGTACGGCTCCGGGTACTCTCTGGTTGAAGTACAGGCCCCCTACGGCTATGTGCTGGACAGCACCCCGGTTTACTTTGATGTGACTGAGGACAATTCCAGCGAGGAAGGCGGCGTGACGGTGATCGAAGTCACCAAGCCCAACATGGCCCAGAAAGGAATCATCAAGGTCAGCAAAACCGGCGAGGTGTTCTCCTCTGTGGTAGAAAGCGAAGGCGTTTACCAGCCGGTGTACGAGGTGCAGGGCCTGCCCGGTGCGGTGTTTGAAATCACCGCCCTGGAGGACGTCTACACCCTGGACGGCACCCTGCGCTATTCTGCGGGCGAGGTAGTGGACACCATCACCACCGGCGAGGACGGGACGGCCCAGAGCCAGCCCCTCTACCTGGGCAAATTCCAGGTGAAGGAAATCCAGTTCCCCCACGGCATGGTGGATACCGGCGAGAACGTCACCAACGTGGAGCTGGTGTACGCAGGCCAGGAGGTGGAAGTCACCGAAACCTCTGCCAGCTTCTACAACCAGCGCCAAAAAGCCCTTGTGACGCTTGACAAGGTGCTGGAGCAGGATGAAACCTTTGGCATTGGCATGAATGGAGAAATCTCCGCCGTGACCTTCGGCCTCTATGCCCAGGAGGACATCACCGCAGCGGATGGTTCCGTGATTCCTGCAGATGGGCTTCTGGAAATCGTTTCTGTGAATGAGAACGGCCAGGCCATTTGCAGCACCGACCTGCCTTTCGGCAGCTTCTACCTGAAAGAGCTGTCCACCGACAGCCATTACCTGCTGAACGGCGAAACCTTCCCGTTCACCTTTGAGTACGGCGGGCCTTCCATTGCTGTGGTAGAGATTTCTGCCAATGATGGCGAGGCTGTCACCAACGAGCTGATCCGCGGCGAAATCAAGGGCCTCAAAACTGACGAAAACGGCACGGGCCTGGGCGGGGCTGTCATCGGCCTGTTTAAGTCCGACGAAACCGAGTTTACCGCAGAAAATGCCCTGGCCACCGCCACCTCAGCGGAGGATGGCAGCTTCTCTTTTGCGGGTGTGCCTTACGGGAATTGGGTGCTGAAAGAGCTGGAAAGCCCGGAAGGGTTCATCCTCTCCGATGAAGTGATCCCCGTTACCGTGGAGGAAGATGGGCAGGTTGTGGAAATCTCCTTTGCCAATGAGCGCGTGTACGGCGACCTGCGTTTGACGAAGGTGGATAAGGATTATCCCGATAACAAATTGGCGGGCGCTGAATTTGAAGTGTACCGCGACACCAACGGCAACAAAGAACTGGACGAGGGCGATGAGCTGCTGGGCAAGCTGGAGGAAACCAGCACCGGCATTTACGAGATGTCCCACATCCTCTACGGAGGCGTGTTCGTAAAGGAAACCAAAGCGCCGGAGGGCTTCTTGCTGGATGAAAACGCCTACTATGTGGAGATCACCGAGAACGGCAAGATTTACGAGGTAGAAAACGAGGCAGGGATTGGCTTCACCAACATGGCCCAGACCGGTTCCCTGCGGATTGAAAAGACATCCAGCGACGGCAAGGTGGAGGGCTTCTCCTTCCGCGTGACCGGGGCCAACGGCTACGACCAGACCTTCAAAACGGATAAAAACGGTGAAATCTTCATCGAGGGCCTGCGCGTGGGCGATTATACCGTGTCCGAGGTGTCGGATGGGGCCAGCGCCAACTATGTGCTGCCTGCGGATAAGACGGTGACGATTTTTGCGGATAAGACCACCGTGGCGGAAATGCACAACGAGCTGCGCGACACCCCGAAAACCGGCGACGACAGCAAGCCCTGGCTGTGGGCGGCTCTCATGGGCGTGTCCGCTATGGGCGCTGCCGCCCTGGGCGTTGCGGCCTATGTGGGCAAGCGTAAGAAGGACAAAAACACCGCGAAATAACTGCGGTTTGAATCTGTGTTAGGAGGAATGATTTCATGGAACTGAAAGCAATCATTGCCATTGCGCTGGTGGTATTCATCATCGGCGGCCTGATTTTCCTGAAAGTCAGAAGCCGGAAGAAGTAACCAGCCAGGGGCCGCCCCTTTTACATACCAAAAAAGAAAGGAGCTTTGCAGATGAGAGAACGATTTGAACAACGGCTGTTCCGCATATTCGCCCAGGCTGGCTATTCCCCGGTGCAGCTTCTCACCATCACCCCGGAGGAGATGGTGGAGATCCCCGGCATTACCGTTCCCAACATCCGGGCGGTGCTGTGCGTCCAGAACAAGGTGCTGGCAGACCGGAATAAAGTCCGCAGCGGCAGGTTGGTGGAGGAATTGCTGAAAGAAGCCGAAGAAAGCAGGTGTTGCCATGAATGAACTGCACCTGCTGGACATACTGGCGGCCCGGCATGGCTGTTTCATCTCCGACTTAAATCTTTCGCCTATCCTGCGGCGGGCGGCCCTTTTGGACCTGTGCAGGATGGATGAGAACAGCTACCCGCTGTCCCAATGGAGAGATACGGTGCGCTACCTTACCGGGGATGAACGGGATTTTGCCAGTGTAAAGGAAATCAAAGCATTTATCAAACAGGATATGGAGGCAGAGGGATGAACGATGATTCCACAGAAAAACGCATGGCCGGTGATTATGAGATTATCCAGGCGGTGCATATAGGCGACCGCGAGGTTGTCCTGGGGGAAAATCCGCAGGATGAAACCGGCATGAAGTATATGTGCGCCTTTTGCCGGCAAAACACCTTATTTGCAGAATACAGCGAAGTGATGGCCAGTGATGATTTCCCGGAGATTGTGGAGCTGTTCGGCCAGCGGGTTGCCGAGCAAGCGCAGAAAACCCACATAGAACTCAATAAGCCCCGCATACAGGGCATAGACGACCGCCCCATTACAGCGGAGGGCTGCATCCCCATTTCCCATGAGGATGATCTGCACGGAAAAATCGTGGTGATAAAGCCGGAGGTGCTGCGCCGGGAATACCGCAGGGCTACCCGTCAGCTCAAGCTCTGTATGGGAGGCTTTGGGGCTTCTCCACACAGCCGGGGGTCCCCTGTTACTGCGTTGACCTCTATACTGGCAAAGAAAGCCGCTATGAGCGCATGGACGTGCTTGGTACGATACAGCCGGAGAACCTTCCCGGCTGGGCCAAGCATGGCCTTACTGCGATCCAGCAGGAACAGGCCAAAAAGAAAACGACGAAGGAGCGTGAACGATAATGGATTACAGAGAAAACGCCGGATATATCATTACGGATTCCTGTCATGTGGGCGACAGCGAATTTGTCTTGGGTGTTCATTTGACAGCGCCCCAGCAGTTTGTCACCTGGAAATGCAGTAACCGGACGGACTACGATTGGGGCCACTATTTCAGCGACCTGTTTTCCGCGCAGAAGGATTTGGTGGCGCGGGCGCAGGAGGAGGTGCAGTGCCTGGAGGATCAGCGGCAGAACGCCATTGTGCCGGAGGCCCCTTCCTATTCCCCATGGGGCAAAGTCCAGGAATGTGAAACGCTCTGCCCTGGCGTTTATTCCGTTTCCACCCCAGGGCATGGCGGAATTATGGTGCGCCGGGAACTGGCGGAAAAGATATTCCGAAAAGAAGCGATGGGCTGCGCCTTTGTGGAGGGCGGCTACCTCTGCTTTGAGGAGGACTGCGACGCGCAGGTGGCTCTCCGGGAGCTGATGGATAAAAAGATGATCCAGGCTCCGGTGAACGAGTACTTTGGCCCCGGCGCGTATGAGGCTGTTATCAATAGTAGTGTGCAAATCCACCACCCCGAATATTGGCAGGCACGGGAAAAGGCCATATCGGAACAAAACCGACAAGCGAAAAAGAAAGGACGTGAACGATGATGGAGCTGAAAATCACCAGCATGACCCCGGCGGATCGCCTGTATGCGTACAACCAGAGCAGCCAGCTTGAAGGGCAAACCGGCTGTATCGGCCATTTGCGCGGGGATTTTGGCGGCGGCCAGGAATTTTACACTTCCTGGTTCGACCACCGGAGGGAATACAAGACGGACGAGTTTAAGGCGGAGTTTGATGAAGTGGTCAACACTCTGCGGGAGAAGGACGGGCTGCTCTGCACCCGTGACAGCATGACCAGGTTTTGCTATCAGAACCCGGAGGCTGAGTTTGAGGGAAACTACTGCGCCGAGTACGGTTTTAAGGTGCAGACGCCCCAGCACACCTATATGCTCCGGTGCAATCCCAATTATGGAGACTACAACTTTTACCTCTACGCCTACGTTTCCCGATTTCTGGAACACCACATGGAAAAGGCCAAACAGGGCATCCGGTTTATCACGCCCGGCTACAAGGAGCTGTTCCGTATCCCCGATGGCGACCACATCCGCATTTTCACGGGCGGCGGAGAAACCCGCGACCGCACCTGCCGGTTTATCGACGAAACCCATTTTGAAACCAGCGGAGGGTATTCCAGCGCCCTGTATCATATTTGCGAATTTGCGGAGCGATTGGAGCAAACTCACGGGAGCGTGATCCCGCTGCGTTCTTCTCTGCCGGTGCAGTGTTTCAGCGTACTTCCCTCATCCGGGGAGCTGATTCTTCTGACCAGAGGGGAAAAAGGATACAGCCCGTGCTATGACTTTTCAACCCCTGACGCCCAACAGAACCGAGAGTTTGCAGATGACCTCAATGTGAAGAACGGCGTTACCAAGGCGCAGGAGGCTGCCATGCTTGCCGGCTCCATGTTTGGCTGGCAGACCCCCGCCGCCGATCCCAGAAACTATGACGAGCAGGGGCAGCCCATCAAGCCCAGGCAGAAAGACCGGGGTGAAGCCCGATGAAGGAGGAAAGACACGTTATCTGGAGCAATTATGGTCTGGACTATGAGGACTGGCGGGACGATCTGGAGGCAGAATACCCGGATTTATCCGAAAATGAGCGCATTTCCCTGATGTATGAAATCAATGGGGATTACCTGGATGATGAACGCGCCAACCTCACTGTGCAGCTTTCCCAGCCGATTTTGGTTGTAGGCGACCTGGGCCTGTGGAATGGTCGGCGTATGGGATATAAGGAAATCCCCAGCGGCAACATCCGGGACTGCCTGTATTCCGACACAGATTATTCCACCTGGTATGTGGACCGGCTGGGCGATCTGCGGTGCGACGCCATCCACCACGATGGCACGAACTTTTACCTCTACCGCGTTTACAAGGACAGCGCCAGCCCTTCTCAAATTGAACTGCTGAAAGAAAAACTATATCGCGGCATTGCAACCCGCGCCGATATTACGAGAGTGACCCGCAGGCTGGGCGATGACATTGCCAAAGTCTACGGGTTTTCCATTCCCCGGCAGCGGCAGACCGCAGCCATGGAAAGATGAGGTGATGAAAATGGCGTCTTTACCGCCCGTTATGCTGGACACGCACGAGGACTGGTTCAACTTGCTGATGACGGTTCTCCATCAGCAGGCGGAACAGAACCCCTATGAAGAATACCGGGAGATGGCTCAAAAGCTGATCGACCAGTTTATGCGCTATGGGAGGCCCTTTGTTGACAGTGACCATGCGCCCTGCGTGGCGCTTCGGATGTACCCGAAGGAGGCCGGAAATACCATCTGGCTGTTGCTGCTCTCCCTGTGCAATCAATATGACCCTGATAAGGATTACAGCGCAGAACTGAAAGCTGCGAAAAAAGAATAAGAAAAGGAGGGGCAACCGATGGCGATACGATATAAAGCCTTGACGGAGCTGTACCAGGAAACGCAGCGCAGCGTGACAGCTCCTGACCAGTGGCGGGCGTTTCTGGCTTCTGCCTGCCGCAACTACCGGCTTTCTTTCGATGAACAACTGCTTGTCTACGCCCAGCGCCCAGACGCCACCGCCGTCCTGGAGATCGAGCGATGGAACCGGCAATTTGGGCGCTGGGTAAACCGGGGCGCAAACGGCATTGCCGTTTTTGATGGGGAACACAATGGAAAACCCCGACTGAAATACTACTTTGATATTTCCGATACCCATGAGGCCCGGTTCCCCCGCCCCGTCCCCCTTTGGACGGTGCGGGAGGAATATGCGCCGGACATCATTGAAACGCTGGAAAACAGCTTTGGAGAGCTGGAGCGCAAGGAGGATTTGGGTGAAGCACTGCTCTCTGCGGCAAAGAACGCCGTGGAGGACAATATGCCCGACTACCTGGCAGAATTGAAAACCCTCACGGAAGGCAGCTTTCTGGAAGAACTGGATGAGCTGAATCTGGAGGTGGAATACCGCAGGGCGGTGCAAAACAGCATTGGATATATGCTGCTGGTGCGCTGCGGCCTCGACCCGTCTGAATATTTTGAGGACATGGATTTCCGGGATGTGACGGACTTTAACACCCCGCAGACGTTGAACGCTTTAGGCGTGGCCACCGGGGACATCTCCCAGATGTGCCTTTCCGCCATTTCCCGCACGGTTCTTGCCCTGCAAAGACAGCCCCAAAAAGAAAATCGCACATTTGAACCCCAGCAGAAAAACCAGTATGCTGTAACTGAACAGGAAAACACACAGCCGGAAAGGAGTTTTGAATATGACCGAGATCACTTACACCAGGCAGGGCGACTACAATCTGCCGAACCTTCTGCCGCCCCAGGAGGAGCCGGTTCCCCATGGGAAATACGCATTGCTTCGGAAGAAATTCCTCAAGGAGCACCGCAGGGTGACGTACACCAACCTGCTGACCAGCGGCAAGCTGAACAGCCATCTGGCGGAGATCCAGCAGACCGCCCAGCGCCGGATGGAGCAGATCGTGGCGCAGATGGCCAAGAACCAGGGCGTGACAGAGGAACTGAAAGCCAGCGACCAGATGAAGTGGGTGCAGATGATGAGCAACCTGCAGAACGCGGCGGAGGAAACGGTGCTGGCGGAGCTGATTTACAGCTAATTGATGAACCGGAAGAAAGCGCAGGTGGCGAACAGCTCCCTGCGCTTTTGGATGAAAAGCAGATCATGGCCATCATCGCCAACAAAGATGATGACCTGAAATATAAGAAAAATCAGATCGAGCTTTTCTTCTCTGTTCACAGCGACGTTCAGGAACGGGCAGAATATCTGAAATCCGCTTATCAGGACCGGTACACTGAGATCATCGCTGACGGGCAGCGCCTGGGATATAAGCCCCAGGAGAATGGCCTGCTCATGTGGGAAGGCTCTTACCCATCCCGCACCAAGGAATCCGTTTTTTCCTGGGATATTGTGGCCCAGTGGACTGCCCAGCTCATTGACAAAAAAGAATATTTCATTCAGACGGACATCCCGCAGCTCCTTACCCAGGAGAGCCAGCAGATGTCCCTTTTTGATTTTGCGGCGTTTCAGCAGCCAGCCCAGGCCGAGGGTACGGCCCAACCATCCATTTTCCCTCACCCGGCTCTGCCTCAGCAGGTAATCGACGAGGCGCTGTGCATTGGTGCCAACGACCAGAACAGCCGCCTCATCATCTGCGCCTATTTCAAAAAGGATAAGCCGGACAATGCCAGGTTCCTGGCAGAGCACTATGGAGAGAACGGCGCTGGCTTTTATCTGGATGGCCGACAGTATGCCATCTGGTACAACGCCGAGGGAATCCGCATTGCCCAGGGCGAAAGCGTCCAGCGTTCCAGCGCCACCCTCATCCTCTGGGAACAGGCGGCGGCCCGTATCCGGGAACTGCTGGACTTGGGCCGGTATATGCCCCAGAGCGAGCTGGACCGGGTGGACGGGTATGAACGCCAGCAACGGGCCGCGCAGCTATGGTATCTCCGGCAGGATTTTGCAGAAGGCACTGCCGACGCGGGCTATCTTCCCACGGTGAATGCCATTTACGGTAAAAATCATGGGTTTCCAGAGGAAAGTGCCGCCATAAGTGATTTGTTAGGCCATCCGGAGGGGCTGCAGAACCTGCGGGATGAGCTGGAGCAGTTTGTCCAGGCATACAGAGAGAACCGGGAACTGCTGCGATTCCATTTCCACCGTCCGCAAAAATTGCTGGAGCAGCTTTTTGATCTGCAGCGGGAACCGCTGCACTTTACCGCCGCCGAAGGGTACGACCCCCAACGGCGTTTTTTCATCTCCGGGGACGAGATCAACAATCTTCTCCGGGGTGGAAAACGCAGCACCGATTACCGGCTGGCCGTGTATTCTTTCTATCGCAACCACACAGAGCGCAAGGAACGGGAGAATTTCTTAAAGCACTACCACGGCGAGTACAGCGGCCATTCCGGTGGGAATGACGATGTGACCTACCAGCTCAGTAAAGGCGTTTCTTTCAGCCACGGCAGTATCACCGCCCCCTACGCCAAGGTGGAGCTGAAATGGAACGCCGTGGAAAAGCGCGTCAGCGCCATGATCGCCCAGGGGCGGTTCCTCACCGATGAGGACCGCGCCGCCATGCCGCAGTATGAGAAGCACCAGCTTGCCCGGAATATCCGCACTTTCTTTGAGAACGTGCCACAAGAGCAGCCCCACCCCTATCCCTTTGGCTTTGACTATTGGGACGCAGTGAAGCTCATTGAGCCGCAGCTTGATGACCCGGCCCGTGTGGAAGAAATCTATCAGATGATGGTCCCCATTTGGGAGGCCACCCCGCAGGATGACAGGATGTATGCCCTGCGCCAGCAGGCATTTGAAAACCTCACCGCCTTCCGGCAGGGAACCTTCACGCTCTTTGCGGAGCACAAGGAGCCGGTGGCTCCCACCATGCCGCAGGCGAAAGCCTACGACCTGGGCTATGGCCATCTGGGAAATGGGCTTACTGTGTGGAACCGGCTGGAGGAAGAACACGGGGACTACAAAACGGTTGCCCACATCGCGCCGGACCGCACGGTAACGATTTATGATGAGGAAATGCCCCAGGCAGTGCGGGAGGAAATCCAGTGGATTGCTGACACTTCGGAAATGACTATTTCCGCCACCCAGGACGCGCCGGTATTCGCCGTGCCGCCCAGGGTACAGGGACCGCCTCAAAAAGAAGAACTGGCAGACCCCTACCCGGAGCTGGCCGCCCAGGTGCTGCGCTTTGTGGGAGAGTTTGACGGTTCCCGCATGGGCTATGGTGAAGATGACGCCCAAGCGTTGGAAAATATTGCCCAGCAGCTTCACGACCCCGTTCAGCGGGAGGAAATCCGCAGACTGCTTCAATCCTTCCTGGACCATGCGGACCCGGAAGAAGAAATCGCGGTGGACATCACCCTCTGTATGGAGCAGATCGCGGAGCTGCCCCCGGCCCTTACCCCGGAACAGGCGCAGATAGAAGAAATCGCCGGTTATCTGGAGGAGGCCGGATATGCGGTATCCAGCGAACTGGTCGAAGAAGGTTTGATGGATTACCGTGCCCATGGCGGCAAAGGTAACAGCCAGGATGTTGCCGACTTCATTGAGCGAGGCTTTTTGTCCGAGGAGCCGGAACTTGCTTCTCTGGAGATCGCCAAAGAGTTTATCAACGATTTCTGCGAGGCCGAGTATGGCAGCCCAGCCGATTTCAGTGATCTGGAAAAGGTGGGCATTGCCTACACCACTGTCACGGATGAGGAAATCCCCATCCAGGTCAATGCCGATCTGGTCCATTACCGCATTGAGCGTTATCTGGACGGGCAGTTTTTGGAGCGCAGGCAGTATGAGAGCCTGGATGAACTCATCCAAAATGAGCTGGCCGAACTGGACTTTGACGACCTCGTTTCCGTTTCCGATGAGGAGCTGGAATCCATCAGTACCACGCCGGAGCAGGATTCGGATGACTACCGCTTACTCAGCCGCCTGAAAGCCGACTGCGACTACTTCCTGGGCGCTGGCGGACGGGCGGAAAAGCACCTGTGGGCTGGGAACGTGCGAGAGCAAATCGCCAAAATGCGGGAACTCTATGACGCCCTGCCGGAAAAACCGGAATGGCTCACCATGGAGGACATCGACCGCTATGCCCAGCGCATGGAGCCGCCTTTTGAGGTGGTGGTGTACCATCACTTTGAAAATGGCTTTGATGAACGGCTGGATTACCAAACGCTGGCGGAGGCCGAACAAGCTGCGCAGAAATATGTGGCCGGCACTATGGAGGGCGAGGATGGCTTTGCCTATGATGGCGCGGGTATCTATGACCTTCAGGAGAACAGATGGCTGCGGGTTTACGGGAACTTCCCTGATGAACGAGCCATTGAGCAGGCAAAACAAGCCCCTGCCGCAGAGGAACAGCCAGCCAGCCCAGAGCAGGCCGATTTACAGCCTAAAAAAGAAGAAGCACTCCCACTGCCGCCGAAGCACCCCCGCCGTGAGCGCATTACTTTCACAACCCTGCACCCGGAGGTCCCCAGGGATCAGCGCCATGATTTCCACATCACCGATGACGCCCTGGGCCACGGCACCCCCAGCGAGAAATACGCGGCCAATGCTGCCGCCATCCGCACCTTGAAGCAGATCGAAGCTGAGGAACGGCTGGCCACGCCCGAAGAACAGGAAATCCTGTCCCGCTATGTGGGCTGGGGCGGCCTTGCAAACTGCTTTGAACAAACCAGCCCCCATTATGAGGAGCTGAAATCTCTGCTGGATTCGGAGGAATACGCGGCGGCCAGGGCCAGCTCCCTCACCGCCTTTTACACGCCGCCCGTTGTTATCCGGGGAATCTACAAAGCCCTCTCCCAGATGGGCTTCCATCAGGGAAATATCTTAGAAATAATCTTACTGAGTTTAATACAATGCCGTGGAATAATTAAAAAGTGTTCCTTTGCGGTGTAAAATCAGTCGTTGCGGTGTAAAATCCGAAACGGCTGTTTTTATATGCACAGAAAAGCTCCTCACCGCCGTAATGGTAGTGAGGAGTATCTTTTTTATCCTTATGCTTTAATTTCTTGCCCGTCCTTAAAAGCAAACCGCACATCGTCCCTGGCATAGACTGTTACATAATCAATCAGCCCGCACCAGAGGGCAGGGTCAAATTTCTCCATCGGGTCAGCCTGCGCCAGCGTGTCCAGAAAGGCGTCGATTGCCGCCCGTCTGGATTTCTTGTCGGCAAGCGCGGCTTCAATTTCCTCCAGCCGAGCCTTCGCGGTATCGAAACGGGTGGTGAGACCGTCATAGCGTTTCTGATATTCCGTTTGGTCGAGCGCCACATGAGCGTTTTCGTAGATGCATTTTTCGATAAGGTCTGAGACGACCATGATCTCATCCTGCAGTTCTGCGACTTCGGTTTCCAGTGCAGATGTGTCGAAAGCAACGTCCAGCGAATTTCGGAGCGGCGAGATAATCGCCGCTTTTTTGCCAATCAGCTTGTTTGCCGCTGAGACAAACATCGCTTTAATTTCATCCTCCGTCAAGTGCGGCGTGGAGCATTTTTCCTCGCCGTCATACTTATGATTGCACTGCCAGATAACCCGGCGGTATTTGCTGTTGGAATGCCAGACCTTCGAGCCGTACCACTCGCCGCATTGTCCGCAGCGTATCTTACCGGAGAAAAGATGGACGCCGCTGTGTCGCCCACGGCTGCTTTTTCTACGCTCCAGTTCCTGCTGAACCAGCTCAAACACCTCCGGCTGGATGATGGCTTCGTGGTTGCCCTCCACATAGTACTGCGGAATCTCTCCCTCGTTGACCTTTTTCTTTTTGGTGAGGAAATCCACCGTGTAGCTCTTTTGAAGAAGCGCATCGCCTTTGTATTTCTCATTGGTGAGGATGCTGCGAACAGCTCCTGCGTTCCATTTATCCTTGCCGCCCGGCGATTTAATGCCGTCAGCGGTTAGCCTGGCGGCAATGCCGTGCGGCGTCATGCCTTGCAGGAACATACTGTAAATGCGGCGGATGATAACCGCTTCGTCCTTGTTCAAAACCAGATTGCCGTCAGGACCCCGGTCGTAGCCGAGAAACCGTTTGAATGGCACGGTGACCTTCCCGTCAGCAAACCGTTTTCTCTGTCCCCATGTACAGTTCTCGGAAATGCTGCGGCTTTCCTCCTGTGCCAGTGAGGACATGATGGTAATAAGTAGTTCTCCCTTGCTGTCCAGGGTCCAGATGTTTTCTTTTTCAAAATAGATCTCCACGCCTTTTTCCTTGAGCTGGCGCACCGTGGTCAGACTATCTACCGTATTGCGGGCGAATCGGCTGACCGATTTGGTGACGATGAGGTCTATCTTGCCAGCCAGTGCATCCGCCACCATGCGTTTGAATCCCTCGCGGTGCTTGGTATTCGTACCCGTTATGCCCTCGTCCGTATACACGGAAACAAACTCCCAATCGTCCCGGCTTTTGATATAGTTGGTGTAATAGTCCACCTGGGCGCTGTAGCTGGTGAGCTGCTCCTCGCTGTCCGTGGAAACACGGGCGTAGGCGGCGGTGCGGCGCTTTTTCTTTTCATTGATCGGCGTTGCCGTGAATCGGCTTATCGTCGCCGGTATTGTCGTTACTTTCGCCACGTTTTTCCCTCCATCTCTGTATCATTACTTCTCGCATATGCTGTTTTCGCTCCTCTGTATGCCGGGGCATCTTCCGCTTGTTTTCCCATGCCGTCTCGAAGGTATGCCCGTCAAAGAAGCGGATGGAAAGCTGATATGGAGCCGTGATGTGAATGCAGACAATCTGCTCACGGAAAACCGTCTCACTAAATTCCTCCAGACCCATAGCGTCCGCACAGAGGTTTTTGAGGGCATCTTCCTTGATGCTGGGGCTTTGGCATTTTCCGCCTGACGCACATCGCCATACGGAATCAAAGCTGCCGTCTTTGTGCCGTGAACGCTGCCTGCGGTAGTTCTCGCCGCAGCTGTCGCAACGAACGCGGCTGGTAAAGCAGGAAGTGTTGGGGCCGAGCTGATGCTCCTGCACATACCGTCCCTTGGCGGCTCTGCGCTCATCCGTCCAGCAGTCCTTCCGCATGGTGGATTCCCAGTGGTGCGGTACAATGTGGCCATCCTTAAAATAGAAAATCATCTCATTCGGAGCAGGAATCTCAATGTGGTCGATCTGCTCTGAAAAGATGATTTCATCAAACGTATCCAGTCCCATGACTTCAGCGCAGGCATCTTTGAGCATCTGCTCCGGGATGTCCTTGTTTTGACAATGCGCATTCCCGGTCTTTCTTCGGGTACCGCAGACCCAGATGGTGTAGTTGGCATTAGGGTCTTTTCTCCCCTTGCGGTTAGACCGCTGATAGCTCTTTCCGCACCGGCCGCACTTGATTTTGCTGGTAAAGCAGGAGGTGTTAATGCTCCAGTTTGCCAAGGCGCCAAGCTCACGACGGCGCGCTTTCTCGGCCTGCACCGCCTGGTAGACCTCCATTGGAATGATGGCTTCGTGGGTGTTCTCCACGAAATACTGCGGCAGCTCCCCGCGGTTGATCCTGCTTTTCTTGCTGATGGGGTCTGCCACATATTCCTTCTGGAACAGAAGGTTGCCCGTATAAGTGATATTTCCGAGGATCTGCCGTATGGAAGTGTTACCGAAATGCTGTCCCTTATAGGATTTTACACCCATCTCGGCAAGCTGCTTTTCTGTGGTCTCCGCCGACAAACCGTTCATGTAATTGTCGTAGATGAGCCGAACGATTTTTGCCTCCTCCTCATGGATGACCAGATGATCGCCCTCCCAGCGGTACCCGTAGATTTGAAAGCGACCATTGGGAATACCTTTTTCAAATCGTTTCCGGGTACCCCATTTGACGTTGTCCGACAGGCTGCGTATTTCTTCCTGAGCAAAGGATGCTAAGAGGGTCAGCATCAACTCGCCGTCCTCGGTGAGGGAGTCGATGCGCTCCTTTTCAAACTGGACGGAAACGCCCAGCTCCTTGAGCCTGCGCACCGTATTCAACAGGTCAACGGTATTGCGCGCGAAACGGGAAATGCTCTTTGTCAGAACAATGTCGATTTTTCCGGCTTCGCAGTCGGCAATCATCCGATTGAACTCTTCACGGGCTTCGGTTTTGGTGCCGGTTATTCCGTTATCGGCATATACGCCCACATATTCCCAGGCGGGATTGCTCTGAATCAAACTGCTGTAAAAGCTGACCTGTGCCGAAAGGGAGTGCTGCAGCCGCTCGGACTCCATTGAGACTCTTGCGTAGGCAGCGACCCTTTTGCGGCGCGGTATCTGCGGTGTTTTCGCTTCGATTTTATTTACAATCCGCATGAAATCACTCCTTTCCGACACTATATATCACTCTGAAAGCCGATTATATCAAGTCATTTTCCGATAATAATGTACCCAAAGATGGCGAGAACTCAGCCCTCAGATTTGTATCAATTACGGCATATTCCTCCTCGCTCAGAAGCCCCTTTTCCCTGAGATTCTTTGCGATGGAAAGGGCGGCAAGGTAGCTCATTTCAGAACGGAATTTGTCCTCACTCATGCCCGTCACCGCCTTTGTAGCGGTCTGCGATATAGCAGGCGTGAGAGCAGTATTTTCTTTTTGCGTTGCCGTAGGCAGTGAAGGGCTTTCCGCAGTGAGCGCAGGTGAAGTGGTATATGGCTCTGCGGTTGACCTTTTCCGGGTGTGCATTCCACCAGGCGGTACGGCAGTTATCCGAGCAGAACTTAACTCGCTTTCTGCCGGTAGTCTGCGTAAGCAAAGCGCCGCACTGTGGGCAGAATCCGGCGTCCAGTTCAATGCGGCTGTTATCCGCAGCCTTTGTGCCGGTCAGCCCCATCTTCCGGCAGAATGCGACAACGGTATCTTTCTTCAGTCCCACCGCCTTGGCGATGGTGGCGTATCCATATCCCTGTGAGCGTAGGGCGGTAATCTGTTCTTTTTGCTGATTTGTCATTGTGGCTCCTCCGTTCCGAGGGTTTCCCTCAATGACCCATCTGGACAAGGTAGCCCGTTTTGGCCGAAAAAATACGCCCACCGAACCGTCATGGCTCGATGGGCATTCAGCAGGTTAAGTTATTTAATTTTGGCTGCGTAGTCAAGCGAGATCCAACCTGCGCCGCTCTTCAAGCGTCCCCAGCCCGCTGTGGAGCCCTTGCCGGAATTCACCTCAACGATGGTGAATACCCCTTTTCCGGTAAACTTACCGGTCTTGGCGTAGTCTGTTCCCGGTCCTTTTCGGATATTGAGGTCGGAGATGCTGACCTTTACGAGGAACGGAACCTCTGCGGCTATTGTTTTCGATGTATAGATGTTTACACCGTTTACATCAAACACACTATATCCCGGATTGGCATCAGCGCACTTCTTGGCGTTGGAGAGGATCTTGTATGCGCCTTTCTGCGACTTGCTGTCAGACCAGGTTTTGCGGACACGGTAAAGCTGCGTAGCCGATGTACCTGTGCTGCCGGAACTGCCGCCAAGCTGCGCCGTGACCTTCTCCGCCAGATCGCCCATTCTGGCATACATCCAGTTTCCAGGGCAGGACTTATTGGCAAACCAGCGATGCACCGTCAGCACCATCTCATCGGACTTCGGCTCATATGAGAGCGTCTTGTCCTTATTGCCAAGCCACAGGAGCTTTTTCTTGCCGTTTCGCTTGCAGATGTCTACGCAAAGGGTGATCAGCTTCTGGTAGACCACATCCTTAAAGGCATACGGCTCTGTGGTGTCGGATGCGCATTCGATGGTGATGGCCCGCTGATCGTTGGCGCTGGAAGAGGAACACCAGGAGCGGTTTTTCTCCTCCACATACATACCTACACGGCCATCAACGCCGATGCCGTAGTTGCAGCTTGCCTGTCTGGAAGTCGGAAGAAAGATATTCCCCAGTGTCTCCACCGAGCATTGCCCCACCACACAGTGGGGCGTGATGCGGTCGATGGAGTGCGTCCTCTGCCCGGAGTGGTTGGGGCTGAGTTTTGTGTAAGATACCAATGAACTGTTCGTATAAGCCATATTATTCGTCCTCCTTTTCGTTTTCCGCTCTGTCATGGAGCTGCTCCAATACTGCTTTCAGCTTTTCCGGGATGGGCAGTCCAAGGTGTGCGACGTTCTCAATAATGCTCACGCCCTCGTTGGACAGATAAAAGAAGATCACTGCCGTGCGCAGTACAGAGCCTGTTCCAATGACCTGCACGTCCAGGATGTGGGCGATCCCCACCAGCAGGAAGATCAGCACCTTGCGGCAGATACCCTTGAATCCCACCTGGCTGTTGAGCTTCTTGTCCGATACGGCACACATTACGCCCGTGATGTAGTCCGCTACTGCAAACACCACAAGGGCGATAAGCAGCCCGTCGTTGCCGCCAAGGAAGTAGCCAAGCCACCCTCCCACAGCGGTGAACACCATCTGGATCACATTCCAAAATTCCTTCATGTTGTTTACCTCCTCTTGGTTCTGTGTATGAAAAAAGCGGCCACCCCGCAGGATAGTCGCTGATTCCCAAAGTATATTTAAATCTGCTTCGGCAGATATTCCCACAGCCGCATATCCTCCTGACCCAGGGACCACATACACATCCCCCGTAGTTTCCAGCGGTATGCCGCCTGGTTCGCCCAATAGACAAGGGAGTCCACGTCCTGGTAGTAAAGGATGGAGAATCCGTCCGCATCGCCGAGGAACAGCCGGGATATCCAGATGTTGATGTCCTTTGGTATGATCCTCGCCGTGTAATTCCCGCCGCAGGAAATCTCCAGAAGGTCAGAGTGGAAAAAGTCGTAGTCCAGCGAAATGTCCTCGCTCCGGGTAGAGGATTCCTCCACGTCGGAGGTCAGCGTAAACACCTGGAACTCCTCATCCCAGGTGCAGCTTGAGCGGGATATCCTGCCGTAGCTTTTAAAGCTGCCGTCCGGCATCTGAACATCAAACCGTTCATACGGCTCGTATGTCCAGGCGTCCCCCAGACGCAAAAGTTCGCATACGGTCGCATTGTCCGAGCGGTATCCGGCATAGCCTCCTGTAAAGCCGCTGACCGCTGCCGTAAAGCGCAGGGTGTAGGAGGAGCCGGAATACACCCGCACCCGGTTCCCTCGGATACGCATCTCCACCGTGTACATGGATGGATTGTCCCGCAGATCCGCCGATGCGGTTCTTGCGATCTCCTGGCTGTAGCTGCCAAGGAGTGTGGAGCCATTGTATAGCTCCACCGCCTGGGTATCGTAGTTCAGACAGCAGAACAGGCTGCCGCAGAACACACCCGCCCTGCCGCTGCCATTTGCCGGGAATGCCAGCCTTGCCCGAAGATGCAGCTCGGAAAAGCCGTCATAGTTCCAGGCAAGCTCTCCTTTACCCTCAAGCTGGGAGTAGACACGCTCCATCGAGTATTCATCCGAGCGCCATACCTTCCATGAGCCGGAGCGCACCGTCCAGTAGTCTGTCTCCAGCACGCCGTAATCCCGGAAATCCTCGTACCAGACAAGTGCGGAGTCAGGCTTTCTGCGGAGCATCTCCAATGTCAGCTTGAAGCCCTTATCGGGAACCGCCATGTTGCCATTTACATCCTTAAAGCTCCTGGGCGCAAGGGCAAAGATCGCTTCTCCGGCGGAGGGCTCCTCAGAGAAACCGGAGCAGACACGGAAGCCGTAAAACTGCACGCCTTTGACATCCACCGAGATCGTAATGGTATGCGTCCCGGCGGAAAGCGTTACGCCACCGGCAAGGGAAGTCCAGAAGGTACTCCGCCAGTACGGCCACCACAGGCGGCTTTCCGTGAAATATTTTGTGCTGCCGTCCAGAGCCACATAGATGCCGTTCTTGTCCCAGAAGGGATAGCAGAGCCGCACCGCCACATCGTAGGTTCCCGCCGACTCCACCTTAAAGCTGTAGGTCACCGAACCGTTATCGCCAAGGGTGGCGATGCCGTTTTCAATGGAGACGATGCCGGATGCAGAGGAATAATTGCCGGCGTCCCGGTCGATGTATATCGTTCCGAACTCTGTCTTCTGCTCTTTGCCGTAGGCAGTCAGATATCGCCTGCGGTTGTATGTCCCCACAAGCTGGGGATACTCACGGGAAACGGCGTCCGCCCCTTCCATGTAGTCATAGACATGGGGAAAGGCATAGGGTACCTTATCGTAATCGTCCCAATAGGCCACGATGGGGAGAAAGGGCTGCGGCGGCGCATCGTCCGTGAAATTGTAGCCTCCCGTCATCCACAGCTTGGCGGCATAGTAGGTGTTGGACGTTCCCCGGTAGGTTCTGCCAAGGTTCTCCGGCGTGTCGTAGATCTGCCAGTTCCAGCCATAGGCAGGCATACCGAGAAAGATCTTATTCGGGTCCATGACCCTCGTGGCGTAATCGTAGATGCCCTCCAGCCAGCTTCTTGGGGAAACCGGACCCGGTGCGGAGCCTGCCCATGCCATGCCGTAGGACATGATGGACGCGGTATCGCAGTAAGCGTCCAAGTCGCCGTAAACGCACCAGTTCTCACCGCCCACCGAGCCGTTGACGGAAGTCATCCCCGGCAGGCAGATGTTCATGTGCTTTGCGGGGTCATAGGCTTTCACCGTATTGTAGATATTGCGGAACATCGCCGTGGACTCTGCGTGGGTGGAATAGCCGTCCCCACGTTCCAGGTCGATGTCAATGCCATCGCACCAGGGATACTTCTCCATGATGCGGATGATCTCCGAGAGGAACATCTCCTGCGCCCCGTTTGTGTTGTCCCGTAGGGCGCGGAAGATGCTGTTTGCGCCATCGTTGGCCACGGTCAAAAGCCACTTGATATGGGGCCACCTGTTGATGTAGGTGAGCATATCAGAGATCGCCACACCGCTTTCATAGATTTCTCCGGTCGCTCTTACTTTAAAGGAGAACAGCCCGATCTGGCTGATGCGGTCGCCGTAATCCCGCAGGGCTTCGTACATCCGGGCGTTGCCCATGAACGTCCATACCATGATCTGTTTGCCTTTTAATGTGTCCATTAGAGCAGAGCACCTCCATCCTGCATTTCCTGCATCTCAAACAATACCCGTGCTGTTTTTCCCTCCGCAAGCGTCACCCTGTGCTTGGAATCCCAGGCGGCGCTGTACTGGTAGAAGCCCTCTTTTTTCTCCGGGCTGCCGTTTCTGGTGCATTCCCGTGTGGATGCCAGAAGAGCAAGGTCATCTTCCGCAGAGAGCGCACCCGGAAAAGAAACCTTCTGGCCGCCCACACCCTGGGCCAGTTTGACCGAGCCGCCCTCCATATCCGACTTGGGATAGAGATGCGCATCCAGCCCTCGAAGTTGTTTCGTGTGAGCAGTTCCATGACCT
>ENA-OOWK01000651-OOWK01000651.1-human-gut-metagenome-genome-assembly--contig:-NODE-651-length-22438-cov-2.800027_pt1 | contig 22438 bp, 14 predicted proteins | sample MGYA00241405_ERZ501317 | MGnify/ENA primary metagenome ERZ501317 (study PRJEB25962, sample SAMEA1972440) | human gut metagenome | biome: human gut; feature: human-associated habitat; material: faeces... | reverse complement strand
CCGGCGGCCATCGACTCCTCTGGCCGTCCCCATTCCGAAACGAACGCGGCTTCGGGGAAGGCCGGGCGGATCCGGGCGAACATGTACTGCCAGGTGCGGATGGTGTAAGGCTTGCCCTCATCGTCCTTTTTGACGAGGCTGTCGGCCATATCCACGCGGAAGCCGTCTGCGCCACGGGAAAGCCAGAACCGCATGACGTCCACCATCGCGTCGCAAGTGGCCTTCGCGTCCGGACCAAGGGCTGGCTTCTGCCAGCTACGTTCGGGGTGCGCGAAACCGTAGTTGAGCGCCGGCTGGCATTTGAAGAAGTTCAAGATGTAGGTACCGTTGCGGGGCGATTCGCCGCCGATGAATGGCAGTCCGTCGCCACCGGAGATCCATGAGTCTGTCCAGATGTAGCGGTCGGAATAATTGTTTCGTTCGACCTTGCAACTGCGGTGGAACCACTCGTGTTCCTCGCTGGTGTGGCCGGGCACGAGGTCGAGGATTACATGCATGCCGCGCTCGTGGGCGGCTGCGAACAGGGCCGCCAGATCGTCGTTGGTGCCGTAGCGGGGGGCGACCTTCTTGTAGTCGCGCACGTCGTAGCCCGCGTCTTTGAAGGGCGAATCGAAGCACGGGTTCAGCCAGATCGCGTTGCAGCCAAGGTCGGTGATGTAGCCGAGTTTTGCGGTGATGCCGGGAATGTCTCCGATGCCGTCGCCATTGGAGTCGGCGAAGGATTGCGGATAGATCTCGTAGAAGATCGCGTTGGAGAGCCATTGTGGACAGGGGTGTGTCGAAGGGGAAATCATGTCGGTGTGTCTCCTTGGAATAAACGTGTTTTCCGGCAACTGCTGAAACAATCTTAACGTCAGATTGCAAACGTTGGCAAAACTGTGCTACACTTGCAATCACTAATGCACATCCGGTAGCTCCAAAGACGGACAACACCCGCTTGAAAGACGATGGTGCGAACGTATGCGGAGTTTGATCAGACGTTCGGTACCGGTTGCGCTGAAGATACACAAGGTTATGTGAGGAAAGGAAAGGTCAATGAAGATCGATTGGAAGAAGGCAATCGGACTTACCGCAGCTGTTGCAATGCTGGTCCCGCTCGCTGCATGCGGCGGCTCCTCCGACGGCGATAGCAAGAGCGGTGCCTCCGGCACCGAGGACATCACCCTGAGCGTGTGGGCTCCGCAGGAAGACCAGGCCAAGGATACCAATTGGCTGGGTCAGGTCGAAGAGAACTTCGCTAAGGATCACCCAGAGTACAACATCACTTGGAAGAACGACGTCGTCTCCGAAGGTGACGCTTCCAAGCAGGTCAGCACCGATCCGTCCGCCGCGGCCGATGTCTATATGTTCGCTTCCGATCAGTTGGGCGTTCTGATGGACGCCAAGGCCATTGGCCAGCTGGGTACCGACGCCGAGAAACAGGTGAAGGAACAGAACGGCGACCTCGAAGTCGATTCCGTCACCGGTACCGATGGCAAGCTCTACGGTGTGCCGTACACCGACAACACGTGGTTCATGTACTACAACAAGTCCAAGATCACCGAGGATGAGGCCAAGGACTTCGATACCATCCTTTCCAAGGCCAAGGTCACCTTCCCCCTGCAAAATTCCTGGTACATCAACGGCTTCTATGATGGTCTGAGCCTGTTTGGCGAGAAGGGCAATGACGCCGATGCAGGCATGGTCTTCCCGAAGGACGGCGCCGATATTACTTCTTATCTGATCGATGTGGTCGCCAATCCGAACTTCTCCAACGACGACGGCGCTTCCGGCCTTGCCGCCATTAAGGATGGCTCCGCCGACGTGCTGTTCTCCGGCACCTGGTCCGCAGCTGACGTGAAGGAAGCCCTGGGCGACAACTACGCCGCTACTCAGCTGCCGACCTTCACCGTGAACGGCGAGAAAAAGCAGATGAAGTCCTTCGCAGCTACCAAGGCTGTCGCTTACAACCCGAACGCCAAGAACACCAAGGCCGCCGCTCAGTTCGCAGCCTACCTCGGCAACACCGACTCCCAGAAGCTGCACTACGAGATGCGTCAGATCCCGCCGAGCGACACCTCCCTGTCCGACCTGACCACCGACGACATCGCTGCCAAGGCTCAGGCTGACACCATGGCCAACACCGCAATCCTGCAGTCCGGCCTGGCTGGCATGAACGACTGGTGGACCCCGGCCGAGACCTTCGGCAAGGCCCTGGTCAACAAGGAAATCACCAAGGACAACGCTGCTGCCAAGTATCAGGACTGGATTGACCAGACCAAGGGCACCATCGCTGAGTGAAATCCTGAAACCCAATACCAATAACTGAAAAGCGTCGGGTGGCTGGTTTGCCGAATCCCGCCAGCCACCCGGCGCATATGAGCAACGCTTCGAGTCATGGTGTTTCTTCCTTTCGGCGCAATGGCTCACTCCTCCTCCGAGCTTTGCATTCCCGGGCAAGGTTTTTCAAATTCTCCTTCCCCTTGTCCGGAAGCAAAGCTTTTTTATGTTCAAAATCTAGAGAGGCGGTCGAAATGACAGCAACGACTCTTTCCCCTCGGGAAATGAAGCGCCGCCGGAAGCAGGGCGCTGACTATGTTCCCCCGTCGCCGTACACGGTCAAGGCTGCGCTGACCCACGGTGATGTGTTCACCAAGCTTTCCGCGGTCGTATTCGGTCTTGGAAACATCGTGCGCAAGCAGTACGTCAAGGGCATTGCCATGCTGGCCCTTGAAGTCGCGTTCTTCGTATTTATGGCTACCAATGGCGTTGGTTATCTGTCCAAGCTGCCAAGCTTGGGCGAAAACAAGGGCGGCAAGAAACTGGTTGACGGCTTCTGGCAGTATGTCGAGCCGGATCGTTCCGTGGTCATCCTGCTCTACGGCGTGGCGTCCCTCGTGATCTGCGTGGCCTTCGTCGGCCTGTGGGTCATGTCGGTGCGTTCCGCATACAAGTCCCAGGTGCTGCTTGAAGAGAACGGCAAGGCTCCGAGCTTCATGGATGATGTGCACGAACTGCTCGACGCCAAGGCTCATGTCCTGCTGATGTTCCTGCCTACGCTGGGCATCGCAGTGTTCACTGTGCTTCCGTTGATTTTCATGATTTCCATGGCGTTCACCAGCTACGACCACAAGCACCTCGTGCTGTTCCACTGGGTCGGCTTTGAAAACTTCGCCAAGGTCTTCTCCAACAGCGGCGGCACTGTTAACGCAGCACTGTTCGGACGCGTGCTGGTGTGGACATTGGTCTGGGCCTTCTTCGCCACCTTCCTGAACTTCTTCTTCGGCATGTTCGTGGCCATGATCATCAACCGTAAGACCACCCACTTCAAGGGTTTTTGGCGTGCCTGCTTCTCCATGTCCATCGCAGTTCCGCAGTTCGTATCCCTGCTGGTCATGCACACTATGCTCCAGCCGCAGGGTGCGGTGAACCGCATGCTGCAGACGTGGGGTTGGATTGACGGCCCGCTGCCGTTCTTCACCAACGCCACTTGGGCCCGCGTCACCGTGATCATCATCAACCTGTGGGTCGGTATCCCGTACACCATCATGCAGATCACCGGTATTCTGCAGAACATTCCGGCCGACCAGTACGAAGCGGCGAAGATCGATGGCGCAAACTGGTGGCAGATCTTCACCAAGATCACCATGCCGTACATCATCTTCGTGCTCACTCCGTACCTGATTACCACCTTCACGGGCAATGTGAACAACTTCAACGTCATTTACCTGCTGTCCGGCGGCGATCCTACGCCATTGGGCGATTCCGCAGGCTCCACTGATTTGCTTATCACCTGGCTGTACAAGCTGACCGTGGACAAGCAGGATTACAATCTCGGTGCCGTGATCGGCATCATGACCTTCGTCGTGTTGGCCATCGTTTCGCTGATCACCTACCGCAATTCCGGCTCCTATAAGAATGAGGAGGCATTCCGATGAGCAACAAGCATTCCGCAACCAAAGTGGAAAGCCATGGCTTCCTGCATGACCAGAAGATCCGCCGCATCACCGGCGACATCTTCGCCCACCTGTTCCTCGCCATCCTGGCCGTGATCTGGCTCGTGCCGATCGTGTGGGTGTTCGCGGAGTCCTTTAACAAGAACACCGCCCCGTACACCAGCTCCTTCTTCCCGAAGGAATGGACGCTGGACAACTACAAGGTGCTGTTCACCGACCGCAACGTGTTGGACTTCCCGAAGATGTTCGGCACCACGTTCATCATCGCCTGCTTCACCTGCGTGATCTCCGTGATCTTCGTGCTGTCGGTGGCGTACTGCATGAGCCGTATGCGCTTCCGCGTGCGTAAGACTTTCATGAACGTCGTGCTGATTCTCGGCATGTTCCCGGGCATCATGGCCGTCACCGCCATCTACTTCATTCTGAAGGCCTTGGGCCTGTCAAGCGGCGCTATGACCACCGTGGCGCTGATTCTTGTGTACTCCGCAGGTTCCGGTGCTGGATTCTACGTGATGAAGGGCTACATGGACACCATCCCAACCTCGTTGGATGAGGCCGCCCTGCTTGACGGCTGCACCCGTTTCCAGGTGTTCTACAAGATCATCATCCCGATCTGCAAGCCCATGATCGTCTATCAGGCCATCATCGGCTTCCTGACCCCGTGGCTCGACTTCGTCATGGCCAAGGTGATCTGCCGCACGCAGTCCAACTACACCGTGGCATTGGGCCTGTGGCTCATGCTGCAGAAGGAATATATCCAGAACTGGTTTGCCCGCTTCGCCGCGGCCGCGGTCGTGATCTCCATCCCGATCGCCATCCTGTTCATCGTGATGCAGCGTTTCTATCAGGAGTCCATGTCAGGTTCTGTCAAGGGCTGATAACAGTTAGAAAAAGGGGAAGCAATGACGCTCGTAAACAGCCTCGAAAACAATTTCGAACAGCCGAATACGAGAGTCGCCGAACCGTTCCCGCTTTGTCTGGAACGCCCGCTGGGTGCCGTTGTTACTGAAACCGGCACCCAGTTTGCTCTCTGGGCGCCTTCTGCCAAGAAGGTGACACTGCGACTGTTCATGCGCGGCTCCATGGGGGAAGACGGCGACGCTTTAATTGGGCAGTTTTTGATGCGTCCCGAGGCCGATGGCTCTTGGACTTACGATTTTGCCGATAATAAACACGGCTTATATTACGATTTTTTGATTGAACGCGATTGCGGTTCCGTCGATCGCGTTGCCGATCCATGGGCGCACGCGGCTGGCGTGAACGGCCGTCGAAGCATGGTCGTCGACTTGCCTCGCACCGATCCCGAAGGTTGGGATGCCGATCGCATGCCGGAAGTGCCGATTGCGCAAACGGTTGTTTGGGAAACGCATGTCGGCGATTTCAGCAACGATCCCGCGGGAGGATTCCCCGAATCCCATCGTGGAAAATATCTTGCGTTCACCGACCTGGGAACGACGTTGGACGGTCATCCTGATTTTCCGACGGGATTGTCGTATCTCAAAAAGCTTGGCATTACCGCGGTGCAGCTGATGCCGATCTACGATTTCGGTTCCGTCGACGAAACGATCTGCAGCCGATACAACTGGGGTTACGATCCCGTCAATTACAACGTTCCTGAAGGATCGTACTCCACGAATCCGTATGACGGGTCCGTGCGCATCCGCGAGGTCAAGCAGATGGTGCAGGCGTTGCATAATGCCGGCATCAAAGTGATTATGGACGTGGTCTACAATCACATGTTCTCGCCCGACAACTGGTTCGAGCGCATCGTGCCCGAATACTTCCTGCGCCGCAAGCCGAACGGGGCGTTGTCGAACGGCTCCGGATGCGGATGCGATATGGCCACGGAACGTGCGATGTTCCGCCGTTTTGTGGTGGAATCCGTGGCGTATTGGGCGAGGGAATACCATCTTGACGGCTTCCGATTCGACCTGATGGGCCTGATCGACGTCGACACCATGAACGCCGTGCGCGCCGCTTTGGACGAAATCCCCGACCGTGGGCCGAGCATTCTTATGTATGGCGAACCGTGGTCGGCCGGCGCTACCGCGGCTTTGCCGGGCACCGTGCTTGCCGACAAGGCCGGATTGCCGCAGCTTGATAATCGCATCGGGCATTTTTGCGACACCACGCGAGACGCCATCAAGGGGCATGTGTTCTTCTCGGACCGTCCCGGATACGTTAACGGGGGTATGCATGAGAATGCGGCCTCCGTGCGCGACGCGGTGAACGCCTGGCGTGCCAGCAAACAGCCGGAAGGTGTTGCGGGTCAAGTGATCCAGTATGTTTCCGCGCATGACGATCTGACCTTGTGGGACAAGCTTTGCGCAAGTCTTGCCGCGAAATCGCTGGGCAGCGCCGTTAGTGAAGGCGACAACGAGAATTCCGTGGACGTGCCGAAGGCGTTGTATGACGCCGATCTTTCGGAAGCTGGGCTCGCCTCGGCCGGTTCCGCGATTGCCGGGGCCATGGCCACGGTAATGGATGCGAATCGTATGGCGGCGGGCATTGTGCTCACTTCCGCGGGCATTCCGTTCATGCTGTCTGGCGAGGAGTTCGCGCGTACGAAATACGGCAATTCCGATTCGTACGATTCGACGCGCGAGCTGAATTGGCTTGATTGGACTCGTGCCTGGCGCATGCGCGATCTGGTGGAGTATTACACGAAACTGATCGCCTTGCGTAAGAGCTCGGCGGAATGGTTTGACGGCGATCGTGTGATCGTCAGCGTGGAAGGCGACGAACTGGTGTTCCGGGTCGGCGACTACTTGGTGGCGGTGAATCCGGGACGTCATATTGGCGCGATTGACGTTGCCTCGACTGCGGTTGCGCCGGTTTCGGAGTCGTCTCGCGTGTGGTGCGGCATGGGTTCGTCCACAAACGCATCCGCGGCGTGCATCAGTGCGGGAGATGGCGATTATTTGATCGTGCCACCGCATACGTTTGCAATCTGGCGGTTGCGGTAACCTCGTGCATAACGCATGTAACGCATTGGTTTGCAAGGGCAGCGGCTGCAAAGTGGCAATCGCCGCCGCCGGTAAAGCGGCGACGATGCCGATGAAAGGACCTGCTATGGAAAACGTGACGCATACCCCTAAATACGAGGTTGTGTTCTTCGATCTGTATGGAACGCTTATTGACATACGTACCGACGAACAGTGCGACGCGGCCTGGCAGGCCTTGTATGACACCGCTTGCGAGCTTGGAGCGCAATACGATTCGGTTGAGGCACTGCGTGAACGTTTCGAAAAACTTGAGGCGCGCGAAATGCTGCATCAGTCGAATCATGCCATCGTCCGCAATGGGTGGGACGAGTTCGACGTGCTGCCGGTGTACCGCTCGCTGCTCATGAATCGCAACGACGAGGCGGAACGGTTGCTGGCGTTGCCGCAGGCCGCTCAAAAGGCCGCGTGGGCGTTCCGTCAGGGTAGCACCAGCATGATCCGCCTGTATCCGGGTGCGCTGGAAATGATCGAAAAACTGCAGGAAGCCGGCATTGTCGTGGCGCTGCTCAGCAACGCGCAATCCTGCTATACCCGTGCCGAGTTGGAAATGACGGGACTTGCCAGCGTGCTTGACGACGTGATCATCTCCAGCGAGGAAAAGATTCGCAAGCCCGCGCGCGATTTGTATATGCTGGCGCTCGACCGTGAATTCGTTACCGCCAAGCATGCGCTGATGGTGGGCAATGACGAGAAGAACGATATTGTCGGTGCGCGTTCGGCGGGCATCGACGGCGTGTATTTCCGCACGGAGATTTCGCCGGCCGACGATCCGGATGCGTCGAGTTATGCGGTGCGTTCGTTTAAGGGTGCCGATTATGAAGGATTGCTGGATTACGTGCTGAACGCCTGATCTTTCGCATTGCGTGCGTACTGCTCGTGTATTGCGGGGCGTGCGTTGCGTTGCGCGTATTGCGCGGCGTGCGCCACGTTTACGGGGGTCACCTTTCGTAAAGCGTGTAAGGTATGTTGCATACATTTGCAGCATACGTTCGCAGGATTTTTGCAACAATGGCAAGATGATGCGAGTAAAGCTACGTGAAAGCACGAAAGACATAGTGTGAAACAATCGCGTGAAACATGTCGCACAGGGGTTACGTGAAAAACATATTGCGCGGAATACTGTGCAAGCGCGTGAGACGCGAAGCTCCGCATATGGCAGCGATGCCGCAACGCGATACCGCGGCGTAATGTCGTGACGTGGCACAGTGTGCGCAGACGATTACGTGCGCGCATGATTGCTTGCGCGATGGAATCGAGGAAAACTCGAGGAGGACTTATGGAAGGCTACACCGAAAACGGCGCCGGAACCGACGTCACCGACCAGATCGGCTTTGCGGGCATGCGCCGCAAGAAAAAGCAGCGCCGCGGATTGAGCGTATTCCAGCTCAAGGTAATCGGCGCGGTGGCGCTGGTGCTTTCCGCCGGCAGTACCACGCTGGTGCCACTGATTTTCGGATCCGACACGAGCAACATGACGTCGCTTACGGCCATGGTGCTATGCGAAGTGGTGTCGTGGTTCGCCGCGCCGATCTACGCGTGGCTGCTGGTGCAAGGCTTCCAGCAGACGCGCAATCGCGTGGCATACGGCGTGCAGCTGCTGTTGCTGGCACTAATCGCCGAAGTGCCGTACGATCTCGCCACTTCGGGCAAGCCGTTCGATTTCGGCTCGCAGAATCCGGTGTTCGGCCTGTTCATCGCCTTCGCCATGCTCGCAGCAATGAAATGGGTGGCGCAGCGCTACCAAGGTGCCATGCTCGTGATCTCCGACATTGTGCTGGTAGTGGTTGCCGTATTGTGGGATCTGCTGTTGCGTGTCGGACTGCGCCAGCATCTGATGAGCCTGGGTGCGGTGACGCTTGGTTTCGTGCTGATTTTCTGGCTGATGCGCTCGCGTGAAAACACCATGATGTTCACGGCCGGTCTGTTCGGTGCGGTGATGATGATTGCGCCTGGCGTCGGTGTTGCATTCGTGCACTACTACAATGGCAAACTCGGATACAAACATTCATGGACTAAGTGGATGTTCTATGCCTTCTATCCGGTAATTTTGCTGATTTGCGCGGCTGTCGCATGAAATTTGATCATATTGCGAGAGTTTTGACAACGTTCGCACTATAATGAAAACAGATTGAGAGAGCGTCGTCGCTCCAAATACCACCCGTTCCACTGTTGGCAGGGGTGCGATGATGCTGTGAGCTGCAAAGGGGCTGACATGGACAAGGCTGGCATTCGTGAGGTGGCCAAGGCCGCAGGAGTGTCGATTTCGACGGTTTCGCGCGCGTTCACGCGTCCGGAGCTCGTTTCCGAGCGTACCAGGCGCAAGGTGCTCGACACCGCGGACCGGTTGGATTTTAATATCTCCCGTTCCGCGACGGCACTGAAGTCAGGGCAAACGTACCGTGTCGCCATGCTGATGAATGAGGAAATCACCAGCTGGTTCAATATGGAAGTATTCGCTGGAATCAATTCCGTCATGCATGATGCCGGATACGACATCTCTCTGTTCCAGCATGTCGATACCGGTGAGAACAGGCGTGACTTCTTTACGAATCTTCCGGTGCGACGCAACGTCGACGCCGTGTTCGTAACGTCGTTCGGCGTCGAACCGGAGGAAATCCAGCAGCTGCAACGTATTCATGTGCCGATCATCGGCATCAACACGCCATCGCAGGAAGGCTTCGACGCAACGATCTCCATCGACGATGAAGACGGCATGTTCTCGTCCGCGCAGCATCTAATCAATCTTGGGCACAAAAACATTGTGTACGTGTGCTCCGATGCAGTCGATTCGATCAATTCGTCGATCGATGCGCGCGGGCAGGGCTTCATTCGCGCATGCAAGACCATGGAGGGCACGCACGATTTCAGGTGGCGCGTGCTTTCCGTGCCGCGCGGCAAAACGTTCGCCGATTCGGCGTTGACCGCGCTGCTTGCGTTGGATGAGTTCCCCGACGGCATTTGCTGCCAGACCGATATGATGGCGATTCCGCTCGTGCTGCGCCTTGACCGGTATGGGCATCGCACGCCGCGCGACTATTCGATCATCGGCTTCGACGATTCCGCATATGCCGACACCGTGAACCTGACGACCATGCGTCAGGATCCGTTCGCCATGGGTCGTGCCGCGGCGCGGAAGGCCGTGAAGCTGATTGCGGGGGAGACTCTCGAAAATCCGTATGAGGTGGTGCGTGCCCAGCTTGTGCTCCGCGGCACCGACTCCGTCTACGGCGGAGATCGCTGATTTTTCTGCCACTCTTCTTCATGCCTCCGTACTTGCCGTTTTGATTCACGCCGACAATACGGGGGTATTTTGCATATGCTGCCAGCTGCCGCCGTCTGCGCAACGCTGCTGGTGGTGTCTGCACAAGTTCCGTTGCGTGTCTTGGGCGTCGTAGACGACGGTGACTCGCTTTTTGCCGACCGCGTCGAGGTGCGATCCGGAGTGGATTTTCCGGTTTCGCTCGGGTACTTGCCGTCTTCGTAGGATGCGGGGCTTGCAACCATCATCATAGTTCATTTCGCAACCTTGGTTGTCACGGCTCGATCCCTTACGCGCCCTTGTCTCATATGTAGCTGTTGGAGAGTGTGCGAGCCCTGAAAATTTATCCCTGTGGTCGGAGGTTTTGCCGCCTGTTGCGAGGTTATGAGATTTCCATGGTTGATTTGTGATTGTTGATTGTAACGAGTGTGGATGGGCGGCGGGGGCGGGGAAATTGGGGTGTGGTACACGGGTGTACTAGGGGGTATTTTCATGAAAATTTCTGCAATGAATGAAACGGTTTGCAATCATTTGTTTCGCGACACGCCGTGGAGGGTATCGGTTAGATTAACAAAGACTGATCGCAGGGGTAACCTCGGCGTTTTTGCGAACGATTTCAAACTCCAGTTGGCAGAACGGATTGGACGCTTCGGTACTGGAAAATAAAGGTTTTACCACCTTTATATCGGGGGGGGGGGGATTTTTTGTTTCAGTGATTTTCATGAATGCAAAGGTTATCATTTTGAGCCGTACCCACAAGGTGCGGGAGAAAGAAAAAGGTTGAGTGGCGTAGTTGCCACTCCTGTAGATGGCATATTGCAAAAGATGTCGTGTTAGAGTCGGAATGTCTGAGGGGGGTTCTGATTCGTGCAGTTAGGGGACATGATGAAGAGATTGCTCAGAGGCGGAGCGAGGAGCTCGGCGCCACAGCATTACTCGGGAGCGCGAGTGGTATCTGCCCGCGCCTTCTCTCATGCCCGCTCCCTGACCGCCGCCGCCATAGCGGTAGCCATGATGGCCACCGTCACCATCACCTCATTGCTCCCTACTTACAGTGCCAAGGCTGACACTGCTGAAGCAGGTATTTGTACGCCAAAGCCTATCAGCTTGGGCGATAATGTCGGAGACCTCACTGTCGATTCCGGCGTTGCTACTTATGTGGGTGGCAACATGTATGTTGGCGCCAACAATATGAACAATGGCGGTGCTTACACTAGCCTCAATTCAACTCAAAAGATTGATAAGTCCTATGCTGTGGAAGCTGAGGGACTCACGCTGGTCAATGGCAAGCTTGCCACTAATGGTGTGAAGAATAGCTGGGGCAACAAAGGTTTTCGCTTTGGTGTGGTTGGCTTTGGCGCGCAGTTCCGTCCAGAGTCCGGTAGCGATGTGCTGGTGGTGGCTGGCAACAGCACATCCAATACGAATAATTCCACGGGCAGTATGTGGGATGCGGACAAGCTGAGCAAGAGCGTTTCCGCTCTCGGTGGCTTCGATAATGGTTCCACTGGTCGTGCTTTCGTGCAGAACGAGGGCACTGGTAACAATGCGACGTGGTATTCCGCCCGCATCAAAGGCGACACCAGTTGGCATCTCAAGGCTGATAGTAATAGTTCTGGATCCAACGCCGGCCGCTCCGTATGGGACGCCACAGCTCCTATTGATGCTGAAACTGGTACGAACGTGTATTACGACAACACCATTGGCTTAAGTAACGTCACTCTTAACGGTGCCATGAAGGACTACTCCACTTTCTACGCTGATAACGTCTTAGGTCTGTCCAAGCAGCTCGCCGGATTGCAAAAGAGCGAGGGTGTGCATGTCGCTGACGCTGAGGTGAGTACGGCTGCTGCGAACAGCGCCTACGTTCGTCATCATTACGGCTACGAATCAGCCACTACTGGTAAGAACAAGATTTCATACACATTCAAGTTCTCTGGCGGGGAGAATACCAGCAACGCTGAAAAGCTCATCACTTTCGGAGGTGATGCTGATGCCAATGGCAAGGGCTCTGCCATGCAGGTCTTCAACGTCACTGCCGAGCAGCTTTCTTCTGAGAACTATCGAGGCGTTGATTTTGCATTCACCAACATCCCGGATGATGCTTCGGTTGTGGTGAATGTCAGTGGACCCAATATCAATTTCCACAATGGTTGGCGATTCTGGTGGAACGGTACTGAAATCGGCGATGGCTACTCCAAGGCTGCTGAAGATATGCAAAAGAATCTTTATTCTGCTGCCGCCCAGAAGATCATGTGGAATTTCAAGGAGGCCACTCAGGTAACCATTCGCGGTGGCGTTGCCAACGAAAGCACAGGCGAGCTTGACGGTAATGGGGGAGCTAAATCCACCGATGACGACCCTGCCGCAGCCATGCTTGGTAGCATTCTGATTCCGAACGGCAACTTCGAAGACCATGTCACCACCAATGGCCGCGTGTATGTCGGTGGCGATTTCAGCATGTACAATCCGACTGCCATTCCATATGTCAATCAGGGTTCCAATAACAACGGCTGGGAAGGCAGTACCGCCTCCGTGATCAACATGGACCAGGAACGTCATAACCTCCCCTGGAACGGCACGTTCAACTCCTCCTGCGCAGTAATCCAGATCAACAAGGTGGATTCGAGCAAGAACGCGCTCGCCGGCACCACGTGGGGCGTGTTCAAGAACTATGCGGATGCTAAGGCCGGGACCGCTGCAAACGCTTTGCGCGTCGTCAAGGATGGTGGCGCATTCGATCTTGACGACACTGACAACGGCACCATTCAAATCGGTAGCCTGAACCCGAATGCCACGTACTATCTGAAGGAGATCGCTTCTGCCAGTGGTTATCAGGTTTCTGACAAGGTATATCAGATTACTGCCGGTGCGGGTGGCTCTATTGCCCAGGACGTGAAGGAATCTTCCGACGGCACTACATGGACCGCCGTTGCAGACAATCGGATTGTCAATGAGAAGAAGGGCACTTCGCTGGAGTGGTCGAAAGTCGACGGTTCTGATTCCAACAAGGTGCTGTCCGGTTCGGAATGGCAGTTGACCACTTCTGACGGTCAGACCGCTTACCAGATCACGGATTCAACCAAAGATGTCACATCGGTCAAGATTTACTACAACGGTAATGTACAGTCAGAGACCATCACGATGACTGAGGGTATTCCATTTGATCTTACTGCGTCCGTTTTTGGTAATGGCAATGAAACCGACGGCGTACCGCAAGGGGTCGCATGGACCGCTACCGGTTCCGTAGTGGTTGATGACAATGGCAAGGTTACTGCCGTCAACGATGGCGACGGCACCGTTACTGCATGCTCGCTTGCCGCTACGAATATTTGCGCGACGACTGTCAATGTGACTGTTCCGACTGGCACGATTATCAAGCCGACGCCAAAGAACAGCACCACGTTCTACTTCAAGGCGGACGGATACACTTCCGGTAACGCGATGCTGCATTACACGTTGGGAGATTCGACGGATACGGCTGCTAATTGGTCTGATGCAGTAATGACCACTGCCAAGGGCTGCTCCGATTGGCTAACCGCTACTATTGAAAATCCTGATCTTAAAGCTGTGACATACCTGTTCCACCAAGGCGACAATTGGTATCACCAAGGCAACAGCTCTACTGCAAACTTCGCAACGTCCGCCAACCAAACCGTGGCAACCGTTACGGACTATGCGGCTACCGCCACAGCCCCTACCAGCTGCAGCACGGGTGGTGGAAGTACTACGACGGGTTCTGTCACTATCAGAGGTGACACGTATGAGGTTGGTCTCAACAAGACCATTACGTTGACTGCAACGCCGACGCCGAGTCCTGACACCGTCACGTGGTACAGCGGCAACACCAGTGTCGCCAGTGTCACGGCGGGCCCCGATACCACAACCACGATTAAGGGTCTGAAGGCCGGCACAACCACCATTACGGCAAAGACCTCTTCCGGCGCGACCGCTTCCGTCACCATCACAGTGAAGGATGACTCCACCGTCAACGTGTATTTCAAGAAGTCCACGGTCAATTGGGGAGATGGCAATTACTACCTGCATTATCAGCCGAAGACCGGCACGAGCTGGCCTGCGGTCAAGATGACGGATGCGGGCGATTGCAGCGACTACGTGGTGGCTAGCATTCCGAAGGTGGACGTTGTAGCGAATCACGGCTACTACTTCCGTAACGGTGTTAGCCCGCGGAGTAGTGGCTGGTACAACAGCAACGGTCAGAATATGGTCGGTGAGCCGTTCACATTCTGGGACGGTACCTATACCGACATGTACGTGAATACCAATTCCGACAAGCAGAGAGGAAAACCGCGAGGTTGCAGCGTCACTTCTTCGGCCGCCAAGGTGAAGGCTCGCGTGTCCGCTGCGATGCTGAAGTCCAACAAGACAGACGTGATTGCCGTCAACGATGCCGAGGGTTCCGGCACGAGTGCGGCTCCCATCGTCTACTCCTGCGGCGACGCGCTCGGCAAGTGCGATATGAATACCGAACCTGGTAAGTTCCGCGTGGTCGATCTTGCGGATGGTGCGTACACGCTGACTGAAACGGTCGCGCCGAACGGTTACACCGCTGGCGGTTCGTATACGGTGACGATTGCGAATGGCACGGCTACGATCACCGATGCTTCGGGGAAAGCAATTGCCGGCAACAAGATTCCGAATGCTCGCAATACTGGTGCGATTTTGTGGAACAAGGTTTCTTCGGATTCCGAGAACGATGAGAAACTTGGCGGTTCGGAGTGGAAGTTGACGAAAACCGAGAGCTTCGGCTGGAATGCAACTACCGGCAAGGCTGAGTACATTGGCATAGCCCAGCAGCAGGCGATTACGATTACCGACTGCAAGGCCGCCGCAGGCAATAAGTGCACGGCTCCGACAGACGCTGACGGTAAAGCTCAGACAATCTATGACGTGGACCCGGTTGAAGGCCAGTTCAAGCTGGAAGGCTTGGATTGGGGCACGTACACGCTGGAAGAGACCAAGTCGCCTGACGGTTATGATCTCGATTCCACCGTTCGTACGTTCGCGTTCGGCCCGAAGTCCGACAGCGACGGCACCGGCAACTGGTATTCGAACAGCGTTGCTGAAAGCAATACGGATAAGACGGGCACTTTCACAACTGCCGATAAGACTTACGACTCTGATGTGTTCGACTTCGCGGTTGGGGGGATTAAGAACCAGCCGGGGGTGGTGTTGCCGGCGACTGGCGGCGAAGGGAATATGAAGATTTTCGCGGCGGCGATTGCTGCGGCGATGGTAGCTGTTGTTGCGGCCTGCATGGCCCTGAAGGTCAGGAGGCGGCAATGATGAACTCGTCTAGGAGAAGGGGGACTGGTCCGTAGCGTAGCGACCCACTGCCCACTAGGCAATAACTGAATATGAATGGAAAAGGAAAAAGTAATTTCGATTACGAAGAAAGGGAGAACAATGAATAAGGTTCTCAAGGGCCTCGTCGCTGTGGCAGCCACCGCAGCGATGGCCGTCACCGGTTTCGCCGGCGCCTCCACCGCCATGGCGGCTGAGGGTACACATACTGTCACTATCAGCCCGGCCAAGTCTGGACACACGTACGAGGCATACCAGATTTTCACTGGCAACCTTGGCGCAGACGGTTCCTTGGGCAATGTTGTATGGGGTTCTGGCATTGACCAGAGCAAGCTTTCTGCTGAAGGCACTGATGCTCTGATTAAGGGCAAGGATGCTGCAGCTGTTTCCCAGAATTTGGCTGCTAAGAGCAGTGATTCCACGGATGCTAAGGCATATGCCACGGCGTTCAGTGGCGTGCTCTCCACCACTCATACTGATTCCAGTGATTTTGTCTCGACTGGTGTTGGTTCCTACACCATCTCTGGCCTGAGTGACGGTTACTACCTTATTCAGGATAAGGCCGGAACTCTGAACGAGAAGAACGATGCCTATACTTCCTTCATTCTGAAGATTATTGGCGCGGATGTAACGGTTGCGCCGAAGAGCACCCAGCCGACCGTCGACAAGAAGATCCAGGATGAGACTGATGACGCTGAAGCAGATGCGACTAATGGTTGGGGCAATACCGCCGATCATGACATCAATGAGTCCTTCCAGTTCAAGCTCGACGCCACTATTCCGGCAGAAGCCAATCTCGCTGATTACAAGACCTACAAGGTTAAGTTCAACGATACGATGAGCAAGGGCGTCACCTTCGAATCCATCGCATCCGTCAAGGTGAACGGCAACAATGGCACTGCCGCTAAGACTTGGACCCTTGCTAATACTGATTACACTGCAACTACTCCCGCAACTGCGGAAGATGGCACACAGTCTTGGTCTTTGACCATCGATGATGTCATCGCCAAGTGCGAAGGCATCAAGATTGCCCAAGGCTTCACCGTTGAAGTGATCTATAATGCGTACCTTAATGAGAAGGCCACTATCAACAACGCTTCCGGCACTACGGACAACAAGAACTCCGTCAACCTTGAGTACTCCAACAATCCGAACGCTGAAGGCACTGGCAAGACCGAAGACAAGACTGTTTACGCCTTTACCTTTGGTATCACCAACAAGAAGGTTATTGACAACGAGGACGGTGAACCTCTTGCAGACGCAGGCTTCAAGCTCTATACGGATGAGGACTGCACTCAGGAGTATAAGCTCGTGAAGGATGACACTCTGGGTGCTTACCGTCCGGCAAAGGCTGATGAGACCGCAGTGGAGATGCAGTCCGCTACGGACGGCACTTTCCCGATCAAGGGCCTTGATGCCGGTACTTACTACCTGAAGGAAACCACCACTCCGAAGGGCTACACCACTGCCGCAGTCAAGACCATCAAGATTGATGCCACGCACTCTATTACCGAGTCCGGTAATCCGCAGGTGACTCTGTCTTCTGATTCCATCCTTGATAACAAGATCGTGGATAAGAAGGGCTCTACCCTCCCGTCCACCGGTGGCATGGGTACGGTGATGCTGTATGTGGCTGGTGTGGCAGTGTTCGTGCTCGCTGGCGCAACCCTGGTCATGGCACTGCGTCGCCGCAACGCCTGATCTCACAGATCACAGTCAACATAACTGAAAATCAAAAACCATAACTGAAAATAACTACACATGAAACCGCTGTTGCCATGCACTTACCTCCGCATGGCAACAGCGGAATCATCACAATCAACATAATTTAAAAATAATTGAACAATAACTGAACCCACATATGTCAGGCTGGATTGCCTCAAATCCCTTGTAAACTGCCTAAACTAACGAGAATTCAGCCTGACTCCCTAATTTTTCCAAGTCGCAAGTTGGGGGTGACTTGATATTTCTAGTTTTCACAGAAAGAACCACAGAAGAGGGGCAGGCAATGAAGGAACACACGATCGCAAGCCGCATCGTCGCAACATGCTGCGCAGCTGCCGTCGCATGTGCCGCCGCAATCTGTGCACTCACCACTCGCGATGCGGTTGCGGCGCCAACAGACTCTGCCAGCGGCAGCATCGCCATTACGTATCAACACAAAAGCAATGACGGGGCTGACTCTAATGCGGGAGGCGCTTCCGATTCTGGAGCCGCTGGAACAGGCGACTTCGCCATTCCGGGAGCAACCTTCCGCCTATACAAAGTCGGGCAAGTCTCGTCCGGCGCAAACTTCGAACCCGTCGCACCATTCACCGACTCCACCGCATACCCGATCGACTGGTCGAAAGTAACCGGATATGACGCGCAAGTGTACCGTGACGTGGCCAACACGCTCGCCGGACTCATCGCGGCGAACGGGGCAAGCGAATCCGCAGCCGTGGACTCGGGTGAAACCGATAAAGCCGGGCGACTCACGTTCGCCGGCGTGGAAGACGGGCTGTATCTGGTCGTGTCCGATAGCGTGAAAGTCGAAGGCACTGCTGGCGCGGCTGCTGTTGGCGGAACGGCCGACGAAGACTCCTACTGGCAGTGCGCTTCCGCCAACATGCTCGTCGCCATGCCGCAAGACGGCGTCTCCAACGGATCACGCGAACTCGCCATCGAACCAAAAACCGAATGCTCCACCCAACTCAAGCCGACCCTGGAACGCACCGTGCGCAAAGTGTGGAACGATCGCAATGACTCCGACGGCAAGCGCCCCGAAGCCATCACCGTGAAATTATTGCGTGACGGCGTGGTATTCGAAGAAGTGAAACTCAACGATTCCAACAAGTGGGCACATTCGTGGACGGGACTTTCCTCCGCACACCAGTGGGCGGTGGTCGAAGCTTCCGTACCCAGCGGGTACACCACCCTCTCTGACGTGGAAGGCGACACCACCACCATCACCAACACGCACACACCACCCGAAACCCCGCCCGCACACACCGGCTCGGCAGTGCAGAGCGTGGCCTGGATGGCAGCCGCCATCTGCGCCGCAGCATTGGTACTCTTAGGCGTAGTGAGGATCGCGAGAAAGCGGGAAGGCGAACAGTAGCGTGAAACGGCGGCGGAGCGGAAACAGCGAATCGGGAGAACCGAGCACTGAAGCGCGCCGTGAAACTGCTGAAGCGCGCCGTAAGATTGCCGGGGATTCCGCGGATATTGCCGGCTCTTCCGACTTTGCCGGATTCTCAGAATTCGCTGAATTTTCGGAAAGCACGGAAGGCATGGAAAGTGCGGAAGGTTCTGCGGAAGGCGCGGAAAGTGCGAAATCGGAATCTTTGAAATCTGTAAAATCTTCGGAACAATCGAAGAAACCGAAGAAAAAGTCGAACGCGCTGCTCGACGTATTAATCGCAATATCCGCAATATTCATGATCGGCGCGATCTGCCTCATCGCATACCCAACATTCAGCGACTGGTGGAACCGCATGCACCAGTCGTACGCCGTGGCAAGCTACGTGGAACAAACCGAAGATCTCTCCGGCGAAGAAAAACAGCACATGCTCGACGCGGCGCACGCCTACAACGAGGCGCTCGCGGCGAACGGCGACCGCTGGCACCTGACCGACGAGCAGAAGCAAACATACGAAAACACGCTCGACATAACCGGTACCGGCATCATGGGATACGTGACCATACCGCGCATCAAAGTGAAACTGCCCGTCTACCATGGCACCAGCGAAGGCGTGCTGCAAATCGCGGCAGGGCATTTGGCGGGAACGTCACTGCCCGTAGGCGGCGAAACCACGCATGCGGTGATTTCCGGGCATACCGGATTGCCCAGCGCGAAACTGCTCACCGGTCTCGACGAACTGCAAAAAGGCGACACGTTCGCATTCCACGTGCTCGACGAAACCTACACGTACCAGGTTGACCAAATTTCCGTAGTGCTGCCGAGCGACATCAGCAAACTCAACATCGAATCCGGCAAAGACTACGCGACGCTGATCACATGCACGCCATACGGGGTGAACTCGCACAGGCTGCTCGTGCGCGGGCATCGCATACCGAACCCGAAAGTGCCGGACGCGACCACGTACGACGAGCCGGGGTATATGACGGCTGTGGCGGCTCTTGTGATTGGGCTGCTCGTGTCGATCATTGGATTCGCGTGCGTATGGCTGGCACGGCTGTGGCGGCGCGGGCGCATCGTGAAAGCCGATCGCGTGGCTCCCGGGCGCCACTCGTCCGGCAGACGGGCGTAGTTTCTCTTCTTCCTTCTCGTATTCTGCCGGTCTTGCGACGCTGCGATGTGTGGGAATGTACTATCGCAATTATCGCAAGATGAAGAAAGTGCGATGGTAGGGGAGAGATGAAGAAATCGGATATTTCCAATATTTCGAATGCTGAAAGTGTTGAACGCGCTGAAGAAAGTGTGCGATCGAGTGTGCAACCGAGCGGGAAATTCGGCGGGAAAGCGGATCGACTGTTTGGTGCGGATCCTGCGGGACTCGACGAATCCGCGCGAGGCATTGCGGTGCTGGTGATCGTCGGCGTGGCAGTAGGACTGCTGTCAGGCATGTTCGGCATCGGCGGCGGCACCGTGATCGTGCCCGCGCTGGTATGGCTCGGACTGACGCAACGCAATGCGGCGGCGACGTCAATGCTTGCGATCGTACCGACCTCGATTTCCGGCGTCATTTCGTACGCGACTTGCGGAAACGTGGACTGGCTCGCCGCGCTGCTGCTGTTTTGCGGCATGTTTGTGGGCGGGCAGATTGGCAGCTGGCTGCTTTCGCGCTTGCCGGAACTTGTGCTGCGATGGATTTTCGTAGTGTTTCTCGTGTTTGTGGTGGTGAACCAGATAAGTTTTGTGCCGTCGCGCGACCAGCACATTGCGATGAGTGCGCTGACCGGAGTTTGCCTGGTGCTGCTGGGCGTGGTGATTGGCATATTGGCGGGACTGCTGGGAATTGGCGGCGGGGCGCTCGCCGTGCCCGCGCTATCGATGCTGTTCGGCGCTTCCGATCTGATTGCGCGAGGCACGTCGCTGCTGGCCATGTTTCCGAACTCGATCACGACGAGCGTGGCAAACCTGAAACGAAGGCTGGTGCATGTGAAGGCCGCGCTGATTATTGGCTTGGTGGCTGCCGTTACCGCGCCATTCGGTACGTGGATAGCGGGCGCGGTCTCGCCCCGCGTCGGATCGATTCTGTTCGCCTGCTACCTGTGCGTGCTCCTGATTCGCAGCCTCTTCGTAGCCGTCAAGGCCACTCGTTCCGCCCGCGCCTCTTCCTGACGCGCCGCGCCCCTGCCTGACCGTTTGCCCTTCATGCGACAAAAGCATGAGTCATAATTCAGTATTTAGGGGGTATTGGGAATGATGGTTGACGGAAAGAGGATTTGAGATAAGTGTTCACTTTGTGAAGACGAGAGTTCACGTTTTGTTCGTCCAAAACGCCTCGGAAGTTGGTTTGCGAAACCTGGCGTGGAGATTGCAATACAGCACAGGCTGAAGAAAGAAGAAAAAAGATGAGCAATCGAAAGGCTCTCAAAGGAGCGATTGCAGCAATCGCTTCCGTTGCAACGCTCGGCGCGCTTGCGGCACCGGCGCTCGCCAACGAAACTTCCACTTACAATCTGAACGGCAAGTCCGTTGCGGAACTGGCTCAGCACGGCGGCGCACAGCGCATTGCGGCCATCGGCAACGGCACCGCCAAGAACGTCATCCTGTTCATCGGTGACGGCATGGGCGATTCCGAAATCACCGTCGCCCGCGATTATCTCGGGGGTGCAAACGGCCACTTCGAAGGCCTTGACGCAGTCGGCCAGCCGGCAGAGCTCGGCGACACCAATGCCGGCACCGGCCAGTACACCACCCCGGCCGTGCTCGAATCGCACTCCACCGAGCGTGGCTGCTACGGTCCGCAAGGCAAGACCGACGGCAGCTCCAACGACGCGCTCAAGCGCTGCCTTGCCAACCAGCTCAAGGAAAACGGCGGCATCGGTTCCATTTCCGAGCAGCTGCTCGATACCCGCGCTGACGTGACCATCGGCGGTGGTTCCAAGTACTTCCGTCAGACCGTGCAGGGCGGCGAATGCGCTGGCAAGACCGTGTGGGAGCAGGCCAAGGAAATGGGCTACCAGACCGTCGAGAACGATCCGGCCGCAATCGCGATGATCGTCAAGACCGCCAAGATCAGCCGCTGAAAATCTGAAGAGATCTGAAGAGCGCAAATAAGATCCGGATCGCACGCATTGCAGTGTGGTCCGGATCTTTTGCTTCATCGCACGATTCAGGTTTGGTGACTTCACGATTTGTGGTCTGACCTCACGATTTCATTTTTTAAGCCTTTTTCCGAATCGTGAGGTCGCTAAATCGAAATCGTGAGGTCAATGCAGACAGGGCGGGCCGCAAATCCAAAATGAGATGGGTCGTTCAACGCAGCAAGCGTTGTGAGACAATATCCTTCGAGATGTCTATCTCGCAAACCGGGAGATTATCTCTCGACATCCAAAGTATTATCAACAAAGTATTACCAGCAAAGGAGCATTCGTGCGTATTTACAATCTGACGGATAATGACGATGCCGCAATTGTCGCGCAGCAGGGCATTTTCCAGGTCATGGAGTGGAAGCGCGATTTTTCCGTGACGTACGGCAGCGCCATGGACGCCTACTATGCGTCCGAAATGAACGTGCGCCGCCGTCAACTGGTCTGCAATCTCAATGGCAAGACCGGCGCGGTTGTGCAGGCGGGCGCCATGCAGTGGACCGTCGGCCATGTCGAAGTGACGACCGGTGTGAAGGGCGTTGGCGATTTCATCGGCAAGCTGGCGCGTGGCGCGGTCACCAACGAGTCCGCGGTCAAGCCGGAATACGTGGGCAATGGCGTGGTTGTGCTCGAACCGACCTACCGTCATGTGC